>Ga0182027_10000832_pt1 | contig 52157 bp, 45 predicted proteins | sample 712E1DmetaG_FD_121300 | JGI IMG/M metagenome (GOLD analysis project Ga0182027, IMG submission 121300) | Permafrost microbial communities from Stordalen Mire, Sweden - 712E1D metaG (Illumina Assembly) | ecosystem: Environmental > Terrestrial > Soil > Wetlands > Permafrost | place: Sweden...
CACTCAACCAGCTTTTGGTTGAAATGGATGGTTTCGATGCCCAGCAAGGTTTGATACTTATTGCCGCTACCAACCGTCCGGATACCTTAGACCCTGCGCTACTGCGACCGGGAAGATTTGACCGCACCATTATTGTTAACCTTCCGGATATCAAAGGACGTGAAGAAATACTCAAGGTGCATACCCGTAAAATCAAGCTTGCCGCATCAGTTGATTTAAAATCCGTGGCCAGCCAGACTCCCGGGTTTTCCGGAGCCGACCTGGCTAACCTTTGTAATGAAGCGGCGCTTATGGCTGCGCGTAATAATAAAGAATCCGTAGAAGAGATTGATTTGGATAAATCAGTAGAGCGGGTGTTGATGGGGCCGGAAAAGAAAAGCCATATTATGTCAAAAAAAGAGAAAGAGATTACTGCTTTACATGAATCCGGGCATGCTTTACTTTCTCTGCTTTTACCCGAAGTTAACCCTTTAAAAAAAGTTTCCATTATCCCAAGGGGCTTAGCCGGCGGATACACCTTTACGCCGCCTTTAGAGGACCGGCATTACTGGACTAAAAAAGAACTACTGGCAGAAATTACCATGATGCTGGGAGGCAGGGCATCGGAAGATATAAACTTAAGCGAAGTAACTACCGGAGCGCAAAACGATTTGGAGGTAGCTACAGCTATGGCCAGACGCATGGTTACTCAATTCGGTATGTCCGAGAAATTAGGTAATATGACTTTAGGTAAAAGAGAAGGTCTCATATTCTTAGGCCGTGATATCATGGAAGAGAGAAATTATAGTGAACAAACTGCCAGGACTATAGATGAAGAGATAAAAAAGATTACCGATGATGCTTATAATAATGCGTTGAATCTGTTAAGGAACAGCCAGGATAAACTCAAACTCCTTTCCCAGGCCCTGTTAGAAAAAGAAGTCTTAAGCGGAGAAGAGGTAAAACAGATACTGGGAATACAGAAAAGCGATCTGCCTTAGAAAATAATGCGTATTTTTAGTTTTAACGGCGGTAATGAAGTAGAAAATATTATGCGCGATATTGGTGTTGATCCCTATGGGATCAAGATTATGCTGCCTAAAGCCGTTACCTTCTTAATCCGCTTAAACACAATATCTAATATCACCGCTAATATATTGAAGCAAGAAATGCTTTCTTTGGGGGGTGATGTTGCGGTAGCCCGGGGGGCGCTTACTGGAAAGACCAAAAAAACCGACTGCCTTATTATTGGCCAATACCACCAACTTCATTCTCTTATCCATAAGTTAAGACTACAGCCATTCGGCTTGCAAAAGCTGGCTGATGAACTGGATAAAAATATCAAACAGTACACCCGGGATAGCTTTATTCTACCCTTAAGAAGAGGCTGTTTAAATTTCAATAACAAAACTTATATTATGGGCGTTATCAATTTAACCCCGGATTCATTCAGCGGAGATGGTTTATATAGCGTTAAAACCGATGATTACTCCGGACTTGCTTTAAGAAAAGCGGAAGAAATGTTAAAAGACGGAGCGGATATTATCGATCTGGGAGGTTCATCCAGCAGGCCTGGAGCAAAAAATATCGGCACCAAAGAGGAGCTGTTACGTGTTCTGCCAATAATAAAAAAACTGGTAAAGAATATATCCGCGCCTATTTCTATCGATACTACCAATGCAGAGGTAGCTAAGGCAGCCCTTGAATCCGGAGCTCAAATAGTTAATGACATCTCCGGCTTAAGAGATAAACGCATGGCAAAGGCTACCGCTAAGCATAAGGCCGCAGTAGTTATTATGCATATGCCCGGCACCCCGAAAAATATGCAGAAGAAAACCGCCTATAAATCTTTGATTGATGATATTACTATCTGGTTAAAGAACGCTATTGATTCCGCGGAATGCTCCGGCATAGACCCTGACAAAATAATTGTGGACCCCGGAATTGGGTTTGGCAAGAAAACGGAACAAAATCTTCAAATCATAAAAAGTCTGGCGGATTTCAAAATCCTGGGCAAGCCCATACTTATAGGCCCTTGCCGAAAATCGTTTATCGGCGAAGTTTTAAAAACTGCTCCGCAAGAAAGGTCTATCGGGACAGTAGCAGCCTGTGTAATGGCTGCTGAACGCGGCGCGAATATAGTGCGTGTGCACGATGTAAAAGAAGTAAACCAGGCGCTAAAAATGGCTGCTGCCATAAGGAATAATAATTATGCATAATCTGTTTTTATACTGGAAACCCATAATCGAAGTGCTTATCTTGTGGTTTTTTATTTACCATATAATACTTTTCTTCGAAGGAACTCGGAGTTTACAGGTTTTACGCGGGATAATTATGCTTTTGCTTGTTTTCTTTATTTCCCAGAAATTTAATTTTACTGTCTTGGATTGGCTACTTAAAAAGTTGTTTGGGATATCGGTTATCGCTTTATTGATTATTTTTCATCCGGAAATCAGACAAGGGCTGGCTCAATTGGGCAAACGCAACATCTTTAGGGATTTGGCTAAAGATGAGGATGACTATTCTTTTGTTAAGCAAATTGTGGAAGCCTGTAAAAACTTGTCGGCGAATAAACTTGGCGGATTGATCGCCATTGAAAAAAATGATTCCCTGGCCTCGTATATCCAAAGCGGAGAGATTATAGATTCACGTGTTTCAGCGGATTTAATGCAGGCGATTTTTACTCCTAACAACCCCTTGCATGATGGAGGCCTGATTATCCAACGCGGCAGAATAGCTGCGGCAGGGTGCATATTCCCTCTAGCTATAAATCAGGAACTAAACCGGGTTTTCGGAACCCGTCATAGGGCAGCCTTAAGCTTAAGCGAGGAAACCGACGCTATCTTAGTTGTGGTTTCAGAGGAGAGACGCGACATAACCATTATTTACCGTAAAAAATTTTATCGGGATATGGGAGTTACGGAGCTGGAATCAAAAATAAAAGAATTAATTAAAACAAAAAAAGATGAGTAAAAACAAAATAAATATTTTTTTACGGCTGTCGCGTTTAGTTACCATCCACCCCTGGTTGAAACTTGTCGCATTAGCCCTGGCGATCGCACTCTGGTTTTACGCAAAGGGAGGAGAAACCCTAAAATAGATATGCCTAAATTAGGTGTTAATATCGACCATGTAGCGACATTACGCCAGGCACGCAGGGGAAATCTGCCTGATCCTGTTTATGCGGCTTTTTTATGTGAAGAGGCAGGTGCCGACAGTATAGTGGCGCATTTAAGAGAAGACCGCAGGCATATCCAGGATGAAGATATTAAGCGTTTACGCCGGAATATTAAAACCAAGCTTAACCTTGAAATGTCTATAGCTCCGGAAATCGTAAGGTTAGCTTGTAAAATAAAGCCCTATCAGGTCACCCTGGTTCCCGAACGCAGGGAAGAGCTGACTACCGAAGGAGGATTAAACGTAGCGGACAATCTAAAGAAGATATCCGCCAGTCTTATTAAATTAAAAAAATCCGGTATCCTGGTAAGCTTATTTATTGACCCGGATAAAGAACAAATTGATTCCGCCAGTAAGGTTGGAGCCAAAATTATTGAATTGCACACCGGCCGCTATGCTGACGCTAAGGATTCCAGGCAAAAGGAAAAATACTTCAACGAAATGCGCTGGGCGATTAATTACGCAAAACTCCAGGAGTTAACAGTTAACGCCGGCCATGGGCTTGATTACGCTAATGTCAGACGCATTGCCGCTCTTAACGGCATAGAAGAGCTTAATATCGGCTACTCCATTATTTGCAAGGCACTATATGTAGGTTTATATGAAGCGGTTAATGAAATGCAACGGTTAATTAAATAATGTTTATCGGAACCGGGGTGGACATAACTGAAGTACGCCGGATTCGTTCGGCGGTTGAAAAATGGGGGGATGATTTTCTGCGGCGTATTTTTACCGAATCAGAGCTTAAAAACGCTAAAATTAAGAATTCTTTTTATCAACATTTAGCCGGCAGGTTTGCCGCCAAAGAGGCGATTTTTAAAGCAGCCGGGGATAACTCTCTTTCCTGGAAGGATATCCAGATAAATAATGACCCGGCAGGTAAACCCATATGTTCATTTCTAAACGGAAGAGGCAAGAATATTAACGTATATATTTCAATTTCGCATGTTAAAACCTATGCGGTTGCCAGCGCAGTTGTTACAAAGAAAGATTAATTCTCACAAGGGTGATTACGGGCATATACTGATTTTAGCCGGCTCAAGCAGGTTTTCCGGAGCAGCTTTGCTTTGCGCTGAATCAGCTTTACGCTCGGGCGCAGGGTTGGTAACCCTGGGCATACCCAAAAGTATTAATCTGGCATTGATTAGAGTTAAACCCAGAGAGTTGATTACCCTTCCTTTGCCGGAAACTGATGAAGGGGCACTAAGCTTAGCGGGGTTTGCTAAAATATCAGATTTACTTAAAGATATCGATGTTTTAATTATCGGCCCGGGGCTTGGTAGAAATAAATCAACTTATGCGCTAGTAAAGAAGATTATACGCAATACAAGCCAGGCAACGGTTGTTGATGCCGATGCGCTCAATGCTCTTAATAACTGTCTGGAAATACTTAAAGCTCATAAGGGACAACTTATCCTGACTCCTCACCAAAAGGAGATGTCCAGGCTCTTTGGCATAAACACTGATATTATAAAGAATAATAGGAAATTGGTTGCGAAAAAGTACGCGAAACATTATAATAGTATAATTATCCTTAAAGGGCACAATAGTATTGTAACCGATGGAATAAAAAAATTTTATATAAACCATTCGGGAAACCCCGGGATGGCAACTGCCGGAAGCGGTGATGTGCTTAGCGGCATTGTTGGTGCTTTTTTGGCTCAAGGATTAGATGCGTTTAAGGCTGCCAAATACGCTACATATATTCATGGCTTAGCCGGAGATTTAGCGGCAAAAGACAAAACACAGATGGGATTAATCGCCTCCGATATTATTGACAGAATCCCGGATGCGATAAAGAAAAGTAGCTGACGCCGGCGTAGCTCAGTTGGTAGAGCAATTGTTTTGTAAACAATGGGTCGGGGGTTCGATTCCTCTCGCCGGCTTTTATATTTATGGGCAGGTACCCAAGTGGCCAAAGGGGACAGACTGTAAATCTGTTGCACCTGTGCTTCAGAGGTCCGAATCCTCTCCTGCCCACCATTTTCCGCGGGATACTCCCGCGGTATAGGTTAAATTACTCTGCGGGAGTAGTTCAGTGGTAGAACAATAGCCTTCCAAGCTATATATGGGGGTTCGATTCCCCTCTCCCGCTAAAATTAAACAAAATACTAATTATGGGGCTGGCAATCAAAGAAACAAAAGAAATATTGCATGATGTTTTGGATAACACCGGAGTTGTGGTAATTTATCTGGACGTTAACAGAAATATTGTTTTTTGTAATAAAAAAACAGAGAAACTCACCGGCCTTAAACACGATGATATTATTGGCGCCAATTGGCTTAAGGTTTTATTCCACGGTAACAACAGTATTATTAAGCAGGAGATGTTTAAAGCGGTTTTAGATGAATGCGTCAGACACAAGAGAGAGAAGGATTTCGAAGGAGTGATTTTAGATAGCGACAACAACCAGCGCCTTATTTCCTGGAACCTTACTCCTATAATGGTTGAAAATAACCGGGTCGCAGGCAGCATATTAATCGGGCATGATATTACAAAAATTAGGGAGGCCGGCAACTCCGCCAAAAGCATCGATGAAACACTTAAAGATATCCTCTCCAGCCTTAAAGATTATGCTTTATTCGTAATAAACCTGGAAGGTAATATAACTTATTTTGGCATGGGTTCGGAGATTATGCTGGGCTGGAATAAGAAGGAGATTATTTTTAAACACCTCAATCTACTGCATAATGCCGATGATGCCGAAAATAATCTGCATTTTATTTTAGAGCAGGTGCGCTTATTTGGGAAATGCGAGAAAGAAACAACATTAATTTCTAAAAACGGAGAAGCTATCCCGGTCATATTAACCGCCAATAAGTTTTTAGATTCCGATGGTAAACATTCCGGGTATATATTTATCGCAAAAGATATAACCGAGAGAAAGAAGTTGGAGTACCAGGCTTTTCAAGGGGAAAAATTAGCCGCCCTAGGCCTGCTCTCTGCTGGCATGGCCCATGAAATCAACAATCCTCTTTTGGTTATTTCCGGTCGCTCAGCATTATTAATGGAGGAGAATCTCAGCCAGAAAATAAAAAATGACCTGTACTTAATTAATTCTCAGGCTGAGCGTATTCAGAAATTAGTGGATAGGATCTTGAAGTATTCTCAAAAAACAAAGCCTGTTTTTACTGCAGTGGATATAAATGAAGCTATTGAATTCATTTTACCGTTTGCGCAATATAGTAATTTGCCAAATACCAAAGTAGAGATAAAAAATAACTTTGAGAAGAATATGCGTCCTATAAAAGGAGATATACATCAGCTGCAGGAGGTATTTCTAAACTTGATAATCAACGCTTATCAATCCATGCCTAATGGTGGGATAATTCAAATCACTACAAGAAATTTTGAGGATCATTGCGCGCTTATCCAGATTAAAGATACCGGTCTGGGAATATCTGCGGATAACCTAAAAGATGTTTTTATGCCATTTTTCTCTACAAAAAACGACGGCGAGGGTTTAGGTTTATCAATTTGCCATAATATCATTAAAAACCATAATGGTGCAATAGAATTGGAAAGCCAGGTTGGGCGAGGTTCGACGTTTACCATTAAACTACCTTTTATTTAAAAGAGGAGTGCATATGCTTTACAAAGTCTTAGTAGTTGATGATGAAGCTCCGGTAAGGGATCTTTTGAGCGATCTACTAAAAAGAGAGGACTGCAAAGTAACTATTTGCGCCACAGGAGAAGAAGCACTGGAACTGCTCAAAAAAGATACATTTGAAGTTGTGCTTCTGGATATTAAACTTCCCGGGATAAGCGGATTAGAGGTGCTTAAAAATATCCGGGATACCAACAAAAACCTTCCGGTAATTATGATTACCGGTTTTGGTTACAATGAAGACCTGATAGGTAAATCAAAGGAGTTCGGATGTTGCGGCTATATTGGAAAGAATATGCCCGTTGCCCAGATCATAACTACTTTTAAACAATTTGTGAAAGACGCGAAAAATGGAGAATGACCTGTAAAATGAATGAGGAATTTTTAAAACCCGTACATATTGACGCTTTTGACCTGGATGATGCATGGTTTCAATGTTTAGCGGCGATATTGGATAAGGGCCACGCATATACAATTACCCGCGGCAGTTATGAAGGCCAAAAACGCCTGGAATTTGATTTTGTTACAGTCAGAGTCCGTAAACCGGCGCACCAGATAATACCGATTATACCTGAGGGGATGAGCATTCCCGCTCCAACGGACATGGACTATATACAAGGTTATTTAAGTTACCTGCTTACCGGGGCAAAAACAGAAACCGAAGATTATACCTATGGAGAGAGACTAGTTGACCCAAAGGTTAGAATCAAACAGAACTTAGACGGCAAGAATTTAATCAGCGACATGCCGTTAAATGTTAATCAGATAGAAGAAGTAATTAAAATGTATAAAGAGAAGGGACCGGGAACCAATCAGGCGGTTATGGAAATCGGTATGCCTTCTGATATAAAATTAATTGATCCACCATGTTTAAGACTGATTGATACCCGCGTGCGTTACGGGAAGCTGCATTTTATCCTTTATTTTCGTTCATGGGACCTCTGGGGCGGGTTTCCTTCAAACCTAGGCGGGCTACAGCTGGTTAAACAATATATGGCAGAAGAGATCGGCGTTGAAGACGGAGAGATTATTGCGGCAAGCAAAGGCTTACATCTTTATGATTATGCCTGGGACCTGGCAAAACTAAGAACAAACAAGAATGTAGCCCTCGGATTAGAGCCGGGGCGGAATACTTGAACGACTAAATTCTTTGGTCGCGAAAGTACAATTTGGTTATAGAATAAATGGATAATAATTACAATCAAAACGAACGGCGCTCCTTTAACCGGCTAGAATATTCCGTACCTTTAGGTTTTAAAATTTGCAATAAAGAGACCATCTCTAAACTTTGCGCCGGATACTCCGTAAATATAAGCCAATCCGGGATATCCTGCAGTATTCGCGAAAAGGTAAATCCCGATGATATACTATGGCTTTCTTTTGACCGCGACACACTTGATTTCTGCAGGGAAATGGAAAAAAGAGTACTCATTTACCAAAACGGTATTATTGGAAATGTTACCAGGGTTGAACTGGATGAAATCGGAACTTATAACATTGGAGTAAGGTTTATAACCCGTGAAGAAAAGAATCTCGGTAACATTTATCCGCAAACTTATTTTTTTGAAAAGGATTTTAAGGCTAACCATGAATAAACCACGCATAGCGGTATTGGGTGATGGCGGATGGGGCACAACTTTAGCGGTCCTGCTTTCTACTAAAGGCTACTCCATTACACTTTGGGGCGCCTTTGAAAATTATACCAAACAAATGGCTAGGAACAGGCTTAATCCTAAATTTTTACCCGGGATAAAGATCCCGAAGGAGATACAGATAACCAGTAATATAAAAACTGCGGTCGCCGACAAAGAAATTATAGTCTTAGCTGTTCCTTCTCAATATACAAGAGGGGTATTGAATAAAATTAAAGGTAACTTCGCTAAAAAAACTATTTTCTTAAGTGTTACCAAGGGAATAGAAATCAGCTCTTCTAAGAGGATGTCGGAAATTATCCACGCCACACTTGGCCCTGTAAAATTGGCCGTATTATCCGGGCCAACCATCGCCCAAGAGGTAGCCAATGGCGTACCTACTACAATAGTAGCCGCTTCGCATGACAAAAAGATACGCAAAACCATTCAGGAAATATTTAGCACTGAAAGATTCCGGGTGTATACTAATCATGATGTTATAGGGGTAGAATTGGGAGGAAGCCTAAAAAACGTAATCGCCATTGCCTGCGGTGTATCTGACGGGCTGGGGTTTGGCTCTAATACTAAAGCGGCAATTCTCGCCAGAGGGCTTGCTGAAATATCCAGGTTAGGCAAAGCTATGGGAGCAAAATTAGAAACTTTCAGCGGAATCAGCGGTCTAGGAGACTTAGTCACAACCTGTATAAGTAAACAGAGCCGTAATCGATTTGTAGGTGAACAGATAGGCCAAGGTAAGAGCTTAAAACAAATTTGCAAACATATGCAGATGATTGCCGAAGGGGTGGCAACCGCAAAATCCGCGTATGCTTTAAGTTTAAAATATAAGGTAGAGATGCCGATAACAAAAGAAGTATATCGCCTGCTCTACTTAAATAAATCCCCTAGTCAGGTAGTAAGAGATTTAATGACGAGAAAAAGTAAGGAAGAATAGTTTGCAATACGGGGCGTGGCTCAGCTTGGTAGAGCGCTTGAATGGGGTTCAAGAGGTCACAGGTTCAAGTCCTGTCGCCCCGACTTAAATGAGGCCCAAACTTATGGAGCAATAGCGACATAAGTTTGTCGGCCGTATTTAATACTTGCGAACAACGTGAGCAAGTATTAAATACTATAAGTAAGCGATATAAGTTTCTAACGAATCCGTGCAAGCAAGGATAAGATAATTTACGAAGCTGGATAATTAGCGCAACCTTACAGCCATGCTAGAAAAAAGAAAATCCGTGAGAATAGAAAAATCTTTGATGGTCAAATATTCTCCGGAGATAGACAGCAAAGATAACTGGAATGTTGCTTTTATCAAAAACATAAGCGAAGAGGGTATGTTGTTTGATACAAATAAGCAATTCCAAGCAGGGGACGGTCTACTGTTAATGCTTAAAATTCCCCTTGATCCATATAATTGGGTAGAAACCAAGGGGAGCGTGATTGAATCGCGTCCATATGTCGGTAAAACTTTTTTGACGCGCATAAAGTTTATTTCTATCAACCAGGAACAAAAAAGCCTGATTAGGAGTTATGTAACCTGGTTTTTAAGTAATAATAACCTCAACAACACGGACCATTCGAAGAACGAAAAAAGAAAAGCAGAACGTATATATAAAAGCCTAATGGTCAGTTATGGTATAGAAAATCACCTGGGAGTAGTAGAAAAATGGGATATCACATCAATCATAAACTTTAGTAAAACAGGGATGGTTTTTACCAGCAGCTATATCTGTGAAGATAAGATTGATTTTATGATTAAGCTGCCTTCACATCCTTATGAGCAACTGCGTGTTTGCGGTAAAGTCATAGAATCCAGAGCGTTAAAATTGGCAAATTCAGAAAATGCAACCGGTACCTTTCTCACCCGGGTAGAATTTGTTGACTTGAAAAATGAACACCATAACTTGATTTGCGATTATATTACATGGCTTATTAAGAATGATCCAGATAGACCTAAAAAGGAGGATGCGTAAAATGAGCTACTCAGGCCTGGAAAAAAGAAAAAGCCCCCGCGCGGATGGTCGCTTTATAGTTTCCTATAGAGTAATGGAGAGCAACGGCAATAACGATATAACGCAGACTAAAAACTTAAGTTTAGGAGGAATGCTGCTTACTACCAACTGTTCTTTTACTCCCGGCACGAATTTAGCTCTTGAGATCCGGCTGCCTTTTGATCCCAATTCAATTATGCTTATCGGTAAGGTTCTGGAATCAAAAGAAATTACCAAAGATATGATTTATGATACACGCCTGGTTTTTCTGGCAATAGACGAAAAACACCGTAAAGTAATCGGCGAAACAGTAGGTTATTATATTAAGAGCAAGAAAGGGTAATTTATGAGAAAGATTAATATTGGGCTTATTGGTTTTGGCAATATTGGTTGCGGAGTGGTCAAAATTCTGCAACAGCGAAAATCTTTGCTTTCCCAGAAGATAGGTATTGAAATCGTAATTAAAAGAATATGCGACAAAGATTTAACGGCTAAAAGAGATGTCGTTGTGGATAAAAACTGTTTAAGCCGTGACGCCAACGAGATTATTAATGATCCTCAGATTGATATCATCGTAGAATTAATCGGAGGTATCAACCCGGCCAAAGAATTTATCTTAGCGGCCTTAAAAAAAGGTAAACATGTGGTCACCGCCAATAAAGCTTTGCTCGCCGAACATGGAAATGAGTTGTTCGCGGTTGCCAATGAGCGGGGAAAGAATATTTATTTTGAGGCTTCCGTGGGGGCGGGTATTCCCATTATAAAATCGATAAAAGAAGGCTTGGTCGCCAACAAATTCAGCTCTATTTTTGGGATTGTCAACGGAACATCTAATTATGTGCTTACACAGATGTCTAAAGAAAACTGCTCCCTGGCTTCTGCGATCAAGGCAGCTCAAACCAAAGGATTCGCTGAAAAAGACCCTACTTTTGATATAGAAGGCATTGACTCCGCGCATAAACTAGTGTTACTTACTTATCTGGCATTCGGCAAGATTGTCAGCTTAAAAGATATTTTTATTGAAGGTATATCGCAAATATCCTCTTCCGATATTGCTTATGCCAAAGACTTAGGATATGAAATAAAATTACTGGCGATTGTCAAGAAAGAAGCTGACGAGCTGGAAGTGCGTGTGCACCCAACCTTCCTGCCCTCTGAACACCTGCTTTCTTCGGTTGACGGAGTTTTTAATGCCATATATGTCTCAAGTGACCTGGCAGGAGACCTTATGTTTTACGGTCCGGGTGCAGGACAACTATCCGCTGCTTCGGCGGTTGTTTCGGATATTGTTGACCTTACTCAAGATATCAAAGCAGGCCTGTTTCGCCCAACCTTAAATTCTATTGAAGACAATTCAATTAAAGGTTTGCGTAAAATCAATGAATTCGAAAATAAATACTATATCCGTATTATGGTTGTAGATATACCCGGAATGTTAGCCAAAATAGCCGGAATTCTGGCAAAGTTTGGAATCAGTATCGCTTCCGTAACCCAAAAAGAAAGGTTAAAATCCCAGGTTGTCCCGGTGGTCATGGTGACACATGAGGTAAAGGAGAAAAACCTGCGCGGAGCATTAAAGATGATTGATAAATTAAAAGAGATCAAAGAAAAATCTGTGGCAATAAGAATAGAGGGAGTTTAGTGAGCGAAAAGAAATATAGAGGTATAATCCAGAGATACGGGAAATTTCTGCCTGTAAGCGGCAAGACACCGGTAATAACCTTAAACGAAGGCAATACACCATTAATTTATGCCGCTTACTTAAGTAAGCTTGTCGGAAGAAATGTGGAAATTTACTTAAAATATGAAGGTCTTAACCCAACCGGTTCATTTAAGGACAGAGGAATGACCCTGGCTATATCCAAAGCCTGCGAGGAGAATGCTGGCGCGGTTATGTGCGCTTCTACCGGAAACACCTCCGCTTCCGCAGCTGCCTACGCTGCCCGGGCAGGAATAAAATGCATCGTACTTATCCCCAGCGGAGCAATCGCCCTGGGAAAACTTAGCCAGGCGTTAATCCATGGCGCGAGGGTTTTGGCAATCAAAGGGAACTTTGACGCAGCTCTGGATTTAGTCAAAGAAATAACACAGCGTTATCCGATAAAGTTGGTAAATTCTTTAAATCCTTATCGTATCGAAGGACAAAAAACCGCCAGCTTTGAAATATGCGACTATTTTGGGGATGCGCCGGATTTCCAGATTATGCCGGTGGGCAACGCGGGAAATATTACCGCTTACTGGAAAGGATATAAGGAATACAAGGTTGCCGGGCTTAGCGGTAAACTTCCGGTTATGCTCGGCTTCCAGGCAAAAGGAGCAGCGCCTATCGTAAGGGGTAAACCGGTTAAAAATCCGCAAACTTTGGCCACTGCCATACGTATTGGTAACCCGGCGAGTTGGAAAACAGCCGTGGAAGCACGCGATGAATCAAAAGGCTTAATTGGCATGGTTTCAGACGCGGAAATTTTACAGGCTTACAAAATACTGGCTTATAAAGAAGGGATTTTTGCGGAACCGGCTTCAGCAGCTTCTGTTGCCGGCCTGTTAAAATTAACCAAAACAGGCTACTTTAAGAATAAAAAAGGCAGGATCGTCTGCATATTAACCGGACATGGCCTAAAAGACCCGGAGATGGCGATTAAAACAGTGCGACCGCCCAAGCTTATGTCCGCAAACTTAAAATCAATAATTAAAGAAATTGGTTATTAAAAAGAATGTCCTGATTACTGCCGGTTCTACATGGGTAGCTCTTGATAAAGTCAGAGTAATCAGCAATATTGCTTCCGGCTCAACCGGGTTTATACTAGCAGATAAATTTAAAAAGATTGGCGCCAAGGTTACATTGCTGCTTGGGCCGGGGAATTTTTGCCGACCCAAGAACCCGGGAATAAAGATAGTTCACTTTAAGTTTTTTTCTGAGCTTGAAGAACTTTTAAAGAAAGAATTGGCAAAGAAAATATACGCGGCGGTTATTCATGCTGCGGCGGTTGCGGATTACCGGCCCAAAAAAGAGATTCATCGCAAAGTCAGCTCCGGGCTTGATAATTGGGAGATCAACTTGGTACCTACTAAAAAGCTGGTAAACAATTTAAAAGATTATGCTCCCGGATTAATCGCCGTAGGTTTCAAATTTGAGCCTGACACAGGGAAAAACAAACTGATTGACAAGGGCAAGAGGCTGCTTAAACAGGCAAATTTAGACTTAGTAGTTGCTAACTCTAATAAAAATAAGCTTTATCAGGCCTACATATTAGATGGCGCAGATAGTTATGGTCCTTTTTTAAAAAAATCCGCGATGGCTGATCGCTTATCTAAAATAGTAAAGAGTAAGTTAATTCTGAGGTAAAATTATAAAATGGCAAAATATATTGTTTTGGTAGGGGATGGCATGGCGGATTATCCTATAGAAGAACTGGGAATGCGTACGCCCCTGGAAGCGGCGCGCACACCTAATATGGATTTTATCGCCAAAAACGGAGTGCTTGGACAAGCCAAAACCATCCCGGACAAGATGACTCCGGCATCTGACGTAGCCAATCTCTCTATCTTAGGTTATGACCCAAAGAAATATTATTCCGGCAGGGGTCCTCTGGAAGCAGCCAATCTCGGAGTTGAATTAGAGGAAGATGATGTGGCTTTCCGCTGTAATTTAATTACCGCAGGTGCCGATACCCTGCTTGATTATAGCGCAGGCCACATTAAATCTAAAGAAGCGGAAAAATTAATTAAGTTCCTTGATCAAAAACTTGGCACGAATAAACTGCGTTTTTTTCCGGGAGTAAGCTACAGGCACCTGCTTTTAGTCAAGCGCGGTGCAGAGTTAAAACTTGAAAACCTTAAATGCCGGGCGCCGCATGACATCTCAGGCCAAAATATAAACAAAAATCTTCCTAAAGGCGAAAATGCGGATGTAATTATAAAACTTATGCGGGACTCCCGGGAGATTCTTTCTAATCATGAAATTAACTTGGTGCGCCTGGACTTAAAAGAGAATCCGGCAAACATGATTTGGCTCTGGGGGCAGGGGAAAAAACCAAATATGCCTAAATTTATAGATAAATTTGGGCTATCCGGAAGCGTGATTTCGGCAGTCGACTTAATCAAAGGACTGGGCAGAATTCTCGGGTTGAATGTAATTGATGTACCCGGGGCAACAGGTTATTATGACACTGACTACGCGGGTAAAGCCAAAGCGGGAATTAAATCTTTAGATAAAAATGATTTCGTTTTTGTGCATGTTGAGGCCCCTGATGAAGCCGGGCATAATGGAGATTTGAGAGAAAAACTTACGGCAATTGAGCGTTTCGACCAGCTTGTGGTAGGCCCCTTTCTGGAGTATTGTAAAAATAAGGAGGATTTTCGTATTTTGGTGTTGCCGGATCACGCTACTCCGCTTTCTTTAAAAACGCACACCTCTGACACTATTCCTTTTGCGATTTACGGAACTAATATAGATAAAAAAGATTTTCTTAATTATAGCGAAAAAGAAGCGCAGAAATCTGAGTTATATTTCGATAACGGCTATCAACTTATGGAGTATTTTATACCTTCAAGGAGAACGGGCAATGCATAAGGGTTTAGTAGTTCAAAAATACGGCGGTTCATCCGTAGCGAATGTGGAACGTATTCAAAAAGTGGCGCAAAGAGTGGTTAGCTACAGTAAAAAAGGTTACGATCTGGTAGTTGTAGTTTCTGCTCTAGGGGATACTACCGATGAATTAATCCAATTAGCTGATAAAATAAATACTGAACCATCGGAAAGAGAGATGGACATGCTGCTTTCAACCGGAGAGCAGATCTCCGTGGCTCTCTTGGCAATGGCTATCCATAAATTAGGCTCCCAAGCGATATCTTTTACCGGAGCCCAGGTAGGGATTATTACCGACACAAGCCACACCCGGGCCAGGATCATTAAAATAAACGCCGATAAAATTAAGGAAGAGCTAAAAAAAGGAAGGATAGTTATAGTCGCCGGTTTCCAGGGCGTAACCTTAAATCAAGATATCACTACTCTAGGAAGAGGCGGCTCGGATCTAACTGCCGTTGCCCTGGCTAAAGAGCTTAACGCCTGCTCCTGCGAGATTTATACAGATGTTGAAGGAATCTATACTACTGACCCGCGCATCGAACCAAAAGCCAAAAAGATTGAAAAGATTACCTATGATGAGATGCTTGAAATGGCCTCTCTGGGCGCTCAAGTCATGCAGGCCCGTTCTATTGAAGTCGCTAAAAAATTTGATGTGCCTTTGCATGTACGCTCGTCATTTACAACCCGCCCCGGGACAATGATTATTAAGGAGGTAAAAATGATGGAGGATGTGGTAGTAAGCGGTATAACCTTAAATAAAAACCAGGCTAAAATTACCCTTTGTGACGCTCCTGATAAACCGGGAGTTGCGCTAAAACTGTTCAAGGACCTGGCTATGGCCGGGGTAAGCGTGGATATGATCGTACAAAATGTAAGCCATACCCGCTCAACCGACATATCATTTACTATCGTAAAAGGAGACTGCGCTAAAGCCGGCAAGATTACTAAAGCGGTAGCCAGAGAAATCGGCGCTAGCAATGTACTCCTCGATGAAGATATTGCCCGCGTCTCTATTGTAGGGGTAGGGATGAAATCTCACCATGGTGTTGCGGCAAAAATGTTCGGGATAATGGCCGACAACAAAATTAATATTGAGATGATCTCAACCTCCGATATCAGCATATCATGTATTATAAAGAAGAAGTTCGCTGAAATAGCGATCAGGAAGTTACACGAAGAGTTTGGACTGGATAAACGAGGATAGACCTATGGAAAAAGTGAGATTATACGATACTACGTTACGCGACGGCTCACAGGCTGAAGGAATATCTTATTCGGTAATGGACAAGGTGCGCATCGCGGAGGAGTTGGATAAAATCGGTATACATTTCATCGAAGGCGGCTGGCCGGGCTCAAATCCTAAAGACAGGGAATTTTTCTTAAAAATAAGCGGCAGCAAACTGAAAAATTCACAGATCGCCGCTTTTAGCATGACCCGCAGGCCGGGCATTTCAGCCTCCAATGATGCGAATATTAAAGCGCTTTTGAAATCCAATGCACAGGTAATTACCATCGTCGGTAAAACCTGGGATTTTCATGTAACGGAGGTCTTAAAGACGACGCTGGATGAAAACCTGGCGATGATCGAGGATACAGTTAGTTTTCTGATAAAAAAAGGATTCCTAGTTTTTTATGACGCTGAGCATTTTTTTGACGCTTATAAAACAAATAAGGCTTACGCCTTAAGGACTTTAACTGCCGCCCAAAACGGCGGCGCCAAAGCAATCTGCCTTTGTGATACAAACGGCGGATGCTTAACCAGCCAAATCTCAAGCGTAACAGCGGAAATCAAAAATAAGATTGGAGAAGGACAAATAGATTTAGGTATTCATTGCCATAATGACGCGGGGGTCGCGGTTGCTAATTCCCTGGCAGCTGTAGAAGCAGGGGCAACTATTGTTCAAGGGACAATCAATGGTTACGGAGAACGCTGCGGAAACGCAGACTTAATCGCGATTATCGCCAATCTAAAAACTAAATTAAAGATCGACTGTATCTCGGATGTCAATCTAAAACAACTTACGCATCTATCGCATTTTGTCAGCGAAATCAGCAATATGCGCGTAAAAAACGAACAGCCTTTTGTGGGGGAGTCAGCCTTTGCGCACAAAGGCGGTATGCATATCAATGCCATAATGAAAAACCCCGCAACTTATGAACATGTTGACCCTACGTTACTGGGCAATCATCGCCGAATTTTAGTTTCCGAATTAGGAGGTAAAACCGGAATTCTCTTGAGGGCTAAAGATTTAAGCTATGATTTAAGCAAAGAAGACCCCCAGACTAAAAAAATCCTGAAATTAGTTCAGTCTCTGGAGCATGAAGGATTCCAATTTGAAGCTGCCGAGGCATCTTTTCAGATATTAATGAAAAGGTCACTAAAAAAATTTAAGAAGTTTTTTGAACTGGAGGGATTTAAAGTAGTGATTGAGAAACATTCAAATAATAAGATTACCTCTGAAGCAGTGATTAAGCTAAAGGTTAAAGGAGTAAGAGAGCATACAGCTGCCGAAGGAGATGGCCCGGTTAACGCCTTAGACAATGCCCTGCGCAAGGCCCTAAAGGATTTTTATCCCACCTTAGCCAAGATGCACCTCTCTGATTTTAAAGTACGCGTTCTAGACGAAAAAGCAGGCACTGCCGCCAAAGTTCGCGTGCTAATCCAATCCCAGGATGAAAAAGACATCTGGAATACCATTGGAGTGCATGAAAATATAATCGAGGCTAGCTGGCAGGCGTTGGTTGATAGTGTAGAGTACAAGCTCCTTAAAGATAATACGCAACAATGATGGAAGAACTATCCAAACAATACAATCCTAAAGACACAGAAGAAAAGTGGTACAAGATTTGGGAACAAAATAACCTTTTTTCCGCTAAAGTATCTGCCGACAAAAAACCTTATTGCATTGTTATCCCTCCGCCCAATGTTACCGGCATACTCCATATGGGGCATGCCTTAAATAATACTATTCAAGATATTCTAATCCGCTATAAAAGAATGCACGGTTTTTCCAGCCTGTGGATGCCGGGAACTGATCATGCCGGGATTGCCACGCAAAATGTAGTAGAAAGATCATTAGCCAAAGAAGGATTAAAACGCCAGGACCTAGGGAGCGAAAAATTTATCGCCAAGGTTTGGGAATGGAAAGAACGAAATGGCGCCACCATCATTACTCAGCTAAAGAAATTAGGCGCTTCATGCGACTGGTCGCGCACACGTTTTACTATGGATGAAGCATATTCGGACAGCGTGGCTGAAGCCTTTGTCTGGTTATTTAAGAAAAAACTTATTTATCAGGGTTTTTATATTATTAACTGGTGTCCCCGCTGCCAGACAGCATTAAGTGATGAAGAAGCCAGCCATATAGAGCTAGAGGGGAATCTATATTACCTTAAATACCCGCTAAAAGACAACCCGCAGGATTTTATCAGCGTCGCCACCACTCGTCCGGAAACCATGCTGGGAGATACTGCTGTAGCCGTAAACCCCAAAGATAAACGTTACAAAGAATATATAGGTAAAACCTTACTTCTCCCCCTGGTCAACCGCCAGATTAAGATAATCGCTGACAGCCTTGTGGATATGCAATTTGGAACTGGCGCGGTAAAGGTTACTCCTGCGCATGACCCCAATGATTACCGCCTGGGCAAGAAACACAACCTGGAGTTTATTAACGTAATGACCCCTGACGGAAAAATGAATTCATCTGCCGGAAAATTTTCCGGGCTCGACCGTTTTAAAGCAAGAGAGGCGGTATTAGAAGAGCTAAAGGTAATGGGGTTATTGGAAAAAATTCAGGAGCATAAGCTTTCTGTCGGGCATTGCTACCGCTGCCATACAATCGTTGAGCCATACCTGTCAAAGCAATGGTTTGTGAAAATGAAACCTTTGGCTAAACCGGCAATCGCTGCGGTTAAAAACAATAAAATAAAATTCTACCCGCAACGTTGGACAAAGGTATATCTTAACTGGATGGAGAATATCCAGGATTGGTGCATTTCACGCCAGATCTGGTGGGGCCACCGCATACCGGTTTATTACTGCAGAAGCTGTCAGGCAAAAAATCCGGCAAAGGGCATCATTGTATCCAAATCAAAACCGGAAAAATGCCCAAAATGCTCCTCAACTGATATATTTCAGGAGGAGGATGTTCTGGATACCTGGTTTTCCAGTTGGCTATGGCCATTCGCCACTTTTTATTGGCCAAAGGAGAGCGCGGATTTAAAATATTTTTATCCTACCGCAACCCTAGTCACTGCTCCGGAGATTATCTTTTTTTGGGTAGCGCGCATGATTATGGCCGGTTTAGAATTTAAGAAAAAAATCCCCTTTAAGGATGTCTATATCCACGGCACTGTGCGCGATATTGAAGGCAAGAAAATGTCTAAGTCGCTGGGCAATGTTATTGATCCGCTTGAGGTTATTGCCGAATACGGAACTGATGCCTTACGCTTCAGCCTTATCTCTATTACCGCCCAAGGCCAGGACGTTTACTTATCCAAAGAAAGATTCGAGCAAGGCAGGAACTTTGCCAATAAGATTTGGAATGCCTCGCGGTTTATTTTGATGAATCTTAACTCTGAAGATTCAAACACGGATTTATGCGTTTTCTGCAAAAAAGAAAAACTTGATATTCTTAACCGCTGGATATTAAGCCGTTTTTACTCCACTCTAAAAAAAGCGGAAGAAGAGCTGGCTGAGTATAGATTTAATGAAGCGGCCAACAGCTTATATTCATTCTTCTGGCATGAGTTCTGCGACTGGTACCTGGAATTGATCAAACCGCAAATTGGGCAAAAAAACACCCAGGTAGTAATGTATAAAGTTTTGGAAAAATATCTAAGGTTAATCCATCCTTTTATGCCTTTTATATCCGAAGAGATATGGCAGCGCCTACCAGGAGCGAAAAACTCGATTATGCAGCAGAGCTGGCCGCACCTGCAGCCTGATTTAATCAATTTAGATGATGAAAGACAAATGCAGTTAGCTTTTGATATTATTAATACCATAAGAAACATGCGCGCTGAGATGGAGATAGGCTTAAGTAGCCGCATCGAGATTAAATTAACCCTTTCCGATAAAAACATGGAAAAAACCCTGGCGCCCTTGATAGATTACATAAAGAATCTGGCTAAGGTGGATGTTCTAAACATAACTGAAAAATATCAGCCATTGGATAACGAGTTTGCCTGTGTGCTTAAGGATATGCATATTGTAATGCCGCTCAAGGGGATAGTAAATGTAGAGGAGCAAATTAAAAAGAACCAGGCAAAAATCGATAAAATAAAATCTGAAATAATAAATAAGGAAGCTATGCTGGCAAATAAGAATTTCATCGGCCGAGCTCCAAAAGAAATCATAGAAGCGGAGAAAACCAAATTGAAAGATATGCATGGACAGGTGATTAAGCTGGAGGTGATTAAAAATGGGTTACGATAAATACTTCTTATCGGAGGCTAAGCCTGAAATTAACCCTGAGAGGCTGGAGGCGATAGTCAGGCACGCTTTGATTGAAGATATCGGCCGCGGGGATATTACCACCCAGCTTACCATTCCAAAAGAAAAAATGATTAAGGCAAAAATCATCGCCAAAGAAGATTTCCTGCTTTGCGGTATAATTGTCGCAGAAAAGGTATTTAAGTCCGTGGATTCTTCCGTAGAGTTTATACGCAAGATCCAAGAGGGCAAGCCGGTTAAGGCCAAAAAGACAATTGCGATTATTTCAGGCAAAGCCAGCAGCATCCTTACTGCCGAGCGGGTGGCATTAAATTTATTAGCCCTGCTTTCAGGAATTGCCACCAAGACCCGTGAATTTGTCAACGAGATTGGGCCTTTCAAAACCAAGATCACCGATACGCGCAAGACCATGCCCGGGTTGAGAGAACTACAAAAGTACGCTGTAAGGATTGGCGGCGGGCATAACCACAGGATCCGCCTGGATGAGATGATTTTAATTAAAGACAACCATATCAAAGCTACCGAAGGTTATTCTAAACTGCCCAGCGTGCCCAAAGGCTATAAAATTGAAATAGAGGTGCAGAACCTAGAAGAATTCAAACACGCCTTGTATTTTAAACCGGATATCATCATGCTCGATAACATGAAAATCGAAGATGCCAAAGAAGCGGTAAAAATCAGGAATAGCACTGAATTCAAAAGCCATCACCTCCCCACCAAGCTTGAGGCATCCGGAGGCATAAACCTTAAGAACATAAAAGAATTCGCTTCAACAGGCGTGGATATAATTTCAATAGGAGAGCTGACTCATTCGGTAAAATCCGTTGATGTCAGCCTAGATGTTATTTAAGGGTTTTAGCTTAAATTATTTACCCATGGGCGATTAATGAGCTTTAAACTTGTTTCTAATTTTAAACCATGCGGTGACCAGCCCAAAGCAATACAAAATCTTAGCAAAGCTATACTTGCCAAGAATCGCTACACCACACTCCTGGGAGTTACCGGAAGCGGCAAAACGTTTACTTTGGCTAACACAATAGCAAAAGTAAATATGCCCACCCTGGTAATTTCGCACAATAAAACACTCGCTGCCCAGCTATATTCCGAATTTAAAGAGTTTTTTCCGCACAACGCGGTTGAATATTTTGTAAGTTACTATGATTACTACCAGCCGGAAGCATATATCCCATCCACAGATACCTACATAGAAAAAGACTCCTCAATAAATGAGCAACTGGACCGTTTAAGGCTCTCCGCGACTACATCATTAATGAGCCGCCAGGATGTAATTGTCGTAGCCTCGGTCTCATGCATCTATAATTTAGGTTCTCCCCAGGATTATCAGGAACATCTGCTGATTTTAAACAAAGGAGAGGTAACCCCGCGCGAAGAATTAATCTCCCGGCTTATCCAGGTTCAGTATGAACGCAATGATTATGAATTTAAACGCGGAAAAATCAGGGTACGCGGAGAAGTTGTTGAGGTATTTACTTCTTATAGCGAAAAGGCGATACGTATAGAATTATCCGGAGACAAAATAAATAAAATATCCGTAATTGATCCTGTATCCGCAAAGATATTGAGCAGTATAGATAAAATCGCAATTTATCCGGCAAAACATTTTATCGTCTCCGAAGATAAAGTTGATAACGCGCTTATTTCAATAAAAGAAGAGTTGGCGCATCAGCTTAAGAATTTAAGAGAAAGAAACAAGTTGCTTGAGGCCCAACGCCTGGAATCGCGCACAAATTATGACCTGGAGATGCTTAAAGAAATAGGGTATTGTCATGGCATAGAAAACTATTCCCGGCACTTAAGCGGCCGGCCCGCGGGCAGCCGCCCATACTCAATGATGGATTATTTTCAGGGAGATTTTCTCACCATAATTGATGAATCACACGCAACTATCCCCCAGATAAGAGGGATGTATGCCGGAGACAGAGCTAGGAAAGAAACACTGGTTGAATACGGCTTCAGGCTTCCATCCTGCCTGGATAACCGGCCATTAAAATTCAACGAATTCAACCAACTTGTAAAACAAACCATCTTCGTTTCAGCTACTCCTGATGAATATGAACTTAAATTAAGCGAAAATAAGATTATTGAGCAAATCATCCGCCCCACCGGCCTGGTGGATCCGGAAATTATAATTAAGCCTACAAACGGCCAGATTGAGGATTTAATTACCCAAATCAAGCAGCGCGCCAAAAACAAAGAAAGAGTATTAGTCACTACGCTTACCAAGAGGATGTCCGAAGACTTGGCGAATTATCTGGCGGAAAACGGAATAAAGGTGAAATACCTGCACTCTGAAATAAAAACCATAGAGCGTTCAAGGATATTAAAAGAATTAAGAGAAAGAAAGTTTGACTGCCTCGTAGGGATTAATCTACTGCGCGAGGGACTGGATTTACCTGAAGTTTCATTAGTAGTAATACTAGACGCTGACAAAGAAGGGTTTCTGCGCTCTGCCACAAGCCTTATTCAGGTCGGCGGCCGCGCCGCGCGCAACATCAATGGCACGGTAATCATGTATGCCGACAGCGTTACCGGATCTATGAGAAAAGCGATCAGTGAAAGCCGGCGCAGAAGAAAAATCCAACTTGAATTCAACCAAAAGAACGCGATTACCCCGCGCTCCATCCAAAAATCCATTAAAGAGGGGATTGAAGTCATGCAGGAGGCGGATGAATTTGTGCGCGAGCTGACCGGGGAACCCCAAGAGCAATACCAGTTGCATAAATATATTTCCGAGCTAGAATATGAAATGGAGCTGGCAGCGCGCAACCTTTTATTTGAAAAAGCAGCCGGCTTAAGAGATAAGATCAAGGAAATCGCCAGCCTACGGCGTAAGTAGGCGATTTCGCAGTACCCCAGATTTGTTTTCGCAGAAAACATGGGGGCATAAGGAGTTAAAGCATGCTGCTGGCAATTGATATCGGTAATACCAATATATCCTGTGGTATATTTAAAGGTTTGAGACTAACCAGACAGTTTGATATTCCCACAAATGCCCGTTTTAAGGAAATTTTTGTTAAAAGATTAAAAAGTAGACTTAAAATTTCCGACAGCATCATCTGTAGTGTTGTACCTAAACAAACCAAAGTTGTCTTACGCGACCTGATATCCCTAACCAAGAAAAAGCCATATATAATAGGTAAGGACCTGGCTGTCCCCATAAAAAACCTTTACCGTAAGCCAAAACAGGTAGGTCAAGACCGCCTGGTAAATGCGTATGCGGCAAGCATCCTTTACAAGACGCCATTGATTGCCTTAGATTCGGGCACCGCCATTACCTTTGACGTGATTTCTAAAAACAAAGCATACTTAGGAGGCTTAATTGTCCCAGGGATGGGAATCTCCCTGAAAGCGTTAAAAGAAAAAACAGCTTTGCTGCCACTGGTAAAATTATCCAGGCCGCGGATGCTCATCGGTACTGACACTAAAAACAGTATTTTAAGCGGTATTGTTTTCGGCACAGCCGACTTATGTAATGGAATAATTAAAAGGGTCAGGCAGTATATTGGTAAGGATACTTTAGTTATCGGCACAGGCGGAAACATTCGCCTGATTGAGAAATACTCTAAAATTAATATGAAAATTGACAAAGATTTAACCTTAAAAGGAATTAACCTTACTTACAGAGATGCGCTCAAAAAACAGATTTAATTTCGCGATTACCACAATAGCTGTTTGCATTTTAGCCGCTATTCCAAAGGTTTCTCTTGCGCAAAACCCGCAAACTCCCAAAGAAGGCAACGGGGCAAAAACAGTTATTGAACAAGCGCTTAAAAACTACGAAACAGAGAAACAGAACGAACAGGCGGAATTGACGGCACAGCTGAATTTTAGCTTAGGCCAGGCAACAGAGGCCTGGTTGACCTCATCTGAGAAAAATAGGGAAAGCCAGCTGGGAACTTTCATTGAGCAAAACTGGGATAAGCAACCACGAACAGCCATGATCATGCCTCCGGTACGCTATGACTATTATTTACGAGGATACAAATACACCGTAACCGACAGCGATGTAATTAAGACCAACTCCATGACCTCCCCCTATAAAGCCGTGGTAGTTGTAAAAGAGGAGCTTTACGCTGAAAAATATCATCACCCGAATATCAGCGATACAAGCCTGTATCTTTATACTGTTACTAATACTTACACCCTGGATTTTGCTTACAAAGAAGACGAGTTCTCACTGGTTAATACTGACATTAAAATGGAGGGTATTGTAAATGAAATCTCCAGTGAATCCCGCAAAGAGTGGATAAAATAGTTAAAAAACTCTTGACAAGAATTTTTTTTTGTTTATAATTAGCACTCTAGGGAAAAGAGTGCTAAGGTTTTATTAATAACAATAACACCCCGCGCTTATAAGGTATTGCGCGGGTGTGCCCATGTGGGCTAGGAGGTGACGAAATGGATATTAAACCATTAGGAGACCGCATAGTAGTCAAGCCTTTAGAAGCAGAGAGTAAAAGTAAGGGCGGGATTGTCCTGCCGGATACAGCTAAAGAAAAACCACAAGAAGCCAAAGTCGTTGCAGTAGGAAAAGGCAAGGTATTGGAGAATGGTTCTGTAAAGGCTCCGGAAGTAAAAGTCGGAGACAAGGTATTATACGGAAAATATTCCGGTAATGAGATTACCACCAAGGAAGGCGAAGAGTTACTTATCTTACGCGAAGAGGATATTTTAGCGATTATTAAGTAAATGAGGCCCAAACTTACGGAACGATCAGTGAACGTAAGTTTGTTGGCCGAATTTATCCCGACGAATGTGTAAAATTTTAGAATAAAATTTTACACAAGGTTATGAGTCGGGAAGACACATTAAAGGAGGATGTATGGCAAAGCAATTATTGTATAGTGATGATGCCCGTCGCAAGATTTTAAGCGGGGTAGAACAGCTGGCCGCTGCGGTAAAAGTAACCTTAGGGCCTAAAGGACGCAATGTGGTTATTGACAAGAAATTCGGCTCGCCAACCATAACCAAAGACGGGGTAACAGTAGCTAAAGAGGTAGATCTGGAAGACCCCTTTGAAAACATGGGCGCACAGATGGTTAAAGAGGTCGCCGAGAAAACTTCAGAGATCGCCGGTGACGGGACCACAACCGCGACAGTCTTAGCTGAAGCAATCTATCGCGAAGGATTGAAAAACGTAACTGCCGGCTCCAACCCCATGGAATTAAAGCGCGGGATTGAAAAAGCAGTAGTAAAAGTTGTTGAGGAGTTAGGGAGACTTTCTACCCCCATTAAAGACAAGAAAGAAATTGCCCAGGTAGCCAGTATTGCCGCTAATTCAGACACCAATATAGGAGAATTAATTGCCGAGGCAATGGACAAGGTAGGAAAAGACGGAGTAATCACGGTTGAAGAAGCAAAATCAACCGCTACTACTCTTGACGTTGTTGAAGGTATGCAGTTTGACCAGGGGTATTTATCACCCTACTTCGTAACTGACGCCGAAAGAATGGAAGTACTTTTAGAGGATCCCTATATTCTTATCTATGAGAAAAAGATATCTTCAATTAAAGATATACTTCCTTTATTAGAGAAGATAGCTCGCGTAGGCAAACCTCTATTGATTATTGCCGAAGAGGTTGATGGAGAGGCTTTGGCAACCCTGGTAGTTAACAAGATCCGCGGCACCTTTGTTGCCTGCGCTGTAAAAGCTCCAGGCTATGGCGACAGACGTAAAGCCATGCTTGAGGATATCGCTATTCTTACCGGTGGAAAGGCTTTAACCGAAGATCTGGGCATCAAGCTTGAAAATGTTGATATCGAAGATCTTGGCCGGGCAAAGAAAGTAAAAATCGATAAAGAAAATTCCACTATTGTCGAAGGCGCGGGAAAGAATACGGCGATTAACGCAAGAATTTCCCAGCTTAAGAAACAAATTGAAGATACTGATTCGGATTATGATAAAGAGAAGTTGCAGGAACGCCTGGCTAAATTAGCCGGCGGTGTTGCCGTAATTAATGTAGGCGCGGCCACAGAATCAGAAATGAAAGAGAAGAAAGCGCGCGTAGAAGACGCATTGCACGCCACTCGCGCAGCTACCCAGGAAGGTATTGTTCCAGGAGGCGGAGTTGCATTAATCCGTACTATTGCCGCTTTAGATAAACTAAAGCTTGAAGGCGATGAGAAAATTGGCGCTAATATCGTAAAACGCGCCATCGAAGAACCTTTAAGACAAATTGTCCAAAACGCAGGCCTTGAAGGTTCCGTGGTTGTACAAAGGATCAAACAAGAGAAAACTAATATAGGTTATGATGTCAGCCAGGATTCTTATGTAGACATGCTTGAAGCTGGCGTAATCGATCCTACAAAAGTAACTCGTTCAGCGCTTCAGAATGCTTCCAGTATTGCCGCGCTATTACTTACAACTGAGACCCTGATCGCGGACAAGCCGGAAAAAGATGAAAAAATGCCTCCAATGCCCGGTGGTATGGGTGGTATGGGCGGCATGGGTGGCATGGGTGGTTATTAAAAAAAGTAGATAGTAGGTAGAAAATAAAAGGGGACACTCCTATTTTTCTTCAGCTAAACTCAAGAAAAATAGGAGTGTCCCCTTCTTTAAAATAAATATTGACAAACCAGCTATTCAGGTATAAAATTTAATATCCTTTTCAGTTTTTTCCCTAAAGAAGGCCAAATTATCGTAACTTATTATAAAACAACAAGTTAATTATTTGAGGAGATTTATAAAATGGCAGAATGGATAGGTATAGGAAGGCGCGCAAGAAGGTGCTATGGCTTTGATGAAATTGCCTTAGTCCCTGGAGCGCAAACCGTAAATCCAAATGAAGTTGACACTAACTTTGAATTTATGGGCAAAAAGTTTAAAATACCTATCTTTGCCGCAGCTATGGACGGAGTGGTAGATGTCAAATTCGCCATAGAGATGTCGCGTTTAGGAGGCCTGGCGGTTTTAAACCTGGATGGAATTCAAACCCGCTATGAAAATCCTGATCAAGTATTGGAAGATATAGCAAAAGCTACGCCTCAAAAAGCTACTGAACTTATCCAAACAGTTTATACCACCCCCATAAAAGAAAAACTAATCACAAAAAGAATTGCTGAAATCAAAAAAGCAAAAGCTATGGCAATAGTCAGTTGTATTCCGGCTAATGCAGAGAGATTCTCAAAATTAGCCATTGCTGCCGGAGCTAATGTTTTCGTCATACAATCTACAGTTACCACCATTAAACATCTCTCTACGCAATATAAAACCCTTGATTTGATAAAATTCTGCAAATCCATAAAGATTCCGGTTATCCTGGGAAACTGTGTAACCTATGAAACAACTTTAGAGCTTATGGATACTGGAGCTAGCGGCTTACTTATCGGAGTGGGCCCGGGAGCAGCGTGCACTACACGCGGTGTTTTAGGTATAGGTGTACCTCAAGTCACTGCGACTGTTGATGCCGCAGGGGCGCGGGATTTTTACTTTAAACGCACCGGAAAATATGTTTCAATTATTACTGACGGCGGAATGAATCGCGGCGGAGATATCTGCAAAGCTTTTGCCTGTGGTGCGGATGCGGTGATGATCGGCTCAAGTTTTGCCCGGGCTAAAGAAGCTCCGGGAAGAGGATTCCACTGGGGGATGGCTACTTCACATGTCAACCTGCCCCGCGGGACCCGTATTCAGGTAGGTACCACCGGTTCACTAAAAGATATTTTACTTGGCCCGGCAAAAGTAGATGATGGTTCGCAAAACCTTTTAGGGGCATTAAGAACATCTATGGGTTCACTAGGCGCATCTACCTTAAGAGAGATGCAAGATGTAGAGATTATAATCGACCCTTCAATTCAAACCGAAGGAAAAATATTCCAGGTAGGCCAAAGAGTAGGCATGGGTAAATAAATATGAACAGACAAACAATACTTATTTTAGATTTTGGTTCTCAATATACTCAGTTGATTGCGCGCAGGGTACGAGAGAACAAGGTTTTCTCAAAGATAATCCCCTACAATACCCCGGCTAAGGAGATTGCCGCTCTAAACCCAAAAGGATTGATTCTTTCCGGAGGCCCTGCCTCGGTAGTTGATAAGAAATCACCTTATCCTGATAAAGGCATTTTTAAATTAAATATACCTATACTTGGTGTCTGTTATGGAATGCAGGTTATCTGTGAAATGCTGGGAGGCAAAGTAAAACATACCCGCGAGCGCGAATATGGAAAAACTGAATTATTTATTGACGATAACCGTGACCTTTTTAGCCATATGCCTGGTAATTTTACCTGCTGGGCCAGCCACGGGGATTATGTAACCAAGATACCCGCGGGATTTCACACCAGCGCGCATACCGCCAATACTCCTATTGCCGCAATATCCAACCAGAAGAGAAAGATATTCGCAGTGCAATTCCACCCGGAAGTAACCCATACTGAAAAAGGCAATCAAATCTTAAGTAACTTCTTATTCAAAGCCTGCGGCGCCCTAAGCAGGTGGACGATGCAGTCATTTATTAAAGAATCTATTGAAAACATCAAGAAAACTATCGGAAAAGATAAGGTAGTGTTAGGTTTAAGCGGCGGAGTGGATTCTTCCGTAGCTGCCTTATTAATCCATAAATCAATAGGTAAGAATGTACGCTGTATTTTTATCGATAATGGTTTATTGAGAAAAGGCGAGGCGGAGCAGGTCAAAAGCGTTTTTAAAGATATGTACCATTTGAATTTAAGCTATGTCGACAGGAGCAAAAGATTTCTCGAACGCTTAAAAGAAGTAACCGACCCGGAGGAAAAACGTAAAATAATCGGGGATGAATTTGTAAAAGTATTCGAGGAAGAAGCAAAAAAGACAAAAGGGGCAAAATTCCTGGGGCAAGGTACACTCTATCCCGATGTTATTGAATCAATTTCACCTACGGGCGGCCCAAGCAGAAAAATAAAAAGCCACCATAATGTGGGGGGCCTGCCTGCGCAAATGCAGCTTAAGCTTATTGAGCCATTAAGAGAATTATTTAAAGACGAAGTACGCGAAATCGGCAGACAATTGGGATTACCCGATAATATCATTCAACGCCAACCTTTCCCCGGTCCGGGCTTAGCGGTGAGGATTATCGGAGAAATAACTTTTGAACGCCTGGAACTTTTACGCGAAGCAGATAAACGCGTAATCGAAGAAATTTCCAAAGCCGGGCTATATGAACAAATCTGGCAATCATTTGCCATTTTACTTCCCATAAAAAGCGTAGGAATAATGGGCGATGAACGTACCTATGAAAATGTCGTGGCCCTGCGCTGCGTATCCAGCTTCGACGGTATGACCGCTGACTGGGTAAAACTCCCTTACGAAATCATGGAGAAAATTTCCAATCGTATCATCAATGAAGTCCGGGGAATCAACCGGGTAGTTTACGATATTAGCTCTAAGCCTCCCGCAACCATTGAGTGGGAATAAGCTACCCAAAAAACCTGCGACCGAACAACTAATACATGTCTCACTCTGATTTTATTCATCTGCATCTACATACGCAGTATAGCCTTCTTGACGGGGCCTGCCGTATTCCTGAAATACTCGCCATTGCTAAAAGCTATAAAATGGATTCCCTAGCCATAACCGACCATGGCAATATGTTCGGGGCGATTGATTTTTACCTGGAAGCGCAAAAAGCAGGTATCAAACCTATTATCGGCTGCGAAGTTTATGTTGCTCCGCAAAGCAGATTAGATAAAGCCGGCAGCGGGATTGAAGACGCGGCTAATCATTTAATCCTACTGGCGCGTGATGAAACCGGCTACCACAATCTAATCAAATTAGTCTCAATTGGTTACCTGGAAGGGTTTTATTACCGTCCGCGCATTGATAAAGAAGTCCTTGCGCAACATGCCCAGGGTTTAATCGGTTTATCCGCCTGCTTAAAAGGAGAGGTTGCCTGGCTTATTCAACAGAAGCGTTTTAATGATGCCTTAAAAGCCGCAGAAGGTTTTCAGAACATATTCGGCAAGGGCAATTTTTACCTGGAGATTCAGGCTAACTCTATCCCGGAACAAAAAATTGTAAACGACGCTTTGATTAAACTCTCCAAAGAACTAGATATACCGTTAGTAGCGACTAACGACGTACATTACCCTACAAAAGATAAGGCCGAAGCGCATGAGGCGCTGCTATGCATCCAGACTCAGTCCACCCTTGATGACCCCAAGCATATGCGTTTTCAAACAAATGAATTTTATTTTCGTTCACCCGCAGAAATGAAAGAGACCTTCCAGCATTGTCCGGAGGCGATAAAAAATACCATAGAGATATCCCAACGTTGTAATCTAGAGTTGGATTTTACCCAAATGCACCTGCCCAAATATACCCCTCCGGAAGGAAAAAACAAAGAAGCATTTCTGCTTGAACTCTGTGAAAAAGGAATCAAGGATAAGGGCCTTGAAAACAACTCCGAAGAACAAGCGCGCCTTAAACACGAATTAAAAATTATCAAAGATATGGGGTTTATTAGTTACTTCCTGATTGTCTGGGATTTTATCGCCTACGCTAAATCTCAAGGTATACCGGTCGGCCCGGGAAGAGGTTCAGCGGCAGGAAGCCTGGTAAGTTTTCTTCTTGGCATTACCGATCTTAATCCTTTAAAATACGGACTGCTTTTCGAGAGGTTCTTAAACCCTGAACGCATGGGCCTGCCGGATATTGATATTGATTTCTGTTACGAACGCAGGCAGGAGGTCATTGATTATGTAACCCAAAAATACGGCCGGGAGAATGTCGCCCAAATTATTACTTTTGGAACTATGCAGGCGCGCGCCGTAATCAGAGATGTCGGCCGGGTTATGGCAATTCCCTATGCGGATGTTGACCGCATTGCCAAAATGATCCCCGCTGAACTTGATATGACCCTTAAAAAAGCCATGGAAAGCGAACCGGAACTGAATAACCTTTACAGAAACGACGCGCAGATAACCAAGTTGATCAATACGGCTTTATCTTTGGAGGGATTAAACCGCCATGCTTCTGTGCATGCCGCAGGCGTGATCATCGCGGATAAACCATTAAATAACTACATGCCCATATTTAAAACCGGTGATGACCAAGTTACTACCGGATACAGTATGGGGACGCTGGAGAAAATCGGACTACTTAAAGTTGATTTTCTTGGGCTAAAAACACTTACCGTAATCGATGAAACCCTCAAGCTGGTTAAAAAAACTCGCGGAATAGAAATCAATATTGAAAAACTACCGTTGGATGACGCAAACACATATAAGTTGCTGGCCTCAAGCCATACGATCGGGGTGTTCCAAGTAGAAAGTTCAGGTATGCGGGACCTGCTTAAAAAACTTATGCCTGAACGTTTCGAGGATTTAATCGCTCTTCTGGCGCTGTACCGTCCGGGGCCGATTGGTTCAGGTATGCTTGATGATTTTATGAAACGCAAGCATGGATTAACCCCAATCAGGTATGAGCATCCCAAGTTAGAGTCTGTTCTTAAGGAAACTTACGGGATCATGGTTTACCAGGAGCAGATCATGCAGATAGCCTCTATTTTAGGAGGATTCTCACTTGCCCAGGCGGATATTTTGCGTAAAGCAATGGGCAAAAAAATACCTGAGGTCATGGAAAAACAAAGAAGTAATTTTATCCACGGTTGTCTTAAAAACGGAATAAAAGAATTAACCGCGACCAAGATTTTTGATTTAATCGAATATTTCTCCGGATACGGCTTCAACAAATCACATTCAACCGCCTACGCGTTAATTTCTTACCGCACTGCTTATTTAAAAGCGAATTATCCCGTGGAATTTATGACCGCCCTGCTTACCTCTGAACGCGACAATACCGATAAAATCGTAACTTACGTCAACGAAGCTCAGCAAATGGGCTTAAAGGTACAACCTCCGGACATAAATAAAAGCGAAGTACTTTTTAAGGTCGAGGACGAATCGACTATCCGTTTTGGATTATTGGCTATAAAAAACGTAGGCAAGGGGGCCTCAGAATCCATTGTAAGGGCCAGGGGAAATACGGAATTTAAATCATTAGAAGAACTTTGCGGAAAAATTGATTTAAGGCTGGCAAACCACAAAGTCCTGGAAAGCCTGATCAAATGCGGAGCCATGGATTGTTTTGGCTCTTCAAGAGCAAAAATGTTCACCAGTCTAGATGCAATACTGGAAAGAGCGCAAAAGGTACAAAAAGAAAAATCCAGCGGTCAACTTTCTTTCTTTGACCAATCCATAACCCACAACGGCTTTGGAAAAATTACCGACGCCTTAACCGAATGCAAAGAATGGCCGGAACCACAGTTACTTTCTTTTGAAAAAGACATGTTAGGTTTTTACGTCAGCGGGCATCCTTTGGCACGTTATGCCAAACAGCTCAAACGCTTTGTATCTTGCTCTACTGCCAGCCTGCATGAACATAAAGACCAGGACACTATAAAAATTGTCGGCTTGATCTCCAAGATTAAACAAACACTTACGCGCGCCAAGCAGGAAAAAATGGCGATATTGAAATTGGAGGATTTGGAAGGTTCGATAGAAGTACTGGTGTTTCCCCGCGCCTTTGCCAAAGTAAGCCGCTATATTTTACCTAACACAATAGCACATGTTCGCGGTACGTTAAATTTGACAGAAGACACCCCCAAGATAATCGTGGAAGATCTTTTCCCTTTCGAAGAAATTTACAAGCTGATTACCGCGATGAGCATAAATCTTTCAGGGATTAAAGAAAACATATTCGAATCCTTAAAAACCCTGCTTTCCGAACACAAGGGCAGCGTTCCTATATATTTACGTATAGACACTCCCGCGAAATCCCGGGTACAAATGGTAGTAGGCGAGAACCTTTATGTTTTACCTTCGGAGAAATTAATCCAGGAGCTTGATGAAATGCTGGGTGAGGAACGGCTTTCTCTAGTGCTATAATACTTGACACCGTAACGTTTTGCTGTTATTATGTTTAGCAAATACACCCCGCACTCATAAAGTATTGCGCGGAGTGCCCTTGTGGGCGAGGAGGACTAAAGATGACCAAAAAAGATATCGTTTTAAAAGTATCAGACGAAACAAACCTAAAACAAATAGATGTCAAAAAAGTTGTGCAAAGGACATTTGATTGTATTATTGACGCCTTAATCAGAGGGGAAAGAATTGAACTACGCAACTTTGGCGTCTTTAAGATAAAACAAAGAAAAAGCCGCACAGGCAGAAACCCGCGCACCAACCAGGTTATCCCTGTCCCTCCCAGAAAGGTAGTGGTCTTTAAAGCTGGCTTGGAAATGAAACAAAAAATTAAATAATCCTATAATATTAATACAGAAAAATCCTGGCGTTCTTCGCAAGGATAATCCCTAATAAACCAAAAAATAACTCATGTTCAAAAGGGTCCCTGGCACTAAAGATATCCTGCCTGATGAAGCAGGAGATTGGCAAATAATCGAAGCGGCAGCACGCGATATATTCTCGCTTTATAATTACCATGAAATCCGCACCCCTATAATTGAAGATGTATCGCTCTTTAATCGTACCCTTGGAGTCACTACCGAAATAGTACAAAAACAAATGTTCCTTATCCACAACCAGGAAGATGTGTATGCCTTGCGGCCGGAAGGCACTGCCTCAATCGCGCGCAGCTACCTGGAGAATAATTTGGATAAAACCAGTACATTCGTAAAACTTTATTATATCGGCCCGATGTTCCGCCTGGAGCGGCCGCAAAAGGGGAGGCTGCGCCAGTTTCATCATATTGGCTGTGAAGTAATCGGCTCTCAGGAAGCTATCCTTGACATAGAAGTAATCAGCCTTGCCTGCCAACTGCTTAAAAGCTTCGCGATCACAGACTATAAAATTAAAATCAACAGCCTCGGCTGCCCCAAAGATAAACAAACACTTGGCCTCGGCCTAAAACATGCCTTTCAGGAAGAGAAACAAAAACTCTGCCCTGATTGCCAGGTAAGGCTTGAAAATAATATTTTAAGGATACTGGATTGCAAAAACGAAAGCTGCCAAAAACTAATCAAATCACTTAACCTTAAAAATACACATCTTTGCCCGGATTGCCTGAGCCATTTCAGGGAAGTAGAAAACGGTTTAAACAGTCTTAATATTCCTTTTGAAGTAGAGCCGCAACTCGTTCGTGGCCTGGATTATTATAACCGCACGGTATTTGAATTTACGCATTCTAATTTAGGCAGCCAGGATGCCATTGGTGCGGGCGGCCGTTATAATAATTTAGTTAAGGAGTTGGGCGGCCCGGACATAGGAGGCATAGGGTTTGCTTTTGGCGTAGAAAGACTGCTATTAGCATCCAAAATACCCGGTGAAAAACCGCAAAATAATCTAGTATATTTGATTACTCTTGGAGAAACCGCCAAGGCCGCCGGAGTAAAAATATTGAACCAACTGCGCTCCTCAGGTATTCCTAGCGACATGGACTACCTGAACAAGTCGTTAAAAGGGGCGATGCGCGCCGCCAATGACGCAAGAGCAAGATACGTTCTAATTTTAGGTGAAGATGAATTAAAAAAGAATGTAATTTCCCTCAAGGATATGTCAAACAGCACTCAAAGAGAAATTAATATACCGGAACTAACCAAGGAATTAAAATGTTAAGAACGCATACTTGCGGAGAACTTAAGGGTGAAGATAGCGGCAAACAAGTTACCCTCTGCGGCTGGGTTGCCCGCAGAAGGGATCATGGTAAATTGATCTTTATTGATATCCGTGACCGCACCGGCTTTACACAGATAGTCTTTATTCCTAAAGAATCCGGAGAGGCATACAAATTAGCGCAGGATTTAAGAAATGAATTTGTAATTAAATTAAGCGGGATAGTAAACAATCGCCCAAAAGGCACAATCAACGAAAAGCTGGCTACCGGAGAAATAGAAATTTTAGCGCAAGAATTAGAAATCCTAAATCCCAGCTTAAACCCTCCTTTTGAGATTGAAGAGGAAGCTGAAATAACCGAAGATATACGCCTTAAATACCGTTATCTTGATTTAAGGCGCAAGAAAGTCTTTAACAATCTTCTCTTAAGAAGCAACCTGTACAAAGTTATCCGCACTTATCTGGGAGGAAATAATTTTATAGAATGCGAAACTCCCATACTTACAAAATCCACTCCTGAAGGCGCCCGGGATTACCTGGTACCTTCGCGGGTAAACATCGGACAATTTTTTGCCCTGCCCCAATCTCCTCAATTATTCAAACAAATACTTATGGTTGCCGGGATAGAGAAGTATTACCAAATCGCCAAATGCTTCCGCGATGAAGACCTGCGCGCCGACCGCCAGCCGGAGTTTACCCAGTTGGATATTGAAATGTCTTTTATTAACGAAGAGGATATCTTTGGCCTTACCGAAGGATTGATGAAATTAATACTCAAAGAGTTAAAAAATGTCGATATCCAGATACCTTTTCCGCGCATAAGCTATAAGGATGCGATGGAAAAATATAAATCGGATAAACCGGATTTAAGGCCTGAATTAAAAAATGATTTTGCCTTTTGCTGGGTAGTGGATTTTCCTCTTTTTAAATACAATGAAGAGGAAAAACGCTGGGAGAGCGAACATCATCCCTTTACCGCCCCGGCAGAAGAAGATCTGGAGAACCTGGAGAAAGACCCTGGAAAAGTTAAATCCCGCTCATATGACTTAGTTTTGAACGGCATGGAGCTAGGAAGCGGTTCAGTAAGGATCCATCGCAGAGAACTCCAGCAAAAGATTTTTAATATTATTGGAATAAGCGAAGAGGAGGCCTCTAAGCGTTTTGGTTTTCTTCTTGAGGCTTTTCAATTCGGGGCCCCTCCGCACGGAGGAGTCGCTTTTGGTTTAGACAGGCTGCTGACTATTCTTTCCGGGGAGAACAGTATCCGCGAAGTTATTACTTTTCCAAAGACTTCAGCTACTTTCTGCCCTTTGACCAGCGCCCCTTCGGATGTTGAAGAGAAACAATTGACAGAATTAGGTATAACCATTAAAAAAAGAACCTCTGCCGCACGAGCAAAGGATTAATTTATTAACCCGGAATATTCGGGTAAATCAAGGAGGAAGTTAAAATGAACAAGATCAAGTTAGCTGGAATCTGCGTATTAACCTCAACCCTGGCCTTATCAGGTTGCGTAGCCAGGACATATAATTTAACCCGTGACAGGATCGACCAGGATATTTCCCCGACATCAGGTAACCGCGGATATATCATGGGTTCAGCTCCTGCTGAGCAGGCAGAAAGAAAAACTACCCGCACCACAAGAGTTTTTGAAATAGAGCTGGGGCGTTCCACGCCAATACAAGCAAAATGCCCATCTGTTATACCGATGGCAAACAGTGTAGAAGAACCTGTAGCAATAAGCCAGGAAGCAACAGTACAAACTGAAAATACTCCGGAACAAGGTTTTGAAAGTTATACCGTAGGTAAAAATGACACCTTGCAAAAAATATCCATGAAATTCTACGGCACTACCAAAAGATGGATGAAAATCTACGAAGCGAATAAAGATGTTTTGCATTCACCAAATAAGCTTTATGCCGGGCAAATCTTAAAAATACCATCCAGCCCGGAACTAAAAGCCAAACCTGAAAATATGGCGGAGCCAAAAGAAAACCTCAAATAACAGTTTATAAATAGGAGAAGTTTCCGCCTCAAATTATTCGGCAGGTTCTTGCGTAAAACGCAAGGATTTCATTGGATAAATATTTAAAGTGTTCAAGTTTCGAACGGTAACTTACTTATGGACAAAATAATCAAATTTGAGTCACAAGAAGAAGCGCAGAGGCTTTTCGGGGCTCATGACGTCAATACAAAAAACATTGAGAAGGAGCTTAAGGTAAAACTTACCTTGCGCGGTGATTACTTAAAAATAAGCGGTACCTCTAGTAATATAAAAAAGGCAAGCCAGTTAGTTGAGTACCTGCTCGATGGCCTGCGTACAGGAAGCGATGAGATCGGCAAAAGTGACCTTTCCTATTTAATGTCTAACCTCAAGAACGGCGGCCAAAAACAGCAAATCTCAGTTTTGGATACCGGAATTACGCGCTCATCAGCAGGTAAACAAATTGGCCCCAAGACTGCCGGACAAAATGAATATGTCGAAGCAATCAAAAAACATGACATTGTTTTTGGTATAGGACCGGCAGGAACCGGGAAAACCTATTTGGCTATGGCCTGCGCGGTAGAGGCGTTAAAAAAACAAGAGGTACGCAGGATTATCTTAACCCGGCCGGCTATCGAAGCAGGAGAATCCCTGGGATTTCTGCCCGGAGACATGCAGGCGAAGATCTCTCCCTATCTTAGACCACTTTACGATGCCTTATATGATATGATGGAGGCTGAACGCATTGAGAAATACATAGAAACAGGGATAATTGAAGTCGCCCCGCTTGCTTACATGAGAGGCAGGACGCTTAATGACGCCTTTATCATTCTTGATGAAGCGCAGAATTGCACCGCCGAACAGATGAAAATGTTTTTAACCCGCCTGGGGTTTGATTCCAAAGCGGTAATTACCGGTGACATGACCCAAAGCGACCTTCCCAACGCCAAACCCATCGGGCTACTCCAGGCGCAAGACATACTTAAAGAAATCGAGGGGATAAAGTTTATTTACTTTAGCGGCTCTGACGTAGTCAGGCACGCCCTGGTTCAGAGGATTATTGAGGCCTATGAAAAGACTGTTCGCTAAAAACAATCTTATCCTTGCCGGTTTATACGTTTTTATCTTCTCTTTTAGCCATATTATCCATATGAGCGTGGCTATCCCGCTGTTTTTAATCATTCTCTATCTTTGTTTTTACAAAAAATTCTCTAAAATAAAGAACGCTAATTTAGCCAATTTAAGTTTTCTTTTCTTGATCTCTTTTTCTATCGGGCATACCTTACTTAAACACGGATTGTCTTTTTATTTTATACCTATCGCAATCATCCCCATGCTTTGCGTATTACTATTTAACAATCTTGAGGTAGCTTACTTTTTGTCACTGGCGAGCTCTTTATCCCTGGCATCTTTAACCAGTGAACCATTTAAGGCCTTGTTTATTTTCATGACCCTCTGCTCATGCGCGATATTACTGGTAAACAAAGCGCATAAACGTACCACGGTTATTCAAGCAGGCTTCATAGCCGGTTTAATACAATTAGCAAGCCTTATTCTCCTTGAACACTTCTGGATTAATCAACCCGAGAGATATTTAGTGATCCTAGTTAATAGCCTGATTTCAGGAGTTATTGTCCTGGGGGTATTACCTGTATTTGAATATCTCCTGCAGACAGTAACCAATATCAGCCTTCTGGAGCTGGCGGATTCCCATCACCCGATCCTGCAACGCATGATTCTTGAAGCTCCGGGGACATACCACCACAGCCTTATTGTCGGTAATCTTTCAGACGCTGCCTGCACCACAATAGGGGCCAACGGCCTATTAGCCAGGGTCGGCTCATATTATCACGATATTGGTAAACTTCAAAAACCGGAGTATTTTATTGAAAACCAGCAGATAAAGAGAAACTTACACGATGCGCTTTCCCCTACGATGAGTAAAATGATTATCATGAACCATATAAAAGAAGGGCTGGATCTGGCTAAAAAATACTCTTTAAGCCCGGTGCTTTGGGACTTTATCCAGCAGCACCATGGCAATAGCCTGGTTTATTATTTCTACCGCAGGGCCCTTGAAGGAAAAGAGGAAGACCAGGAGGTAACGGAGGAGGGTTTTCGTTATCCCGGGCCAAAACCAAATACCAAAGAAACAGCTATTGTCCTCCTGGCAGACTCTGTCGAAGCGGCAACGCGCACCTTAAAAGAGCCCTCTCCGGCGAAAATCGAAGAGGTGGTGCACAAGGTAATAAATAACAAATTTATCGACGGACAGCTTGACGAATGCGAGCTTACCTTAAAAGATATAGAGAAGATTTCCAACGTTTTCATCAAGATACTAAGCGGTATATACCATAGCCGGGTAAACTACTCCTAAGAAAGACTTAACGCGCCTTTCATCAATCCTTTTTTCAAATATGGTGAACATAACCATAAACAACCTGCAAAAAAAATTGCCTATTCCCAAGATGCGCATAAAAAACCTGGTGCTTAAGATTCTCAAAGGTGAGGGCTTTAACAAATCCGGGGATATTAATATCTGTTTTACGGATAATATCCTAATTAAAAAACTCAATACAAAATTCCTAAGAACCAATAGCATTACCGATGTATTAGCTTTTAATCTAAACGGGGGAAAAACTAAAAGTGGTCTTTTGGCTGATATCGCAATTTCCACCGACACTGCGATAAGCAACGCCAGGATTTTCAAGACTTGTGCCAAAGATGAATTATTGCTTTACGTTACTCACGGCATGCTGCATATATTAGGATTTAATGACTACTCTAAAGCCCAAATGCAGCTAATGCGTAAAAAGGAAAAAGAATATGTCGATAGATAGAGCCCAAACCCTGATTTTAAACAAACGGGATTTCCGTGAGACCTCGATAATTGTAGATTTTTACAGTAAGGAGTTTGGAAAACTCAGCGGACTGCTTAAGGGAATACGCAGCGAACCGGAAAAGTTCGCTTCTAATTTAGAACCCTTTTCTCTAAATGAGATTATCTTTTACAGAAAGACCCACTCAAGCCTGCACCTGGTTACCCAGGCGGATAAACTTGATAATTTTACCCAAATACGTTCCAGCATTGAAAAGACAACTCAAGCCGGGTTCATGATGGAGCTGCTTAATTCCATAATGCAGGCCGAAGACAAAAACGAGGAGATCTTTAACCTGGCCCTGACTAGCCTTAAAGAACTTGAGACCAATTATAACCCGGCAAAAATAGCGACTATATTTAAAATTAAAATGCTCAATCTTTCAGGATTTAAACCCCATTTTGATTCCTGTGTTTCATGCGGCGATATAATTAGCGGCCAGGCAAGATTCAGCCTTTCTTTAGGTGGCCTGCTTTGTCAGCGCTGCATGCAGAAGGACCCCGGCAGCCGCTCGATTTTCCGCGGAACAATTGCCACAGTACTGCATATCGAAAGAAATAGTTTTAACGCCAGTCTTAACCTGGGGATGAACCCTCAGATAAAAAAAGAGCTGGATTTAATCCTGAACGCTTTCTTAAGTTTTCATTTGGGAAAAGAACTAAAAAGCCAACGCCTGATTAACAAACTGGAGGTGGCAGTATGAAAATAGTCATTGTCGGCCCGGGAGCAATGGGATGCCTTTTCGCCGCTTTCTTATCAAAATCAAAGGAGGAGATCTGGCTGCTGGATAAAAACAAAGAGAATGCCGCTAAAATCAATGAAATCGGTATCTCCTTGGAAGGCGCATCCGGCTCTTGGCAGGCAAAACCAAGAACTACAGCCAATGTACAGGATATCGGTAAAGCTGATCTCATACTTATTTGCGTAAAATCATTCCATACCAAACAGGCGGTTGAACAGGTTAAACCTCTTTTACAGCAAAATGCCAAAATAATGACTTTACAAAACGGAATCGGCAATATTGAAATTATCGCTGAGTTAGCGGGAGAAGATAGGGTAATCGGCGGGATAACCAGCGAAGGAGCAACTTTAATCGAAACAGGAATAATCCGTCATGCCGGCCGGGGGGAAACCATTATCGGCACTCTTGACGGCAAGGCCCCGGTTGAAATACGCGGCATCCGCGAAGTATTTAACAAGGTTGGATTGCAAACCAAAATGTCCCGCGACATAAAAGGGCTGGCATGGTCAAAATTGATTATTAATGTGGGGATCAATGCCTTAACCGCAATTACCCGCCTGCCTAATGGCAAACTGACTGAATTTGAGGGCACAAAAAGAATTTTAAGGGATGCGGTTACCGAAGCAACCCGTGTGGCCAAAAGAAAACGCATAAAATTAATCTACGATGATCCATTGGCAAAAGTTGAAGCGGTTTGCGAAAGCACCTCCGCCAATATCTCTTCAATGCTCCAGGATGTATTAAGAAAGAAACGTACCGAGATTGATTTTATTAACGGGGTAATTGTACGCCTCGGCCAGGAATTGGGTATTGCCGTGCCAACCAATAAACTTCTGGTCGATCTGGTAAAAACAATCGAATCCAGCTATAAGTGGAACATTGAAGCTAATGGCTTTTAGTTCAAAGATACGTAAATATCTGGTTATCTTCTTAATCGTTGGCTGGATACTTAGCTTAAGCTATTTAACCTTGCACTACAGAAAACCGGGAGTCCGCCGGCAAGATAGCGAGATCGCCAGGCTTAATCACAAGTGATAAAATTATTTTGCATGAAAAAAATAATGTGGTAGAATTTAAATTTCCCGGGATGAAGATCGGCCGGGGTGGAAAAATTTAATAATAATATAGAGATTAAAATTATCGAATGAACTATCTAAATAAGAAATTTATATTCCTTTACTACATTATTAATCTGCCTGTAGTTGATTCGCTTGCGGGCAAGAAAATCGGACGTGTAACTGATCTGGCCGTCACGCTTAAAGAAATGTACCCTAAAGTGACCGGCTTAATTATGCGTAACAGGAAAAATAAGAAGATTTATATACCCTGGAATAACGTAAAAATGATGGTAGAGGAAAAAGGTATTTTTGTCGAAAATTTTACCGCTGCCGCGCAAGAGGGATTAAACCCAGCGGAAAATGAAATTCTACTCAGGGAAACTTTTTGGGATAAACAAATCGTGGATATCCACGGTTCAAAGGTAGTACGGGTTAATGACCTGCACCTTTTAAGGGAAGGTTTGAGCCTTTGGGTAGTGCACATGGACATCGGGGTCACCGGATTGCTGCGCAGGCTGGGTTGCAGCAAAATATTCGAATTTCTTATTAAACTTGTTTCTTCATATGAAGTAGAGGACCGGCTTATCTCCTGGAAATATGTTCAGCCTATAAACGGCCATCTGGGAACCGACGCCTTGTCTTTAAAAGTGCACCACTCAAAACTAGCAGAGTTACATCCCGCCGACATCGCCGATATCCTCATTGACCTGGGAACTGAAGAAAGATTAAACATCATTAAATCTATGGATAAAGCTACAGCCGCCAGCACCATCCAGGAGCTTCCCTCAAAGGTACGTATACAGGTTGCGGAGTTACTCGACCAGAAGCTTCTTGTCGAGATTATAAACGAAATGGCTATAGATGAAGCGGTGGATTTATTTTCTCAAATGCCACTAAAAAAAATGAACTCGTTATTCATGCGCCTTCCTTCAGAAAAAGTTGCCCAGATTTCCAGTTTACTCGGCCATGCCAATGATATCGCAGGCAGCATTATGAATACAGATTTTATTTGCGTTAAACATACAATGACGGCTGCGGCAGCTTTAGAAAAAACAAAAAAGGATTCCACGCGAAAAAAAGAATCATATTACATTTACGTGCTTGATGACAACGATTTACTGGTAGGAGTGGTAACCTTGCAGCAATTACTTACTATACCTGCGGAGAAAATTGTATCAGAATTCATGCGCAAACGCATTGCTAAAGTAAAAATTAATACCAAGATTAAAGATGTGGCGGAAGTTTTCTATAAATATGATTTCACGGTTGTACCGGTAGTTGATAAATTGGGTAAAATTCAAGGGATAATCACAATGAAAGACGCATTTGAAGCGGTATTCCACCAAATCCGTGAAGAAACGGAAGAGACTCAATGAAACTTTGGGATAAAATAAAAGAAAGACCACTAATTAGGAACCTGATAATATTCCTCGCCGTGCTTGGCCCGGGGATTGTAACCGGCAGCGTGGATAATGACGCAGGTGGAATTACCACATATTCGGTTGCCGGGGCAATGTTTGGCTATAAACTTTTATGGACACTGATACCATCTTTTATAATTTTAGCGGTTGTCCAGGAGATGAATGCCCGAATGGGTATTGTTACCGGAAAAGGATTGGCTGATCTTATCCGGGAAAACTTCGGGGTAAAGATTACCTTCTTTATATTTTTAGGCCTCTTGGCCGCGGACATTGGAAATACCGCCACTGAATTTGCCGGAGTAGCCGGAAGTATGGATGTTTTTGGAATAAGCAAATATCTTTCCGTACCCTTAACTGCGTTAGTCGTCTGGATTCTCGTAGTAAAAAGTAACTATAAAACCACCGAAAGGGTATTCCTGCTTTTTAGTTTTTGCCTGTTGTCTTATATCGTATCGGCGATCCTTGCCAAACCGAATTGGACTCAGGTCGGTTTGGGCTTTATAAAACCGGATATGCGTCTAGATAAAGATTATCTGGCCATGGTTTTGGGTATTGTAGGAACCACTATCGCTCCCTGGATGCAGTTCTACATGCAATCGGCAGTTATTGAAAAACGCATAAAAATAGAAGACTATAAATTTGTTATATGGGACGTAATTATCGGCTGTGTCGCGACAATAGTCGTGGCATTCTTCATTATTGTCGCCTGCGCCGCTACATTGCATCAAAATGGGATAGTGATAAATGAGGCCAAAGATGCGGCGATATCCCTTAAGCCTTTTGCCGGAGTATTCGCCTCAGAGCTATTCGCTTTTGGACTATTCGTAGCTTCAATATTCTCAGCGACAATTCTTCCCCTGGCTACGGCGTTTTATGTCTGCGAAGCATTTGGTTTTGAAGCCGGTATCAATAAGAAGATTAACGAGGCCCCGCAATTCTACGCCCTGTTTACCTTTATAATTCTTGTAGCGATGGTTATAATTCTTATCCCTAATGCTCCGCTTATTGCCATAACTATCTGGTCACAGATAATCAACGCCATGCTTCTTCCCATAGTGCTCATCTCCATGGTCACTATGGTAAACAACGAGAAGATCATGGGTAAATTTACTAATAATAAATTTCAAAATAGCGTCGGCTGGGTAACTACCATAACTCTAATTATACTTACGGTAATGCTTATAATTTCACCATTATTGAATTACCTGCACAAACTTTTCCTTAAAAACTAAGATGGATAAAAAAATTACTGTCGCGGAAATTATTGCCTTAAAAAACAGGCGTAAAATAACCATGCTTACCGCCTATGATTATCCAATAGCCGAATTAGTTGACAGGGCGGGGATAGATATGATCCTGGTAGGAGATTCACTGGCTAATGTGGTTCTGGGCCTTGATTCAACCACTAAAGTCGGTATGCAGGAGATGTTGCACCACACCAAAGCCGTAAGAAGAGCGGTTAAAAATGCCCTACTTATCGCAGATATGCCTTATAACTCATACCAGCTTAACCCTGAAGAATGCGTTGATAACGCGCAAAGATTTATTAACGAAGCAGGCGCTCAAGCGGTAAAACTGGAATGGTTTGAACGCTGCTTAGAAGTAACGGAGCTAATTATTAAAGCGGGTATACCCGTAATAGGACATATAGGCTTAACTCCGCAAACCGTGGATAAAACCGGAGGGTTCAAAATCCAGGGCAAAGACGCAGAAGCTGCCCAACGCTTGATTGAGCAGGCAATAGGATTAGAAAAAAAAGGGTGTTTTGCCATAGTCTTGGAATGTGTACCGGAAAAAATTTCCGGGCTAATTAGTAGTAAAATAAAGATTCCCACCATAGGCATCGGTGCGGGGGTACATTGCGACGGCCAGGTACTGGTTATCAATGACATGCTGGGATTATTTAACCGTTATACTCCAAAGTTTGTCAAAAAATACGCCAATCTCTCACCGCTAATCTCTAAAGCCGTGGAGGATTTTAAAAATGAAGTTATACTGGAGAAATTTCCTGACGCAAAACACTCTTTCAGTATTAAAGAAGAGGAGTTTAAAAAGATAAATGGCAGCTAATCGATTTCTGAAATTTTTAACTAGTACGATTATATTAGGCCTCTGCCTAATGTTCATAATCAAGTTTTCCGGCCCGAGCATCCTGAGGCAATATATCTCTTATGGAATCGGCAACTGCAAAACAGTACCTATTCTATGCATGCAGCCGGATGAAAAAACATTAACCCCTGATCTCGATAAAGAATACATCGATACCCTCATCCCGCAAAGATTCCCAAAAATGTCTATATCTGCCCCCAAAGGCTTTAATTTAGTCCAGGAGCTGATCAAAAAAGTATACTACAAAAAAAGGCATCCGGAAAATAACGCTGTAATTTACCTTTTGCGCCAAAGGCCGGGTGCGTTTATAAAGCTTTATCCGGATGTACAAAAACAGGGGATAAAGAACAACTATGAATTTATCCGCCGGCTGATGTACGCTAACCTCGGCAAAGTAAACAATGTTACCGACGCCTTCTTTATTATTATGAAAAGCGTCTTTACTCCGGATATCGGGCCGCAAACTATCGCCAGGATGATTAAATTTGATCTGGGTGATAAAAGAGGTTTCATTAATTACACCATGGCCAAGCCGAATAATTATTTTGACTGTAATGTTTTTGATACCGAAGGGAACTTCTTTAAAGTATACATAAAAGATATCGGAGCCCGGCTGGACTTAAATAATGTATTCGCAATAATATCAACATTAAAACCGGTAGATTAACAAACTGCTCAAAATCTTCTTGCTCTTTAAGTTATACTGTGCTAAAAATATAGGACTATGACAGAAAATTTAATGGATAAGGTTGTTTCCCTGTGCAAGCGCAGGGGGTTTATTTTCCAAAGCAGTGATATCTATGGGGGCCTGGCCAATACCTGGGATTACGGCCCTTATGGAGTTGAGCTCAAAAATAACCTAAAGCGCGCATGGTGGAAAGCCAATGTTTACGAACGCAACGACATCCTGGGCATGGATTCGGCCATACTCATGCACCCTATGACCTGGGAGGCAAGCGGCCACGTGCAGAATTTCTTTGACTTAAAGAGCGACTGCAAAAACTGCAAGAGACGTTTTAAGAGCGCTGACTTAAAAGACGCTACCCACTGCCCGGAATGCTCCGGTGAACTTACCGAATCCCGGCCGTTTAACCTGATGTTTAAAACTCACCAGGGCCCGGTTGAAGATGCTTCAAACGTAATTTATATGCGCCCGGAAACAGCCCAGGGGATGTTCGTCAATTTCCTGAACATCCTTGATTCACGCCACCCTAAACTTCCTTTTGGCCTGGCACAAATCGGGAAATCATTCCGTAATGAAATAACTCCGGGAAATTTTACCTTCCGCACCCGTGAATTTGAACAGATGGAGATTGAATATTTCGTCAGGCCTGCCGATGCGGAAAAAGCGCTTAACGAATGGATTGAATACCGTTTTAACTGGTATTTAACCCTTGGGATAAAAAGCGAAAATTTAAGAAAACGCCAGCACGGCAAAGATGAACTGGCTCATTACGCCCATGCCTGCATGGATGTGGAATATAATTTCCCTTTCGGATGGAGCGAATTAGAAGGAGTCGCTAATCGCGGTGATTTCGATCTAAAACAACACTCCCAATACAGCGGCAAAGAACTGCAATATTTTGATGACGCTACCAAAGAAAGATTTTATCCATATACCATAGAACCTTCGGGAGGAGTTGACCGGGCAATCCTGGCATTTTTAGTTGATGCCTATAATGAGGAAAAGGTCAAGGATGATTTACGCGTGGTCTTGAAGATCCACAAGGACCTTGCACCTACGAAAGTGGCAGTGCTGCCGCTTTTACGCAACAGGCCGGAAATTACAGAGCTAGCCAACAAAATTTCCCTGGATTTAAAGAAATCTATGGTTGCTGTTTATGATGATACCGGCTCTATCGGTAAACTTTACCGCAGGCAGGATGAAGTAGGCACGCTTTATTGCGTGACCGTGGATGTGCAAACTTTGGAGGATAAACAAGTAACCGTACGCAGCAGAGACACCATGTTACAGGAAAGAATTTCAGTAGACAAACTAAAAGAATATCTAACTCAACAGCTTAGTTAAGAAAGGAAGGGTTTAAAAAGTAATGGCAAAGAAATATATTTACAGTTTCGGTGGCGGCAAAGCAGATGGTAATGAAAGCATGAAGAACCTCTTGGGTGGTAAAGGCGCCAACCTGGCTGAAATGGCCGGAAATAAAAATTTGATGCTTCCGGTGCCTCCGGGATTCACCTGTACTACAGAGGTCTGCACATACTATTACCAGAATAAAAAGAAATACCCTAAAGAGTTAAAAGCCCAGGTAGAAAAGGCCCTGGAAAAGGTTGAAAAATTAATGGGCAGGAAATTCGGGGACTCCAACAACCCGTTATTATTTTCCGTACGCAGCGGAGCCAGAAAATCCATGCCTGGAATGATGGAGACGGTTTTAAACGTGGGCCTAACCGAAAAAACCATTCCCGGTTTAATCAAACAGAGCGGCGGCAACAGCCGTTTTGTTTATGATGCCTATCGCCGTTTAATTATGATGTACTCTGACGTAGTCATGGAAAAAGCCGCCGGTATTGAGCCCAAAGGCGAAGAGGGGATCCGCAAACAGTTAGAAAAAGTAATGGCTGATTTGAAAAAATCAAAAAATTGCGCCAGCGATACGGATTTAGATGTTGATGACTTAAAAAAACTCTGCGCTCAGTTCAAAATTAAAATCAAAGAAGTTTTAGGCAAAGAATTCCCTGATGAACCCATGGAGCAGTTATGGGGCGGAATTGGTGCGGTATTCTCCTCCTGGAACGGAAAACGCGCTATCAGCTACCGCAGAATTGAGAATATCCCGGATGCCTGGGGCACAGCAGTAAACGTGCAGACCATGGTTTTTGGAAATATGGGGAATGACTCGGCAACCGGTGTAGCTTTCACGCGCAACCCGGGAAATGGTGAAAATAATTTCTACGGGGAATACCTGATCAATGCCCAGGGTGAAGACGTAGTTGCCGGTATTCGTACGCCAGCTCCCATCAATGAATATTCTACCAGCAGCCACAATAAAGAGTTGCTTACTTTAGAAAAAGCAATGCCGAAGATTTACAAAGAACTTTATGCCATCCAGGACCGCCTGGAGAAACACTACCATGATATGCAGGATATTGAGTTTACCATTGAAAAAGGTAAACTCTTCATGCTGCAATGCCGCATAGGTAAACGCAATGGCCCGGCAGCGGTACGTATGGCAGTGGATATGGTCAAAGAAAAAATGATTAAAAAAGAACAGGCTGTAATGCGGGTAACCCCGGCACAGCTTGATGAGCTGCTTCACCCGATAATTGACCCAAAAACAGAATTAGGGGTTAAGCCTTTTGCCAAAGGTTTACCAGCCGGACCGGGCGGAGCTTGCGGACAGATTGTTTTCTCTTCAGTCGACGCAGTAGCATGGGCAAAAGCAGGTAAACAGGTAATCTTAGTGCGCGAAGAAACTAATCCGGAGGATGTTGAAGGTATGCGCGTTGCCCAGGCAATTCTTACTGCCCGCGGCGGAATGACCTCACATGCGGCATTAGTTGCCCGCGGCTGGGGGAAATGTTGTATCGTAGGATGCAGCGCCATGCACGTGGAAATCGAGAATAAATTGGTGCATGTAGCGGATAAAACACTCAAAGAAGGTGATTGGATTACCTTAAACGGCACCAAAGGCAATGTTTACGAAGGCAAACTTCCGATGATGGATGCCTCCGAAGAAAATACAGTTCTTTCAGAATTCTTAAAAATGTGCGACGCTGTAAGAAAACTGGGCATTCGCACCAATGCGGATACCCCGGCTGATGCCCAAAAAGCGCGTCAATTCGGAGCAGAGGGAATCGGGCTTTTCCGTACTGAACATATGTTCTATGGTAAAGGTTCGGATCAACCATTATTCCTGCTGCGCAAAATGATTATTTCCAATACGCTCGAAGAAAGACAAAAAGCATTGGATGAGTTGTTCCCGTTTGTAAAAAAAGATATCAAAGGCACCATTGATGCTATGGACGGCTTTCCGGTTGTTATCCGCCTGCTTGATCCGCCTTTGCACGAATTTGTGCCGCGCGAACAGGCAAAACTTGAGCAACTGGCTAAAGACCTAAACATCACTATGCAAGAATTATCCGATAGAGCAGAGGCCTTGCATGAATCTAATCCCATGATGGGGCATCGCGGAGTACGTTTAGGAGTTACATATCCCGAGGTAAGCTCCATGCAGATCCGCGCGATCCTTGAGTCTGCTGCGGAATTGCTTAAAGAAGGCAAGCATCCTTACCCGGAGATTATGATCCCGGTTGTCTGCGATGTGAAAGAACTCGAAGATCAACTCGTTATTGCCGAGAATATATATAAAGAAGTACTGGCAAAATATGGGTTAAAGAAGATTAAACATCTTTTTGGAACGATGATTGAGATTCCGCGCGCAGCTTTTGTCGCGGATAAACTGGCGACTGTCGCTAAATTCTTCTCCTTTGGGACAAATGACATGACCCAAATGGGCTTTGGTTTCTCAAGAGATGATATCGGCAGCTTCCTGCCGGATTACCTTAAAAAAGGTATCTTGCCGGAGGACCCATTTCAAAGCATTGACCAGGAAGGAATTGGCCAATTGATTAAATTGGGTATTGCCCGCGGCCGCTCCACCAATAAGAATCTGGAGATCGGTATCTGCGGAGAGCACGGAGGCGAACCTAAATCCGTGGAGTTCTGCCATAACGTAGGTATGAATTATGTCAGTTGTTCGCCATTTAGAGTGCCGATTGCGAAATTAGCAGCAGCACAAGCAGCGTTAAAGGAAAAGAGAAAATAGGATTGATAGAGTTGCGTCATTGCGAGCCCCGAAGGGGCTAAGCAATCTCGTTACTAGAGATTGCTCGTCGGCTAAGGCTCCTCGCAATGACTGAAAGATAAACCTATGGAAGCATTAAAAACATACCTTAAAGAAGTTCGGCAAATCCCGCTTTTAACTGCCAAGCAGGAAATTGAATTAAATAAACTGGTACGCCGCGGAGATGAAGTAGCGCGCAAGGCGATGATCCGCGCAAACCTGCGCCTGGTGATCAACATCGCCAAAAGATATATGCGCCTGGGAACCCCATTCCTAGATTTAATTGAAGAGGGGAACCTCGGATTAATGAAAGCTGTAGAAAAATTTGACCACCGTAAAGGTTTCCGTTTTTCAACCTACGCTGCCTGGTGGATCAAGCAGGGAATTACCCGCTCTATCAGTGAACAAGGCAAGATGATCCGTGTACCGGTATATATGAATGACTTAATCACTAAATGGAAAAAGAATAAAGAACGTTTAAGTCAAAAACTAAAACGCGTCCCTTCGGATACCGAGATCGCCAAGAAATTAAAAATTTCACCTGAAAAAACGGGGAAGATTAACTTTTGGATGTCCAGCACCACCTCTTCATTAGAAGCGCCTATTGGCGAAGACAATGATAATCAAATGTCAGAATTAGTAGAGGACAAAAATGCCACCCCCCCGGACGCGGAGATCGAACATTTCCTTGACCGGGAAAGAGTGGATAATCTCCTGGAGGTTATGTCTGAAAGGGAAAGGGAAATCCTGGACCTGCGTTTCGGCTTAAGCCATACCAAACCGCAGACCCTGGCTGAGGTCGCCAAAAAGATGGGGGTTTCGCGCGAAAGGATCCGCCAAATTGAAGAGGCGGCCTTAAAAAAGTTAAAGAAGTTTGTCGTTGGGCAGGAGAAGGAAATATGAGTAGCGGCTCCTCTTTGGAGAAATCCATAAGAAGCATACCTAATTTCCCCAAGCCGGGGATTATTTTCCGGGATGTAACCACGCTAATCCAGAATAAATCCGCGTTTAAGAAATCCATTGATTTATTGGCTAAAAAATATAAAGGCAAGAAAATTGATAAGATAGTCGGAGTAGAGGCGCGCGGTTTTATCTTTGGCGCTGCTTTAGCGTATAAAATCGGCGCAGGATTTGTACCAGTACGCAAAAAAGGCAAGCTGCCTTATAAAACTATCTCTACAATCTATGAACTTGAGTACGGTACAGATACCCTGGAGATCCACAAAGACGCCATAGCCGGCGGCGAGAAAATTTTGATCATAGATGATCTTTTAGCTACCGGAGGAACAGTTAAAGCAACGGCTGATCTGGTAAAACAGTTGCAAGGCAATATAATAGGTATAGGTTTTATCATTGAATTAGTTGATTTGCATGGCAGGGATAAACTAAAGGATTACCCGCTATTTTCTTTGGTCAAATTTTACGGTGAATAAGCAAAGGAACGATTTTGCGCCTGTAGCTCATAAGGATAGAGCAGCAGTTTCCTAAACTGCGTGCGGCAGGTTCGATTCCTGCCAGGCGCACTAAATAAAATGTATAACTTACACGCACACACATTTTTAAGTGACGGTGACCTGCTTCCTTCGGAAGTTGCAGTACGTTATCAGGATAAAGGTTACAAAGTAATCGCCATAACCGACCACGCTGACTATAGTAATATTAAACAGGCTGCCAAGGCAATTGTTGAATTCTGCAAACGCTGGCCCAAGAATTCCGGGATTACAGTACTTCCGGGTATTGAATTAACTCATTTACCCCCCGAACAATTTAAACCCTTAAGCAACCTGGCCAGGAAAGCAGGGATTAAAATTATCATTGCCCATGGGGAAACCCCGGTTGAGCCGGTGGCAAAAAATACCAATCATCTGGCTTTAATGGCTGACATCGATATTCTGGCGCATCCCGGATTAATCAGCGATGAAGATACAAAACTGGCTAAAGAACGCGGTATATTCCTGGAGATTACCAGCCGCCGCGGGCACAGCCAGGCTAACGCCCACGTAATTAAACAAGCCAGAAAATTCGGGGCAAAATTAATTTTAAATAACGACAGCCATACCCCGGAGGATATTATTCCGCCGGCTGAATTAACCCAAGTAGGGCTGGATTTAGGGTTAACTCAAACTGAAATTGATAAAATTTATGAAGAGGTTAAAA
>Ga0182027_10000833_pt1 | contig 52143 bp, 43 predicted proteins | sample 712E1DmetaG_FD_121300 | JGI IMG/M metagenome (GOLD analysis project Ga0182027, IMG submission 121300) | Permafrost microbial communities from Stordalen Mire, Sweden - 712E1D metaG (Illumina Assembly) | ecosystem: Environmental > Terrestrial > Soil > Wetlands > Permafrost | place: Sweden...
GTATCTTGAAAACATCCTTATATGCTTGAAAGAGAATGATTTGATCCGAACGACCAGAGGGGCAAACGGCGGTTTTGAATTGGAAAAACATCCTTCGGCAATAAATCTTCTGCAAATTGCAACGTCCCTAGAGGGGACCATGTCGCCCGTCGAATGCCTGGAGAACAAGTCCGCATGCGAAAAAACCCGTTATTGCGCCGCCCGAAAAGCCTGGGAAAAGCTTTATGAGGCCCAGAAAAATACCCTTAAAAAAATAACCCTTCAGGACCTTCTTGAAATGGAATCGTCGGAAGATTCAGACGACTACGTGATTTGACTTGAGAAACAATTGAAGTGATGTATGTTCACCGAACAGCAAACCGAACGATATAGCCGCCATATCCTGCTCAAAAATTTCGGGCCGCGCGGGCAGGCCCGTCTGATGACGGCCAAAGTCCTTGTCATCGGAGCGGGCGGCCTGGGTTCACCGGCGCTGGAATATCTTGCCGCCGCCGGCATCGGCGCGATCGGGATCGCCGATTATGACAAAGTGGAATTGTCGAACCTTCAACGGCAGATTCTTTATCCGGAGGACGCGATCGGATTATCCAAGACAGCCGCTGCTTGCAAAGCGCTCAAGAAACTGAACAGCGAGGTCAAAATCATCATACACAATAAGAAAATAGACACATCAAATATTTCTGAAATCATCCGAAACTATGACTTTATACTTGACGGCGCCGACAGGCTTTCAACCAAGTTTTTAATCAATGACGCATGCATAATCGGCAAAAAGCCGTTTTCCCATGCGGGAGTCGCGGAATTCGGCGGGCAAATAATGACAATTATTCCGGGAAAATCGGCCTGCCTTCGTTGCGTCCTGGGTAAAACGTCGACAAACGAGAACCAGCCGTCCTGCGCCCAGGCAGGCGTTTTAAACGCGGTCGCCGGCGTTATCGGAACAATGCAGGCGCTTGAAGCGATCAAATTCATCGCCGACTCGGGCGCTTTGCTCCGGGACGCCGTCCTGTTTTTCGACGGAAGCGCCATGGAATTTCGAAAAATTAAAATCCATCGCAACCCGGAATGTCCGATATGCGGAGATAACCCATCCATTAAGAGCCTTACAGTTCCCTGTCCTTCGGGGGAAAATTGAAATAGAGCCGTATAAAAAGCTCATAGGCCTCCACGAAATCGCCCGATTGGTCTCTCCATATGTCGCGCTTGGGATTGTTGAGTTCCTTTTTCTGCCAATCTTTTATCCGATACATAAGCTCCCGCGCGGCAATGCGCAGTTTAACGACATGATCGGCTGACTGACGCCATTGGGCTAGGCGCACATCGGACTTCGGCGACTCCGGCGACCGGTCGTACAGCGAGTCGGGAGGGCATGTGATTTCGGGAAGGGCGCTCTTTGAGGATTTGGCGATCGTTATCAAGTGATAAAAGCCGCAGAAAAAGGAGGCAAGGTACGAGTCAAGGTAGCGGCATTTGTCCCAACGGTTGTTCCCGAGGTCGCGCTCAAATCCGTCAAGCGTCTTGATTAACGTTTTGCAAATGCGATTGATCACCTGGATTTCAATGGAATTCAGGAGGAACCCCTGCCCCGGAGGTTTGCGATAGATTTCCTGCTCGGTTTGCATGTCTTTTTCCAAAATGTGTCGTACCTCGGTCGATGAAATTTCCCAGCTCTCATTGGCCCTGTCAAACCAGATGATCACTTTTTCCCCGACGCTGTCTTGAGCCGGGGTATAGGCCACCATCGGCAGGGGAATGGGAAATGCCTTTCGCGGTTCAACCGCATGAATGGAAGACGCCACGGTAAGCGCAAGGACCGCGGCCATTAACCATTTTTGAAAGACTCTTACCGGCATCCATAAATCTCTTAAAGAAAACATACTTATAAAACTACTATTTATTCTTTAGAATCTCCATTTGAATTATCTCTCAAAGGTTTTTATGGATAATTCAGATTTGCGGGCTTGACCCAATGCGTCCTTTAAGACTGTCTATTCTTCGGGGGAAAATTGAAATAAAGCCGTATAAAAAATTCATAGGCCACCACAAAGTCGCCCGATTGGTCTTTCCACACATCGCGCTTAGGATTGTCGAGTTCCTTTTTTTGCCACTCTTTAATCTGATAAATAAGTTCTTTAGTGGCAATGCGCAGTTTCACGATATAATCGGGTGACTGGCGCCAAAGAGCAATCCGCGCATCCGACTTCGGAGATTCGAGCGACCGGTCGTACAACGAATCGGGCGGACAGGCGATTTCGGGAAGGGCGCGGTTTGAGCATTTTACGATGGTCATAAGATGATAGAACCCAACACAAAACGAGGCAAGGTATGAGTCGAGAAAGCGGCATTTGTCCCACCGGTTGTTCTTGAGATCGCTGTCGAGCCCGTCAAGCGTTTTGATCAATGTTTTGCACACGCGGCTGATCACCTGGGCCTCAATTGAATTAATGAGAAATTCCTGCCCGGCAGGACTGCGAAAGGTTTCTTCCTCGGTTTGCATGCCTTTTTCTATAATGTGCCGTACCTCGGTCGCTGAAACTTCCCAGCTCTCATTGGCCTTGTCATACCAGATGATCACCTTTTCCGCGGCATCCTTTTGGGTCGGGGCGTAAGCCAGCATCGCAAGGGGCACGGAAAACGCCTTACGGGGTTCAACCGCGTAAAGGACGGGCGCAACGGTCATCAGAAGAACCGCGGCCGTCAACAATTTTTTAAGGAGGTACTTATCTCTATTGTAAAGTGCCATAATCTACCTGTAAAAGAAATTCGGCTGACATTTTAAGTCAAGTACCACCACCAAAGGTGGTGGTTTTTCAAATCAGGTAATAAAAGCATGCAAACAGCACCGGTCTTTTCCATATCATGATTGCACTGTCCTTATGATATATAGTACACTAATGTATTACAATCGTCCATGTGTTGGAGGTGAACATGCCTAAAAACCAAGAGTCCACATTTCCCCTTATTGCAAGCGTGGCTGTTTGCTTATGGATCTTATTTGTAAATATTGTGTTCTTTTCGGGCCGGGTGGACCAGTCATCAATTTTGCGGAAATTATCCTCTACCTATGGATTTTTAAAACCATGATCGCTTTTTTTGTGCTTATTCTCAGCGCATTCGGTATCGGCCGGTTTGTGTTATGGAAAATGCATTGCGTGTTCCCAAAACCATTGGAAAACGTTGTCAGCTCTGTTGGCATTGGATTGGGGGCGTGGTGTTATGTGCTTTTCCTTCTTGGTCATCTCGGGCTTTTATACCCGTGGCTGTTGATGGTCATTGCCCTGGCATCGGCCGTTCCGGCAATCGCGTGGATCGCTAAAAACCTCCGACGGGCGCGTTTTCAATTCCCTGAAATCACCTTTTCCTTTTTTGATGCCGCCGCTTTGACATTGACATTTGGTTTATTGGCGCTGACCCTTGTCTGTTGCTTTTCCCCGGTTGTCGGCGGTATTTCGAACGATGAAATCGCGACCCATCTTTCCACGCCCAAAAGCTGGCTCCTGCTTCACAAAATTGTCGCCCTTCCCGATGCATCATCCGCTATCGCCGGCCATATTGAGCTGCTTTTCCTCTGGGTCATGGCATTCGCGCCTGAATCGGGCCCGAAATTATTCTCCTGGATATGCCTGCTCCTCTGCATGACGATAATGTATAATTTTACCAGGGACAAAATTGGAGCCCGGGCGGCGCTATATGCCTGCATTTTCACGGTGATCAATCCGCTTATATTCAGGGTATCATGCACCGCCTTTATCGACATTCCGGCGGCATTTTTTCTGCTGCTAGCCCTCTGGGCCCTGTGGCGCTTTAATGGAACCGGAAAGAAGGCCCTGCTTTTCCTGTCCGCGTTTTTCATCGGTACCGGTTGCGGCGCAAAACCAACGGTTTATTTTTACGTCCCCGCGTTTTTTATTCTGTGCGCCGTCGTTTTGTTCTCACAGAAAAAGCGCGGCATTGCATTCATAAAAACACTCGTATGGTTCAGCGCGCTCGTTTGCGCCTTCGTCGCTCCATGGCCCGTACGCAATCTAATCCTTTCCGGCAGTCCTACATTCCCTCCCCCGCTGTTTTTATATGCATTGCATGGAAACAGGCCCTTTGTTTTTTCCGGACAGCCTTATACAAAAAAAGACGCTTCGGCCATGTATGATTATTACCGATCACGAATAGAAAAACATGGCACGGGCATAAAAAACTTTTTCTTATTGCCCTGGAACATTACCATGCACCCCGAATCGTTGTCCATCGGCGATTCGATCGGCACCATTATGTTGTCGTTTCTGCCGATCGTCTTTTTCTTTCGGAAACGGCCAGCCTGGATCAATGCGGTCCTGATTTTTTGCCTCATCGCGGGAGGGTGCATCTATTTTCTCATTATTCCGGAGGCCCGTTATTTCATTGCCGCATTTTTCGCGCTGGCCCCGGTCCTGGCCTGGACAATGGAAAATGTGCGTCACTGCGCTCCGCGAATTTTCGTGCTTGTCAAAATCATGGTCCTTTGCAACTGTGCGTTTTCCTGCGCCATCGGCGTGCGTGTTCTTTTGCCTTCATGTAAAGCAGCGATTAATCCCGAATATCGCGGAACCTATCGACAAAAAAACACGCCCTTTTATGAAGCATTCGAATTCTGCAACAAGGAAAAACCGCGCGATCTGGTTGTTTTGCATGATAGTCAGGTTTTTTATTATCTTAAAACCGGCTACCGTGTCGATGAGAAAGTGCTTGACAATTTTAAACCATATCAAAAATCCTATATTCTGGACATCGACTATTCCCAAACGTTTGACCGGGACTGGAAAATGCAATCGAATGCTTATTGCATTCGTGAAGTCCCGTCCTTTTTAAAATTAATTTTTAACGGGCCGGACGCGCGTATTTACCAGGTCAGATAATAAACCCGTATTGTATTTTTAGTTACTGTGTCTCCTTTACTATCAGAGTAAAGGCGGACTACAGTAACTTACCTGCCCATAAGCCGTTCTAAGAATGAATAGTTTCATTCTTAGAACGGCAGGCAGGTGCAGGAATATCCCATGAAACTTCCCTTCACCCATGCCATTAACAGCCTTCAAGGCCATCGCGCCATTTTTATCGTGCTGCCCGCATTCAACGAGGCCCATTCCCTGGCAGCTTTGTTCCATCATATCGATAACGCGTTGTCGGAAGTTCCCCTGGCATACCAAATCGTGTTGGTTGATGACGGCAGCAGGGACGCCACGCGCGCCATAGCCGAGGAGCTTTCCAGACAAATGCCGGTAACTATAATCCGGCACGACGAAAACCTGGGGCTTGGCGCAACGATCCGCGACGGTCTTGTCGCGGCCGCGCAAAAATCATTGAAAAACGACATTATCATCACCATGGACGCGGATGATACCCACACGCCCGGACTTGTCCCGCGCATGGTCGAAAAAATACGGGAAGGCTTTGATGTGGTCATTGCTTCCCGTTTCCAAAAAGATTCGCGCGTTATCGGCGTTCCATTTCAAAGGTATGCGCTGAGCTTGTTCGCGTCCTTGCTGTTTCGCTTCTTTTTACCTATTAAAGGCGTCAAAGACTATACCTGCGGATTTCGCGCCTATCGCGCAGAAGTCATTAAAAATGCGCTGGACCGGTACGGCAATAAATTTTTCGATCGTGACGGTTTCGAATGCATGGTTGACATTCTGCTTAAGCTCAGAAAAATGGCCCTCATTTTTTGCGAGGTCCCGTTCATTTTACGGTACGACCTCAAAGACGGACATACAAAAATGAATATCACCCGCACAATGTCAAATTCCCTCATTCTTTTGTTCAAACGAAGAATCGGCATGTGAAACCAGGGGAAAAAAGCGCGTTATGAAAAGGCTTCGTATTTACCATGCGGTTTTCCTGCTCTGCGCCGTGTCCGTTTCCCGGGCGCAGACTTTTGAAGTCATATCGCTTGACGGCAGCGCAAAAGTGCAGCGTGTCCAGAAAAAGGAGCTGGAAAATCTTGCGATAGGGTCCCAGTTGCACGACAACGATATTGTCGAGTCCTATTTCCAGACCAAATGCGTTCTCCGGTTTGGTAAAGGCAATATCGTTATCATCGGCTCTAATTCTAAAATCCTGGTAAATATCCGTGAAAAAGAGACCTCGCCGGGCATGCTGACTTCCGACGTCAACTTGACCCTTTTTTCAGGGGCCTGTTTCGTAAAGGCTATTTCGCAGGCGCACATCGGCGTCTATACGTCAAATGCTGTAGGCGAAACGGAAAACGGTTCATTTTGCACCGTCGTTGAAAGCAAGACCGGTGAAACCGGCTTCCAGATCCTGGGCGGAAACGCAAAAACACGAAACATCGCGCAAAAAGAAGGCATCAATCTTGCATCGGGCCAGACAACCATGATATTCCCCGGCAAAGAACCCACCGCGCCCCTTTATATCACCTACAAACACGTATCGGTGCTCAAACATTTTTTCGGTGAGGATTATATTACCAGCGAATTGGAAGCGGCGGGCATCAAACCAACCGAGGACAAATCCTCCAGGAGCTCACTGCTCTCCCAGGACCAGCTTTTCGGCCGGGGCAACAGCCAGGATTTGACCACCTATAAAGCGCTTTTCAGTCTTAATAAAATTTACGGCGCCATTCTGGCGGACAGAGAAAAGAACAAAAATTTTTACGTACCAATCCAAAAACCCCAGCAATCCGCGAATAACAGGCTTACACTTGAACTGCGCACCTCAATTGCGATGACAAGCTTGGGCGTTTTCCCCGATATTCAGGTTGTCCCTTCGTATTCCACCGGTCCCGTTAACGCGGGACTCAGATTGTCGTTTGCGAGCAACTATACCGGCTCGATCGGCATGTACGGTTTTTCATCAGGCGCCGGAATACTTGACTTAATTGACCACATTACCTGGGGAAAAATCGACGATCCGATCTATGTAAAAGCCGGGCCGCTGGACGATTACACCATCGGCAGCGGCCTCGTCGTAAACAACTTTAACAACAGCAATCCCTTTTGCCTTTTTCAGCCCCTGGGTCTTTCTTTTAACGCTTCCGCCGGCGATCTCAGCGCCCAGGGATTCATCGCCGATCTGTCCCAATTTTCGATAGGAGGCGTTCATGTGCTGTATGAACCGAGCAGATACCATCTCGGCATAGGGTATTTCTTCGACGGCGACCAGTATCAAGCGATATCTCCCATTGAAAACAACCGTTTTACCGTTCTGCCTGAAGTCGATTCTTCAACCGTAAAAATCGACTCGACCGCCGGCGTCAACATCTATGAAGTGGACGCAGGGATGGACGTCGTTTGTTCCGAAGACCTCCGGGTTTTTCTCGGGGTTGATTTTGCGCAGAAATTCCTGAGCAGCCGCACGGACGGCTTTGCCGCTGAAATACCGACCGTAATTTTCGATGTGGACCGTATGCATTTCGAAGCGGGCATCATTACCGAATCCGGCAGGCTTATAGCCGGCCAGTTCAATTCGTATTATATGTCAAACAGATGGAGAATTGACAGTACGGAAAATGGCGATACGCTCGTTACGCAGAACTCAATGCTGTCGTCCAAAAGACTGTGCCAGGGCATTAACCTGCTTTTCGGGATTTCTCCTTACACGGGAATGGCCCTGCAAGTTTCCCTGCGGCAGAATTTCGTTGAAAACCATTCCTTCGATACGGCGTATGTGCATGACACGACAAAACTCAGTCCCGGCACGGACCTTTCGCTTTCTTTGTGTGTAAATGACAGCCTCATTAAATTGGTAAAATACGGTGAAATTTACCTGCGCCATGACCATACGGGAATTTTCCCGCCCCGGTCAACGTTGTTTTCATCATGGGGGTTTTCTACGGGACTGACCATTATCACCAACCCGATCATTTTCGGCGTGTCCCTTAATGGCGACCTTGGGTTTTCTTTCCTGGATATGAACAAAAACAACAGGATCGACGCTGGTGATGCGGTGTTTAAATTTTCCATCAGCCTGATGCGAGGAGTCTTATGACGGAGCAGGAAGAAACCGGACTTATTGATGATATCATACGAGGCGCGATCGCCGAGGACTTCGGAAAGAACGGCGACATAACATCTCGTGCGATTTTCGACGACACACAATGCGGCTGCGCAGTGATAAAAAGCAAGGACACGGGCGTTTTATCGGGGGTGTATTTGCTCAAACCGGTCTTTTTCGCACTTTCTCCATTGCTTGCCGTCGATTGCCTGCTGACCGACGGTTCACGACTGGAACCCGGCTCGCCCATCTGCACGCTGCACGGTCCAATCCGCGGCATCCTCGGTGGAGAAAGGATCGCCCTGAATTTTCTCCAGCGCCTAAGCGGTATCGCCACTTCAGCCGCCGAATGCGTTGATTTAATTTCTCGTACCACGGCAAAACTGCTCGACACTCGAAAAACGACACCCTTGCTGCGTCTTCTCGAAAAACGCGCGGTGCGCCATGGCGGCGGGTTCAACCACCGGTTCGGGCTCTTCGATATGGTCCTCATCAAAGACACCCATATAAAAGCTGCCGGCGGTATTGCCAATGCAATTGCCAAAACGCGCTCATTTGTTTCCGCCGCGAGGTCGAAAATAAAAATCGAATGCGAAGTCCAAACATGGGAAGAGTTTTTGGAGGCGGTGGAAATGGCCCCCGACCGCATTATGCTTGACAATATGAATACAGGCCTCCTCGCGAAATGCGTTTCCTTTGCGCGCGGGAAAGGCGCGCCAATGGAGCTGGAGGCCAGCGGCAACATCACTCCGGAAACGATCGTGCAGGTGGCGGAAACCGGGGTCGATTTCATTTCCATGGGCAGCCTTACCCACAGCGTAAAAGCCCTGGACATTCATTTGGTGATCGAATAGCCATGGAATCCTCCTTGACGTCGCTTTCCTTTGTCGAAAAGGCCTATCATTTCCAATCAATAGACTCCACCAATACCTTTGCAAAAAGCCTTGTTTGCCTGCCTGTCAAGGGCATCTGCGTAATTACGGCGGACCGTCAAACGACGGGCCGCGGCCAGAGAGACAACACATTTTTTTCCGATACCGATGGCGGGCTTTACGCGAGCATTGTCTGCCCGATATCTGACATACAATCGCATTTCATGTATAATCGCGCGATAAGCCTGGCCATTTGTCATGCGATTGAAGGCAAGGTGTCCTTGTCCCTGGTCCGAATCAAATGGCCCAACGATATTTACTGGTCGGACAGAAAAGTGTGCGGCGTTCTTCTTGAATCCCTGCCGCACAGCGCGCGGCACATTGTGGTGGGCCTTGGCATTAATGTCAACATCTCCCACGAACAATTTCCCGAAAGCATCAGCGAAACCGCGACATCAATGATGATCGAAACCGGCGTAACATTTGATCGTGAAGCGCTCCTGCGTGATATTTGCGGATCGTTTCAGAAATACCTGCGGCTCCCCGGCGCTAAGGCGCATGACCTGTATCGCGGACGCCTGTATGGAAAAGGACGCCGGATAGTCATCAATGGCCAAACCGGCACGCTCCACGATGTTTTCGAAGACGGCAGGTTATGCCTTAAATCAGACCCGACGATGGTCCCCATTTCATCGGGAATAATGCAATTTATTGATTAAGCCTGGCGTCACAACTATTTTTTACTGTTCTCTTTTATTTAAAAACCCTGAAATACCCTGGAGCATATAATGGCCAATTATGTCATTGCAGCGGATGTTGGCAACAGCAACACCCACATCGGCCTTATCAATTGCACGAACAGGACGATACTGAGCCTGGACATTTTCCCTTCAAAGGAAATCGATACTCGTTTTGTCAATTCACTGGCCGCCCTTTCCCAATCGATGAAACATTCCGCGCCAGTGCCGGTTGTGATAAGCAGCGTGATACAACCATTTCGGGAACGTTTTGACGGCATTCTTAAGCAATCCATCGAAGGACCGGTCTGCTGGGTACATAATAATGCCCGTCTTCCCATTATTAACAGGTATGAAAACCCCGACAGCCTGGGCCCCGACCGCCTGGCAAATTTCCTCTATGGGTTTATGGCCTTTACCGGAAAGAGCCAGATCATTATCGACGCCGGCACGACTATTACCGTCGACTACCTGAAAAACGGCAGGGAATTCCTTGGAGGAGCAATTGTTCCGGGCCTGACGACGCAGCTTAAAAGCCTGCACGACCAGACTTCGTCGCTGCCGGAAGTGGAGCCTGGAGAAATCGATTTTAATTTCCCGGGGCTTTCCACAAAGTCTTGTATGCACGGCGGGGTGCGTTTCGGCATTGCGGGCGCTCTGTCCTTTCTTGTAGAAAAATACCGGCGCCATTTTAACGAAAACTGCCTGGTCCTGACAACAGGCGGCTCATGGAAATACGTGCAGGACGTTGTGGATTTCGAGTTCCAGTTTGTCCCTGAACTGACGCTCGTGGGCTGCGCGCTGTTTTATTCTTTGTCAAACGGCTGATTTTTTTCCGCTTACTGCCAGTACTCAAAAGCAATAATGCTCCAGAGCTTAAGTTCCGGTAAAGCAACTGACATCGTGCCGTCAACACTCGCCACCGGCACTTTTACAGGTTCACAACCATAGGAATATACCGTGGCATTTTCAAAATTCCTCTTAAACAAACTTTCGGGAAGCGTTATGGTCAGGTCCGTTTGCGGCCTGATTTTACCCGTCTGCGCATCGTAAAAGCAATTGACCACATGCGCCACGTTCAGTCCGTCCGCGCGTGAGCGCGGAAACACCCAGGCGCTGTTGCCGGCCTGAAGCGGCACGGGGTTTCCTTTTTCCAATGCCTGCGCAAAACGCTGGCGTTTTTCATGGGTTTCAAAGCTGGAAGGCAAACCTTCCGGGACCGAAAGCGGCCCTACAGGGAAAAAATCATTGAACAGAGCGGCATATTTCTTTACAAAGGCATAGAGCGGCGCATACGTTGCCGAAGGCCCGCAGTACCACTCCGGACCTTTTTCCCGTGAAAAGCAACGCACTCTGTTCGGAACCATGAACCGCTGACCGCAGGCATAAGCCAATGCAACCCACAGGCACACGAGCTGGTCGGCGTTATGGTCCTTAACAAAGGCCCAGTCCGCCAAGGAAGCGGTTGCCGCAAAAGGCCTGCCCAATGCCTCCGCCATCCGGTAGGCCTTGACAGGGTTGATTAAATTCTTTATGCCCTGGGCCGCGGAATGCTCCACTTCACCGATAAGGTAGGTGCAGAGGGGCGCCGCCACAATATGTTCCAATTGCGGAAGACAGGCATTGACACTGAGCGTGACCGGGCTGTCAACTATTTCTTCGGCAATCCGGCCGAGCGAAGCGACATTCTCCGCGGCACGCGCAAGCTGACAATCAATGAATTCCCGATAGAGCGGGTTTTCCGTTTGGCCCGCATCATCGCCGTCGCCCGGCACATTCAGGTTTTTTGCGTACTTTCGAAAATCAAAGCCCTTCGGGGAAACTATTCCCGCGTCCGCAAGGAGTTCCGGACTTGTCTTTGTGGAAAGATGTTCCCGAAAGGCCCGCATGCAAAAGTCACAGAAGCATCCTCCTGAATGGAGCGCCGGCCCGGCGGTGCCGAGATGGCTGTCAATATGCAGGCCCGACGGATTGCCGACCATCGCTTCGCACAGTTTTTTCCGTATAAAAGACCTGAAGGTGGGATGGTTAGTGCATCCGTAGTAAAATGGCGTCCCTTGAAAACCATGGTGTTCAAGACCCGATATGGCGATCGGATTTCCATCGAGGTCGCGCACGGTGGCTTCAAGCAAGTCCGGATTGGCATGCAGGTCGTGGGCGCCGGCGGTCTGGCAGGCAATGGACGAAACCGTGTGAATACCCATTTCCTTAAGGCGGCCCGTGTCTTTGAGCGAATGCGGCCCGCCCCAGGCTATGACCGTAGCGCCGTATTTTGCATAGGCGCTCGGGTCGCTCGCCGAAAACATGAACACCACGTCATCATGCTTGAGCGTTCTTTTCATGGCACTCTCCCCTTTTCCCATGGGGCCGTGCATTTTTCACGCGGTCCTTTCTCAATTATATCATGAGCGGGAAAAAAAGCGGCAAAAAATGAATAAAGAGGAATGCGGCTATCCGCTCAAAATGCGTAGATAATTCAGATACAGTTCCTAACATGCTATCCCTTTAAATATTTTTAAGCAGTGAAAACTTCGACCCAAACATTTTAAAAGAACCCGACAATAAAACAGAAATGCCTGATAGCGAAGCAATTTTTCTCGATGAGATCATCGATAAAGCCCTCGCGGTCTGCGCAAAACTGCCGCGGGATTATTCCCCTCTCAGCGGCATTATCGAGGACTGCAAAAACAGACTCGGCCAGGGGGCGCTGCACCTTGCCGTCATGGGGATGTTCAAACGCGGCAAAAGTTCTTTTGTCAATACACTGCTCGGAATGGACATCCTGCCGACATCCGTAGTTCCGGTGACGTCCATTCCCACCACGATCAAGTTCGGGAAAGAACTTTCATGCGCCGTCCGTTTTTTCAGCAAGAAACCGGACCTGGTTGTGCATGATTCGGTCAAGGAAATAAATGCCCTTCTTCAAGCGCATGTTGCCGAAGAAAACAACCCGGTAAACCGTCTGTGCGTCGACGAGGCCATTGTTGAGTGTCCCAATTCATTGCTTGAAAACGGCACGATCCTGATCGACACGCCGGGCTTCGGGTCCAGCTATACGCATAACACCAAAACAACGGTTGACCTGCTTCAAAAGTGCGATGCGGTGCTCTTTCTGTTAAGCTCCGATCCGCCGTTTACCCAGACCGAAGTCGAGTTTCTTAAAGAAGTCAAGAAATCCATCCCCCGGATCTTTTTCATTTTGAATAAAATCGACCTTCTGACCGTTGACGAACTCAACAAAATAGACATTTTTATCAAGGGCGTTCTGGTAAACAACCTCGGGTTTCCCTCCGAGACGCGGGTTTTCCATGTTTCGGCAAAGATGGGACAGTCGCTTATTGACCTGCCTGAAAACAACCCGGCCCGGCGCCTGAGCGGCATGACCGCCATCAAGACCGAGATACTTGACTTCATGGTTAAAGAAAAGTATTTCACCCTGTCACGGACGCTGATTGAAAAGCTCAACAGCGCGCTTGCCGGTATCCTTTCACATCTTGACGCGGATTATCGCGAATGCGTGGGCCCTGCCATCCTGGCAAAAAAAGAACACGAATGGATCGTCCATCACAGCGGGTCGATCCAGAAAAAGATCGAAAAGGAACGGCAGCTCATCGACGTTGAAATCAGGGCGTTTCATGAGTTCGTTGACAAAACAATCGACCCCAAAAAAAGCGAAATCCAGCAAAAAACACGCGGGTCGCTGCACAGTATCCTGGCAACGGCCCCTTTAAAGAAATCCTCTCTGGCCAAAACCGTACGCGCGGTTTTCGAACAGCATTGCAACGAAATGTTCAGTCATCTTTTCCTGCAGGTCGCCGGAGCCGTCAATAAACCTTTTAAGAAAGCCATCGGCCTTCATGCCAGTGAATTTCAACGGCTTGTTGAAGAGATCAGAAAATCAGTCCCCTCTATTTCCCTTCTTCCCGATGAACCCGTGACCACGGGCGAGGAGCTGGAAATCAGTTCGGACCCCCGTTGGCGCCTGGAAGGAGCGGCCATTGCCTTTGACCAGATCAAATTGCCGTTTTGCGGCTTTCTCGCTTCCAAACAGACAAAGCTGCTGCGTTATGAGGACTGCTTTGCAAGGGCAATTACGGAAATCATCAACATGAACATCATAAGACTTTCCATGCGTATTAAAGAAATAGTCAGTGATTCATGCAAAGAACTTAAAAAAAGCCTCGATGGGCGTTTTAACGGTCTTCTGTCGAGTATGCACAGCGTATTGGAGGAAAAAAAAGCCTGCATGGAGAATTTTGAGGCCACCATGAAACCCCGTTCACAGCAGTTGGAAGACCAAAAGAGGGAATTCACGGAAATATTGAAAATGCTTAATCCAGATACTCTTTGAATTCGGTGCTGTAAATATCGATGATCGTCACAAACAACGCGGCGATTACCGGGCCGATAATAAAACCCATTATGCCGAACGCGGCAATGCCGCCGATGGTCGCGAAAAACACGACCAGGTCGTGCATGCGGGCCTGTTTTCCTACGAGCCGCGGTCTGAGGAAACTATCGATGTTCGATATGACTATCGCGCTCAGAAGAAAAATGCCGATACCTTGCCAGATATTTCCGATCACCACCTGGATTACCGCCGCAGGGAACATAATGACCCAGGCCCCAAGCATGGGGATGATCGAAAGCAGAACCATGACAATACCCCACAGAGGCCAGGATTTAATCCCGAATATCAGAAACGTCAGCGCGCCGAGCGCCCCCTGAATCACGCCAATGATCAAACAGGTGCTGACCGTTGCCCTGCTGATCTGGAGGAACCGCGTGAAAAGAAGGTCCTTGTATTCCTGGCGCAACGGAATAAGGTGGTTGAGCCTGCCCACAAACTCTTTACCGTCAAGGAACAGGTAAAACATCGCGAACAGCGTTATGAGGACGTTCGCTGCAAGCACCAGGATGCTTGATGAGGTTTTGTTGATGACGTCAGTGGCAACCTGGGCGGCGGTGTTCATGCCCTTTTCAAACGACGCGCGCCAATCAATGTTAAACCGGCGGACCCAGCGTACATACTTGGAATTGGCGACCCCGCGGAATTCGCCCTCCTCTCCCTTGCGGATGAATTCAAGGACTTTGGGTTCGGCCGTCGAATAGAGTTCCATGACTTGGTTGGTGAGGATATAGGTAAATAAATAGGCCGGAATCAGCACGCAGAAAACCGTTATAACGCAACTGGCCGCCGCCGCAAGCACCGGCTTGTTCCAGAGCATTCTTTTGAGCGCCTGGAACATCGGATAGAGTATCGTCACGAACGTGGCCGCCAGCATCAGGGGAATTGCAAAAACCCGGACCATCGGCAGGACAGCAATTGACAAAAATACAATGATGGCAATCAACACATACCGGTTATAGTGTTTGTTTTGGCGTCTAAAAGGGCCGAAAGTCTTATCACTCACCGTAATGCCGTCCGGCTGCATTGCGGACGGGTCCGGAGGTTTCGGCCGGGAAACAGGGTCGGTTTTCAAGTCCATGGAATTAAATGCCGCTCGCTTTCCGTTAACGGGGAAAATATCTACTATCCGACCTGCCAGAGGACATTATCACCTACGTGCAGTATACTATTGCCCAAAATAAAAATCCACGGATTACTACGATGAAGGTATATCCGTCGCCTATTTTAAAATAAGCGCCAACCGTTCCAATAGCATGCCTAAAAAAAATACCATGGCACAGATAAGCGTTAAACCGGCAATAGTCAATATCTTTTGCAGCCACGGCGGACTGTCGATTGCATTGACGACGGCTTCCATTGTTTGATACCGTTTTTCCCGATGTACCGCCATCATTTTCTTTACCAGCCTAACGGTCCGCCATGAAACATGCGGACAATACCTTTTGGGCGAAACCAGACGTCCCGATAAGTGTTTCGTGAGAAGTTCCTGAGGGGAATTTCCGGAATATGCCGTGCGTCCGGTAAGCGCATAATAGAGCGTCGCGCCCAATGCGTAGATGTCGCTCCTTCCGTCGATGTCCCTGCTCCCGTCAACTTGTTCCGGAGAAATATAATAATACGATCCAACCCAGGCCCCTTCCTGGGTGAGTGACATATGATCAACGTCATGGTGCATGACAAGCCCGAAATCGGTGAGCTTCGGAACGCCGTTGCAGTCGAAAACGATATTCTCGGGTTTTACATCCCGATGGATGACGCTTTTTGAATGCGCGTGCCCAAGGGCTTTGGCCGTTGCCCGGATGATCTTCAGCGCTTCCTTCTCTCCGGTTATTTTTTTGGAATCCACATGCTCTTTCAACGATGGACCCGGGAGAAGCTCCATGGCGAAATAATGCCGCCGGTTGATCCTTCCCGCGTCGTAAATGGTCACTATATTGGGATGGTTGAGCTTGGAAAGAGCGCGGATTTCCTGAATGAATCGTGTTGCATTGTTCTTATCGTGGGTGATTCGCGAATGTATGACTTTTATCGCAACGCTTCTTCCCATTACTTCATGGACCGCTTCGTAAACTTTGCCCATGCCGCCTTGTCCGATCAGTCTGCCAAGTCTATACGCGCCGAAAACCGTTCCGCCCTTCGCCAATTGGCACATGTCCCTAAGCTCGTCGAGTTGGTCTTCGGAAACAATCCCTTGCTTGACCAGAACTTCCGCGATCGTCGTATCGAGACCGATGTCTTTGCTTTTTTCAACAAGGGATTTGCAATCATCGACCTGCTGCTGGCTGATCAACTTCTTTTCCAAAGCCAATTTTACAACAAGCAAATCGTTTTCAATTTGTTCAACCATAGGACTTATTGACTTCACCGGTTGAAGACCTTAAAAGAGGAAACAGCGAAAGCACGAGAAAAGGTAAAGCTATCATGAAATAGGAAATATCAAAACCGCTCCCCCAGAACGCTTGAGTAAATCCCGCCCTAAAAATTTTGATCAGAAATCCGGAGCCTATGAGTCCGAAGAGGACGTAACCGGAAACAAGCACGGCGCGCTCAAGGGACCTGGCAAAAAAGCCGCATACCACCGCCCCGACAACGAAACAGGCGGCAAGGCCCAGCGGCATTTTATCGGACTGCTCGTGGAACGGGTTGTTTGATAGAAATTTATGCATGTCCCACGCAATAAACGGAAATAGCAACAGGCAGAATACCGTTAGTGAAGTAATCGCGAAGGCCGCCGTCCGACCGATCTTTTTAAAATCCAGCCATCGGACCAGATATATCGCGCACGGGACCAAAAACACCGTCCGCATTGCCATAAGGTAACCAAGAATGGCCCCGCACAGGAGCATGGTTTTGACGGTCTGTCTGCCCCGATACCGCTCTAAAATAATCATACTGAGAATCGTAATCACGGCATTGCCGCCGATTTCGCTCCTGACAAAGATCTCCCAGAGAAAACCAATCGAAAGGAAAAAAAGAAGAAACGCCGGAACGCGCTTGTCCGCTTTCAAAACCATGGCGCAAACAAGGCCGAACAAAAGCAGCGTGGCGGCTTGGAAGTACCCGACATCGCCCATGAAATAAAACGGCAGAGTAATTATAAAAAGCCCCGGAAGCCCGGAAACGATCCCGCCGAGGTGGGTGCGCGCCTCATACGGGTATTCTCCATGCAGGATTTTTTTGTCCCACGACGTTATCGCCGACCATCGGTCCACTTTTATGCTTTCGGGTTTTATTGACGCGTCCACCAGAATATTAAAAACAATGCTGCAAAAAACCAGCGCAATAAAAAAAACGGCCGACGCGCGCCGGCTCAGCTTATTGAAAATTACGGGACCTGTAAATAGCAATACCACATAGCCGATCAACATTATAATGGCTAGAACATATGCATGGGGCCCAATAAACCGGACACCGTATTTAATCATAAAGAGTGAGTTTATGATAACAAGCAGCATAAAGGGCAGGGGCCGGAAGCTACGCATTAAATTTCCTGCATCAGGATTAATCATTTATAAACTGTATTAAGGATTACTGGACGAAGAGCAAAATAAAAAAACAAAAAGTAGGTCTTGAACGCAGAAAGGCGTAATTTCGTTCGCATGGCGTTTTGACACTATTCAAACACGTTAAGGATTCGTGTTTTCTTTTTTTAAAGATAAATATATTTTTCCATGATAGCAAGGTATTTGAAACATCTTTTCCATGAAGCCCCGTTGTATCTTTTCTTCCGGCATTATTGAACCCTGCCGCAGGAAGGCTGCGAAGACCACGAAAGGAATTCACTATGGGACCCGATGAAGTCCGGACATTCTTAAAAGAGCAAGTCGAGCTTTTTAGAGACTTCCCCGACAACCGTCTGAGGGAGCTTGTTGAAGGCTCCCGGGTGACCACGTTCGAAGGCAATGAAGCGGTTGTTGAGTTCGGCGAAGAGGGACGGTTTATGGGCGTTCTGCTGTCCGGTCGGGCAGAGGCCGCCGTCACCGACAATACGGGAAGCAAAGTACGGATTTCGCTCCTTGAAGCGGGAAGCATTTTCGGCGAAATGTCCCTAATGACCGGCAACCTGACGATCGCCAACATCATCGGCATTACGCGGTGCGAGGCGCTCATGATACCGCAGCAGCTTTTTTCAACCGTCCTGATAACGCACCCGCCCGCCATCCGCTATCTCTCCCGCATGATAACGGAACGCACCACCCAGTGGGCCGCCACGCACAACCTGGCGGAAGAGGCATTGACAAAAAGCGATGACCCGTACGGCCTGAAACTCAAAACCGAACTGCCGGCAAAGTTCCTTATTATCAATTGCGGTTCGTCCTCGCTTAAATACGCGCTTTTCGACACCGGCAACGAGGCCGACCTCGTTCGCGGCGCCATCGAACGGATCGGCACCCCAAAGGCCAGACATACCTATCGCAGCGCGGGAAAAGAAACCGCGGGTTCGGCCCCTCAAAGCGGCGGACACCGCGAAGCGTTCCTGTGCATGATGGAGGCGCTTGATTCAAAAGAAACGGGCCGCATCCACGGACCGGAAGACGTCACCGCGGTGGGACACCGTGTCGTGCATGGCGGCGACAGGTTTAGCGCGCCATTGGTCATTACCGACGAGATCATCGCCGAACTCGATGAAGTCTCGTCGCTGGCGCCGCTGCATAATCCCATAAACCTGCTCGGCATCCGGGAGGCCAGGCGCCTGTTTCCTTCCGTGCCGCACGTGGCGGTGTTCGACACCGGGTTTCACCATTCGCTCCCGCCATACGCCTATATGTATGGGCTCCCCTATGAACTTTACAAACAGCATAAAATCCGGCGCTACGGCTTTCACGGCACATCGCACCTCTACGTGTCGCTGCGCGCGGCCGAGTTCCTCAAGCGGCCTTTCAGCGCGCTCGATATCATCTCCTGCCACCTCGGCAACGGCGCCTCGCTCTGCGCCGTCGACCACGGGCGGTCGGTCGACACATCCATGGGATTTACGCCGACCCAGGGCATTCTGATGGGCACACGGAGCGGCGACCTCGACCCGGGCATTCTCATTCATCTCATGAGGAACGAGCACGCGGGCCCCGACGATTTGGAAAAACTCATCAATAACCAGAGCGGTTTTTTAGGCATGTCCGGCATTTCAAACGACATGCGGGAAATCGAGAAAGCCGCCCTTCAAGGAAACCATCGGGCGCTGTTATCGTATAAAACATTCTGTTACCAGATCCGCAAGTATATCGGCGCGTACGTGGCGGCCATGCAGGGCCTCGATGTCGTGGCATTTACCGGCGGCATCGGCCAGGGCAGCGCGGGCGTGCGCAGCCTGGCATGCCAGGGCCTGCGGTATATGGGCATCGAAATTGACGAGAAGAAAAACCGGAGCGTCGACGGGTTTTCCGGGGTCCACGACATCTCGCTGGACGCTTCCCGCGTCAGGGTCCTTGTCGTTCCCACCGACGAGGAACGGATGATCGCGCGCGAAACCATCCGGACCATTTCCACGGGCTACATCACCGATATTATCCGCACCCAGAAAAACACGCCCGTCCCTATCGAAGTGTCGGCCCATCATGTGCACCTGTCCGCCCGGCATGTTGAGGAGCTTTTCGGGCGCGGACATGCGCTCACGCCCGCCCACGAGCTGTCGCAGCCGGGCCAGTTCGCCTGCACGGAAACCGTTGACCTTGTCGGGCCCAAGGGGAGGGTGGAACGGGTGCGGGTTCTCGGACCGGTGCGTGGGGAAACGCAGGTCGAGATCGCCATGACCGAGCAGTTCAAGCTCGGCATCCATCCTCCGATACGCGAGTCGGGAGACCTGGAAAACACGCCGGGGATTACCATCGAGGGTTCGGCGGGGACGGTGACGCTTGACAAAGGCGTCATATGCGCCCTTCGTCATATCCACATGTCAACGGAGGACGCGCTTAAATTCGGACTGCGCAATAAATTCAAGGTCAGGGTGCGGGTCGAAGGCGAGCGGGAGCTGGTGTTCGGCGACGTGCTCATACGGGTCGATCCGCATTTCCGGCTTTACATGCATATCGACACCGACGAGGCGAACGCGGCGAAGATCGCAACCGGCGCTATAGGCCATATCGAGGCGGTGCAGACGAGGGATTGAAATTAGAAAAGCTGCAACTTCGCCGCAGCTTCCCTGAAAATCAAATAATCGTTGTAAAATCAAACCCAATGCCGTAAATGCATTATTATTTGGCACAAATACTATTTTAGTAAATAGTACGCCAACAAAAGGAGCTCAATTTATGGTGGCCAAAGACTTGCTGGACATTCTCTGCTGTCCCGAAACAAAACAGGAGTTGACCCTCATCGAGGGAGAAATAATTGAAAAAATTAACCAGAAAATTCAGGCGGGAACGCTCAAAAACCGCGGGGGCGAATATTCAAAGGAAAAAATTGATTCCGGCCTCCTTCGCGAAGACCGTAAATACATTTATCCTATCCGGGAAGACATTCCCATTATGCTTATCGACGAAGCTATTCCCTTCGAGGAATTTGACAAATAAAATAGTAGAGACTCGGTATGCCGTGGCCCCTACGACAGGGAAGATTTCTTCCTTCTCCTCAACTTCCTTTTCGTCCGCTGCTGATAGTAATACAGAAACACGATCAGCACGGCGAGAGACAGGCCCTTCGTATAAACCTTTCCCCATTGGGCTTTTTGGGGCGTGAATTTGCGGCCCGTAAATATGACCGGCTGCAAAGTGTCTTTGCACCCGTCGAAAGCCATGAGACCTATTTGATACGCGCCTGAGGAGTCGACCGTTATCGAGTCCCACGGAATGACCCATTCCGCATCCATTGAAGAATCAGGCGTGGCGCCAGATTGGGCGATCCTGTAAAAGGTTTGATCAGACTTCGGCCCCATGCGTAAATCCATATTTTTATAGGAAGAAAGCTGGTGCGGCAAAAACCTGAACGTCCAATCCGGGCATTTTAAATGCCTGGCATCGGTTTTAAAATACCCGGCAAGTCCTTCCCTGGTATTTACCGCATCCCATTGCCATAATGAATCGGGGCCCAATACCTTGGCGCTGTCTTTTCGCCATTCCATTAAAAATCCATCCAATTGCACCATGCGACCGCTTTTGCCGATGGCATGGACTTCAACCGCAAAGATATCGCCAGCGAATAATGTAAGCAGCATTAATAGAAATTTCATGACTTATAATCCAACAAGGTTGTTTAGCCTTTGTTCGAAATTCCGTAAATTTATTTCGCGCACCTGAACCCTACGCTCACCTCGCCGAAATTCGGCTCGAACCAATGCCGGTTTCTTATCCTGAGCTGCTGAGCGGTGCTGTACCAGCCTCCGCCGCGGATCACCCGGTACTGGCCAGCATCCGGCCCTTGCGGGTCCGCGGGTTCGCTTGTGGAATAATAATCCGGTTGATAGCGGTCGCTTGCCCATTCCCAGACGTTTCCGGTCATGTCGTAAAGTCCCCACGGATTCGGATCAAAAGACCCCACGGGTTTTGGTTTATTTTCCGAAGGCTGCGTGCAATGCGCCGCATCGGGCCGTTCATTCCCCCACGCATAATCCACGTCGCGGGAGGCTAAGGCCGAATATTCCCACTGGGCCTCGCTCGGCAGTTTTTTCCCAACGCTTCGGCAATACTCCTGCGCCTGGAACCACGTAACGCATACCACGGGATAGCGCGCGTTACGCAGGTTCTGGGGCACCCGGACATTCTTGAAGTCCCGGCCCGTCCACGCCACGCATGCCCCGTCATCATAATGGGCGGGCGAGCATGCCCCGCTTGTCACGCAAGAATCATATTGGGCCTTCGTGACTTCGTATTTATCAATTGCATAGCGGGAAAGCGTAACGGTGTGCCGGGGTGACTCGTTGGGTTCGCCGTTTTCGGCGCCCATCTCAAACGTGCCTGCCGGGACCGCTTCCATCTGGGCGTAATTCATCGTTGGTCCACAGAACGCCATGAGCAGAAAAAAACCGGTCCACGCGCAATACCCGTATTTCGCCATGTTTTTGGGGAGGCGGTTGCTCGGAGGCAAATGTTTCTTCATGCTACCGGTCGGTTGCTTCCATTATCAGGATTGCGACCATAAATGCCCCAAAGACGCCCGCGACCACATAATTTCTAATCTTTTTATTGCGGGCCTTTTTGTCCTTTTCCGCTTTTTCAAACGCGGCAACCGAGTCAAGATGCGCCGGGGTGAACGGAAGGTTAAAAAACAGGGTATCGCATGCGCTTTCGGCCACCGTAACATGCTTGTTCTGCGCAACGCGGTCCGTGCTTTCAACCCGGATATCATAATCGCCCGGCTTAAGTTTTGAAATTTCGCACGGGGTTTTGCCGGATTCTTTAGTGTCAATAAAACAGCGCGCGCCCGCGGGTTCGCTTTTAACGAAAACGCTCCCCGGCTTGACAAGAAAAACGGAAATCTCCTCTGTCGCCCGGGGCCTGACGACAACGCTTATTTTTTTCACGAAATAGCCTTTTTTCTTCACGAGGATCGTATGCGGGCCCGCCGCGACGCTGTCGAGGGAAAGCGGCGCAATCCCCTGCGTCGTGCTATCGACAATGACCTGCGCGCTGTCGGGGCGCGAAACCACATGAAGTTTTCCAAAACCCGTTGCGGCGGTGTCCGATGCAAGCGTGTCTTTTTTTAAAACAAACTTTGCACTATCTGCTTGAGTGACCGAAGGTTTTTGAAGCGCCGCGCTTTGGGGCTGGGTCTGAGCGACTGAACTTAAGCATAACAAACATGCCATCCATATGGTTGCCGAAATTTTAACGAATATTTTCATATGGTTAAAAATACTATGCTGCAAATTAGAGGTGTTGAAATTCATGTGCATACAAGTATTTTAAATAAATTAAACGCATATTAAAGATTATACTAATGAACCAATTTAAACGACGCCTTATATCCAACTATCCAATTCCGGTCATTCTGTCATTCTTGTTAAACGCGTTTTCTCAGACCAGCGACACGACAAGCCCCCCTCTCCTGCCGATGCAGCAACCGGAAAAACCGCCCCCGTGGAGCATTTTCGCAAAAAATCCCCTTACGCCTGATACGGGGGCGTTAATATACCTGCCGATTGACACAAGCGCAACTTCAAAAACAGCCGCAACCGCCCCGGACACGGGAAAAAACAAGCTTACCGATACCGTGTATTACAGCGCCGAAGGCGGATATATCGATTACGACGTGGAAAACAAAATAATGCACCTGATCGGCAACGCAATGGTAAAGTACCAGAAGGTGACACTCTACGCCGACACCATTGTTTATCATATCGATGACGCCCTGCTTTCCGCCACGGGCAAGCCGCAGCTGGTCGAAACCGGCGACACGACCATCGGCGAAACCATGCTGTACAATATGAAAACCAGGCGCGGCCGCGTCAAGTACGCAAGCACGCATATGGACGACGCCTATTTCAACGGACGGCAGATCATCAAGTCGGACAAGAACGAACTCTATGTTGACCAAGGGGACTATACCACGTGCGCCTACCCGGACACGCCGCATTATTATTTTTCCGGCAAAAACATCAAGCTCATCCCCGACGATAAAATCATCAGCAGGCCGGTGGTCCTTTCAATCGGCGACGCTCCCGTGGGCTATTTGCCATATATGCTTTTTCCGCTCAACAGGGACCGCAAGAGCGGCCTTCTGACCCCGAGTTACGGCGGCCACCCCGAATCCGGGGGCTACGTCGACAACCTGGGCTACTACTGGGTGCCCAACGATTACGTGGACCTGCTTGCGTATTTCAGGGTGCAGGATTTTCAGCAGGTCGTCTTTAACGGAAGCACTAATTATAACGTCAAATACCTTCTCAACGGCGCCATCTCCGGCCGGTATACCTACGACGGTGATTTCGCTCAGCAAAGCCAGCAATGGTCTCTTGACTATTCGCACAACCAGAACATCACGCCCGACGGCAACCTGACCCTTTCGGGCAGGGGGAGCCTGGTCAGCAACAAGACCTTTTACCGGTACTTTTCGGAAGATTCCTCCGAGCTGCTCAACCAGGTCGTGACATCAAACCTGTCGCTTGCCAAACGTTTCGAGGACATCAATGCAAGCGCCAACATCAGCTGGGACCGCAGCCAAAACCTCAGTACCGATGAAATCACCCAGCAGTTGCCCACACTGTCGTTTTCCCTTCCGTCACGGCCGATTTTTCCCTATACTCCGCCGGAAGAAACCGGCAACCCCCTGAAGCCCGACGAACCTCCGTGGTACAGCAATATCACCTATTCCTATAATTTTAACGCACTTCAACAAATCCATTCAATGCCCGGAGACACTTCTAATTATCAGCGGAAAGCCATAACGCAGGGCCTCAACCTGTCCGCGCCGCTCAAAGTGTTAAAGTATTTTACCATAAGCCCGTATTTTAGTTCCAATGTATCGACCTTCGACAGTTGGATGGACACGTCCACCACCGATACTCTTCATGTAAATGACACGACCTTCGATACCGTGGCCCGGTCGGCCATTTTGCCGACGGATACCTTTTCCCATATCGATTCGTTCACCACGCTCAACAATCAAACATCGCTCTACGATACAAACATCGTGCGCGTCAAGCAAGTCACCGTGCGCGGGATCCCGCAATATAAAACCCACAACCAATGGACAAGCGATTATTCCTGGAACACGGGCACGAATTTCTCAACGGTCCTTTACGGACTGTATGCATTTAACTTTTTTAATTTCGCGGGCATACGCCATACGCTCACGCCCACCATCGGCTATAATTTTACGCCAAGGCATGATTTAGACAGAAAATATTATCCCATAGAGCCCTACGACGGGCCGCATGACCAAAGCCAGAAAATAACGCTGTCGCTTGACAACCAGTTCCAGGGAAAAACAATTTCGCCTTCGGCGGTCGCCGGTGAAAAGCCCAAGGAAAACAAATTCCAGATCCTTTCCCTGGGGCTTTCCACGGCCTATGATTTCGAGGCTAAAACGCGGAAATGGTCCGACCTGAACATCACCGGGTCAACCTCTTATGATATCGTCCGGATCAGCGGCAGCGGCGATTTCTGGCTGTACGACCAGTTCGACAGGCTCAGCAAACCGCTGCTGCACACCTATAATTTCAGTTTGTCAACAAACACGCTGGCCGCCAAAGGCACGCTCTGGGAAGGCGACAAGATCGTTTTGAACGGCATGTATCCGAAGAACGACCTGCTGTATCACAACGCGGGCCCTCAAACGTGGCAGGTAAGCATCAGCCCGTCGTATTCTTTTTCCGAAAGCAGGAACACGCCTTCGGACGCATTCGTCCCCCAGAAAAACTACAGTCTCAGCACCTCGGCCTCCCTGAACTTTACACGGATCTGGTCGGCATCGTGGAGCAGTTACTATAATTTCGTCACGAACCAGATGGTCGGGCACAATTTTCACTTCGCCTGCGACCTGGAATGCTGGAACATGACTTTCGACTGGCAGCCGGGTGGATCGTACAACGCCGGGTACTACTTTAAAATCAATGTCAAGAAAATCCCGGAGATATTCTGGGAACAGCGCGGGTAACGGAACCTTGACACGATCATAATTCCTCGAACTTCAGCCCGCAATTGACGCATCCCGTGCATATTTTACCTTCATTCGAAAACCGGAACGTGCAGCCGAATTCATCGGCCCAGCCCGAGTATTCGGCAAAGCAGATGCGGTTGCCGATTTTTCCCGCAAGGTGGGTGCGCTTTGATTGCACGAGTTTGTCGTACCAAGGACATTTGATTATAGTAATTTCAAAGTAAGTTCGCCCGCGACTGGTCTTGAACTCAAACCCGTCAAGACCAAGTTTTGCCTCAAAACATTCCCGCAGCGCTTCCAGGCCTTTTTCCTTTCCGGCAAAGGACTTCATTTTCCTAGCCTGGATCTTAGGCATGACCTGCCACACTTTTTCGTCGATGTCTAGCGCCTTGTCGAACCCTTCGGCTTCCTCCACTTTCATGAACCACAGGCCATCGACGGCGGCGTAGCTTTTGTGAAGGTAATCGGCGGTCTGTTCGGGGGTGAGGTTGAGCATTTGGTTCCTTATATATTGCAGACAATTAAATTACTAAACGCCAAGTTAGGCAAATGCCAAACGCGAGGGAAATTCATTCCAAATATGACCGTCTAGAATTTTCCCATTTTTCTTTTTCCGGACTCCACCCCATTGTTTGAAAAAGAACGGAATTCCATCGTTAATGCATTGATCCCGGATTTCGGTAATCCATTCCTTTTGGACAATCCTGGCGCCAGGGCCGCAGCCCTACGCCGCCTTCTCATACAAATACTTCTGAAAAGCGATAAACATCTGCCTTATTCTGTCTGTCCCGCCAAGAACCGCTGCTGCATCGCTGATTTCGTGATACTTGAGCTTCAGTAAATCGGGCAGTTTTTCTTGGTCCAGCTCCTCGACACCGGTTTCGACATATTTTGACAATACGAATTCCAGAAATTCCTTTTGTTTGGCATTCAAACCGCCTCTTTCAATTGTTAAGACTTCCCCCAACCGCTTCTCCTCCCACCCTTCGACAAGCTCAGGGCAGCGCCCCATCGGCAATTTACCCACGCTCAACCTCCAATGCCCATTCCTGCAACTTTATCTGCAATTCTTCCTTACTCGGCAAATAAAGCTGATATTCTCGCGCGTGAATGTTGGCGTCTTTTGGCAGGGTAATTTCAACCAGTGCTTCGCTCTTTTTTTTGCACAAGATAATGCCAATGGTAGCGTTTTCGTCTTTGGTCTTTACGTAACGGTTGTAGTAATTGACGTACGTTTGCATCTGACCCATGTCCTGATGGGTGAGTTTTCCGATTTTAAGGTCTATCAATACAAAGCAGCAAAGCAACCGGTTGTAAAAGACGAGGTCAACAAAAAAGTGATCGCCGTCGAAGGTGAATCGTTTCTGACGGGCTTCGAACAAAAAGCCTTTTCCTAATTCCAGGAGAAACTTTTCAATCTGGTTGATGATACCTGTTTCAAGATCGCTCTCAGAGTACCGGGTTTGTTCGTCCAGGCCGAGAAATTCTAAAACCAGAGGTTCCTTGAGCAAATCACGGGGCTGGCTGACAATTTGGCCTTCTTTGGATAATTTCCGAATGCCTTTCTTGTCGCGGCTTAGGGCCAGGCGTTCGTAAAGACTGGAATCAAACTGCCGTTTAAGTTCACGTACTGCCCAGTTCTGGCTGGCAGCTTCAATTTCATAGAAGCTGCGTTCGTCCGCGTTCTTGATTCCGAGAAGGAAGACATAGTGTGACCAACTCAAACAGAACGGCGATGACTGTGCAGGAGAAATCCGAGACGATGTCTCGGATTTCTTATTACTGTCCATTTGCCCAAACGTCGTCTGGGTTTTATCGGCAGATGATAATTTTGCAGACATCGTCTGCGATTTCTGGCGACCGGAAGATTTTGCAGACGTTGTCTGCAAAATTGGCATTCGTTCCTGATACTGTAGGTGAAAAGCCCGCATATAGGCAAGATTTCGCTCAGAAAATCCACTGCCGAATTCTTTTGTCAATCGCTCAGCTAATGCGATGATTACTTCTTTTCCATAATCCGCTCGGCTTTTTCCCTGTTGTTCTTCTTGGACAATGCGGCGACCAATCTCAAAACTAGTATGCACCTGAACAAGATCCGCGCCGCGCGATACCGTTGCTCGCGCGAAAAGAATCAGCTCTCGGATTTCTTTGAAAAATGATGTGGAAAGTTTCACAGCGGAACCCTTGAAACAAGTTTTTTTAGGGTTTCAATTTCTGAACCAGGCTGGTTCAGATTTGAATATTCATTCGTAACCTGCCTCATAATAAAATTCCCCGAATCGTCTTCAAAATCTCCGCGCTCTCTTTATCCAATTCTTTCATCTCGTCAATAATCACTTTCGGTTCTCGCAGTGCGGCCTCTTCCTTCTTGTGCGAGTTTTTCACCGACAAATCAAACGTCCCGGAATCAACATCCGAAACTTTTATAGTCCATGAATTCTCGGAGTCAGCTTTGGTCTTCTGTAGTTTTACAAAATCCGCAAGATCATTTTCATTCAACGGATTCGTCTTACCTAAGTTTCTCTCTAAATTAAGCTGATAATACCAAACCTTCTTTGTCGGTTTCCCTTTTTCAAAGAAAAGCACAACCGTTTTAACACCTGCACCGGTAAACACACCGCCGGGCAAATCAAGCACTGTGTGCAGATCACAATTTTCAAGAAGCATTTTTCGTAAAGAAACGGATGCATTGTCAGTATTTGAGAGAAAAGTATTTTTAATAACAACACCAGCGCGCCCACCGGCTCTCAGCATCTTTATGTAATGCTGGAGAAAAAGAAAAGCCGTTTCACCTGTTTTAATCGGAAAATTCTGCTGAACTTCGGCCCGCTCTTTGCCGCCGAAAGGGGGATTTGTAAGAACGATATCGTAGCGGTCTTTTTCCTGAATATCCGCAAGATTTTCAGAAAGCGTATTAGTGTGAATGATATTCGGAGCTTCAACACCATGCAAAATCATATTCATGGTTCCGATGATATAGGCTAACGACTTTTTTTCTTTTCCGTAGAATGTTCTTTTCTGTAAGGTTTCAATATCTTTAGTTGTCAGGTTTTTACTGCCTTTGAGATATTCAAAACCTTCACACAAAAATCCTTCCGAACCGCCTGCGCCGTCATAAAGGCTATTCCCAATTACGGGTGCAACAACCTTTATAATGGTTTTAATGAGAGGGCGCGGCGTGTAATATTCGCCGCCATTTCGACCGGCATTACCCATATTCTGAATCTTGGCTTCGTACAAATGCGACATTTCGTGCTTTTCCGCATGTGAACGGAAGCGAAGTTCATCAATCAGGTTAATGACCTCACGAAGGTTGTATCCGCTCTGAATCTTGTTTTTAAGCTCGCTGAAAATTTCGCCGATTTTATAGACAATTGTGTCGGGGCTTTCTGCATCGGTTTTGAACTTCTTCAAATAGGGAAAAAGCTTATGATCCACAAAATCCTTGAGATCATCGCCGGTTAATGCTTTATGATGGTCAAGCTTGCCGTCTTTGCCTTTGGGCATTGCCCATTTTTCCCAGGAATAGAGCGAGTCAATAATTTTTGAATAGGGCTTGCCGGAAAGTTCCGCGGCGGTTTTCTTGTCTTCCTCGAAATCGTCAAGATATTTAAGAAAAAGAATCCATGACGTTTGCTCAACATAGTCAAGTTCACTACTACAACCCGCGTCTTTATGGAGAATATCGTCGATATTTTTGAAGGTTTGTTCGAACATTTATCGTTCCTTTGGCTTTTTTCGCCCGGTTAGGCCTCACTTCCGCCGTCCTAGCTCATTCGGCATTCGTGCATCCCTGCACATCAGATGACCGGGCGTGTCTTGAGGCGAGATGCTTCGGAATCCCTGACGAGGGACGGCTTCTTTCAAAATAGCCTTTGCATTTAAGGGCTTTACAATAAACGGTTAATTTCCATCCTTTGACAGGTCCAGGACGAACAGGTAATTTTACTTTACTCAATATCAATTCGGCATTCGCTAAAAGCAAGGATAAAATATTAAGGATGAAGGATGAGGGCGGAAGGATGAAGAGAATTGCGAATTAAGAAATATTTTCGGAATTAAATTCTCCGATGTTTTCCCCGGTTTCATAAGGTTTGCATTTTCCTCAATCTCGCCCTTTTCAACTTTTTCGAAAAATTTAGCGCCATTTGTTCCTTTGCTTTAGCGTCTAATATCTGGTATTTTTAAAGATCATGAAGATCATCGATTTTCACACACATATATTCCCGGATACCCTCGCGCAACGCGCCATTGATGCCCTCAAGCAATATTCGCCGGAGTCCATGGCCTTCACCGACGGCACGCTGGCCGGCCTAAAAAAATCCATGCGGCAAAGCGGCGTTGCCCGCTCGGTCCTGCTACCGATAGCCACCAAGCCCGCCCAAGTCCATACGATCAACGCCGCGTGTAAAACTTTGACGTCCGGCGATTGCACACCATTTGGAACGCTGCACCCAGATTCAAAGGATTTTATGGACGAAATCGCCCTGTTGAGGTCCCTGCATGTCAAGGGAATAAAATTCCACCCCGAATACCAGGATTTTTATATTGACAATCCGCGTCTTTTCCCCATATACGAAGCGCTTCAGTCTTCGGCCATGATCGTTGTTTTTCACGCGGGAAAAGACCCGGGGCCATTCACGTGCGACCATGCGCTGCCCCCCGCGATCGCGGCAATCCATCGCAATTTCCCCCGGCTTATCATGGTGGCCGCTCACATGGGCGGATGGAAAATATGGAATGACGTTGAGAAACACCTCGTCGGGTTGCCTATGTATTTCGACACGGCGGCGGTGCGGGAGTTCATGCCCCCGGAAGAATTCATCAGGCTTGCGCGAAAGCACGGCACGCACCGCGTTTTGTTCGGCACGGATTCGCCGTGGTTCGACCAGGCCGGGGACATTCGATGGATCGATTCCATGAAATTAACGCAAGAGGAAAAAGACCGGATTTTCTTTAAGAATGCCGAAGAACTGCTTGAAGGATAAATTAACCTATTGATAGCCGGTCAGGTATTTCCTCCGCGCCGGGGACCCCTCAAAGCTTCCCTATGGCGCTTGAGGAAACACCTGACCGACCATAGCTGGCAAACAATAAATGTGATTCAGGACATTATGGAAACACAAAAAAGTTCAACTCATATGGAACTGCTGTCGGGTGACGAAGCGGTGGCCAGGGGCGCATGGGAAGCGGGCCTGCGCGTTGCCTGCGCGTATCCCGGAACGCCGTCCACCGAAATACTGGAAACCCTCGCCGAATTCGACGACGTTGACGCCCAGTGGTCGGTCAATGAAAAAGTGGCGTTCGAAGTGGCGCTGGGTTCTTCGATTGCTGGCGGCAGGAGCCTCTACGCGTCAAAGCATGTTGGCCTCAACGTGGCGATGGACCCGCTCATGACCGCCTCCTATACCGGCGTTAACGCCGGTTTCGTCGCGGTCGTGTGCGACGATCCGGGTCTTGCGTCGTCGCAGAACGAGCAGGACACGCGCTGGGTCGGCATGTACGCGAAGCTCCCGGTCATCGAGCCCGCAAGCCCGGCCGAGGCGTATCTGTTCATCAGGGAAGCCTTTACAATAAGCGAACAATTCGACACCCCGGTGCTTTTCCGCATGACCACGCGCGTGGCGCACACGAAGGAAAACGTGGCCACGGGCCCGCGGGACCCGGTCGCGCTGCGGCCATTTGCCACCGACATTCCCAAATACGTGATGGTGCCTCGAAACGCCTACAGGAAACATATTCTTATTGAAAAACGTCTCTTGCAACTTGCGAAGCTGTCGGAAAAAACCCCGCTCAACAGGGTTGAAAAAGGAAGCCCCAAGCTCGGGTTCATTACATCGGGCATTCCCTACCAGTATCTCAAGGAAAATTATCCCGACGCATCGTATCTCAAACTCGGCTTTACCTATCCGTTCTGCGATAAAAAGATCGCCAAGTTTGCGCAGAGTGTCAAGGACCTTGTCGTCGTGGAAGAACTTGACCCGATCATCGAAGAGCATGTCAAAACGCTTGGCATCAAGGCGCGCGCGAAACAGGCTACCTTCAGGATTGGCGAGCTCCTCCCCGAACATATGCCGCTTATTTACAAAGGCGCATCAAAAAAAGAAGAAGCCTCCACCGCGCGCAAGCCGGTGCTGTGTCCCGGGTGTCCGCACCGGTTCGTGTTTTCGGTGCTCAAACGCAACAAGGCGATCGTGACCGGCGACATCGGCTGCTATACGCTCGCCGCCACCCCGCCCCTGTCGACGCTCCACACCTGCCTGTGCATGGGATCATCGATCACGCTGCACGAAGGGTTCAGGCGCGTCATGCCCGGCGCAAAGGTCGTGGGCGTGCTCGGCGATTCAACCTTCGTGCATTCCGGCGTCACCGGGCTCATCAACGCGGTGTACAACAAGATGACGGGGCTCATCATCATTCTCGACAATTCCACGACGGCAATGACCGGCGGCCAGAACCACCCGGCCACCGGTAAAACCATCCGCGACGAGGCCACGAAACAACTCTCGCTAGAAAACATCTGCACGGCGTGCGGCGTTGACAATGTCGACGTGATCGACCCGAAGAACATAAAAGAACTTGACGCACTGGTCAAGCGGCGGCTCGCCGAAAACGCCCTTTCCGTCATCGTGGCGCGGCGTCCGTGCAAGCTGATCGACCGGGAGAAGCTGCCCATGCCGGAGTACGACCGTGTCAAATGCAAGACATGCGGCCTGTGCTTCAACCTCGACTGCCCGGCGCTTGTCAAAACGGACGACGGGTACGTGGAGATCAACCAGTCGCTGTGCGCGGGGTGTTATTTGTGCGCGGAAACCTGCCCCGCCGACGCGCTTATTCCTTCCGTCAAAGGACCGTCGCTATGAACAAAAAGAAGCGGAAACAAAAGCCTGTTGATGCAATAGTAAATGTCCTGTTCTGCGGCACCGGCGGCCAGGGCGTGCTCACGGCCGCGGAAATCTGCGCGCTGGCGGCCATGAATTCGGGGTATCACGTAAAAAAATCGGAAGTGCACGGCATGGCGCAGCGCGGCGGCTCGGTGGAATCGCACATCAGGTTCGGCGCGCGCATATTTTCACCGCTCATCCAGCCTTTGCAGGCGGACTATATCGTCTGCTTTCACGAAGGCGAGGGGAAGCGCCTTAACGGTTATCTTAAAAAGGGCGGCCGGTCGTTTCTCGGGTTTATGCAAGACGCGCGCTTTCAACCCGCTGATAAGCGGTTTTTCAATACCTACTATCTTGGCATCCTAAGCGCTTTTCTTCCCATGCCCGAAGAGGCCTGGCAGGCGGCGCTCACGAAGCAGCTCAAGCGCGCGCTTGCGGAAAACAAGCAGGCCTTCGGCGACGGAAGGAAGGCGGGGCTGATGGCATTGGGAAAACAGGAAAAATAAGGTTATGCAGATTTCTTATCTGGACAAGCCCTCCGAGACCCTGGACGGGCCGTCGCTTGAGCGCATGCAGCTTGGACGTTTACGGGAGACCGTCGACCGGACCCTTCGAACGGAATTTTATAAAAAGAAGCTTGAAAAAGCGGGCATTTTCTCCGGTCGCGACATCAAAAGCCTTCTCGACGTGCGGCGCCTGCCGTTTACCACGAAAAACGATCTGCGGGATGCGTATCCGCGCAAGCACCTCGCCGTGCCAATGGACAGAGTGGTGCGCATCCACATGTCCAGCGGCACCACGGGCATCCCGACGGTCATTTACCACACGCAGGAAGACATCGACGACTGGACGCGCCTCGTGGCAAGGTCGGTGGTGGGAACGGGCTGCGGCAGGGGCGATATTTTCCAGAACATGATGACCTACGGCCTGTTTACCGGCGGTCTCGGGCTCCATTACGGCGCCGAGAAGGCCGGCCTTACCGTGATCCCCGCGAGTTCCGGCAACACAAAGCGCCAGCTCTGGCTCATGAAGGAATTCGGCACGACGGTCGTGCACGCCACGCCGAGCTACATGCTCCATATATATTCCGAACTTGTCAAAGAAGGCGCGGGGCTCTCCGGGCTTCAACTAAAAAAGGCCTTCCTCGGCGCCGAGCCCTATTCGGAGAACACGCGTAAAAAGATCGAGGGGCTATTCAAGATCGATGCTTACAATTCCTACGGCTTAAGCGAGATGAACGGGCCCGGCGTGGCTTTCGAGTGCGTGTGCAAATGCGGCATGCACGTTTGGGAAGACTCGTATATTGTTGAAGTGGTGGATCCCGAAACCCTGAAGCCATGCAAAGACGGCGAAGAAGGAGAGCTGGTTTTCACCACGCTTAAACGCGAGGCAACGCCGCTGCTCAGGTACCGCACCCGCGATCTGTCGAAAATCTTCGACGGTCCGTGCGCCTGCGGACGAACGCACCGCCGTATCGACCGCATCAAGGCCCGCACCGACGACATGCTCATCATCAACGGCGTCAATGTGTTTCCGTCGCAGATCGAGGAGGCGCTCATGAAAATGCCGGAAATGGGCGCCAATTACCAGATCGTGGTGGACAAAAAGGAATCGCTCGATCGGGTCACAATAAAAACCGAAGTGAATTCAGGAGTATTCAAGGACGACATGCGCGACCTCGAGGCGCTACGAAAGCTCATTAAGGAAAACATCAAATCCGCGCTCCTCATCAGTCCCATCATCGAACTCCACGAGCCGGGCATGCTTCCGGTCTACGAAGGAAAAGCCAAACGGGTGTTCGACAACAGGCCTGCCCAGTAACCTCATTTAGTGAATATTTTCATTTAATCCCTGTTACCAATTTATTATATTTTGTTTTCTTTACATATTGAAGAAAAACGTTAATCCGTTCACCTGTCACATTTTCATCACCATTTTTTTCAAAGGGAGGTTTTATGCGTTTTTTGTGTTCTATCGTATGCGTACTTGCCTTGAGCTGGGCCGTTTACGCCGCTGATACGACGTCAGCCGCGCCCGCCGCCGAAACGCCCGCACCCGCGCCAAAAACAGCGCCAGCCGCGGTCGCCTGTCCGGCGCCCTTCATTACCTGGTCGGGTCTGGCCATGCTTCGTCTTCGTGAAGAAATAGTGTCGAATAATTTAAAAAACGGGACCGATCAGGAGAATGCAAACTATTCATATCAAATCGCCTATCATTTCGGCGCAAAAATAAAAGCGAACGATCAATTGACGATGGGGTTCGACATCGGCAACGATTGGTATGCGACCGAACTCGTGACCGGAATTCCAGGCAATTACTGGAAAGAAAGAGACCCCTATACGCCGTGGTTTGATCTTGCCTATGCGCAATGGGACCCCGGTTATCTGCACTTGGCGGCCGGTATCATCCCCGTTAAAGGTTCCGCGCTCATGGACCTTTTAGGCGTTTCGATTTTCTTCAATAAGAGTTACCACAATGCCGCCCATGTGCCGTGGGGCGTTGTCACCAATTTCAGCCAGACCGGGCTTCGCCTGGGCGCGCCTATTTTGAACGACGCATTCAAACTGGGCGTCGATCTTACCTCGGCAACCATTCAATACCGCGCCATCGGCCTTGGCATTGACACCATGCTCTCCAATTCGCCCGCCACGGAGTTCCTCCTGGAAATCCCGATGAACGCGGCCGGATTTTCAATAAAACCGCAGTCGTATATTATCCCCAACCGCAGTTTTAGCGCCGCCACTAAAAAAAGCGACATGGAATTCGGAGCCGGAATCGACCTTGGCTATAAGATCAGCGACCAATTAAATTTAAGGGCGGGTTTCGGTTATGCTAACAATTCGAATAACAACTCTTTCAATGCGGCTAGCGATACCGCCTTCGATCACACCGGCACCAATTCCAACATCGGGACCACAGTGGTCCTTGGACCCGGCAAGCTCGATGTCGATTTCAACGTGAGTACCGAAAATAACGCCAAGGACACCACGCAAAATGCCGTGTATCCATTCGCCGATTTTAAATACGGATGGGCGGTCAATAAAAACTTCGTGATCATGCCAAGATGCCGGTTCTTCATCACCGTACCGAAGGTCACCTTCAATACCGAAACCACTATTCGGCCGGAGCTCATTTTAGCGGGTTCGTTTTAATTAAACCTGATCCACCTGATATCACCAGTAGAGATGCAGCGATGCTGCGTCTCTACTGGTTCTACAATTTTCTTCTGTCAATAACAATCGGTTGTTTTTTGCCCTGTGATTCGGCCCGGAGCGTGTTTTCCTCCATGAAAATTATTTTCGGACATACTCCGAGCGAGCTTTCAATGCGCTGGGCGATGTGTTTGCGGAGGTTTTCCATCGTCTTGATTTCATCGATGAAGTCGCTGTCCGAAGAAACGGCCACATCAATTTCTAAAATATCGTCGTCGGCAGTTCTGTCAAGCACGACCCTGCAAAGCGGGGAAAGGCCCGAAACGCCCACCACGGTTTCGAAGATCTGGGTTGGAAAGATCTTCGCGCCCTGGACCATGATCATGTCGTCGGTGCGTCCCGCTACCCTGCTCATCCGCACGAACATCCTGCCGCATTCGCAGGGACCGGGCACAAGGCTTGCGCGGTCACCGGTGCGGTAGCGGATGAGCGGGAAAGCCTCCTTGGTGATGGTCGTGAACACCAGTTCGCCTTCGGAGCCGTCGGCAACCGGCATGAGCGTGGCCGGATCGATAACCTCGACGATGAAATGGTCTTCGCAGATGTGAAGTCCGTTCCGTTTCTCGCATTCGCCGGAGACGCCGGGCCCCATTATTTCGCTCATGCCGTACGAGTCAAATGCCGTAATACGAAGCGTTTCCTCGATTTCCTTGCGCACATTTTCGCTCCACGGCTCCGACCCGAAAATGCCGCGTTTAAGGAACATCCGCTCCGGCAATATTCCCATCGACGTCATGGTCCTGGCGAGGGCGAGTGCGCTTGACGGCGCGCATATGAGCGCCGAGGTCTTGAAATCCTTCATGATGGTCACCTGGTCGCGCAAATTTCCGTGCGCGGACGCGGGGATCACCGACGCGCCGATCTTTTCCGCGCCGAAATGGTAGCCGAGCCCGCCGGTAAACAGCGAGTACGAAAACCCTATCTGCACCACGTCGTGTTCGGTGACGCCCGCCCATGAAAGCTGGCGCGCAACAAGCTCCGACCAGTGGAGGATGTCGTTCTTGGAATAGCCCACCACGATCGGCTTGCCCGTGGTACCGGAGCTCGCGTGTATACGCACGACATCACGCAGGGGCAAGGCAAACATGTCATACGGATAGCTGGTGCGAAGATCTTCCTTGGTTGTAAAAGGAAGTTCCCGCATGTCCTTGAGCGAACGGATTTTTTCCGGGGTAATTTTTCGTTCATCAAGCGCATGCTTATAAAACGCCACGTTGCGGGAAACCCGGTTGAGCGTGGTCTGCAGCCGTTCGATCTGAAGCTGCGCCAGGTCGTCTCGCGGCATTGTTTCCAAGCGGCGATTGTCATTCATAATAACCTTCTTTCTTCACTCATTTATCCTCCGGTAATCCTTTCCCAGATATGCCCTTTGAACGTCGGTATTGTTTAAGAGCTCCTGAGCCGTGCCTTCGAGCACGACCCCTCCGGTCTCAAAAACATAGCCGCGATCGGCTATGCCAAGCACGGCCTTTGAATTCTGTTCCACCACGAGTACCGTGCAGCCCTCGTCACGCAAGGCGCCGATAGTGGCGAGGATCTCCTTGACCACCAGGGGCGCAAGGCCCATCGACGGCTCGTCGAGCATGATGAACGACGGTTGCGCCATGAGCGCGCGGCCGATGGCAAGCATCTGCTGCTCGCCGCCGGAAAGCGTCCCCGCAAGCTGCGCGCAGCGTTGCTTGAGAACGGGAAACATGCCAAATACACGCTGGATGCCAGTTGTAACCGACGCGTGTTTACGCAGCCGTGCATACGCGCCAAGGACCAGGTTTTCCTCGACCGTCATGGGCGCGAAAAGCTGCTGTCCCTCGGGAACGAGCGCGCACCCGAGAGAAACAACGCTATGCGCGGGTATGCCGGATATGGACGCTCCGGAGAAAACGATCTCGCCGGACCACGGCCGTACGATACCGGCAATCGTGTTCAGCAGGGTGGTTTTTCCCGCCCCGTTGGCCCCGATAATGCCCACGATTTCGCCAGGGTTGACATGAAGGGAAACACCCCTGAGCACGCGCAGCTTGCCGTATCCCGATTCCAGGCTCCGTATTTTAAGCATTGTCGTCCCCCAGATACACGCGGACCACTTCGGGGTTTTTCTGGATTTCTCGGGGTTTTCCCTCCGCAATCACCCGGCCAAACGACAGCACGGTGATCTCGTCCGACACGTCCATGACCAGCGACATGTCGTGCTCCACCAGCAAAACGGTGGCGCCCAAGTCGCGGATGCTGCGGATGGCGCCGCCAAGCTTTTCGGTTTCCTGCATGTTAAGGCCGGCCGCGGGTTCGTCGAGCAGGAGCAGCGCGGGCTCTCCCGCCAGCGCGCGTGCGAGTTCCACGTGGCGCTGCTGGCCGAACGCAAGGCCCTGGGCGTCGGCCGTGGCCAGGTGCGCGATGCCCAGCACGTCGAGCATGGCAAGCGAGCGCTCGCGTATCTTTTTTTCTTCGGCGCGCGTCGAGGGAAGGCCAAAAATCCCTGCCAGCATCCCCGCCTTGCTTTTTACGTGCCTTCCCACCATGACATTTTCGAGCACGCTCATTTTCGTGAAAAGCTTGATGTTCTGGAAGGTCCGCATGATGCCGCACGCGGCGATTTTGTGCGGAGGAAGGGCATGGATCGGCTTGCCGTTAAATACGATCGTCCCCGAATCCGAACGCAGCGCGCCGGAAATAAGATTAAACAACGTTGTTTTTCCCGCCCCATTGGGGCCGATAAGTCCATGTATCGCGCCTTGCGCCACCGAAAAGTTGACGTCGTTTACAGCATGCAATCCGCCGAAACAACGGTTGAGATGGGATATTTCAAGAAGAGGCATTGGTTTTTCTGTCCGGTTTTATATAAACTGACTAATTGGCTTATATTCGATACGTTGACTTATTACGCATTTTATTTTCACGTCCCCTAAATCCCCCGCAGGGGGACTTTTATAGATGACAATTATTTAAAAAGATGTAGGGGCGTTCAATTGAACGCCCTTACTATTAATTAAAATTAAATTCCTTTAAGTCCCCCTGCGGGGGATTTAGGGGGCGCATATATTATCTCTTATTCTCCAATTTATTTCTTCTTTTCAGCCAATCCATTTTTATCAATATTCCGTTCGGCGCAAACAGCATGACGAGGACGAGAATGCCTCCGAACATTGCCTCGTCGTAAGAACCGAAGTATCCGCGGAGCGAAAGAAAATTCAGCACCGCGCTTGCCAGGATCGCCCCCCACAAATTCGCCATGCCCCCGACGGCCACGACGGCCACGTAGCGCACCGATTTCATGATCGACGCTTCGGAAGGGCCGATGCCGCCGTTGTAATGCGTGAGAAAAATCCCCGCTATTGAAGCAAACACCGCGCTTATAATAAAAAGACCAAGCTTGTAGCGCGCCGTGTCAACGCCCATCGCCGACGCGGCCTCCTCGTTGCCGTGAATGGAGCGCAGCGCGCGGCCGGCCCTGGAATCCACCAGGTTGTGCATGAACAACGCCGCAAGAAGGACAAGAGACCAGGCGATATAGTAATTCAAAACGCGCGCCGCAACGCTTCCGGTCACGCTCAAGCCGGGAACAAGCGTGAATTCGGGGACGCCCGAAATGCCGTCGGCGCCTCCGAGACCTCTGGTGCCGAGCACGATTTTATAAATGATCGAGCCGAAACCGAGCGTTGCCATGGCAAGGTAATGTCCTTTAAGGCGCAAAACGGGCACGCCGATGAGGTAAGCGATGACAATGGTGATGATGATCGCCGCGGCAAAGGCCAGCCACGGGTTGAGCCTCGCGACGTCCGCGCCGTAAAGGTTTTTGCCGAGCGCGATGCACCCGGCCTTGACCATAAAGCGTCCAAGCCCCGCATGGACAGTGGCCGAAAAGTCGGCTGTCGTGAGCGCGGCCGATGCATACCCGCCGATGGCAAAGAACCCCGCGTGCCCCATGGAAATCTGTCCCGCATATCCCATGAGCATGCACAGGCCGACAACCACAATTGTATAGTAGGCCGCCATCGTGAGTTGCGTGAGATAGAAGGGTTGGCCGGCGGCAGTCGCCAGAAGCTGCGCCGCGACGACAAGCGCGGCGATAATGAAAAGGGGGACATATCGTTGGACGTTCATTTTTCAGAATTCCTTGAGCGCGCCCGCCGCCCTGTTTCCGAACAGCCCCGCCGGCCTGAAGAAGATAATGGCCAGGAGCACGCCAATTGCGACCACGTCCTTGTAGGCCACCGGCAGGACGCTGATGCTCAGCGCCTCAACGATCCCCAGAAGAAGGCCGGCGGCCACCGCGGCCGTGCTGTTGCCGAGGCCGCCAAGGATCGCGACCGTAAACCCCTTGATGGCAAGCGGCGTACCGCACTCATACTGCGTCTGGGTAAGCGGTGAAATTACGCACCCGGCGAGCCCGCCGATCGCGGCGCTTAACATAAAGGAAAACGTCACCATGTTTTTCGCGTTGATGCCGCACAGCATGGCCGCCACGCGGTTCGCGGAACAGGCGCGCATGGAACGCCCGACAAGGGTGTACCGGAAAAACAGCGTTAGGAAAACCATCACCGCGCCGCAAACCCCCAGCACCCACAATACCTGCGGCGAAATATGCGCGCCGAAAATCGAAATCGACGAACATTCGTTGCCCGTGAAATACTTAAGGGCCCGCACTTTTTCATCCCAGATATGGAGCGCCGCTTCCTTGAGCAGGATCGAAACGCCAATGGTAATGATGATCATTCGCAGTACCGACGGGTGCTTGAGCCAGCGGATGAAGAGCAATTCGACAAGTCCTCCCACCATTGAGGTGATGACCACCGCGCAGGCAATGGCAAGGGCAAGCGGCATGAATGTCGAAAATGTTATGGCGGTCATGGCCCCGATCATCACAAATTCGCCCTGGGCGAAGTTGATAATGCCGGTCGTGTTGTAAATAATGTTGAACCCGATGGCGACTATCGCGTAAATGCTGCCGCTGGTAACGCCGGAAAGAAGATACTGTAGAATGAGTTCAAAAGACATTCCGTACTCCGAAAAATCCACATAAGTCGGATAAGTCTCTGTACGCAGGAATTATATGCGCTTGACGCGTATATAATTCAGCTACAGAGACTAACGCGAAAAAAATCCCCTCCCGAAATCCGGGAGGGGAAGAAGTAATTCAGAATAAGCGTGACCGTTAAGAATACGCTGAAAATAACTTTTTCTTTAACAAAATCATGATAATCATTTTAATCAAAAGAATCCTGGTCAATTAGTGTACGGTACGAATTTGCCGCCTTTGACCGTCTGCATTTCAAATGCGTTGATGTCAAGACCGTTGTGGTCCGTGGGAGAGAAATTGAAAATCCCGGCTGTTCCCACGAAGCCTTTCAGGTTTTCAAGGGCGTCGCGGACTTTTTCCTTGTCCGCCGCTCCCGCTATCTCAATTGCCTTTACAAGGAGCGTAATCGCGTCATAGGCGTGGCCGCCGAAGGTGCTTACGTCCTCCTTGTATTTTGCCTCATAATCCGCCTTGTATTTTTCCAGGAGCGCCTTCTGGGGATTGTCCTTGGCAAGAACGTCGGCAACAAGCAGCCGTCCAGCCGGGAAAATTATGCCTTCGGCCGCTTCGCCCGCGGCCTGGACATACTTGATGTTGCCGAAACCGTGGCTCTGGAACAAGGGCATTTTAAGGCCAAGCTGTTTCATGTTCTTTGCGAGTATCGCCTGCGCCGGTTCGATGGACCAATTGACAACGGCGCTAACGTTTGCGGCCTTGACTTTGGTCAAAACTCCGGTTAGGTCGGTGGCGTCTTTTTCATAGACTTCGCTTATCGCGATGGTAATCTTGTATTCGGGGGCGATTTTTTCAAGCTGTTCCTTGCCGGCCTTGCCGAATCCCGTGTTGCTTGATGTGACGGCGATTTTGTCAATTTTCATTTTCTGAAGGGCCATGAATATTTTCCGCGCCGCGTCGCTGTCTTTCTGGGGCGTTTTGAAAACCCACTTGGCCAGCGGATTGACGATGACCTCCGCCGCGGCGCAGGAGACGAGCAGCGTTTTACTTCCATCGCACAGCGCCTTGATCTGCATGGTCTCGCCGCTGGTGGACGGGCCGATGATGGCGAATACTTTTTCTTCTTCAATCAACTGCTTGGCAAAAGAAACGGCCTTCTCCGGGCTGCCCTGCGAGTCTTTGATAATAAGAAGAAGCTTCTGACCCTTAACGCCGCCCTTCGCGTTGATTTCGTCGACGAGCATCCGGGCCGTTTTTTCTTCCGGCGCGCCCAGATTGGCCGCCGGGCCCGTAACGGCAAAAATGGCCCCGATTTTAATGGGCTCTGAAACTTTTATCGGCGCCGGGGCCACCTTTTCGTCTTTCGCCGCGAAAGACCAACCGCACAACGCCATTATCATCGCGGCAACGACCGCCGCCCACAAACGCTTGGCCATACTCCGCCTCCTTTAAAAGTGTAGGGTGAGAAAAGATGATTCTAGAAGTTTTATCAATAATTCACGCTCCCTGAGCGAAGCCGAAGGGAGCCGTTGGCTATATCCGTTCACTTCGACTTCACTCAGTGACCAGTCCAGTACTTATTGTTTTTTTCCTGATCATCCTGAATATCCTGGATATCTTGATTAAATCTTCCTGACTTCCTCATCGGTCAATAGCTTATACCCGTTCTTCCCGAACACTTCTATGGCCTTATCGCCGTTTTCGAACCGCAGAAACAGGATGGCCTTGTTGGAATACTGTTCAACGAACGAGTAGGTATATTCAATATTAAGATTGTTCTTGTCGCACATGTCCATAATATCGTAAAAAATGCCTTCGCGGTCGTCAATTTCAACCGCGATCACGGTGTTTATCTTGACCGTAAATCCCGCCTTTTTAAGCACGTCGTTGCCCAGTTCCGGTTTGTTCACGATCATGCGCAGGATGCCGAAGTCCGATGTATCGGCTATGGAGAGCGCACGGATATTGATCTTGTTTTCCCTGAGGACGAGGGCGACATTCGCAAGCCTGCCGGGCTTGTTTTCAAGAAATACGGAAATCTGCTGGATGTTCATGGGACGTCTCCTTTGTCTTAAATGACGCGTTTGTCGATGACCCTTTTTGCCTTGCCTTCGCTGCGCGCTATGGATTTGGGCTCCACGAGTTTTACCCTGGTGCTGATGAGCAGCGCCTCGCGCAGTTCTCTTTCAATCTGTTTTTCCCGATGCTCGAGGTTCTTGATTTCGTCGGAGAAAATGGCCTCGTTGACTTCAACCTGCACCTCGAGGTAGTCAAGGTTGTCACGCCGCTCGACGATAAGCTGGTAATGCGGCTCGACACCCTCTATCCTGAGCAGCACTTCCTCGATCTGCGACGGGAACACATTGACCCCGCGGATGATGAGCATGTCGTCGGTTCGGCCGAGGATGCGGTGCATGCGCACCGATGTCCTGCCGCAGCCGCATCTGCTCCTGTCGAGGTAGGTGATGTCGCGCGTACGGTACCGGATGACCGGAGTTCCTTCTTTTGTCAATGTCGTGAACACGAGCTCGCCCTTTTCACCGTCCGGGAGCGGCTGTCCGTTTTCCGGATTTATGATCTCGGGATAGAAATGGTCCTCAAACACGTGGAGCAGGTCCTGCCGTTCGCACTCCGAGGCCACGCCGGGCCCGATGATTTCCGTAAGACCGTAAATATCGAAGGCTTTCAGGTGGAGCTTTGCCTCTATTTCCTTGCGCATGTTCTCACTCCAAAACTCCGCGCCGAACATGCCCGCCCTGAGAGGAAGTTTCGAAAAATCGATCTTTTCCTCCTTGCCTGCCTCTGCAATATGCAGGCTGTATGAAGGCGTGCAGGCAAGGACGGTCGTGCCGAAGTCATTCATGATCTGAAGCTGGCGCTTGGTGTTTCCGCCGGATATGGGGATTACCATGGCGCCGATTTTCCTGGCCCCGTAATGCACGCCGAGCCCCCCCGTAAACAGGCCGTATCCATAGGCGTTCTGGACCCGGTCATTGACCGTGGTGCCGCCCATAGATAGCGTGCGCGCCATGACCTCCGACCAGATCTCGATGTCCTTTTTAGTATAGGCATCAACCACGGGTTTGCCCGTGGTGCCGGACGAGGTGTGGATTTCCACGATGTCGTTTATGTCGCTTGAGAGGAGGCCGTATGGATACACGTCCCGCATTTCGGTTTTTGTTATAAAGGGAAGTTTTACAATGTCGGAGATGTGCCTGATGTCGGAAGGTTTGACGCCCGCGGCGTCCATTTTGCCTCTATAAAAAGCATTGTTTTTGTAGGCTTTCCTCACCAGGCCTTGTAAACGTTTTGTCTGCAGGAGCGTGAGCTGTTTTCTGCTCATGGTCTCGAATTCTTTGTTCCATATCATAGATAAACTCCCTGAAGTAACGGATCTTCTTTTCGTGAAACCCGGGATTATGGCGATTTTGTTGAACTAACCCACAAGGTGGATAAGTCTCCGTACGCAGGAATTATCTACGCTGAAAGCGTAGATAATTCAGCTACGGTATTCAATAACATATATAGGGGACAATAGGGTTGGCAATAGGGAACAACAAAAATATGTGGATCGAAACCTGCCTGGCTTTTATCTTTCCGGTTGATACCGTGCTATAAATGTTCGAATGAGACCTACTTATTAATATATAGAAATTTTTTTACATTATACATAAACTTAATTGTATAATAGCTAATAATAGGTGCTTTATAATATAATATTTATATACCCTTTTGCTTGAAACTTTTTATGGAGTCAAAAAAGAAGGAGAATTTTACATGAAAAAATATTATGTAATAAAATGGCTGGTTCCCGTATCCCTTTCCCTTTTTCTTTGTTGCATTTCCAGCTATCGGATGCTTTCAAAAACGTCGGTTACCGAGGCCGGGACCTTGAAAAACTATTGTGAACAAAACAACATTCAGGCGCCTGAAATTACCAAAGGAGATTCGCTCTTTGCCAGCGCGAACGTGCAACTTCAGCAAGGCAAAACCAATGATGGCTACCGTGAATTGAATCTTGCAGTCCTTTATTATCGGGTTGCATTATCCAACCAGGAGCTTAATCAAAGCCAAAAACGTTATGATGAAGCGACAAAGCAATTGAATGAAGATGAATTTCAGCTCAGTACCTATCAAGAAGTTTTAAATGGATTAAAGGACTTGAGAAAGGCAGGACAACAATGAAAAAAATATCTTTATTGGTTCTTGTAGTGATTATGTTGGCCTCGCTAGGATTTGCTTCGGTTGATACAGCACAGAAAAACGATACATTAAAACAGAAAAATGATACTTCCAGCTCAATCACCGTTCCAGCTCCTGCAGGGAGCAGCGAAGCCGTACGATTGGCTCTTCTTGATCTCAGGTCTGAACTCAAGTCGGCATTTCAACTAAACACGCCACATGATCTTAATGCAATCAATTCCTATTTAACCGCACTTGCTCAAATCGAAGAGGCCCACCAGTTTTTCCTCGAAAATTTTACAAAGGCTGGAAGCAAACAGAACAACTCCCCGATGACGGGAAAATCATCCAAAGAAAAAAATGCACTAAGCATGTATGAAGCTTGTTCCCTGTATACCGTAATCGCCCTTATTCAAATAAACAAGAATAAACTGGATGACAACATCCTTCAGGCAAGTCATCGGAGTGATTCCATCCACACGGAGCTAAGCAAGGTTTATGAATCAATAATCAATCTCGAACGTGGCCGCGCTTCAGAGCTCAAAGGTAAGCTGGAAGATGAAAACGCCAAGGCTTTGGCCTTGCAGCAAGAGGCCGACCGCCGCTTTAAAGAGCTTCAAAGCGAATTGATAAAAGTGCGAAAGGACGTACGGGGCACCATTATTTCCATGTCGGATCTTCTCTTCGCGTTTGATAAGGCCGATTTGACAAATGACCTCAAAACCGCATTGGCTAAAATAGCAGGGATTCTGAGCGTCTATAAAAAATTTCATGTTGCCGTAGAAGGCCATACCGACAATATTGGCACTGCAGAATACAATAAGGACCTTTCGGGACGGCGTGCCAACAATGTGAAAGATTTCTTAATTGCTCAGGGGGTGGAAGCAACGCGTTTATCATCCATTGGCTATGGCTTTACGAAACCGATTGCCAGCAACAAGACAAAAGACGGTAGGCAAAAAAACCGCCGCGTCGATCTCGTCGTTATGGATAAAAAGTAAATCGCCCCGACCGGGAGTCCCGGGCTTCGCCCCAAGTAGTGGATGATTACAGTGATGAGATGATGCTGGTAACTTTGGACGAGCGATCCATTTGTAAAGTCATTTAACCGCATAAATTGCCGCTGATAGATAAAGGAGCTTTTATGAAACAGTGCGCCCTTGGCATCAAAGCCTGTTTATGCAATTTTGCGGTTCCTTTTGCGGTAATTATCGGCTCTCACAACGTTTCACACTCCAAAGGGTTCGATCAACAATACTTCTTAACAGGCTCTTGCGAGGCAGCTGAAAATACCAAGCTTATTGTCAGAGATGTTGGGAAGGAAAAGGCGGGGTTGGAAAGTGTATACACAAATGTCAATAACTGCCTTTCTAAAAACAATTTGCATGATGCTCGCAGTTCAACCGAATTGCTTGAATTCAAATTAGGTAAACTACAAAAAGATCTTTCCAGCGATGAGTTTCATTCGTGGAAGTCAAAAGTCGACAAGGCAATAAAAACAATTGCCTTCAAAGAAGACTCCTTAGTCGCTCGAACCATCGAAATTCTGCATACGCAAGGTATTGATCAATCGCTTCAATTCATGCAAAATGATCTCCGGCTCCATGGCGTCAGCGAAAGCAAACTCAATTCCCTTGAAAAAAAAATTCTTGATGAAGCTCCACAAATCAAACAAACCCAGGAGCGCGAGGCAATTGCCCGTGCACTTAAAGTATTAGAGAGCAGGCAAGTGCCTGACAAATCATTTGATCCCTATATCGTAAAAACCGCCCAACGCATCTTACAGGCGCGTGCAGACAGCGTTAAAAGAATTGAAGACGCCAAAAAGCAAAAAGTAATTGAAGCCCAGGAAAAACAAGAAAAAATCCGTTTGGAAAAGGAAAAAAAAGAGGCTGAACGCTTAGTTAAACTGAAACAAGAAGAAGAAAAGAAACTGCGTGCTGAAGAGAATGAACGGATCAAACGCAAAGAAGCCTCGGAAAAAGAAAAGCAAAGACTTGCTGCATTGGAAGAGCTGCACCGGAAAAAGCTCCTCGATCAGCAGGTGAAGGCCCGAAATGACAGCATTGAAGCGGAAAGAAAAGTAGAAGAGAGGAAAACGGAACTTACACGAGAAAGCCAGCGTCGAATTGAAGAAGGCCGAAAAGAAAGGGATCGCGCGATTATCCAACTGCAGAGAGCGCAGAGAGACAGCACTGAAGCTGCACGCAAGCAAGAAGCCGCTCAGGAGAAAGAAAAACTGCGGTTAGCGCGGATTGAGGAAGTACGCCAGAAACAAATGCTTGCCCAGCAGGAAAAGGCCCGAAAAGACAGCGTCCTGGCGCAGCGCAAGCGGACGGAGTCTGAGGAGAAAGAAGCGAAGCGATTGTCGCGGATCGAGGCCGTGCGTCGGAATCAACTTCTTGTCAAACAGGAAATTGCAAGGATGGACAGCGCCGAAAGGCTGCAGGAACAATCGGCGCTATCTCAAAAACGCAATCAAGAGCCAGTGGCCCTTCAAAAACAGTCTCAAACTCCTTTACAGGAACAACACCTAACTGCTGCCATTCCTCCACCCGAGCCGCAATCAGCCGTCACAACACAGCAGGAGACACAGTCGACGGGAGAACCGCCGATTCCACCATTGCTTCTCACCAAGTCTGGTCAAGGACATCTTCAAAAACTCAGAGAAAACCAGAAATCGGCACAAGACCTGGTGGTGGTACTTTACGATATGCTTGACCACGGAAAAAACAAGGAAGCCTTGGAAAATTTCAAATTTAACAGGAAATTTATCTCTCAGTTTGTGGACGCAGAGGTATTTAATACGTTAGAGCAGAGCATTTTTCAGAAATCGGCGCAAGACCTGGTGATCATAATTTATACTATGGTCGAACATGGAAAAGGCAAGGATGCCGCGGAGAAATTCAAGCAGAACAGGAAGTTTATTGCCCAATACATTGACAAAGAAGTATTCGCCGCTTTGGAACAGACCGTTGTCCAGACCGCATCGAGTTCCAGCCGCAGTCTGCGGTAAAAACGATGCTATTGATTAATAGGAATTGAAAATGCCCGTCATCGTTTAAAAAGATATCCTTTACCTTTAATAATATCGCCCAGGTCTTTGATTTTCCGCTGCACTAGCGCCGAACCGACATAGGGCGAGGATGCCAGATAAATCGTTCCGTCCTTGAAAATTTCGATCATTTCAGCCGGAAGATCGGGGTACCGCATAATAACGAATTGGGCCTGCGGACATGACCATTCTTTAAAATTGTCCCGGACCAGCTGGTTCCCGATCAGTTCCACGCACGACAGGTCGACGGCGACCATTATCATTCGCGCGTGCGTCGATGCGAGGGCGGCCTTTATATTTTTATAGATATTTATGGTCCGTTCCTCAATATTCAAAAGGTTCCAGTTTCCCATGTGTACATCAAGCCACCAGTCGATTCCAATGCACTGAATCTTCATGTTCCGGGCGGTATAAGCCAGATATGCCATCTCCGGCGCCCCGTCGAAGAATTCCTGTTTGTTAAAATGCTCCGGCCGGATCTGGACCAGAAGCAGTTCAGGAGAACTTTTCTTGAGGAGCGAATCGAAATACACCCAACTGAAATGAGGATTGGACGCATGCGCGGCGCCAATGGTGCCGAGAATAATTAAGTCAATGTTTGAAGTATGGAAACAATGCACGACCGGAGCGATGCTGTTCCGTTTGACGACAGTATCTTCCTGAGCCACGCATGACGAACAAAGAAAAAATAGTGCGAACAGTACCGGCATTGAAATTCCTCAGTTTGTCTCCGTATCAATTCTACCCTTTTAGAATCCTAATGTCAAATTTGGGAGTTTTTGCATAGCAGCGACATACATCGAGTTTTTGAAGAAATATTGCTTATCCTTTGTCCTTCATTGACAATTGGCATATGGTTTATTATATTTTACGCTATGCCTAATTTCTTTATCGTCCAATATCCCGAACCGCCCGTACTGGTCCCAAACAGGGGTAAGGTCACCATCGGCCGGGCGGACAGCAACACCATCGTTCTCACCGACCCGCGCGTGAGCCGGTTGCACGCTCAAATCGAATGGCGTGAGTTCCGCGAAGAGTTTGTTTTGTCCGACCTCGGCAGTTCGAACGGAACGTATTTGAATGGAAATAAAATCCCGTCGCTCGATGAACGCGCTTTGCGCGATTGGGACAAAATCCGCGTTACGTCCGCCGTATTAACCATGCGGTTCGTGGAAAATCCCGATAGTATTAAAAAGGAATTCAAGGAACTCCGCCAGCGCATCCACTCCAATGTTACGGAAATCCTTGAAGTAAAGGACATACTCAGCGCGCAACAACAAACGGGAATTTCCGGTGATTTGGAACACCTCTGTACCATCGAGCTCTATCAAATGCTGGAGTCCGGCGGAAAAACAGGGGAACTGACCCTAAAAACCCCGATAAGCGTTGGTGTTTTCAAGGTCCTCAAAGGCAAAATTATTACCGGACAATTTAAAAATTTCCAGGGTGAGAAAGCGGTGTTTGAGACCCTTAAATGCAGCAAGGGGGCCTTTGCGTTCCTGCCCCGGCCTGAAATAAAGGAAAAACCCCAGATTTCAATGGCTACAACGGCGCTCCTTATGGAAGGTTGCAGGCTGCTCGACGAATCGCATGCTTTTGCCGCAAAATAACGGATACTTTAAATTCGTTCTTTCCCTTTGAAAACCCGCTCATTATATTATATAATTATTGCTCATGTATATTTTTCCATTTTACTCATATAAATGCTTTTTAAGAAAGGAAAAGGTAATGAAACTCAGATATGCGCTCCTCACCGCCCTTTTGATCGTTGCCGGCTGCGCGACCTACAAGCAGCTCAAACCAAAACCCGAACCAACGCCCGTCGAGCAGGGGTATATTGAACTCAAGCATGAAAAGAAAAATTTCGAGCTTAAAAAGGACAAACGGTATTTTATTGCATTCCCCGGTTCCCAGGAAGACCATTTTTATTTGATACTTAATGTTCCTGAAAAGAAAAAAATCCAGTCCTTCTTCACGGCTTCCCTCGTCGATCAGAATAAATATGGGGATAAAATCGCCGATGAAACACCCTATCCCGATACCATCAGCGCGTATCCGATAAATAACAGAATACCCGTGTACTACTGGATCATCGATAACGTGCCCGAAAACATGGCGCTTACCATACGCTACCGTTACGCGCCGCAATGGCGGTATAAATTTGAGACCAGATATTCAACCTTCCAATCCATTCTGAGCAAAAACCGCGTCGACCGCGGCACTTTCAAAGCCATCGGCGTAAGTACGCATTTGGAAGGGTTTAATTTCGTGCTCGTAATGGACACCGTAGGCCGCCATACGGAAGAACTCAACAAAATGCACAAGGAACTTCTTGACATCGAGAGCATTTTCCCGGCAAACATTCTCAATTCAAAGGACGTGGCCTACCAGAACTACCTGGCGATTAAAAAAGACCTTGAAGACGAGATTAATTTTCAAACCGCCTATAAAACAAGCCTCGACTTTTTCTATAAAGAATCCTTGAGCCGGACCAATCCGCTTGATTTTCTAGGCAAGGCCGATGATTTTATCGGGTTCTTCGCGGGCAAGGCGGGGTATCCTGACAACGTCATAAAGGAATGCAAAACGCTCATTAAAAACGATCTCGATTTGGTTCAGCCGTTTTATAACCAGCGACTGGGCGCAAAAACCGACGCAAAACCCCTTGAAGAGGATTTTTTCAGGCTCAAGGATTTCGACAAGCTGGCAAAACTCTACGAAACCGCCGACGTTGCCAAATCCCAGGAATATAATGACCTTGCAAAATTCCTTGCTGATTTTCAGGAAAAAAGCCATATGCTTATCATGGTGCGCGACTCTGCCGATAAGCTGAACCGTTTTGTCAAAGACGCCCCGGCGCTGCCCGCCGACGAGGTCTTTAAAGGCATCGCATCAAGGGCAGAAGTCCTGGTCGCCCATATACCGAAGCAAATCGACCAGAAATACGGCAAATATGCGAATTACCAGTGCGCCACCATGCTTAATCAGGAAATCCTGCAACTTGCCGGCGTTCTTGCCGGTCAATTGGACCAGTACCGCCAGGCCGCAAACCTCGTCGTGCAACTCAACGTGCTTAAAACCCAGAGCGATTTCAGGGGCATGCTGTCGCTGCTTAAGCAGAATACGGGGCTGGGCTTTCTGATTGAAAAATACCGCGACGTCGATAGGATGTCGCTCAACCAGCAGGCAAGCGGCGTGCGTACGGCCCTTGACAGGAGCCTGTGGGCGGAGGCGGAAGCGGGCTTGCAGCGCCTGCATACCGACGTGACGTTTTTAAACCTCAATGAAATCATCCCGCCCAAAAACGCCGCGGTGCGCGACTTGGAAGATTCGCTCTATACTAAAATCGAACGCCTCACGCGCACTAAAGTCAATAAATTTCTTGAGGAAAAGGTCAATACCTTGGAAAACGTCGATTCCCTCTATTCCGATTCGGTGTTTTTTCCGGCGTATAATATCACGTTCTCTTCCGGTTCAAAAATGGAGCTTGTAAAGAGAAAAAACCAGCTCGTCGCCGACCTGGCCAAAATGAAGGAAAATGAATTCCCCGCAAAAGCGATCAAGCTGCTCTTCGAACAGTTCACCCGAAACCCGGACGATAACGGCGTGCTCAAGGCCCGCGCAATCGTCACGCACGGCAACCACTACAAGGGCGAAGACAAGGAAATCAAGCTGCGCGTGGCTGAATGCAACCCGATGTCGGCCAAGTGGATCACCAAGCCCAAGGAATACAGGCGCGTTTTCGTATTGCCCATTTCCGATAAGAGAAACGGCAAAAATAAATACGTGTTCCGGATGGACATCAATATCCCGACCGACGCGGCGTTTCCCGTGTATGACGTCAACATAAAGCTGCCCAAGGAAATCGCCCAGAACGCGGCGGCCAGCCAGTGGTACGACGAAATAACCTGCAATAAAAAATTATTGAAGAACGAAGGACGTTTCAGCATCATTGCTCCGAGCGCGGCCAATGATTATGAATGCCAGATCACGCCCGTGCAAATGGACAAGGACCATGGCAATATTCTTGAAGTCAATTTTACCTATAATGCCTTCAAGGTGTTCATCGTGAGCGTCATGGTGCAGAAGCCGATCATTAAAAAGAACTAAAACGGTTACCGGTTACCAGTTGACCAGTTACCGGTTAATAAAAAACCCTTACTGGCAACCGGTTACTGGCAACTGGTAACACTTTTTTAAGGAGGACCACTGATGAAAGCAGTAATTACCACCATCAGCATTATCGTGGTGTTGGCGGCGGCCGGACTACTCTATTGGTTCGTTTTCAGAAAAGACCTTAGCGACA
>Ga0182027_10000834_pt1 | contig 52119 bp, 46 predicted proteins | sample 712E1DmetaG_FD_121300 | JGI IMG/M metagenome (GOLD analysis project Ga0182027, IMG submission 121300) | Permafrost microbial communities from Stordalen Mire, Sweden - 712E1D metaG (Illumina Assembly) | ecosystem: Environmental > Terrestrial > Soil > Wetlands > Permafrost | place: Sweden...
AGGGCTTTATCACGTCGTCGGTGGTGCCGCTTTTTGCAATGAACGACGCGGCCCCCCCGAGCGGGAGCGTCGTCCTGTCGAAGGTGTCCTTCTGTTCAAGCCCCGCGGTGTCCGCGGCCGCGGGAATGTCGTACGCGTCAAGCCCATCATTCGTCACGAGCCGCTTGTGCAGGCCCAGATACGTGGGCCGCAGGTTGTTGAGGTCGGCAAAGGGGTGGCACCGTTTGATCGTGTCGTTCATGACCACGGTGTCGCCGTTTAGTACGATGTTGTCAAGGATGAGCGACGGGTGGTCGGCCGGACGCTCGATGAGGTCGTTGTTGTACAGCACGTTGAACAGGTGCATCTGTTCGTAGAGCGTGAGCTCGAGCGTGCCGAGCGCCACCGAATACAGGCTGTCGGAAACCGGGACCCGCTTCGCGCCCGAGGCGCTCGAGTCAACGTCCACGCCCGTGATGCGCGCAAGTTCCTTGTACACGCGCACGCCCGTCACCGCCGTGAGATGCAGCTCGTCCCGGATGCGGTCAAAGGCGCCGATGCGGTAGAAATACTGGACAAGCGGGAACGCCTCCTTGCTGATGCCGCCGTCGAGGGAAAACAGGGGACGGTTGAGGCGGTATACGGTCTCCACGCCGAGGATGTTGTTCGACGCATTGAGCTGGTCGAACACGTACTGGCACCCCTCAAACACGTCGCCGTGGTTGTGCACCTCGTAGCCCCTTCCGCGCACCGCGCTATGCGCGAAAATGACGCCGATGGCCTTTCCGTTATTGTCAAGCCTGAGCCTCCGCTGCCAGGGCACGTTTTCGGCCACCTCCATGCTGTCGCTCCATTTCGCGTACGGCGCGAAGGTCCCCAGGTCAAAATTCAGCGCATTGAAAATCGGCTTTGCCGTGGAAGATCCGTTGGGTGTTTTGTTGCGCAGAAGGCCCGACAGCCGCGAGCCGATCCTGTCTTTCGAATAATATGCGAGCAGCCTGCCTTCCTTCGAGTCCATGATGCTGTAGGCGTAATACTGCCCGCCAACGAGGATCGGCTTCCCTCCCATCATCACCACGGTATCGGGCCCGAACCCCCGGGCGCTCACGAGCCGCTCGAGTTCCCTTTGCAACGGAAGATCTATGGCAAGCCGTATGAACAGGTTTCCCTTTTTTCGTATGAGGGAACTCGGGTTGACGATGTTCATTTCCTCGATCTGGTCCGCGGTCGCGCCGTTTCGTTTCAGCACCGAAAGCCAGTATTCGTTCGCGCAGTCGACAAGCGCGCCGAAATCGGTCTGGATCTGCCTGGGTTTCTTGAACGCCAGGTCCCGCACCTCGGCAAGGATTTTTTTCTGCCTGAGGGCGTCCCACCCCATGGCCTTCCCCATGCGCGGCATGTCAAGTGCGCACTGACGGACTATTTTGGCCTTCACGTTGCGCCCCCACTTCACCATGCGCGCGAGGTAGACGCACTGCGCGTCGGACAGATCTTTGAGATCCTTGTCGAACAGCGCGCGGGCGATGTCCCTGCACCCGATGAGGCCGTTGTCGCTCGTGATGCAGTGGTTGACGTACACTTCGAGTATTTCTTCCGGTTTGTATATCTTCCGCAGGGCGTTTGCAAGCCGCATCTCCCGCAGTTTCCTGTCCATGGTCTTGCCGGCGAGGCGGCGCCCCGACTCGTCGACGCTTGAGATGAAGAGCTTGGCCACCTGCTGGGTGATGGTGGAGGTCCCGCGCGGTGCCCTCGGCCTGAGCGAGATCGCGCTGTGAAGCGCGCCGCTCATGACTGCGCGCACGATGCTCGCGTATTCGACGCCGGCGCTGTTCTTCCAGAAGTCTGCGTCCTCGGCCGCGACCAGCGCCTTGATGAGGGCGGGCGGGAATTCGCTTATTTTCGCCCGCGTATGGTTCGTGCGGATGCGCGCGATGTCGCGGTCCCTGCGGTCGGCAATGCGGATCTCGTTGGAGTAGTTCAGCACCGCGTTGAGGCGCGCGATGATGGAAAGCGACGGGTAGTCGTTGACAAACACGCCGTCAACCACGAGCGCGGTGTCTTTTCTGCCCGAGGTGTCGGCGCCGAGCAGCCGGCCCGCGGCCTGCTCCATGGCCTCGTCCTTGAGCACGTCCTGCCATGCGGCGCCCAGTTTACGCGACAGGAGGCCGCGGTGCTCGAGATCGACAAGCCGCGCGCCCCAGTCGTTGAAATAGCGGTTGAAGGCGTATTCGCCGATGAGATAGGCAGGATATGCCGCGGCAATCACCAACAGCGCCAGGCCGGCGGCCATAAAAAGGACAATCTGTATCAGGGACCTTTTCTTGCGTTGCGGATTTTTTTTCTTTTTTGCCATGCGGGATGAACTAACCAAGGCTGGGAATAATTTTTATGATAAATGAACCTGTTTTCTTAAACAGCTTAAAAATAGGTTTTGATAGGTCTTTTTATTATAAATAAATTTCTATGTGGGGGAAGCTACTATTGTTTCGAAACTGAAAAAAAGATCCGGGCGCCCCGCCAAAGACGGCGGCGGGACCTGTTTTCCTGATTTTTTTTGTGTAATTGTTTTTTATCGCCGCGAAGCGGCATACCGCAGAGGTTGCGTTGCGAAGGGGTGACGCCGCGCGAGCGCAAGTCGAGCGCACCAGGCGCGCCCCTTTGCTGGAAAGGGTGTGCCCCCGGATCACCGGCGCACAACGCCGGAAGCCGGGGGCCAGGGGAAACCGGAAACGGTTTCCCCACCTGATAAGAAATTTAATTTTACTATTTTTTCTCCCATCATTTTCCAAGACTTTTTATCCCTTCATCCGGAGAATATATTTTCACTATGTCATCAAACCAGGGTCCCTTATGAACAAACAAAAAATATTATTCTTCTTTGCATTGACGCTTCTTATTGTATCATGCAACAAACAGGTCACAAAGCAGACCGTTACCCTTACCCAGGGCCACGACATCGTGAGGCTTGAAAAAGGCGATACCGTGAGTTATGCCGTTTCGTTTCAAGATTCGCTTGACAGAAAAAGGTTTTCAGCCTCTTTTGAAAAGCTGCTCAAGGAGTACCCGTTCAAACGCGACACGCTTGTGCAAAACAGGTACTTCCGCCTGCAGCTCGCATCGGTCAACCCGTGTCCGGCCGAGACCAGGCAGGTCGTGGCCGACACCCTGCTCAGGGAATCTCCCGCGCCTGTTAAAAAGGAGGAAAAAATCGAGCCGCGGTCCGGCGGCGTCGTCACCATGTACACGCAGCGCGGGTTTGTCGACCAGAACGTATCGGCGCTCCTCTCCTGCTATCCGTTTAACAGCGACGCGTGCCAGGCCACGCGCGGCAAAGAGACCGCGGGTTATTTCCAGGTGAAAAACGTTTCGGACAGGGAAATCACCCTTGTTCTCGGCGACAAGGTCGTTAGCAGCGCCGGCAAGGCGCTGTCTTCCTTTGACTGCCTCAATGCATGGACCGCGTTCGTGAAAAAGCACCCGGCCGAAGGCACGGCGCTTTTCCGCAATGTCAAAGGCTTGGCCGGGTTCATACGCGGGCAGGAGGCCATCATCGCCGGGTTCCAGGTGGTAGACCAGAAAACCATCGTGCTCCATTTCGAGGCGTCCGATCCGCTCGCGCTTGCCCGCCTGTGCTCGCCCCGCATCGTGCCCCCGGCATTCAGGCTGGGGCCCTACGCGGTGAAAAGCGACAATGCCGGCGCCGTTGTTTTGTCGCCCAATGCGCACTGCCCGGCCCCCAGGGCCTATCTCTCAGCCTGCAATCTCAGGCTCGGCAGGGACAGCAACCCCATCCTGTCGTATTCGGTGGGCAACTACGACATCATGTCGCTTTTTACCAACAAGGACCTCGACTACGCCCGGCGCAAGACGCTTGAGCAGTCGAACCTGATCGTGTTTGCCGAAGACCGCTACTTCCTTTCGTGCGCGCTTGACGCAGGCGACTTGCGCCAGGCCGTGCGGAAATGCATTGATGCGCGGGACATGTTCGTAAATTTTGTCAAGGCCGAAGGCGGCGTGATTACGGCGGTGGAAAACGACAGCGCCGCTCCTGTTTCCCCGCCGCCGGCGCCGCAGCAGGCCCCGCGGCAGGGTACTCCGTGTTCCGTCCTTTACCGCTCAGACGATCCTGTGTCGGCCGTGGTTGCCGAAAAAATCGTTGCCGATCTGACGCGTGCAGGCATCAAATGCGCTCTGAAAGCGGCAGCGCAGGAGGAATACGAAACCGCGCTCGTGAGCAGGGATTACGGTATTGCAGTCGGCTGGGTCCCTAAAAGCGCCACCTATGACCAAAGCGAGCGCCTCAGGCTCGCGAGCATGTGGTTCAACGACGCCGGCGACGAGCTGGCCCGCATCGCGGACTGCAGGGAAATCCCACTTTTCTGGGTAAAGGAATACCTGCTGTGTAAAAAGAAAATTGCATTTGCGGGAGATATGCTGGAGGGGATTTTCGTTAAAGAATAAAAAAGATCTGGGCGTTCCTCCAAACAAATGAAGGGGCGGGTTCTAAACCCGCCCCTTCATTTGTTTGGGGTCGGCCCTCCTTACGGTCTCGGCCGTAGGCCTCGGGCTGCCACGGCCCTATGTTGTTGGGTTGGGTCACGTGACCCCCAACCCAACAACGGGTCCGGGCAGCATCGCGCTCCAGCGGGTCTATTTCCTCCCTTTGGTCGGGACCAAGCTCCAGTCCTGCCTAACGCAAAAACAAAAAAAACACACAATTGCGGAATCCTATAGGATGAGGTATATTTTCCGTCACTGTCATAAAGGTTTTATCGCAATGAAAAGCACATTCCGCACACATGTAATATCCATAGCGGCACGAGCCGTCGCTGCAATACTTTTTTTATCAACCGCTGTTTTTCCACAAGCCCAGAGCACCCAGAAAACACTGCACCTCACCTTTTTCGGCTCCGCCACCTGCGGAGAATGCGCTGAAATCAAAACGCAGCTGCTCAAGCCGATCGAGCGCCAGCATGCCGGGAAACTGGCCGTGATCTACCGCGATATCGAGGTGGAAAAAGACCTTTCGATCCTCACGGCCATGGAAAAAGGGTATCATGTGACGACAACGGCGCCGCAGGAGCTTTTCTTCCCCGACACGGTGCTTGTCGGATACGATAACATCATGAAGGACGGCAGGCAGCTCATCGAGCGGTATTTGTCGCATCCCGAAAAGTGGGCGTACGCCCACGCCTATGGCGACAGTACCATCGATACGATCAAAGCGGCCGACATGATTCGCGACCGGATGAAGACCTGGTCGTTTATCGGCCTGTTCGCCATCGGGTTCGTGGACGGCGTCAACCCGTGCGCCATCGCGTCAATGATCTTTCTCATTTCCTTTCTGGGAACGCAGAAGCGGCAGCGACGCGACGTGCTCAAGATCGGCCTCGCGTTCACCGGGACCACGTTCCTCACCTATTTCCTGCTCGGCCTCGGCGCGTTCCGCATCCTGTCGCTCATGGACAAATTCTACTGGTTTTCGCTTGCGATCCGCGTGACCGCGGTCGGCATCGCGGTGTGGGTGGCGCTGCTTTCCATCTGGGACGCGATCCATTATTACCGTACCAAGGACACCAGCGAAATGAAGGTGCAGTTGCCAAAGGGGATAAAGCTTCTCATCCATTCCGTGATCCGCGGCAACATGTCGAGCAACAAGATCGTTGTGGGCGCCATTATCACCGGCTTCTTCGTGACCCTGCTCGAGGGCGCGTGCACGGCCAAAATCTATCTCCCCACCATCATGGCCATGACCCACACCTTCGGGTTCAAACTCATGGGCTGGCTGCTCCTTGTTTTCTACAATTTCCTCTTTGTATTGCCGCTCCTCATCGTGCTGGCCGCCACGGCGTACGGGCTCAAATGGAACAGGCTGTCGTCGTTCCAGCAGAAGCACATGGTGATTACCAAGCTGCTTCTGGCGCTGGTGATGTTTGCGCTTGCGGCGTTTATAAGTGTAGGAAGATAATCAAATAAAATAAAAAGATCTGGGCGTTCCCCCGAACAAATGAAGGGGCGGGTTTAAAACCCGCCCCTTCATTTGTTTGGGGTCGGCCCTCGTTCACGCTTCGCGCCCTTCGGGCCGCCTTCGGCGGTGGGTCTCCGCGCCTCTGGCGCTCCGGCTCCGGTCTCGGGCTTTGCCCTCGGGCTGCCACGGCGCTATGCCGCTTCGCGGCCGCGTCCGGGCAGCACCGCGCTCCAGCGCGGCCTCCAGTCCGGCCTAACGCGAAAAAACATATGTGATTTCCAAGGATATTACTTAAAAGTCAGGAATGTACCAGTGACACCTGTCAAACAAATCTCGAATCGAAGCGGTAATATTGATTTAAAACACAATTCATTTTTTAATTATCGAAGACCGCTCCCAATCTTCCTGATTTTTTTGATACCTGACAATATATACGCCTTGGGGAAATCGGTTTATGGAAAAGATCGCGTTGCCCGGCGCCTGTTGCCTGGAAAATAAAAGTTTTCCGAGGAAATCATATATTCGAACGTTCAAACGGTCATTCTCCGACAGGTTTTCAAAACTGATTTTATTTTCGCTGTATTTGAACCAAATAGGTTTCGCTGGAGATATGTTGTGGCTTTTTGTTCCCGTTATCCCATTGAAGTCGAAAGGCTGGCCGTTAAAAGAAATGAGAATTGTTGAATCTACAGTTATGGTAAAAATTATTTGAGTTTTGGTTACCATGATGAGACCATAATTCTGGAGCCATTTAACATCACCTGAATCAAATTCGACGGTGTAAGAATTGTGATAAATAGAATCGTACAAAAACAAGTTTTGGTTTAAGTAGACAGAATTCTTCACAATTGAGTCAGGCAGCTGGTTGTATCTGAAATATTGTTCAGGAACGGTCCAGCCTGTTATGGAATCATATAGGTAATTCTTACCGTTAAATTCCAAATATTTTTGTGTTATCCGTGTGGTTGAAACAGAATAAGCCGTTTCAGTATCAACTTCAGTCACCATATAAAAGATTGAATCGCGGGCTATAAGTTTTCCTGTTATTGTTATAGTATCGTATTTATCAGATATCTTTAAATCTCCAATGTAATAAGTATGATGATACACCCATCTGTTTCCCACATCCATTGGTGAAAAGTCGCCCACCATCGCCGCCTGGGCATATAAGGAAAGCGAAGCCAGGATTAGTAGTGCTTTTTTCATTTTGCCCTCCCCTTACAACTGGCTTGGAGGTGTTAATTAGTATTTTGATTCTTTCGCACAGTCGCCTTATTTGAACAGTACCCCATCACCGTCTCTTCCAGTCGTCCTCGATAGTGCTCTTGACCGATGCTTATAATTTTACAATATATATAAACAAGAATGATCGTGCCACATAAAATTACTGGTTGTTTTCAAACGTTTTTAAACTGGGCACCTGTATAGTGTGCGCTGTTTTCAACTCTTCAACTTTTCAACCTTTCAACTAGCCATCCTGTTAACGCTCTAACGCATCAACGCACCATCGCTCCAACTTTTTTCAATGTCTCTCCATCTCCCCCCACGTCTTCCCCGACTCCACCAGCGACCCCGGCGCGAAAAATGCCAGCGCCTCTGCTCCGTCAATATTCCCCAGCACTGCTGTTTTGCAATGCGGCATCTCGGCTGATGGCTCCTCCACCTGTGTCACTTCCGCGGTAAGGGCCATTGCTTTTTCAAGTTCAGGCAAATCGAACGAACAGGTGCACCGCGCCCCTTCCGCAACCGGCGCGGTTGACGGGAGGCAGAGGAGAAGCTCTTTGCGCTCCTTGCTGAAGCACGTGAGCAGGCCGTCAAGCGGCGCGCCTTCTATGGCGGTCTTCACCGTGACCGGAATGGTGAGAAGCATGTCACCGCTGCCGCTTTGGATTCCCCGTATCGAATAGACCTTTATGGGCACTGATTTCCCTTTGACAAGCGCCGGCGGCAGCTCTATGGCGGTGCACAACGGCGAGGCCGGCTCCCAGGTCTGCTGGGCCGCGAACACCTGCCACCGCGACGCGAGCGACTCGATGCGCTGCGCAAGGTTCACGTTGTCGCCGATGATCGTGTATTCCATACGGTCTTCGCCGCCGATGTTGCCGCCCGCGAACTCGCCGGTGTTGCACCCGATGCCCACGTGTATCTGCGGCTGAGAAGCGGCCAGAAGTTCGCACCCGAACTTCCACACCGCAGCCTGCATCTCAACGCTGGCGCGGAGCGCGTTTTCCTGCGCATTATCGTCGGTAAACATAACGTTCCAGAACGCCATGATCATGTCGCCGCCGAACTTGTGCAGGGTGCCGCGGTTTTTCGTGATGATATCGGTGGTGACGCGGAAATACCTGTTGAGCAGCTCCACAACATCGAGCGCGGCCATGGATTCGGCCATGGCCGTGAACCCCACGATGTCGCAGAAGAAAACCGTGCCGCGCTTGCGTTCGCCCCCAAGCGTGAGCGGGACCGTACCGTCAATCACGCCTTCCACCACGTCGGGCGACAGATACCGCGACAGCTGGGTGCGCACCTGCGTCTCCTTTTCAACTGCCGTATACAGTTCCGCGTTTTTGATGGCGATGGCTGCCTGTCCCGCAATGCTCGTGAGCATGGCAAGATCGTCTTCGGTGAAGGCGCGGAGGTTCGACATGGTGTCGAGGCTGATGATGCCGAGGAGCTCGTTTTTGCACACGAACGGCGCGCACATGAGCGAGCGGATCGAAAGGTTGACAATGGACTGCTGTGACGCGAACCGGCCGTCTTTCTGCGCGTCCGACGAAAGGATCGACTGCTTCTTGTCAACCACCGCATTGATGATGGTGCGGCTCACGGGAAAATCCTCGTTGGCCCGCGACGGATCGCGGGAGCGGCCGAGCGCGGGCACGAGCTCGGCCGTGGCCTTGTCGCGCAGCATGATAAAGGCGCGGTCGGCGTGCGGGAACATGTCGAAAATGCTGTTCATGATCTTTTCGAGCAGCGCCCCGGGTTTTTCCAGGGCGCCAAGGTCTTGCGATACTTTTACCATTGCCTGCAGGCGCCGCACCGCGTCGAGCAGGTCTTTCTGCGACGCCTTTCCCTCGTCACGCACGCCAAGCACGGCGGACAGCGACGCGTCCATGGTCGCGCTCACCGACGGCGCGCCTGTTTCGGACGTGAGGACCATGGACAGGCCGGCAAAGCGCAGCCGCTTTGCCGCGTTGGCTATGGTCACGGTGCCAGCCACGTTCTTTTTTTTAACGGCGAGCGGGTCCTGGCCTTCGGAGCGGAACAGCATGCGCGCCGACCCGATGACAATCTCGTCCCCCTCATACAGCGGCTGGGGCACGTGCCGGTGCAGCCCGCGCTTGTTCACCGACGTGCCGTTTGCCGAGCCCAAATCAACGATCACGAAATAATTGTCTTTCTGGCGGACCACGGCGTGCTGCCTGCTTACGTTAGAATCCGGCAGACACAGGGCATTGTCGCTGGTGCGGCCTATAACGACCTCCGCGCCGAGCCTTACGGTTTTTCCCCTGCTGTCGCCTTCCACGATTTCGAGATACGCCATATGGGTTTTTCTTGATTTGTTTTTAAAATTTCCCAGTTTTTGATTCTATTATATGATGAACTATAAATTATACCATTTGTGAAAGCCGGTTGTCATGTTGGAATATTAAGTAAAGTTTTTAATGAGATAAATAGTAAATCTGGTGGGGCAACCACAATGTGGTTTCCCCTGGCCCCCGGCTTCCGGCGCTATGCGCCGGCGATCCGGGGGCACACCCTTTCCAGCAAAAGGGCGCGCGAGCGCGCTCGACTTACGCTCGCGCGGCGTCGCCCCTTCGCAACGCAACCTCAGCGGTATGCCGCTTCGCGGCGATAAAAATAATTTTAGGTTAAGGAAAATACTCCCCTCCCTGATTCGGGGAGGGGCGGGGGGAGAGGTCAAAAACACAAAAAAGGAACACTAAGAAGATTTTTTAGAAAAACTTTCCTCGACGATTTTTTTCTCTTCTTCGGTGAGACCATATAAATCGTAAATTATTTCGTCAATGCGCCGGTCGGCGGAGGCGATGCGCTGGGTGATGCGGGCACGGTCGCCGTCGGTTGTGGTAGTGGAAAGCTGTTTGTGGAGTTCTAGAAGAGTAGAAACGAGTGAAACGATAGTAGATTGTAAATTTTTGTTTCTTAAATCAGATTCTCCGGCGCAAAGTACAGGGAAATCTTTCATATAAACGTAGCTTGGCTCAAAGAAATCCCCTCGAAGTTTTGGCAAAGCCTGTTGGAAGAAGTAATTCATCAAAGAAGAATTCAATAAGCCTAAAAGATAGATGTCTTTCGTTGGAATAATAAAACATTTCTGATTAGTATAACAATGAATATTTTCATACGTAAACTCTGGTTTTTTGCAGATATTAGGATAAACAATTTTTGGCTTCTCGAATTCCTCATAATAGTCGCATGCCCGCAACTCCCACCAATAATCACCCTGATCACACCGTTTTTCTCCCTCTTTTTCAAAAGGAGACAGATGTTTTGCTATTGCAGGATACGTAGTTGAGACCCATTTCCATGGATTAGCACTATTTTTCGATTTTAATTTTGTAAAACCTTTTGGCAAGAAAATTAAGAATGTATTGTTTTCAATTGGCTCATATCTTTTAATGTCCCTTCCTAATGCAAACGGCTTTATCACTTCCTTACTCTTCGGGTCTTCCTTAACAATTCTCTTCCTTGTAATATCATCAATAACAAACGCCTCATTCAATCCCGTCAACACGCCGCGATAAATCTTCCCCTGAACATATTCTACAAGTGGAACGCCTTTGGATTTTATTTTGTTGAGCAGATTCTCACTTTTTTCGTCAGTCAAAGACCAGCCCTCATTTTTAAGCGACGCCATGTTTACTTTGAAGCTGGACTTTTTCACATATCCTGACAGGTCTTTAAATTCCAGGTTTTCAACCTTGCATACCCTGATGGTACCACGCGTCGTTAACTTTTTCGATAAAGTAATAATACACGGATAAGTAGTTACATTTTGAAAAACAGGTAAATCGCCAAAATCAACGATTTCGTGGATTGTGTGTTCTTTAAGCCATTTCCGCAGAGGTTCACCATAATTGGCACGCATCCACTTGTTCGCAACTATAATTGAAAACAGACCGCGTTCATTAAGGAGTGACACACCTCGCTCAAAGAAATAGGTATATAAATCTGCGGTGCCATGAAACACCTTATATTTCCTCTCAAAATACCCCTTAAACTCCCCCAACATTTCCTGCCTAACATACGGCGGGTTTCCAATCACCGCGTCAAAGCCGCCGTTTCTCATGACATCCGGAAACCCGGCATCCCAGTCAAACACATTGATTTTCCGCTCCTCGTCCTTTTTGCCGTCAAAATCCATTGTTTCCTGGACGCCTTCATAGAAATCAGGCCCGACAAGCGAGTTCCCGCACAGGATGTTTTTATTAAGGGGCGGGAGTACCGTTTCCTTTTTTGCGCCTGCTGTCGCGCCGGTGGTTTCGTCTTCCAACAGTTTAAGATACAGGGAAAGCTGGGCCACTTCAACGGCCTGAAGGCTGATGTCCACGCCGTAAATGTTGTTGAGAAGAATTTCTTTCTTTTTATGCAGGGAAAGGTACAGGGCCCCGTCTTTTCGGACACAGTCCGGGTCTTTTGCTTTTTTAGGATAATCGTTGTAATATTTCGTATGGTAGCGGAGCAGGTAATCGTATGCGCCAAGTAAAAAGGAACCGCTGCCGCAGGCTATGTCCGCAAAGCGCATGTTGGCAATTTCTTCGGGTGTTTTTCCCTCAATAAGTTTGCCAATCGTGTTTTCAACGATATAACGCACTATAAATTCCGGGGTATAAAAAACGCCGCCGGCCTTTTTTACTTCCGGTTTGTCCTCGACCTTGGCCCGTTTGTCCGATACCGTTATTATTTTCCCGAGAAATCTTTCATAAATACTGCCTAATATGTGTATCGGGATCGTGTTAAAATCATAGGGAGAGTTAAGGTTTGAAAACCCTTCGCAAATGTCCGCGAAATGGTCGTCACTTACTTTGAAACTCTCTTCATCGAGAATTGCGTGTTTTTTAAAGATGGTGCCGTTGTAGGTCTTGTCCAGTTTGCGGGACGCCGCGCTGAAATCCTGCCATGCGCTTCCGCTCGTTCCAAAACGGGAAACAAGGTCTTCCGGTTCTATGAGCTTGTCTTCCAGAAACCGCATGAACACAAGACGGTCAAGCGCCCGCTGCGTGATTTCGGTAAGTTCCCAGCCGTCGAGTTTCGGGTTGCTGTTTTTAAAATTCTTCGCAAGGGCCATGCGGAGTCCGTCGAGTTCGTCCAAAAACAATTCATCAATGGATTTATACCCGCCGGGAAACAGGCTAAGTTGGGCGGAACCTTTCCCCCTGTGCCGGGGCAGGGTCTCCACGAAATTTTCAATTGCATTGTTCCCTACGGCTTCCCGGGAAAACAGATGATATATCTCTGAAAATTTCTTTTCGTTTTCATAATCGGAATAATGGAATTTTAACAATGCCCTTTGAATCGCAGTGTCTTTGTCGGGCGTATAACGGCAGTCAAGAACATGGAATTCTTCAAAGTCCGTAAGGATGGCAAGAGGGGTCTGGCTGTTCCAGCCATACCTTATGGTCTGGAAATAATTTACATCCGATGCTATAAGACCAACCGGTTTCTTGGCCTCAGCATAAAACCGCACGTCCCGGAAATTAGGCGCAAGATAAAAAGCGTAATCAGCGCGTTTACGCCCGGCGCCCACGGCAAGGCCAATCTCGACTTTTACTTCCTGGGCATAAGGGTTTTTCTGGGTGTTATGGTTTACGTCCCAGCCAAGCGCGGTAAAGAATTTGTCTATGAAATCCTGCCGTGCCTGCTGTTCCTGGTATGCGTTTGAAAGGTAGTATGCGCTGTTGGCGCGGAAATCCGCGGCGAGTTTTTTTATTTCTTGGAAGGCTTTTAAGAAAGATTCGTTCGGCATGAAATGCGACCTCGTTGTATAACAATATACTATTTCCGTTCCGTCAAAATTATGGGGAATTATCCCTTTGGAAAACCAAGCAAAATTATATGAAATAGTGCCTATCTCACCATAAACCACGCGGAATAATACGAGTCACGTGACATCAAAATGGTGGTATTCGCGCCAGGCCGGACTGGAGGTCGCGCTAGTGCGCGATGCTGCCCGGACCCACCTTTTTTAGAGACTGCATGTCTCTAAAAAAGACACCTGGCCGTGGCAGCCCGAGGCCTTGGCCGAGACCGGAAGGATGGCCGCCGCCGGTTTCGGCGGGGCGCCCAGCTTTTAAGACGGCCCGCCCCTCTCCCCTGAAAAAATTATTATTGACTTAATTTATTATTTCCCTTATATTTAACCATCCGGTTAAACCGTATGGCCAAAATAAAAAGCAAAAAGCATCTAAAGCCTCCCGATATTACCACCGAGCAGAAAATCCTCGCCGCGGCGCGGCAGGAATTTTTCGAACGGGGTCTTGACGGCGGCCGCATGCAGGCCATTGCAAACAGGGCAGGCGTCAACAAGGCGCTGCTCCATTATTATTTCCGCTCTAAGGAAAATCTTTTTAAAATCATCATCAGCGAGCTGGTCACCGCCATCTGGGACAGAATCCGAAAGGAACTCGATACCGCACCCGCTCCCGCCAACGCCCGCACCGTGATACGCACGCTGGTATCAGCGTATATCAACACGTTCGCAAGGAACCCGGAATATCCCCTGGTCCTTATCCATCAACTTCTGCACCGCGACAAGAACGTTCCGATTATTCTCAAACAGGTGATCTCGTCGCTTGGCGACGGCCCGCGAAGGCTCATCATGCTGCTCGAAAGCGAAATCCGCGCCGGCCGGGTCAGAAGGATTGATCCTGTCCATTTCATCATGAACGTAATCGGCATGATCATGGTGACATTTTTTTCCCGGCCCGCCTCCGAAATCATAAGGCAGGTTTCCGGGCTGTCAATTTCCTATAATGCCGATTTTTACGAGTCGAGGATCCAGGCGATCACCGACATGATCTGCGAAGGAATTCTGGTCAAGGAGAAACAATAATGAAAAGAAACGGCGCAATTACCGCTGCATGCATCGGCCTTTTCTGTCTGCCGGCAATCATTTACGGACTGAGCCTCAAACGGGCGCAGGAATCCCTCTTGTACAATAACCTCGACATCGTCATGGCCTACCAGGATTATTGCAAAAAATCCTACGAAGAGGCCGAGGCAAAGTCGGTCTGGTGGCCGTCGCTGGATGTTGTGGGCGGTTACAACTACTTCACCGAAAAGAACACGATCGACATACCAGGCGGTTTTTTTGCGCCGAACTCCCCGGCCAGAGAGGGTTCTCTGGGCACCAACTACAAGGCCGAGGCCGGCCTGAACGTGAGCTATCCGATCACGGCAGCATTTGTCAATATCTTCAACGTTAAGTACCGGCATCTTGCCCTCCAGATGAAGGACGCGCAGAACGAGGGGCTCAAGAACCAGCTTTCGTTTAAGCTGGGCGCCCTCTATTTCCTGTGGGGCCTGTCGTATTCCCAGGCGGAAGTGTACCAGACGCTTGTCTCGCAGCTTACCGACCAGGCCGCGCAGGCGCAGAACCTTAAAACAGGCGGCCTTGCGTCGTCCTCGAAGGTGCTCGACGCGCTTGCGCGTCTCGCGAGCGCAAAGGCCGACCTCGTGACCGCGCTGAACCAGACCGACTCCCTTAAATTTGAACTTATGAACTTTACCCAATGCAAAGATCCCGACCCTTCGCCCGAGGAATACTCGTTCAACGTGGACTCCGCGGCGCTCATGGCGCTCGACACGATTTCCCTTAACAGCGGAAGGCCCGAGCTCGCGGCCATGGACCTCGGCATCAGCCAGCTTTCCGTTCTCCAGGACATCATCCGCGGCCAGAAATACCCCAGCCTTGTCGCGGTGGTCGGATACCACTATGCGAACCCGGGGCTTAAAATGGGCGGCACCGATTTCATGGGCTACGGACAGGCCGGCCTTGCCCTCACCTGGAACCTGTTTGACGGATTCAAGGTGACAAACCAGAGGAAACAGACCGCGCAGCAGGCCGAAATCGTGAAATACCAGAAGCAGCAGCAAATTGACACATGGAACAACGCGATCAAAAACGCAAAGCTCCAGGTGACAAGGTCCGTCCGCCAGATCGACGCGGCGCAGGCGTCGTTCGCCGCGGCCGAGGCGGTCGCCGCCGACGCGAAGAACAGCGTGGCCGCGGGGGTCATCACCCAATCGGACTACCTCAACGCGCTTACCGCGCGGGCGCGCGCCGCGCTGGCGGTCAAACAGGCCGCATTCATGAAAAACATTGCCCTGCTGCAGCTGTATTTTGCTTCGGGAATGGAATTGAAGTTTTAAAAATCACCGCAAAGACGCAAAGGACGCAAAGAAGACAAAAAATTGTACCACAGAGACACAGAGAGCGCGGAAAAGAAATGGAAGAGAAGAGTGATGAGTGATATGGAGCTCCCCCTACCTGCGGCATCCCCCTTTACAAGGGTGACAGTTCTGAGGGGGATTGCAGTGAGAATCAACGTATAAAACGTTTATCTGGAGAATAGAGCATTAAACAAATAAAAAGCGAGGACGCGATGAAACCACAAAAGTTCAGCAGAATCGGATTCGTATTGTTTGTCCTTCTTATCATCGGCACTCAACTTAATTGCAGCGCCACAAGAAGCAAGGACTTCATCGGTTCGGCCGTGGTCGAGGCCCAGACCTATCAGATCGCCACCACGGCCCAGGGCACCATAGTGGCGCTGTACAAGGACGAAGGCCAGCAGGTTGCCAAAGGCGAACTCGTGGCGGTGATCGACACGGTCCCGTTCGTGCTCAAGCTCAACGAGCTCTTTGCCTCGCTCGCCGAGCTCACCAGCAGCATTTCGGCCAAAAAGGTGGAGGTCTCTTCACAGGAATCGGACGTGAAGGGCGTCGAGCGCGAATACAAGCGCATCGCCACGCTGGTTTCACAGGGATCGGCGCCTTCGCAGCAGAAGGACAACCTGGAAACGCAGGTGGAATCGTCGTCGCTCCGCGTGCAGGCGAACAGGGGCGTATTGTCGGGCCTGCAGGCGAAAATCAACACGATCAACGCGCAGAAGGCCCAGCTTATGGACCAGCTGTCACGCTGCTACGTGCGCGCGCCTGTTTCCGGGGCCGTGCTTACAAAGTATAAAAACCTCGGCGAGGTAGCGCTGCCCGGCAATTCAATTTTCGAAATCGGCAAATACGACACCATGCAGATCGATTTCTACGTCACCCAGCCCATGCTTCCGTCGTTCAAGCTCGGCCAGATTGTGCGCATCCGTCTCGACAGCGAAGCGCCGGGCCGGAAAGACAAGCAGGTGTTTCTGCCCGCGCAGGTCACCTGGATAAGCAGCGATGCGGAGTTTTCGCCCAAGAATATCCAGACAAGGGAAAGCAGAAACGAATTGGTGTTTAAAATAAGATCAATGGCGGCTAATACTGATGGACAGCTAAAAAGAGGTTTACCCGTTGAAGTGTGGAGATAAAAAATAAAAACAAGAATATGTTGGTGGGGGAAGTATCCCCCTCGCTCCATTCCGGCTTGACAGCCGGTATTCCGCTACCCCCTCCTGGGTGGCCCCGGGGTAGCATTCGATGCAAGACTCGCACTTTATTGAAAAGGGGCACCCGCGAGCGTTTGTCAAGATAATCTTAGGGCAGTAAATGTATCGTTGGCGCCACTCTCGATTGTTAAGTAGTTAAAGATTGTCGCCGCGTTAGGGGCGACGGAGGGTGTGCTGGAGCACATTACCGGCCGACCCCGCCGCTAGGCATAGGGGCGGTCCGGCAACGAGGCGAATAGCCGAGCCAGGAGGAGAACCGACCCCGCGAAGCGGGGGAACGCCCATCTTTAAATATTAAAATTAAAGAAACAGTTATTATGGTTTACGATATAGAAATCACCGACCTCTACAAAAATTATTCCGGCGAACATGCCTTGGCCGGAGTGTCTTTATCTATACCAAAAGGCTGTCTGTTCGGCCTTGTCGGCGCCGACGGGGCGGGCAAGTCGACGCTGCTGCGCATCTGCACCACGCTTGTCGCGGCCGACAAGGGCTCGGCGCGCGTGTGCGGGCTTGACACGGTGAAAGATTTCCTGAAAATCCGTTCGCAGATCGGCTACATGCCGCAGAAATTCTCCCTGTACCAGGACCTGAGCGTGCGGGAAAACATGCAGTTTTTCGCAGACCTTTTCGGCGTGAAGCCGAAGGAACGCGATGCGCGCATGGCCCGCCTGCTCGAGTTTTCGCGGCTTGCGCCGTTTCAGGACAGGCGGGCGCGCAACCTATCAGGCGGGATGAAGCAGAAGCTCGCCCTGTCGTGCACGCTCATCCACACACCCGCCGTGCTGTTTCTCGACGAGCCCACAACAGGCGTTGATCCTGTTTCGCGCAAGGAATTCTGGGCAATCTTGAAAGAACTTAAAAACCAGGGAATCACCATTGTCATTTCCACGCCGTACATGGACGAGGCGCACCTCTGCGATGAACTGCTGTTTCTTCACAAGGGAAAAGTAATGATGCTTGGAAAGCCCGATGAGCTGCTTGCACAATATCCCTATCCGCTGTTCAAGATATCAAGTTCATCGTCGACATTGACCGTGCCGAAAAGCGTTGCCTTGCCCAACGGAATCGCGCTGATATATCCCGAAGGCGGAAATATCCACGTTGCAATGAGCAATAAAAATTTACGCGAGAATGAAATCTTATCTCTGATAAAGCCTATACTGCCAAAAGCGGAATCGATTGAAAAAATAGGTCCTAAAATTGAAGACCTGTTTATTTACCTGTTGTCGGAGAAAAAAGAGAGTTGAACGTTGGAGGTTGGAAGTTAAAAGCAAGACTGAACTTTGACTGATAAAATCATGAATTATTCCATCGAAACAAATGACCTTACCAAAAAATTCGGCTCCTATACCGCCGTAGACCATATCAACGTGTCGGTGAAGCAGGGCGAAATCTTCGGGTTTCTCGGCGCGAACGGCGCGGGCAAGACCACGGCCATACGCATGCTGTGCGGACTCCTCACCCCGACAAGCGGCTCGGGCCATGTTGCCGGGTTCGACATCATGAAGGAGACGTCGAAGATCCGCTCGCGCATCGGCTACATGTCACAGAAATTCAGCCTGTACCCCGACCTTGCCGTGCGGGAAAACCTCAGACTCTACGGTTCACTGTATGGGCTTGACAAGAACGACCTCGAACGGCGCATCACCGAAATGTCCGTTCAGCTCGGGCTGGTCGATTTGCTCCCCCGCATCACCGGATCGCTTCCCTGGGGGTGGCAGCAGCGGCTGAGCCTCGCCTGCGCCAACCTTCACAAACCGCAAATCCTGTTTCTCGACGAGCCCACGGGCTCGGTGGACCCTTTAAGCCGCAGGAATTTCTGGGAGCTTATCCAGTCCCTTTCGGAAGAAGGCACCACCATTTTCGTCACCACGCACCACATGGACGAAGCGGAATACTGCCACAGGATATCAATCATGATAAACGGTAAAATCGCGGCGATCGATTCGCCCCAGGCGCTCAAGGACCAGAACCGCTGCGACACCCTGCTCGATGCGTTCCTCGCCATTGTGGAAGGGGGCGGCCGGTGAACCCACGCATACGCGCGCTCATCCGCAAGGAAGTCTGGCACATCCTGCGCGACTGGCAGACCCTGCTCATCGTGCTCGCCATGCCCGTGTTCATGATGTTCCTCTACGGCTACGCGCTCGACGTGAACATCACTGACGTGGAAGTGATGGTGGAAGACCCGTCGCCGTCCGCCGAGACCGCCGAACTCATCCGCGCCATAGACGAAAGCAGCCTGTTCAAGGTGACGGGCGTGGTGCGGTCGGCGGGCAACCCGGGCGACATTTTTAAGAAATACCACGTCAAGGCGCTGTTCCGTTTTTCATCTTCATTCGCCGCCGATCTTCGTCGGCCGGGCACCCCTGCGTCAGTGCAGGTGCTTATTGACGGATCGGACCAGAACCTCGGCGCCATCCTCCGCAACGCCGTTGAACCGTTCCTGCAGAAATGCGTGCTTTCGATCCTGCACGTGCCCGTGCCCGTGAGCGTCACCATGCACCAGATCATTTTATACAACCCGCAGCAGAAGAGCGCCATGTACTTCGTGCCCGGGCTCATGGTGATCATCCTCATGATGATATCGGCCATGCTCACCTCGCTCACCATCACGCGCGAAAAGGAGATGGGCACCATGGAGCAGATGCTGGTGTCGCCCATCCGGCCGGCCGAGATCATGATCGGGAAGATCACGCCCTACATCGCCCTTGCCGGCATCGACGGCGCGCTCATTCTGCTCGTGGGGTATTTCGTGTTCGGCGTGGTCATCAGCGGCAGCCTGCTGCTCTTGACAGTCGCGAGCCTCATCTATATCTTTGCCGCGCTCGCGCTCGGCCTGCTCATCAGCACCCTGGTTGCCAAACAGGAACACGCCATGCTCATCGTGCTGCCGGCCACCGTGATGCCCACCGTGCTGCTGTCCGGGTTCATCTTTCCGCTCACCAGCATCCCCATCGTTCTGCAGTGGATCGCGCACGCGATCCCGGCCACCTATTTCCTTATCGTGATCCGCGGCATCATCCTCAAGGGCGTGGGCCTGGCGCAGCTGTGGCAGCCGATGCTCGTGCTCACCTGCATGGGCCTGTTCCTGCTCGCGGTGTCCATCAGAAAGTTCAAGGTGAAACAATGAGATTCATACGCCTTATAATATGGAAGGAGTTCTCGCAGATACGGCGGGACCCGCTCACCATACGGCTCATTATCCTGCCCGTGGTGATACAGATGTTTTTCTTAGGATACGCCATCACCACGGAGGTGAAGAACACCACCATCACCGTACTCGACAGAAGCAACACGCCCGAAAGCGCGTCGCTCGTGCAGACCATTCTGCACAACCGGCTGTTCCGTTTCGCGGGCTATGCCGAAAGCGAGGCCGACTGCCGCGAAAGGCTTGACAAGGGCGAGGCAAGGCTCGCGCTGGTTGTGCCGGCCGATTTTTCCAAAACGCTGTCGGCCCCGGCCGGCGCTGATGTCTCGCTCATGATCGACGGCCAGGACGCCAACTCGTCGAACATCGCCAGCGGCTATATCAACGCCATCGTCACGGGATGGAGCGTGGACGTGCTCAGGCAGAAACTCGCGGCCCGCGGCCTGCGCATCCAGAACGTGCTCCCCGTGGAGGTGCGCCCCGTCATCCTCTACAACCCCATGCTCAAATCGGCCTGGTACATGGTGCCGCCCATGGCCGTGGTGCTCGTCACCATGATCACGGCGCTCCTCACAGGATTCTCTATTGTTAAGGAGAAGGAGGCAGGCACGCTCGAGCAGCTCATGGTGACGCCCATCAGCCCGGCGCATGTCGTGCTCGGAAAGATCGTCCCCTACGTGGTGATCGGCCTGTTCGAACTGTGCGCCGTGCTCGCCTCGGCCACCCTATGGTTCCGCGTTCCTTTCAGGGGCAATTTCTTTGTTTTACTTCTATTCGGCCTCATCTACATGTCGTCGTCGCTCGGCATCGGCATCCTCGTGTCCACCATCGCGCGCAACGCCCAGCAGGTGCTGTTCATGCTGTGGTTCCTGCTCATCTTCTTCCTGTTCCTCTCCGGGTTCTTCCTCGCGCTCGAAAACATGCCCGACTGGGTGCAGAAAGTCACCTATGTAAACCCGCTCCGCTATTTCATGTTCATCGTCAGGGAAATGTTTCTGAAGGGCAGCGGTTTTGCGGAGCTGTGGCCGCAGGGTTTGGCCATGCTTGTCATTGGAGGTGTGGTGTTCGGGGCGTCGCTATTGACATTTCAGAGAAAAGTATCCTAATAAATAATAAATCCTCCGGGGGAGATGTATCTCCCCCAGCCTCGGCCAGCTTCGCAGTCCTCGGCACTCCCCTCTCCAGGGTGCGGCCGGGCACCTGCAACTGCAAGCTTCATTCATCCGTTGGGCGCACCCGCGAGCAATAGCAATTAAGGATTCCCTATTTACAAAGGTTGTTTTTGGCAGCGAGTAAAATGTCTCGATCGGAGGCACTAACGTAGGTTTACGAATTGGAAGATTCTCGACGCGCCAGGCAGGACTGCAGGGTGCGCAGGAGCGCAGGGCCGTCTGACCATGGCCCGAAGGGCCATAGTGGCAGTACGGCACCGAGGCCTTGGCCGAGCCCGAAAGGAGGCCGACCCCAAACAAATGAAGGGGCGGGTTTAGAACCCACCCCTTCATTTGTTTGGGGTAACGCCCGAATTTTTAATTAACTTTATTTACTTAATGTCTATAACCACGAGGTCGACCCGCCGGTTCTTGGCCCTTCCCTCTTTGGTGCTGTTGGTCGCTATGGGCTTTTTGAAACCGTATCCCGTCGACGAAAGCCTGGCGTCGGAAATGCTCTGCGCAACAAGGAAGTCGCGGACGTTCTTCGCCCTTCGCGTCGACAGGTCCTTGTTATAGGCCTCGGTCCCGATGTTGTCGGTGTGGCCCTCGACCACGACGCGGCACTTGGTGTAGACCATGAGGATACCCGCGATTTTTGCAAGGTTGGTTTTGAGATCGGGCGTCACATCCGCTTTGTCAAAGCCGAACAGAAGGTCCGACACGGAAATAATGGTGCCGCGCGCGTCCTTTCTCACCTTGATAAGTTCGCTCTGCAGCGACATGAACCGGCGCTCGGCTTCTTCGCGCAGCTTCCTGGTTTTTTCGTTTTCCGCGTCAAGCTTGGACCTGAGGTCCGACGCCTTGCTTCTCTCGATACCGGCTATCTTGTCATTGATTTGGTTTATTTCGGAATGGAGCGAATCCCGGCTGGCCGTGATATGCGCGAGTTCGTTGTCCAGATCGTTCCGCTGGAACTGGAGCATCGCGGCCTCGGAAGACAGCGAGCACGCCTTGAACATCTCCAGTGCCCTTTTCTCCTTGGTTCCCGACCCAAGCCAATTGAGGATCCCCTTCTTCTGCTGTCCGTTCGGGAAATTTTCGAGCATATACTGGTAGGTGACCTCAATACGGGCAAGTGCGTAAATGTAAAGGTCAATGTCGGTGAGCTTGCCGCCCGCCCGCTGCTGATAAGCGTCTTTCAATTCGGTCTTGAGCTCCAGAACGGCGTTGGTCATGGCCGCAGGCCCGCGTGAAGCGGCTGTCGTATCGGCGACCGCGGCAGGCGCCGGCGCCGCTTTTGAAGAAGAGTCCGGTTCGGCCGCTGCGGACATGACCGCCAGCAGAAGCGCTATGGGAAGGATAATGTGTTTCATTATTTGCCTCCCTTCAGCTCATCAAGGACTTTTTTATAGGTACTCAATTGCTCGTCATCGTCGCTCAGTTTCTGCCGTGCGCTCTCCACAATCTTTTCCGTTTTCGCGAGCTCGATTTTCGACAGCCCCAGCCGGTAATAAATGATGGCCAGATCGAATGCCGCAAACGCGTCTTCCCTTTGATCGGCCTGCTGCCTGATATTGGCCAGCGACACCAGCGAGTCGGCGCTGGAAATTTCGGCCGACTTCAGGTTGTTCTGATCGCAGAAGTTTTTCAAGGTCGTCGCTTCGGTCATGTCTGACCGCAAAAGCATGTTGTATCCCGTGTCATCGCAGCCCGCCATGCACAGGACAAGCACCGCCATGGCGGCGCCGGCAAGTAATTTTTTCTTCTTCATAAGCAACCTCGCCTGTTAATGTTAAAGAGATTTAAAAAATATAATTGGCTTTTTGGGGTAATGCAAACCAATATTTGGGAGCAAGCGATAAAGAATAAAACAAAATCCGGGCGTTCCGCGGCTTCGCCGCGGCGGCCGTGTAACCCGCCCTTCCTGTTGGGCGGGTTAAGGCCCGGATGGTCTCGGCTACGCCTCGGGCAGCCACGGCGCGAGACCGCTTCGCGGTGCGTCCGGGCAGCATCGCTCTCCAGAGCGACCTCCGCTCCGGCCTAACGCGCGGTAGAATTTATTTCCGCAACACTTACTACTCCCCCTCTCCTGTGGGAGAGGGGCAAGGGGTGAGGTTAAACGAAAAGAGCAATCAAACGTTTAACCATTTGAATGTTCTTCCATCGCCATCAGTGTACTTTAAGGAAGGTCACACGCCGGTATCCGCCGCAACTGCATCAGCAGTTTTTTTTCCTGGGTGCGGCCGGGGACCGGCGGTGGCAAGATTCATACTTCCGCTGGGCGCACCCGCGAAAAGTTGTTGTTAAGAAAAAAGCTTCTGATAAAACCAGGACTTGATAGGGCGGACGGACAGGGTCAAACTATTCTTTAATTGGCGCAAGGTATTTGCCATCTAAATTGAGAAGTATCTTTTCGCCATCATAACCACTTAGATTTTTTATAATTTCTGCGCGATTATAGTTCCCTTCGTTCAACTTGAATCGCCCTTTGGTCCATAATTCACGAGATTCGTAATAAATCTCCGCGTAGAACGCACCTCTTAAAGTGTCAATCTTGATCCAACAACCACCGTCTTTTCCTCCAACCCAAATGCAGCCTGCGACCGGCGGGTTTTTCTTTATTTCCCCCTTTTGCGCTCCGCAAGATATTAGCAACGCAGCTAATAATGCCACTAAAAGTTTCATGGAAACGCCTCCAGACAACGGATACATCACAGGAAACCCAAATATAGCTTAGGTAGCGCGGGTGCCCCCCAACCGGAGCTTGTTTCTCGCAAATCAACTTTCCCGGGGGACACCCAGAAGGGGGTAGCGTAGGACTTTGCGAAGCAAAGGCTGGAGCGAGGGGGAAACCTCCCCCAACAAGAAAATCTTTGTTTAATTATTAATTAATACTTGTCTTACCAGATCATGCTTCAACTTTTACTGCAATTTTATCCTCAGATGCCATTTTTCTCATCATCCTTCGCATCGGCTGCAGCCATAAACCAATTCTCCTCCTTATAAGCCAGGCCAGCCCGAGGCCCAGAACCCACAAAAAATACAGGTTATGCACCCTGACAAACTTTACGGCCTGCCGCAGCCAGTACGAGGGCCTCAGGTAAAACCGGAAAAAACACTTCCTGCCGTACTCTTCGATGAAACGCGTGGGATAGATGCTGGTTTTTCTTTCCAGTCCCGCGGGCGTGTTGAAGTCCTCGTCCGTGACCTTTCCCTCTTCGTAGGCTTTTTTCCACAAAATGGACCCGTAGGTGTAGTCGAGCACCCAGAAGCTTGTCACGTCAAGCGGCAGGGAGGCCGCGAACCTGTAGGTGCGATCAAAATGCTCCGTGGTTTCCATGGGCGCGCCGAAAATGAACATTCCTGCCGTGTAAAGCCCCGCCCTGTCCGCTAGCTTCACCGCGTTCCCGATGGTCTCCACCGTGGCGCCCTTGTTGTAGAAATCAAGCACCTCCTGGTTTCCCGATTCAAGCCCGAAGGTGATCAGCACCACGCCCGCCTTTTTCATGAGGGAAAATAGCTCGGCGTCGGCCGAGTCGGCCCTGCCCTGCACCGCAATGGTGAGCCTTGCGTTCATGCCGATGATGCCGGTGAGGATTTTTTTCGCCCGTATTTTATCTGCGGTGAAGTTGTCGTCTACGATGCCCAATATTTTATAGCCCTGGCCTCCGATGGTCCGTATTTCCTCGACAACATTGTCCGCGCTGCGGGCGCGGTATTTCTGGTATGCGAGCGCATTATGCGCGCAGAAGGTGCATTTTCGCGGGCAGCCCCGTGACGTAATGATCGTGGTGATGTCGCGGCTCCGTTTGCCGAGTATCGAATATCCCTTGTTGTCGCGCAAGAGGTCCCGCCGCGGGAATTTCATCCTGTCAAGATCATCCTCGTAATAATAGGGCCTTCCGTTCTTCACCGCGCCGGACGCGTCGCGGAACACAACGCCGGGCAGCTGCTCGGGCCCTTTCCCTGCCAGCACCGCGTCAACGACCTCGACGATGACTTTTTCCGCCTCGCATGCGACGGTCAGCACGGTGCCCGGGATCGGCCGGGGGTGCAGGATGCAGTCCGGCCCGCCCACGATCACCGGCAATTTTGGACGCATTTCGTTTATGGTCTTGATAATCGCGAAGGCGTTTTTCCTGCTGAAGCTCAGCAGGGAGATGCCCGCCAGGTCGGCGTCGGCGATCAGGGAATAAAGATGTGCGTCGGAATATTTCTCCGCGTTGTAATCGCAGCATTCGACGGAATGGCCCGCATCAATCAATTCTGCCGCCAGGTAGAGAATGCCCAACGGCGGGGAAATCGTTTTTTCCTGCTGGGTGAACTCCTCGTCGTTCCCGCCGAAGATTTTCACGTCCCCTGCGGGATAAATGAAAACGATTTTTTTATTCGGCATAGGCCATCCTCTTATTTCCTTTTCAGCAGTTCTTCGGCGTGCTTTTTCGAAATCGCGCTGTCACCCCCGAGCATCCGCGCGATTTCCGCCACTTTTTCCTGGTCTGAAAGTTTTTTCACCAAGGTGACCGTGCGGCCCGCCTGCGCGTCTTTATACACGTGGTAATGGTGGTCGGCCCTGCTCGCTATCTGGTGCAGGTGCGAAATGCAGAGCAGCTGGTGCGTGGCGCTCAGCGCGGCAAGCGCCATTGCGACCTCCTTGGCGAGCATGCCGCCGATGCCCGAGTCGATCTCGTCGAACACGAGGATCGGGATGTTGTCGTGCGCGGCAAGCACGGTCTTGATGGCGAGCATGAGCCGCGAGATCTCGCCGCCTGACGCGATTTTGACAAGCGGGAGCGCCGGCTCTCCGGGGTTGGTGCGCACCAGAAACTGCGCGTCCTCGAGGCCGTGGGCCTGCGGCGCCTGGCGCGCGATAAACTCCGTTTTCCATTCCCCGCCAATAAAGCCGAGTTTGGCCATGTGCGCGGTGATGGCCCTGTCGAAAACCGCGGCGTTCTTTTTACGGGCCGCCGAAAGCACGCTTCCCGCCTTCATGCATTCGTCAAGCGCCGCCCGTTCCCGGCCGGCCAGCGCGCTCCTGTCCGCCCCGGTATTGACAAGGGCGTCAAGGTCAGCCCTGAGTTCCCGCTCCTTTGCGAGCAGGCCGTCAAAGGTACAGGCGTATTTCTTTTTCAGGCGCTGGATTTTCGCGAGCCTGGCGTTGACAGCGTCGAGCTGCGCCGGACTCACCGACGTTCCCGATTTCTCCAGATAGCCGACGCAAAACGCCTCCAGCGCCGAAAACACTGCCGACGGCGCCTGCAAATCGGCCAGCCACGGCAGCACCGACGCGTCGTAGCGGCCCAGAATTTCAAGGTTCTTTCTGATGATGCCGATCTGGCGGCTTATTGAAGTCTCGTCGCTGTTGAGCAGCTCGTTGATTTTCGACACGCATTCGAGGCGCTGGGCCGAGGAAGACGCCAGGCCGAGTTCCTCCTCGAGCCGGGCCTCTTCGCCGGCGGAAAGGCCAAGGGTCTTGAGCTCGTTGTATTGAAACTCGAGCACGTCCCGCTTTGCCGCGAGGTCGGCGCTGCGTTTGTCGTGCTCCGCGAGCGCGTCGCGCGCCGCGACATACGCGGCGTAGCGCCCGGCGTATTCCCCTGCGGACCTGTCCACGCCCGGCAGGCGGTCGATGGTGCGCTGTGCGTTCTGCGGATCGAGAAGCGACTGGTGCTCGTGCTGGCCGTGGAAATCCACCAGATTGTCGCCCACGGTCTTGAGCACGGACAGCGGCACCGGCACCTGGTTGATGTACACGCGGTTCTTGCCGCTCCTGGCAATCACGCGGCGCACGATGCACGTTCCGCCCTCAACGGCGATGCTGTTCTGGCTTAAAATGTCGGCGAGCGGCTTTCGCATTGCGCCGAGCTCGAACACGCCGCTTACCTCGGCCTCGTCGCTGCCGCTCCGCACCTGCTCGGCGGACGCGCGTTCGCCCAGAAGGAGCCCGATGGCGCCCACGAGGATTGATTTCCCCGCGCCTGTTTCGCCGGTAAACACCGAAAACCCGTCCGAAAAATCAACGTGGACGTCCTCGATGAGCGCCAGGTTTTTTATATGGAGTTCCCGGATCATTTCTGTGTTGCCCGTATTCCAAAATTAAAAATCACCGCAAAGACGCAAAGGACGCAGAGAAAATTAAAACCAAATTGACACGGAGAACATAGAGTAAATAAAAATGAATTGAAAATTAAAAATTAAAGATTCAAGATTGAAGACCCGTTTGTTTTGCTTTTAATAATCTATAATTTTGAATTTTTAATCTTTAATCGTCTTTTTATTCCTCCGGCTGGTCGCCCGCCTTGAGGTCCTTGCCCCAGCCGAGTTTGCTCCGCAGAAGGTCGAAATACGATCGCTCCGAAAGCTGCAGCAGGTTGGTCTGGTCGCCGCAATAGCTCACCACGACCTCGTCGTCTTTTTTAAGGCGCATGTTGTCAATGCCGTCGGCGCTGATCATCACGTCGGCGTTTTTGCCGCCCGCCACAAGGCGGACCTGCCTGTCGCACGGCAAAATCAGGGGCCGCTCGGTGAGCGAGTGCGGGCAGATCGGCGTGAGGAGGAACGCCTTCACGGCGGGATCAACGATGGGCCCGCCTGCCGAGAGCGAATAGGCCGTGGAGCCGCTGGGCGACGCCACGATGAGTCCGTCGGCGACGAATTCGGTGATGAACTGGTCGCCGCTCCACGCCTTTATCGAGACGAGTTTGGGCTGGTCGAACCTGTTTAAGAAAATATCGTTAAGCGCGCGCATGGCCTTTACCTCGCTGCCGGCGCGCAGAATGCGCGCTTCGAGCAGCATGCGCTTCGTGGTGCGGTACCGGCCGTTGCTCATGTTCTCAAGATCAACCTCAAGGTTTTCGGGCCCTATGTCGGTGAGGAACCCGATGCCCCCCATGTTCACACCAATCACCGGCTTGCCCGAAAAATGGGACAGATGCACCGCGGAGAGGAACGTGCCATCGCCGCCCACCGACACCAGGGCTTCGCTTTTGGCAAGCAGCTCCTCCTCGGTCGCGCACACGCTGGCCGATGTTGGCACATGCGGTGCGAGCGCGGGATGGAAAAAGACCGGCACACCACTTTCATTCGACCACGCGAGAAAGCGGTCGAAGGTGTAAAGCACCTTCTTGGATTTCTTAAAAGCAATGATACCGAAAGAGGCAATAGGTTTCATAAAATTTTCTCTGGATTTTATTTAACAAACAGCAAGAATAATTCAAATATAATTTGGATCGCTGAGCGGGTGCGGCCGGGTACCGGTTGCTGCAAGATTCAAGCTTCCGCTGGGCGCACCCACGAGCACCCGATGACTAGAAAACAAACAATCATCATTCGTACTTACTGTCAACTGTCAACCGACAACCATCAACTTATTCTAGGGGGATACTTCCCCCACCAATAAAAATCTTAAACGCATTTATTCCCTGAACAGACATACCGATTTCAACATTTCCTCGAACCTGGGCCAGCGCCTGAGAATGGCCCCGTCGTTGACCGTGGTTTTCCCCATGCACCGCAGGCCCGCGACAGCAAAGCCCGCTGCAACATGCGCCGGCATCTGCTCGGCGATGTCGAAGCCGTCGAACTGCCGGCCGCCGTCGATAACGATGCCGTCGGGCATCTCGCCGCACCGCGCGCCGAGCAGATTGACACACGAGATAAGCTGGGCGATGCCGTCGGGCTCGTCGCCGCGGAGGCCGGCAAGGCCGCGGAACACCGACTGCCCCTCGGCGAAGGCGGCAAGCACCGCCATGGCGGGCAACTGCTGGGCATACTGGAAGAGCGGCTCGCATTCCACCTTCCTGCCGCTGTGGCCGAACTTCTCGAGCGTCACCGTGCCGCAGGAGCCGAATGACGTGTCTGCCGTTTCCTGCGTCGCCACGATGCCGCCCATTTTTTTAAAGAGCGAAAGGGTGGCCATGTTCCACGACTCCAGGCCGATGTTCTCGATAACGAGGCCCCCCTTGGGCACGAGGCACTTTGCAACCGCGAAAATTGCGCCGAGCACGTCGTCGCCCGGCACCTGCACGTCAACCTGCCTGTTTTCGCGCTTGGAAAAGTCCGCCGCAATGGTGAACATGACAGGGCCTTCGGATTTTTTCCCTATTTGCATGAAGCGCATGCGCCGTATGAGCGGGTCTTCATTTTTGTCACGAAGGTTGCTGGTGACGCCGAGCGTGTAGCCGAACACCGGAAGAATATGCCGGAGCGGGCTGGCAAAAGAAGTATCGGTGGTAAGCGAAACCTGTTTTTTGAGTCCCAGCGCAAGCCCCAGGACCGGGTGCACTTCGTCAATTGATTTGAGCGTGTCGCGCACCCTGAAATTTTCTTCGCCCGTAAGCGTCAGCGCGGTTTTACCGCTTTCGCCCCCCGCCTGAAGGCCGCAACCGAGGTCTGCGGCAAGCTTTGTCCACGCGTCGAGCCTCGCCTTTGGCAGCGGGTCGATCAGCAGGGTCTTTTTAAGCCCCAGGAGCAAAAACACCACAAAATCGCGGTACGGGATTTCTTCGTACGACAGTGTAATCGCGGATGCGGTAGCGCTGCCCGCGGGCTCCACCAGACAGCTTTCAGCGTTGCAGTTGAACACGGCATGGCCTGCGAGCGCCTTTTCCCACCACGGCACCAGCGGGATGTCGCGCAGGGGCGCGATCCTGGCCGCGGTGTCGGCGGCAAGCGTGATGACAACGGCCAGAAAGAAACAATCGCCTGACGGCGGCAGCACCACCGTCCCCTTCATTTCCCGCGCAGCAGTAACTTCCAGCACGCCGGTCACTCCCTTTCCCATGCCGTCAAACCGAGCCCGCGAAACAGGCGAACGGCCGCAGCGGCGATGTTTTTGGTTTCAAACGCGAGCCGTATGGTGCCCGCCTCGTTTTCGCGCACCATGATCACCTCGATGTCCTTGATGTTGATGTTTTCCTTTGCGCACGCATTGGCCATGAGCGCGATCATGCCGGGCTGGTCCTTTACAACAACGAAAACGTCGCACGGCGCCTGAATGAACCCCTTGCTCGACCCGGGAATTCTGGCCCTGGTCGCGGCCGCGGCGTCGAACGCGTCCATGAGCCCGTCGCACGCAAGCCCCTCTTTCATGGAGGTGAGCGCCGTAATCAGCTCGTCGATGACGGGCGCGATGCGCGATTTGTTCGTGGACAAAATGTCGTTCCACAGCGCATAGGGCGACGACGCGATGCGCGTCATGTCGCGGAACCCGCCCGCGGCGAGCGACAGCGTGCCGGGCACGCGCGATTCCATGGCCGCCGCGACATTGACAAGCGCAACCGCCAGGAGGTGCGGGGCGTGGCTCACGGCCGCGGCGATCGTGTCGTGCGCGCCGGGCGCAAGCAGCGCGTGCCTGCAGCCCAGCTTTGCGTCGAGGAAGGCGGCAAAGCCGCTCACGACATTTTCCGGGGTCTTTTCCCGCGGCGTCAGAACATAAATGGCGTTCTGGAACAGAAACGGGTCGGCCGCCGTTGGACCGCGCTTTTCCGAGCCCGCCATGGGGTGGCCGCCGATGAAATGCGCATGCGCCGGCAGGCAGAACTGCGCGGCCGCCACGATCTCGCTTTTGGTGCTTCCCACATCGGTGATGACGCAGCCTTCGGGCACGTAAAGCGTGCCGAGCCGCTCGATCGCGGCGATGATCGCGTGTATGGGCGAGCACAGAAACAGGCAGTCGGTGTCCCGTATTATCGTGTCAAGCGCCGCGTACGGGTGCCCTTCGTCAATGCAGCCGAGCGACAGCGCGGCCGCGATGCCCGCCGGGGACGACATCCCCACGATGCGTCCCTTGTACCCGGACGCTTTGAGCGCAAGACCGATGGACCCGCCGAGCAGCCCCACGCTGTATATGGCGACGGTCTTGGGATTAAATGCCGGCGACGTGCTCATGATGGTCTGTCCGCTGCGCGGTTGAGAAGGTACAGCACTTCCCCCTCCTTGGTAAGGGGTATTATGCACCCGCGGTAAAACCGGAGTATTTCCCGGGCGTCAATCACGTTCCTGGTGCCCCGGTTCACCTTTTCCTGGGCCGCCGCCACCTTGATGCGTATCCGTGCGATTATTTTTTCCTCAACGTCCTTCCGAGTGAGGAGCGCGAGCATGCCCCTGCGGTCTTTTGCACGAATCAATTCCGCATAACGAGCAGGGTCGCTGCGGAATTTGCTTTCTCCCACATACAGAGCACCGTAATGGATACGCCGGGCTATTGCCTGCAACGCGTACACATCGTGCTCCACGCTAGAGCCGAAATGGCCGTCGCTGCCCGGGCGGCAGATGCGCGGCACCAGTCCGAGGTACGCCGTCATGATTTTAGCGGTAAGATTGATTACGTCCATGTTTTTGATATGCAGCCCTGTAACGGGCAGCGAAACCGCGCGCCTCGCCCTTGGCAGTCCTTTACAAAAGGGCCTTTCTTCTGGCACGCAAAACCTGCCGAACAGTGCGTCCATCTTTTCCTGGTGCTGCAGCCTGAGTGAAAAGAGGCTCTGCCTGGCAGCGCCGGAAAATCCGCTTTTCCCCGGCCGATACACCAAAGGATTGTGCCGGAACTGCGCGCGGTCAATGAGTTTGAAGATAATGGTCTCTTCGAGCCCTTCAAGCAGCGCCGCGATGTTTGCAAGGTTGAAATTGTCCGGCATTGAGCGTCCGATTGTTAATATAGAGTAATGAGCAAGCTTTAAATATAAATAATGATAGGTTTTTAAGGGGAGGAAGATGAGCTTGTCTTATAATCAGCCAAAAAATCTGGGCGCCCCGCCGAAGACGGCGGCGGCCCTCCTATCACCTGCCCTTCAGGTTGGGCAGGTGAAGGCAAGTGGTCTCGGCCGCAGGCCTCGGGCTGCCACAGCCCTATGCCTTTTGTAGAGACGCCACGCCGAGACGTCTCTACAAAAGGCGGGTCAGGGCAGCATCGTACTCCAGCACGACCTCCGGTCCGGCCTGGCGCGTCGAGAAACTATTAATTCTTTTCCAACACCGGTGACTCCAATCGGAACTACAGCGGCATTATCGACAAGAAGTACAACGCTTCCTCGATGACCGCCGCTCGCGGGTGCCCCCCAACCGAGGATTGTTTCTCGCAAATCAACTTTCCCGGGGTGCGCCCATGAGGGGGTGTGCCCTGCTATGGAGAGGCGTAGGCGCTACGCATCTCCCTGCAGGGCCAGGGGGACACCTCCCCCGCCAAAACATTATTTTTATATTGATTTAATGAGTCTTAGACTCATTTTCTTTTATTTTTATATTATATTTATCGTGGCAACCGTTACCACGAACAATGAACACGCATTACAGGAGCCGGAAATCATGAAAAGAATACTCGTAACGCTTCTTCTGATGGGCATCATACTCGTTGTTCCCGCAGCCTGCGGCACCGGGCCCCAGATTTCGCCGGACGCAGAGGAGTTCGATGCCGGCACCATTAAGGCGGGGGCGCTCTCCTCGGTAAAACATGTGTTTAAAATCAAGAACACGGGCGACAGCGTGCTTGTCATCCGCGATGCGAGGCCGGGCTGAGGGTGCACCGTGGTCGGTTTCGACACGACCATCCTTCCCGGTCGGGAAGGCACCATAACCGAAGAAGTGTCAATGTCAAAAATACACGACGGCCCGTTTACCAAATGTCTCACGGTGTCGTCGAACGCCAAAAATAAGCCGCAGCTGCAGCTCTGCATGAAGGGCCTGGTGAAGGTCCCGCTCTCGGTTTCACCCAGCTATGCGCAGATGAAGCGGGGGAAAAGCGGCGCATTCGAGGCGGAGCTGACGCTCACCACCGAAAAGCCCGACCTGAAGGTCACGGAGGCTTTTTTCACGGCAGGTACCGGTTCGTCCGGGCAGACGCCCTGGCAAAACACCCTGCCGATGCATTGCGTGTTTAAATTGACAAAACCGGACTCGGCCGGTTCCGGCGGAGTATGGGCGTACAAGCTTCTGTTAACCGCGAATTTCGAGGAAAAGGAAAGCAAGTCCGGCGAGTTTGTCATCAAGACCAATCACCCGGAAGCCGCGGAAGTAAAGGCCCCGGGCTCAATCGATGTGACCGCGGACCAGAAAAAATAGGGCCGGAAGGCATTGCCCTTTGTTTCTTTTTTGCAAAGCCGGGCTTTCTTTTAAAGTCCGGCTTTTATAATTTTTACCGGGAATATTGTGAGCTACAAGCACCTGTTCGGCCCTGTTGCGTCAAGGCGCCTCGGCGTTTCGCTCGGCGTAGATATAATGCCTTCCAAGGTGTGCAACCTCAATTGCATTTACTGCGAATGTGGAAGCACCACTGCGCTTTCGGCCGAGCGCCGGGAATGGGTCCCCGCCTCGGAAATAATCGCCGAGCTTTCAGGTTTCCTCGCGCAATCTCCCAATCTTGACGTGGTGACCATAACCGGCTCGGGCGAGCCCACCCTCAATACGGGCCTGGCCAGCATTATAAGGTTTTTGAAAAAAAAACATCCCCGCTATGCAACGGCACTTCTCACCAACGGCACCCTGTTTACCCTGCCCGGCGTACGGGCGGCGGCATCCCTTTTCGACTATGTTCTGCCCTCGCTCGACGCAGTGTCCCGCGACGCCTTCAAAAAAGTGAACCGGCCGCACGGCGGGCTTGACAATAAAAAGATAATCCAGGGGCTCGCCCGCTTCGGCCGCGAATACAAGGGTGCGTTGTGGCTCGAGGTGTTTATCGTCCCGGGCGTCAACGATTCCGAAAAGGAGCTGATTCTCCTTAAAAAAGCAATTAATGAAATCAGCCCGGTCCGCGTCCAGCTTAACTCACTCGACCGTCCCGGCGCCTGTGATTCCGTTGTACCGGCCTCCGAAGAACGCCTCCGCGAAATTGCGGCATTTTTCAGCCCTCTGCCCGTGGAAATCATTTCGCGCCGGATTATTGCTTCGGCAACAGGCGCGGCCGGCTTGGAACTTGAGTCTGCGATTGTTGCCACATTGCGCCGCCGGCCTTCAACGGTCGAAGACCTTTCTTCGGCGATTGGCCTGCCCATCAACGACGTTACCGCGGTCCTTTCGCATCTGGTCAAGAGCAATAAAGCAGGGACAAAGACAATTAAAAAAAGGATTTTTTACAGAATGATTTGCTGATGATATTTAATCGTGTCCGGTTAAACAGAGCCCCCTAAAATTCCCCCCGAAGGGGGGATACGAGATAAAAAACTTGATAGGTACATTTGTTGAGATTTTTCCCGGACACGTCTGAATGATATTATCTGTGCATAAACTCGGGCAAGCCCCGGACAGCCGTGTCGCTTCGGACCACAACATTCGGGAATTGGCCAAGTTATATTATTCCCTTTACATTCCGGTTGACGCAATTATACAATTCAATTATCTGGTGCATTGACTTGGGGCGATTTAGTATTTTCATGGTTGGAGAAAAACGTTTTAATCGGGGAGAATACCTATGTGGAAAATAATGGCAGTGGCGGGATCACTGTTGTTTTTAATTGGTTGTTCAACCGGTAACGAGCTCAATCTGGTAAATGACGCCGCAGGAGCAGTCACTTTTAATTTTAGGGCGAATCTTGACACCATGTGGAGCGCTACAAGGAAAACGATCAAGGACATTCCAAACGGAGAATTCATAGGCAGTGGGACCTTCTGGCTTCCTGGCCCGTATGTGGGAGGGACTATGCCTACCATCCCGGCCCTCGTATTTAAGCAGGACAACACCAGGTGGACCTTGTATTTTACTTCCGTTATTACTAAGGATGGCACTTACAATGTATTTCTCAGTGCTACAACATCCGACGGCACAAACATTACATCGCCTTAACTTCTTCAGTCATTGCAGCCCGCAGTACCCTAAAGCTTATCTCAGCCTCACCATTGTCGCTCCTTGGCCGCCGTCTTTCGGCATAGCCGTTGTAAAGCTTCTAATACGCAGACCATTTTTCCCCTCCAGGTACTGCCGCACCGCGGTTTTCAGCACAGCGCCTTCTGCCGGCGCGGAATGAAGCCCGTATCCGTGGATGACCAGCAGTTCCGCAATGCCCCGTTCCGCGCATTCGTCGATTGCCTCGCGCAGTACCGCCAGCGCGATAACTGTTGTCATGCCGTGAAGGTCGAGCGTTTTCCTGAATTTCCTTTTTCCGCTTGGCTGTGTCGCGGATTTTCTCTGCTGCTGTTTTTCCGTTGACGCAAGAGCGTCTTTGTCGCGCACACCGTGCCGGTCGATATATTCTAATATCTTCTTTGTGGATTCAGATGATTTCGGCATGGCAGGTATTTCTCTGATCTATTGGTTTACAGAGGAAAGAAAATTTGTGTAAGTAAAATTTATATTTGTTTGTTCCTTGAGACCTCACCCCCGGCTTTTCCGCCCTTCCAAGTTGGGCGGGCCGATTCTCTCCCACAGGGAGAGGGAGAAAATATTGAATCTTATTTTATAAAAGAGAGGGGGAAAGAGATCCTGTAAAAACGTTATCGAGATTCCTTCACTCCTCGCAATGGTGTCTGGATTCTTTTTTTCGGCAGAGGTCCGCGGGTGCCCCTTGTCAATAATGCGCGGGCTTGCAGCGGATGATACCCCGGGGCCACCCAGGAGGGGGTAGCGGAACAAAGTGGAGCGAGGGGGATACCTCCCCCACAAAATACAATTCTATCTATTATTTATTTCTTTAATTTTTCCATTTCCCCCGTTATTATCGCCACGTGCTTCAGCTCCTCGTTCAATATCTTCTCCACGTCTTTTCTGCCCAGGTTCTCCGGCACGAGGTTGAGCATGGTAGAATACAGGACCACCGAATCCTTCTCGAAAACAAGCGCCATCGAAAGCGCGTCAATGGCCGTCTTGCAGCGGGACACAAGGCCGGGGATGTCGGCGTCGGCCCGGAAAATATGTGAATCGGCGGCGGCCTTCAGGTACAGGAGCAGCTCGTTGGCCGGATCGTACGACACGGGTTCGCGCGCCGCCTGCGGCAGCCCCGCCTTGAGGTTTAAAAACAGCTGCACGTGCTGGCTTTCCCAGCTTGCAAGAGACGTGAACAGGTCCTTCACCGTTTTTTCATGGGCCATTGCAGCGGACGCTTCATAAAATCTCTTTCCGTTTTTCTCGATGGTGACGCCGATTTCGTATATTTCGTCGGCACTGTAGGATATGGACATGAATACCTCCTGTCATTGTTGTTGCTTTATTTGCCGGTAAAAATACATCACTCCGTTGCGCACTCGGACGCATAGCTGTCGAAATCCATCCATTCAATGCCCAGTCCGGTGGGGGGCATCGCGCCCTTCGGGTAGGTGCCGCACGGCCCTTTGTCAAGGACGCTGCCGAGCACGCGCCACGACTCCTCGGTTTCCCGCGCGCCCACGAACAGCGTATGGTCGCCGCGCACCGCGTCGAGCAGCAGTTTCTGGTACGCTTCCGGGATTTCGGCGGTAAAAGCTTTATTATAGCAGAACGTCATGCGCGTGTCGGTAAGCTTTATGTTGGTGCCGGGGTTTTTACCTGACAATCCAAGAACAATTCCCGACGCAGGCTGGATTTTGAAAACGATGACATTCCGATTTGGAGCGCCGGTCCCTGTAAAAAGTGTTGAAAGGGGGGCCTTGAACCGTATGCCGATCTCGGTACCGGTCCGGTGAAGCGCCTTTCCCGTCCGCAGGTAAACCGGCGTGCCCGACCACCTTTCATTGCCGATCTCAAACATCAGCTCGGCAAAGGTCTCGGTCCCGGAGCCGGTTGCGATTCCTTTTTCCTCACGGTACCCTTCATACTGGCCGCGGCGACATTCCCTGACGGAAAGCACCCTGAGGATTTCCATTTTACGTTTCCGGATGTCTTCAGCGCCCAGGGTTTCAGGAGCATCCATGGCAATAAGGCACACGAGCTGCATCAGGTGGTTCTGCACCATATCGCGTATGATTCCTGCCTTGTCAAAGTACTGCGCCCTGTCCGCAACGGTGGCCTCCTCGCACGCATTTATCTGGATTGACTCGATGTAGCGGCTGTTCCATACCGGCTCGAACAGCGCGTTGGCAAACCTGAACACGAGAATGTTCTGCACCGCTTCCTTGGCAAGATAATGGTCGTTCCGGAAAATCTGCGATTCGCTGAAACAAACGGAAAGCTCCCTGTTCAGCAACTGTGCAGATTTGTAATCCGAGCCAAAGGGCTTTTCGATGATAATGGATGTCTCTTCGCAGAACCCCTCGGCGGCAAGCTCGCGCGCCGTTTGGGCATAGGTGTCGGGCGGAAGGGCAAAAAAGAAAATGACGCGCGAAAATTTTCCTTTTCCGGCAAGATATTTTTTAAGGCCGTGTATGCCCTGATGATAAAAAAGCATTCCGCCGAACGCGTCCGTGAAACCAAAGCGCTGCCTGAACTGCTCGTCGGTAAACGGTGTCCGTCCGGCACCGACAATGATTGAGCAGTCGGTAAGCTCGCCGCGCTGGCGCAGCCGGTGCAGCGCAGGCATGAGCTTTTTTACCGCGAGGTTGCCTGACGCGCCGAGAATCACGATGGCATTGCCTGCCAGGCTGCAAGCCGCAATCATTGCTTTTTTCCTTTCCGCCGCCGCATGGATTTTCGGCCGCAGTCGGCACTGGACATCCTGCACGCCCTGCACCGCGATTCGGCGCACCACTGGCACGCGAGGCAGTCCTTGCAGGGATATTTTTTGCCCGCGGCGCCTGCGCCCCGCGGCCTGGAAGGACCCGTTGATTTACTCAGGGGAAAATTCGTCTTTGCCGACGCCGCATTGGGGGCATACCCAGTCGGCGGGAAGTTTTTCAAACGGTGTTCCCGGTGGGATTCCCCCGTCCGGGTCGCCGGTTACGGGATCGTAGATCCATCCGCATGCGTTGCACACGTATCGTTTCATGGTGGTCTCCTTTTTTCTCTGTGCTCTCTGTATCTCTGTGGTGAATTTTATTGTATCACCAGTTTTCCGCCAGCACCTCGAAATGCGCCTGCGGATGGTTGCACGCGGGGCAGTTCTTCGGCGCCTCTGTGCCTTCGTGGATATAGCCGCAATTGCTGCAGCGCCAGAAAACTTTCCCGTCCTTTTTGAACACCTTTCCTTTTTCTATATTGGCAAGCAGTCCGCGGTACCGTTTTTCGTGCTGGGCCTCGGCAACGGATATCGATTTGTACATGGCTGCGACCTCGGCAAACCCTTCTTCCTGCGCAGTTTTTGCAAATCCCGGGTAGAGCAGCGTCCACTCCTCGTGCTCGCCTTCCGCGCTTGCCGCAAGATTTTCAGCCGTGGTGCCTATTTTGCCAGCGGGGTAGGATGCGGTTATTTCCACCATGCCGCCTTCAAGGAATTTAAACATGCGCTTCGCATGCTCTTTTTCGTTGGCGGCCGTTTCCTCGAAAATGTTCGAGACCTGTATAAAGCCCTCCTTTTTCGCAGCGCTTGCGAAATAGGTATAGCGGTTGCGCGCCTGGGATTCCCCGGCAAATGACGTGAGGAGGTTTTTTTCGGTTTTGGAGCCTTTGATTGCTTTCATGATGAGGCCCTTTCTTTGGGTTTAGAAAATGTATCAACATTTTTATCCGTTATTTTGTATCCGAAAAAATAGCTCGACAGGGCATGACTGATCAAGCTATTTCTTTTTTCAAATAGATGCAGAAAAGCAGGGCGTTCCCCTCCCCGCTCCGCCATAGCGCTACGCGGTGGCGAGTGCTTTGCTCGGCTTTCCACAAGCGAAATAGTGCAAGTCACATGATTTCTTGATAGTGGTTTTCGCGCCAGGCCGGACTGGAGGTCGTGCTGGAGCACGATGCTGCCCGGACCCGCCGCGTAAGCGGCATAGGGCCGTGGTAGCCCGAGGCCTGCGGCCGAGACCGGAAGGAGGGCCGCCGCCGCAGGCGGGGCGCCCAGATTTTTAGACATGATTTTCTCTAATAAAAAACTTGACTTTTAATTTCTCCTGCCCGAATATCTTTTCCACTGTCCCCCTGTCACCCTCACCTATCTCCAATGCTATTCCACATTCGGAAGAAATGTCCCTTGGCACGGGAATCACCTGACAGGGTACGGCATTCTTCGTGCACAATTTTTCGGCGTTGATGGCCGCGCGCGTGGATTCGAATACGGCAATTACTTTGTTCATAGAAATACAGTCACGGGGTCAGAACAAGGCCGGCATTGGTGATGGTTTCAAGAATCGTGTACATATTGGAAACCGCACCGACCTTCAGCTTGCCTTTACAATTGAAATAATCAAGGCATGTGCCGCAGGCGAGGATTTTTATTCCCATTGCTTCGAGTTCCGATAGCGGCCCGATGAGCGACGAGCCATCAGTCACGAGATTGACGCCCGAGTTGTAGAAAACAAGGTGGCCCGGCAGCGGTGTCACCTCTTTGAGCGTATTGACAAACGCCTTCATGAGAATTTGTCCAAGCTCTGCCGGCCCGTTTCCCATTGTGTCGCTCCTGAAAACTACCACATGCGGTTTTTTCGCAGGCTCCGGCGCGCAATACGCCTTTTCATCCGCGTCGATTGCTTCCTTTTTCAGTTTTTTCATTGTCATCGTGAACACACCGCCGTTTCGGTCAACCTGCACTTCCACGCCGTTGTCCCTGCAGAAGCGCTCGACGTTCTCCTTCGACGTCTCATTGTCAACAAGCAGCTGGACCGTATCGCCCGCAGCAAGCCCGTTAAGTGCTTTTTTTGCCAGGATAAGCGGCCTGGGGCATGCCATGCCGCGCGCGTCAACAGTGTTCATGGGGCCTTCTTTCCGGTTTTTTTCCTTGCGAAAAACGCCCGTACCAGTTCGGCCCGCGCTTCCCTGCATTCGTCGTCCGTCATTTCCCTGTTATAATACGTTGCCACATGGGCGGGCAGAATAAACAGTGTGAGCCGGTTGAGTTCGTCTCTGGTGCATTTGTCAAAAAGATTGCATTCGATGCCGAAGCGCAGGGCGGACGACAGGGTGAGGAACTCGTCCACGGCCAGGAGCTGCGCCTGGCATAGAATGCCCCACGAGCGGTGGATTTTGTCAAGAAGCTGGAGGTGCGCGTCCGCGAGGAGGCGCTCACGCGCCTTGCGCTCGAACTCGACGACATGTTTCAGCACGGTGTGTGCATTGTCGAGAAATGCGGTTTCCGTTAAGCCCATTGCCGACGAATTGGACAGCGCGAACAGGTTGCCCGCCACCGGGGAATGCTCTCCGAAAAACCCGCGTACCGTAACGCCCATCCTGCCTGCCCCGTGCAGCACGGAATCAATACTGCGCGTGAGCACGAGCCCGGGCAAATGCACAAGGAACGACACGCGCAGGCCCGTGCCCGCGTTGGTGGGGCAGCAGGTGAGGAACCCCCTGCGGCTGTCAAACGCATAATCGAGCCTCATGGCCACGGCGTCATCGATGCCGTCAACCACGCTCCACAGCTCCAGCGGCCGCAGCCCCGCATCGAGGCACTGGAGCCTGAGATGGTCCTCCTCGTTCACCATGACGCTCACGCGGCGCGACTCGTCATGGATGATGCCGCGCTCGCCTTCGGCAGTTTCGAGCTCCGCGCTGGCAAGCCTCTCCTCCACGAGGAACCGCTGCTGCCGTTTATCAAGTTGGCCGAACGGGACCGGGTTAAACGAACCGCATCCCGCGGCTGCCTTGAAGGCCGCCGCGGCCTCCTCGAATATTTTCGCGCGCTCAAACAGCGACGCACGGGCCGGGAACTGGTGATGGGCAAGGTTGCGGGCGAGCCGCACGCGCGTGGAAAGCACCACGTCGCTTTCGTGCCCGTCGCCCGAGAGCCACGGGGGCATTTTATGGGTGAGGATGGATTGGATCATAAGATTTAAAAAAAGAACCTCTCGCAAAGATCGCCAAGATCACAAAGTTTATTCAGGTTGTCTTTGTTTGTTTTTTTTATTCTCTTTGTCTCTGTGGCCAATTTCCCTTCGCGCCCTTTGCGTTCTTTGCGAGAGACTCTTGCTCCCTATGCGAATCCAGGCCCTGGATCGTGTCGCGCAGCATCGCGGCGAGCTCGAATTCTTCGCGCCGGACGGCTTCGGACAGTTCGTGGTTCAGCCGCGCCAGGTCTGCTTCCGTCAATGAATCGGCGGCGCGCGGCACATGCCGCTTGCCTTTGTGCTCCGACCCGCCATTCACCTGCATCAGGAGCGCCTCGACGTCCGTGTCGAACGCCGAGTAACAGTGCGGGCACCCGAGCCTTTCATTCGCCTTGAATTCAGAAAAAGTCAGCTGGCAGTGCGTGCATTCGCGGTTGTCTATCTCTGCCGCCGGCCTTGCCTGAAGCCGGGCGAACGCTTCGGCCTGCACCTGCACCTCGGGTACGATGCCGTCCTGTCCTATTTCCACCACAACGCCTTTCTCGCGCGCACAGGTTTCACACAAATGAGAAACCGTGGTCTGGTTTTCGGCGATCTGGGTGATATGCACCGTGGCTGGGGCCTCGTGGCAATGCTCGCAGGGAGTCATAAAGGAAAAATCCTCGTTAGCAGATGTTGAAAAACTCTTTTTGTCGCCGTCCATGGTCCGACATGCTCACCACGAACGGCTTTTCCGAACAAATTTCGGCACTCAACCGTTCGCCCTGAGCCCGTCGAAGGGTGAACAAGGACTTTTTCAACAGCCTGTTATTATTATTTGCTGACTATTTTCCCGTCTTCAATAAACACCTTCCTGTGCATCCCTTCTGTCAAGTCCGCGTTGTGGGTCGCCACGAGAAACGTCTGCTGCAGCTCCCGGTTTGCTTTCTTGAAAAGTTCGAGAAGCACATGCCCGTTTTCCCTGTCCAGATTTCCCGTGGGCTCGTCGGCAAGGATAAGCGCGGGCTGGTTGAACAGCGAACGCGCCAGGGCCACGCGTTGGCGCTCACCGCCGGAAAGCTCGGACGGGAAATGGCTGCCCTGGCGCGACAGGCCGAGCAGCTCGAGGAGCTCCTGCGCCCGGCCCATGCACTCCTGTTTTGTTTTGCCGGCTATCATGCCGGGAATCACGACGTTTTCGAGGGCGGTGAAATCGGGCAGCAGGTGGTGGAACTGGAACACGAACCCGAGGGACAGGTTGCGGAACGCGGCGAGTTCCGCCGGAGGCATGGCGCCCAGCAGCCTGCCGTTGATGCGCACCTCGCCGGCCGTGGGCGTGTCGAGCCCGCCCAGAATCTGCAGAAGCGTGGTCTTGCCCGCGCCGGACACGCCCACCAGCGAGACCATTTCGCCTTTGTCTATGGCGAAGGAGGCGTCCCTGATCACGTCGAACGCGCCGGCCTCGTCGACGAAGGTCTTTGTCAAACCGGAAACATCAACCATGGTGCTCATAAATACCTTTATTCGATGCGGATGCTTTCGGCCGGCAGCACGCGCGAGGCGCTCCACGCCGGGTACAGCGTCGCGAGGAAACAGACCACGTTCGCGGTACCGTAAATGGCGGCGATGTCGGCCCACCTCACCAGCACCGGCAGTTTGTCTATAAAGTAAATGTCCCCCGGAATCGGGATGAACCGGAAATGGTACTGGATTAAGCAGAGCAGCACGCCCAGGGCCGCGCCGAGCGTCGAGCCCAGAAGGCCGATCACCACGCCGTTGAACATGAAAATGCGCATGATGGACCCGCTGGTTGCGCCCATGCCCATGAGAATGCCGATCTCGCGCCGCTTCTCAATGATCATCATCACCAGTGACGACACGATATTGAACGCAGCCACGATGATGATAAGGGAAAGAAAGATAAAGATGACGTACCGCTCCAGTTTCATCCACTCGAACAGCGATTTGTTCTGGGTTTTCCAGTCTATGGAATGGTACGGATACCCGCCCAGCGAGTCCTTTACCGCGCGGCCGATGGCGTCGGCCCTGTAGAGGTCGGTGGTCCTGATGGCGATGCCCTCGACGCCCTTCATGGAAAAAAGGCCCTGGCATGATCCGATGGACAGGTACACGAGGCCGATGTCGTATTCGTACATGCCGGTCTCGAACACGCCCCGCACCACGAAGCGCGCCATGGGGATCGAGGTGATTTCTCCCTCGGCCGCCTCGGCCGTGAGGCCGCCTACCACCACTTCGGCGCCGGGCCTCACGCCCATCTTGTCGGCCAGGCCCCTGCCGACCACGATGCCGGGCAGCTTCCGGTGCCTGCTCGACATAGCGGAATCAAGCGCAAACGCGCCGAACGCCATCTTGCGGCCCACCTCGGTGACCGTGGTCTCGGTGACCGCCTCGGCGCCCATGATCATGACGCCTTCCTTTGCGCTCTCGTATTCGATGCCTCCCTTTTCCATGATGTAGGGGGTCGCGGCGACCACGCCCGGGCAGGTGAGGATCTTCTTTCTGAGTGAATCGTAGTTTGCCAGGGGCCGGGAATAATACTGGAGGATTTTCGCGTGCGCGGTGATGCCGACGATCCTGTCGCGCACTTCCTTTTCGAACCCGTTGGCCACCGAAAGCGCCACCACGAGCACCAGGGTGCCCAGAAACACGCCCCCCGCCGAAATCCAGGTGATGAAGGAAATGAACCCCATTTTGCGCTTGCCGCGCAGGTACCGCATCGCGACGAAGAGTTCCATTGATCTGGCCATGATTACTTTGTCCAATGTGAAAAAACACTTAAGAAAAACATGCGGCATTTTCTCCAAAAGAGACCACGCCCGATGGGCGTGATGGACAACGTTACGTTAAAGCACTGTCGTGCTTTTCTTTGATTTCGGGGGAAATACCCCCTCATCAAAGCCGCGGCTTTCAGCCGTGGTCCTTTACTCAGGCCTCATGAGCGGGAACAGGACCACGTCCCTGAGGTTGGGCGCGTTTGTCAATAACGCCACCACGCGGTCGACGCCCATGCCCCATCCCGAAATGGGCGGCATGCCGTATTCCATGCACAGCAGAAAGTCGTTGTCGACCTCCATGGCCTCGGTGTCGCCCTGCGCGCGCGCCCTGGCCTGCTCATCGAACCGCTGGGCTTGGTCGAGGGGGTCCACAAGCTCCGAGTATGCGTTGACAATCTCCCACCCGTTCACCACGAGCTGGAACCGGTCCACCACGTTCGGGTTTTTGTCGTTTTTGCGGGCGAGCGGCGAAAGGTCGAGCGGGTGGTGGATCACGAAAACAGGATTGACAAGCGCGGGACGCGACACCTTCTTGTAAAGCAAGTCGACCAGGTTGCCGCGGCCGGCGTGCTTTATGTCGACGTCGTCCTCGAAGGTGATGCCTTTGGACTTGATTTCGGCAAGCAGGTCCTCTTTGGTGGTAAACCGGTTGATGTCGATGCCGCAGTCCTTGAGAATGAGGTCGCGGAAGGAGACCCGAGGCCAGTCGCCGTCAAACGAAATCTGCGTCCCTTCGTAGGTGATGGTGAGGCCGCCGCACACCTGCGTGAGCAGGTGTTTGAAAAGCTGTTCGGTGAAATTCATATTGTCTTCGTAGTTCCAGTACGCGCAGTAATATTCGAGCAGGGTGAAATCGGGAAGGTGCGAGGCGTCGAGCCCCTCGTTGCGGAAACTGCGGGCGAACTCGTACACGCGCTCGAACCCGCCCGCTATCGCGCGCTTGAGGTAGGTCTCGGGCGCGATGCGGAGAAACACGTCGATGTCAAGCGCGTTGTGGTGCGTGACAAAGGGCCTTGCCAGCGCGCCGCACGCCTTGTTGGCAAGCACCGGCGTGTCTATTTCGGTGAACTCGTGGCCGTCGAGATATTCGCGGATCGTTCTGATGATCTGCGTCCGTTTTTTAAAACGGTCCATGTGCTCGGGCGAAGTGATGAGGTCGAGGTACCGCCTGCGGTACACCAGCTCCGGATCGGTGAGTCCGTGGAATTTTTCGGGCAGGGGCCGCAGGGCCTTTGAAAGAAATGTCCACTGCGCCACGTCGATGGTTTTTTCGCCGGTCCTGGTGGTGATGATCTCGCCCTCGACGCCGACGAAATCGCCCATGTCAACTGTTTTCATGAAGAGCTCGAACTGCTGGGCCAATTTGTTTTTCTGGAGCGCGATTTGCATGGTGCCCGAATAGTCGAGCAGGTGGCCAAAGGTGAGCTTGCCGAACCCGCGGATCGCAACAACGCGGCCCGCGGTGCGCACCTGCTTCGTGCCGTCGGCGAGCGCCTTTGCCCCGGCGAGGGAATGCGTTTTTTCAAAACGCTCGGCATACGGCAGGAGCCCTGCCTCGCGGAGCAGTTTTATTTTTTCAATGCGTACGGCCCGCTGGTCGTTTGGTGTTGGGGACAATTCCACGGGAAGATGCTCCTTGCTTTTACAACTATTATGGTGCTATTGTTTGACTTAAAGTAAAACGGAAAGAAAAAGAAAAATAGTTGATTTGGAAGGGAAAAACTATGAAGAAGAAATCAATAAATAAAGTATACTTTGGTGGGGGAAATACTGGCCCGAGAAAAACTGGGCGCCCCGCCTGCGGCGGCGGCCCTCCTTCCGGTCTCGGCCACAGGCCTCGGGCTGCCACGGCCCTATGCCGCTTCGCGGCGGGTCCGGGCAGCATCGCGCTTTAGCGCGACCTACAGTCCGGCCTGGCGCACAAACCACTTTTAAGGAATCTGGTGCTTTGTTAATCGCCGCAAAGCGGCACACCTACAGGAAGGCGTTGCGGAAACGTGACACGCGCATTGCGCAAGTTATGCGCCTCGTGCACGTTTCTGCTGGAGGGGGTGTGCCTCCGGATCGCCGGCGCACAGCGCCGGAAGCCGGGGGCCAGGGGGAAACGCAAGGCGGTTCCCCCACCAGAAAAACTTATTTATTTTTTACTATTATCCTTGATAACCTTCTCATAACTCTCCTTCGGCTGCACACCGGTGAACGACGCAACGGTCTTTTTGTTTTTGACAAATACAACATACGGGATACCGGAAAGCGGGAAGGTCTGCCCCACGTCCTCCACCTGGTCAATGTTGATCCGGTAAAACGTGACCTTGCCCTTGTTTTCCCTTGCCACGTCTTCGAGCGTGGGCGCAACGATGTGGCACGGCCCGCACCAGTCGGCATACAGGTCGAACGCCACAAGGGAATCGCCGGAGTTTTCAATAATTTTAGCCAGCTCTTTCGAGTTTAATATCAAACCCATTTCGGACTTTTTTTCTCCCTTGCCGCATCCGCAATAAAAAAGGAGAAGAACGGACACGAGAACCACAGCGGTTTTTTTCATCACAGAAGTTTCCTTTCTTTCCGTGATGAGAATATAATCCCTGCCTTTCCATGGGCATCAGGCTTGCTCAAACAACGACACGCTGTTTAAATCAGGACAGTAACAGCGCGACCATGGATCGGAGACCGCCTTTTATTATGTTTTCTGTTTCCGGAATCAGGTAGATTAGAATGAATGATTGCTATGTACAAATTCCAGAGTACAAAATGAACTACCCCGAAGCAAGCTTCGAGGTATCTAAAAATGCAACTCACCCCTTTGTCCCCTCTCTTGCAAGAGAGGGGAAACCCGAGGGAGAGGCGAGTTAAAGCCGAAGCAAGCTTCGAGGAATTTAACCCATTGTGATTAAAAAAGGTTGTCATCAGAATCTGTAATTTACAATTTGTAATTTATTAATTAACAGGAGGGTTTTATGATTTCAAAAAAAATGGAAGAGGCCTTAAACGTCCAGATCAACAACGAGATATATTCCGCATATCTCTACAGCGCCATGTCCGCCGATTGCGCCTTCAAGGGGCTCAAGGGATTTGCCAACTGGTTCATGGTGCAGTACCATGAAGAAATGCTTCATGCCATGAAATTCTACGAATACGTGATCAAGATGGGCGGCAAGATTAAGCTGCTCGCCATCAAGGAGCCGGCGGCGGAATTCAAATCTCCCATGGACATGTTCACCAAAACGCTCGCGCACGAGCAGTTCATCACGAAGTGCATCGGGGGGCTCGTGGAACTTGCCAAAACGGAAAAAGACCACGCCACCGAGGTGTTTCTGCAATGGTACGTCACCGAACAGACCGAAGAAGAGGAAAACGACAACGACATCATTGCCCAGCTCAAGCTCATCGGCAGCGACACGGCCGCGCTCTACCTTCTCGACAAGGAAAAAGCCACACGCATGACCACGGTGCCCACCGATTTTTCCAAGGGTGTCGAAGCCGCGATGAAAGCCGCGGGGGCCGGAGCGTAATGGTTGGCAGGGTACAGGTCCCAAGTTCCAGATTTCAGGTTTTTCCATGGAGGATTGCCTTATGGCATTCACTAAAGCGTCCGCGTTAAAAATCGTAAATCCGGTATTGGCATTGGTCGCGGCGGCACAGGTTGTGACCGCGGTGCTGTTCACTTTTTTTTCCGATTCGATCCCGTTTGGCCAGGTGCGGACACTGCACCTGATAACCGGCTATGCGCTCTTCGGCATCATCATCCTGCATAGTTACCTGAACTGGACGTGGATCAAATCAACCTTTTTAAAAAAGAGGAGCAAGGCATGAGGAGTAAACAATTGAAGAACCCCGCAGCAAGCTGCGGGGAATCTTCCATCCCTATGGAAAGAAAACATACTTATAGTCGCTCGCTAACCCCGGAGCAAGCTCCGGGGAATGCGCTCGCTGTGGGATTCATATTTATCGCCATCGTGATGTGTTTTTCGGTTTTTGCGGCAAGCGCAGCACAGGATTCGCTTATCACCAAAAGCAAGGACACTACTTTTAAAACAGTCAAAGCCGGAAAATTCACTTTTTCTTATAAAATAGACGGCAAAAACCTTGCGGCAACCGTGTCCTGCAAAACACAAGGCTGGATCGCGGTCGGTTTCAATCCGAAGAGCATCATGCAGGGCGCCAATTTGATCATGGGTTCCGTCGTGGACGGAAAAGCCCTGCTGTCCGATGAATTCGGCACCGATACGTATTCCCACAAGCCCGACACGGCCATCGGCGGAAAAAACAACATCATTTCCGGCGACTGCACCCAGGCAAGCGGCGTCACCACGCTGTCGTTCACCATCCCGCTTGACAGCGGCGACCCAATGGACGTCAAACTGGTGCCCGGCTCAAAAGTCAAGTTGATTTTCGCGACCGGGGCCACGAACGATATAAGGAAAAAGCACAAAGATGACGCCTCGATAACCATCACGCTGTAACCATAAAGGAAAAACCAATGGACAACACGATTGAACTCGCCAAAAACATCGAGCAGGAAGGCAAACACTATTATGAAAAACTTGCCAAAGAAGGCCCTGTTTCCGCCTTGTCCGGCATTTTCCAGCTTCTGGCCGAAGAAGAACAGAAGCATTACGATCTTTTCAGCTCGTGGCAGGCAACCACATTCCCCCATCCGTCGTCGTCGGGCACGGTTTCTTCGGAGGCCAAACGGGTGTTCGCGGCGTTGTCGGCCCAGTTCTCCCTGCCCGAAACAACATACGATTATTCAAAAGCCTATTCCAAGGCGCTCGAGCTGGAACGGAAAAGCATTTCCCTGTACGAGGGCATGCTTGAAAAAGCATCTTCGGCCGCGCATAAAAACATCCTGTCGTTCCTCATTCAGGAAGAGCAGAAGCACGAGCACCTGGTGGAGCATATATTGGATTTTGTAAACGAGCCGAAGACGTTCCTTGAGAATGCCGAGTTTAATCATCTGGATGATAATTAATTTTATTTTTATTTATAATTTAAAATTTCTGGTGGGGGAAGGCTCCCCCTGGCCCGACATAAAAAAGGCGCGAAAACAGCGCCTTTTTTATTGCCGGGCACACCCCCTCCTGGGTGTCCCCCGGGCACCACCCGCTGCAAGATTCATGCTCTATTGAAAAGGGGCACCCGCGGACGGAGGCTGAAAAGAATATTTAATTTTTTGTTTTCGTGCCGCCTTGCGGCACACTTACAGGAAGGCGTTGCGGAAACGTGACACGCGCACTGCGCAAGCGGTGCGCCTCGTGCACGTTTCTGCTGTGAGGGGTGTGGGTGCAGATCACCTCACGCCGCGCTGTCTCGATACACCGCGCACCGAGGTACGCGGCACTCAACAACCGCGCGGCGGGAGGAAGCTGCACCCCAGGGGAGATACCTCTCCCCACCAGAAGTATTATATATTCAAAATGAAAAAATTATTATCGGCACGGCTGTCACAATTGTATACCCATAAGAAATATTCCTTGTTAAATTGTTCACGTCTCTGTCATTGGCCGCGGCAATGCTCATCCATATGCCAGCTGCGGTGAGTCCCATGCCCATAAACCGGTGGATGGTGCGCAGCACCGGGTAATTTTCCTGGGGGCCGAAAACCGAAATCCCCCCGATTGTCGCGGTTGCCGCGAGCAGGCCTATGGTGGTGATTGACGGGACCTGCGTGGCCGCAGATCTCGTATCCATCAGGCAGCGTATTGACGTATAGAGCCCCGCGCCCTCGATGATCGGCAGGGTGATAAAATGGACTTCCTTTTTCCAGGCAAATGCGGAAGTGGCGAAAATCAGCACAGCAAGCAGGACAATCTTTTTCATGGGCCTTCCCTTTCTGAATTTCATGCTTGGGCCATGACTTGGATTTATCTTTAGTAGGTAATATAGTAATTATCAACCCCACAGGATACCCGAATGTCATTCGACCTTTTATCAACCGTGGAATACGGCGGCTGCTCCGCAAAACTTCCGGCGCAAAAACTTTCCGAGGCCCTGAAAGACCTGCCGAAAATCGTTAACGAGCGGCTGCTCGTCGGCATAGAAACCCACGACGACGCCGGCGTTTACAAATTGACAGACGACCTCGCGATCATCCTCACAACCGACTTTTTTCCGCCTGTCTGCTCCGACCCGTTCGAGTTCGGCCAGATCGCGGCGGCCAACGCGCTCTCGGACGTGTTCGCCATGGGCGGCAAAGCCATTGCCGCGCTCAACCTGTGCATGTTCCCGTCCGCAAAAATACCGCTTGACGTATTGCGCGAAATCCTCCGCGGCGGCCTGCAGAAAATCGAGGAAGCGGGCGCTGTTGTTGCCGGCGGCCACACCATAGACGATTATCCGCCTAAATACGGCCTCGCGGTCACCGGTATCGTCCATCCGGACAAAATCATCACCAACGACAAAGCCAGGCCTGGTGATATTCTTATTCTTGCCAAACCCGTGGGCGCCGGCGTCATTATCGCAGGAAAGCGCCTTGGCGATGTGAGCGATGCCGATTACAGGGCCTGCCTTGACAACATGAAACTGCTCAACAAGGCGGGCGCGGAAATCATGCAGGAGTTCAAAGTCCGCTGCGCTACCGACATTACGGGATTCGGCCTGCTCGGCCACGGGCTTAAATTGGCCCAGGCAAGCAACGTGACCCTGGAAATAAACAGCGCCTCAGTGCCTGTCCTTTCCGGCGCATACGAACTTGCGGAAAACGGGTGCCTGCCGGGCGCAGCGTTCCGCAACCAGGAATTCGTCGAGCAGGATTGCCTTTTTGAAAAGGACGTTGACTATTCCATGAAAATGCTCTGCTGTGACGCGCAGACGTCGGGCGGGCTGCTCATGTGCGCACCGGAGGTAAGGGCTGACGAATTGAAAATGGCGTTGATTGACAAGGGATATTTGAGGACGGAGATTGTGGGAAGAGTAGTTAAAAAAAGGGAGAAGAATGTGATTGTGAAGGGATGAACGAGTTGCTATCGGGTTGATTAAGAACAAAGCATACAAGTAGTTAGACACGATACTTGGGCAAGAAAAGACGCGCGGGCAGTTTCAAGATAATAAAATTCAAGATATGGAAAGGGCTCCGCCCTTTAGATCCCGTGAGGAAAGGGCAAATGACATAATGGATGGTGCGAAGCACCACTACCTTGCCCTTAAGGAATGAAATGACAAAATGCTTATAATATTCCCCCACCAAACCTCCCCCGCCGGGGAGGCTTTATTGGTTGAAATATCTCAATCTGTCTCCCTATAAAAACAATTTACACGAGGCAATGCGCTCTGGTGTGCTTCAAACTGGTTTAAACTTGATTTGTGAAAGGGCGGAAATTGGTTTATAGGGGGAATGGAAGCACCCTTTTTTACACCCGAAAACAACATAATCGATCGCAGTCAAAATGACCAGCTCTGCCTCAGCAACCATGGAAAAAAAGGACGGCCCGCCACCGGTCAACTGGCAGGCATACTGGACCGTGCGCCTTGCCAGGGCGCTGCGCGATGAAGGAATGCAGGAAAAGGAGGCCGGCTGGACCGCCGTTCTCACGGAATATCTCGAACAGAACCCCTACGCTCCGTCCCGGATTTTCGTGCCGCGCCTGGAATCGTTCCTCGAATCGCGGGAACGGGGCGAACGCACCGAGGCGGCACGATGCCTCTATTTCTTCTATGACAGGCCCACCCCGTCCGAAAAACACCGCGCCGCAGCAGAGGCGATTGGACGCCGCTCGTTGGAGCGCGGCAAAGGTACCGTAAAGCAACCGGCACCTGTTGAAAATCCGGCCCAGCCAAAATATGCGGTTTCGCCACTGCTCGACCGACTCGAACTGGAGCTCAAGGCGCGAAACTACAGCAGACGCACGCTGGAGAATTACCGCGCAGCATCATACCACTTCCTGAAATGGCTCGCAAAAGAACCGACGGAACGCGATTCAGACACGATCAAACAGTATCAGCTTTTCCTGAAGGAAAAGAAACACTATTCCCCCAGGACCGTGAACCTGGCCACCGCTGCAATCGTGTTTATATATAACGAAGTTCTCGGAATCCCGATCAGCCGGTCTTCCCTGCCCCGCATGAAAACGGGGCGGGCACTGCCAAAGGTCTATTCACAGCAGGACGTGGAGAAAATCATCCTCGGCGCAAGAAACATCAAGCACAGGACCATGCTCACGCTCGCATATGCTTGCGGACTTCGCATCTCCGAGCTTCGGTATCTCCGACCCGCAGATATAGACCTGGAACGTAACATCGTGTGGGTGCGCAGGGGAAAGGGTGAAAAAGACAGGGCCGTGATGCTGGACGCTTCAATCAAGCCGGAACTGGAGGCTTTCCTCAAATCCGGAAGAGGAAAAACATTCCTGTTTGAAGGGTATGAGCCGGGGAAACCGCTCACCACCATGACAATTTCAAAAATATACAAGCATTCCTGCGAAAACGCCGGAATTGCACCCTTGGGCGGCATCCACACCCTGCGCCACTCCTTTGCCACCCATCTGCTCGAACACGGCACAGACCTGCGCTATATTCAGGAACTGCTGGGGCACGCCTCAAGCAAGACTACGGAAATCTACACGCATGTCAGTTCACGCATAATCAGCAGGATAAGAAGCCTGTCCTAGCAACCAGATGATGACCTGCTGAAAATGCGAAAATTGGGTGACACTCCGATTTTAGGTTAACCGGTCTTAAACCGGAACTAAAAAGGAGTGTTACATGTTGAAGAAGCGAAGAC
>Ga0182027_10000836_pt1 | contig 52063 bp, 58 predicted proteins | sample 712E1DmetaG_FD_121300 | JGI IMG/M metagenome (GOLD analysis project Ga0182027, IMG submission 121300) | Permafrost microbial communities from Stordalen Mire, Sweden - 712E1D metaG (Illumina Assembly) | ecosystem: Environmental > Terrestrial > Soil > Wetlands > Permafrost | place: Sweden...
CGTCTGGAAACCGGGTACCAGATCGTCGTCACAATTCCTGAGATCGTGCCCAGCGGTTTGATCCCTGAGAATATTCCCCTGGATATCATTTTCGAAAATGACGACCTGGCTGTCATCAACAAGGCAGCCGGAATGGTCGTGCATCCATCAGCCGGGCATGCCACAGGCACATTGGTCCAGGCCGCTCTGGCAGCACTGCCGGATTTGCAAGGGATCAATGGCGAAGAAAGACCCGGCATCGTACATCGTCTGGATAAAATGACTTCGGGGTTGATCGTGTTGGCGAAAAATGAACAGGCTCACCGCTGGCTGCAAGATCAATTTCGGCTGCGCAAAGTGAACAAGATCTACCTGGCACTGGTAGATGGGCGTCCGCCCACACCGGTCGGGAGAATAGAAGCAGAGATCGCACGCGACCCCTCCCACCGCAAACAAATGGCAGTTGTTTCCACGGGACGGGGACGTCCAGCGACGACCGAATACCGCACTCTGGAACAGTTTGACCAGTACACGTTGATCGAAGCCCATCCGCTAACCGGACGCACCCACCAGATCCGTCTGCACCTGGCTTTTTTGGGTTGTCCAATCGTGGGCGATACCATTTACGGGAAAAAACGAGCCACCATCGAACTGAACCGGCATTTTCTGCATGCGGAAAAACTGAGCATCGTTTTTCCGGGCGAAAAGGAAGCGCATACATTTGAAGCCCCCTTGCCCCCCGAACTTGAAGCAGTACTGACCCTTTTACGACGATAAAGAGGTGAATATGAATATCATCGATCTACGCTCGGATACTGTGACGCATCCCACGCCGGCCATGCGCGAAGCAATGGCTGCCGCCGAAGTCGGGGACGACGTTTACGGCGAAGATCCGACCATCAACCGGCTGCAGAAGCTGGCCGCAGAAAAAATGGGAAAAGCGGCCGGTCTTTTTGTTCCCTCCGGAACCATGGGGAATTTACTGGCGGTGATGTCCCATTGTCAGCGCGGGGATGAAGTTATGATGGGCGGGATGGGCCATACCTTTTTACATGAAGCGGGAGGTGTTTCCGCTTTGGGAGGCGTTTTCGTCCATACAATACCGAATCAAGCAGATGGCACTTTAAAATTGGAAGATATCGAAGGTGGCATTCGTTCTGATGATATTCATGAACCTCCTTCGCGGTTGTTGGTTCTGGAAAATACGCAAAACCGTTGCGGAGGTATCCCATTGAGCCGAGAATATACAGATGCAGCAGCTCGCCTTGCGCATAAATACGGATTGAAAGTGCATATCGATGGTGCACGCATTTTCAATGCTGCAGCAGCTTTGAAAATACCGGCCAAAGATCTGGTGCATTCTGCGGATAGTGTGACATTCTGTTTGAGCAAGGGATTATGCGCTCCAGTGGGGTCAGTCCTGTGTGGGGATGAAGAATTCATCCAACGGGCAAGACGATTACGAAAAATGCTGGGCGGAGGGATGCGCCAGGCAGGTATTTTAGCCGCGGCCGGGATCATTGCTCTGGAACAGATGACAGAACGACTTGCTGAAGATCATCGACGCGCCAGAGATCTGGCGAATGGATTGGCAAAAATCCAGGGAGTTGTCTTTGAAATCGGAATGCCCCAGACAAATATGGTATTTCCAGCTCTGGCAAAGTCAGTGAAAGAGTCGACCTTTGAGATGGAAAAAGCGCTTTCAAAGGAAGGTATTAAGGTGGATACTGTTTCAGGCCGGCTTTTCAGGCTGGTAACACATTACTGGATCAGCGATGCCGATGTACAAAAGACGGTCCAAAGTTTCGACCATTTATTAAGTAAATAAACTGGTCAGCCAGGGTTCTGGCTTTCATTGATATAATTTAAGTGTTAATTACTGATGAGTCGGTCTGATTAACCATAATTCCATAGATGAGGATTAATTCCATGAGTGAATTTGTGACCATTGAGCAAATTGATGCTGCGGCGAATTATATTCGGGGTAAAGTCAAGCTCACCCCAAAGATCGCTGTGGTATTAGGTTCAGGGCTGGGCGGGCTGGCTGATAGTGTCGAAAACGCGGTGGTGCTCCCATTTAAAGAGATTCCCAATTGGCCTGTGTCCACGATCCAGGGGCATGCCGGGCGATTATTGATCGGAACTTTATTTGGCAAACCTGCCATGGTCATGCAGGGCCGAATACATTATTACGAAGGGTATACCATGGGTCAGGTGACTTTTCCCATCCGGGTCATGCAACGTTTGGGGGTGGAGATGATCATCCTGACCAATGCAGCCGGCGCCATTTCTCCCGATTTCAAGCCCGGGGACGTAATGTTGATCACTGACCATATCAATATGGTGGGAATGTCCGGTTTGAACCCACTGCGCGGGCCAAACCTGGATGAGTTCGGGGAACGATTCCCGGATATGAGCCAACCTTATGACCACGAATTAATAAAACTGGCTGAAAAGTCAGCCAAAGAAAAAGGCATTGCTTATCACAAAGGTATCTATATTTGCCTTTCCGGCCCATCGTTCGAATCGCCGGCCGACCTCCGTTTCCTGCGCACCATCGGGGCTGATGCTGTGGGCATGTCCACGGTGCCGGAGACGATCGTGGCCAGGCACGGCCATACCCGCGTCTTGGGTATTTCTGGTATCAGTAACAAAGCCAACCTGGATGGAAGCACAGAAACTAAACATGAAGAAGTCCTGGCAGCCGGGGAAGTCATCGTACCAAAATTGTCCGGAATCATCCGGGGTGTGATTGAAAAGCTCGTCCTTTAGGTAGCCTTAGCGAATCATGCAAACATTATTGCGCTTTTTATCAAGATACGAAGTTCTCTTTTATTTTTTACTGGCAATCGTGGTGGTGATCTCATTACGAAGTGTACTCATGGCCTGGAGAAAGTGGCGGGCAGCCGTTTTCGGGATGGAGAAGGAAACCTCACAGCATACATTCAACCAGGGAATGACGATCTTGATCCTTGCTGGTTTTTTGGGGCTGAGCCTGTTCATCGTCAATACCTTCGTTACCCCCTCAGTTCCTGGAGTTCAAGAAATCGTCACACCGACCGTAGATCTCACTCAACAACCTACGGCGACGGAGGGTATCGAGGAGTTGATCACCCAAACGACCACAGGATTGATGCCAACACTGGCTTCCTTCTTTTCAAAAGGCTGTGTTCCCGGCCAGATTGAATGGACCTACCCGGTGGATGGGGATAAAATCAGCGGAACGGTCACATTGCAAGGGACGGTCAACGTAACCGATTTGGGGTATTATAAATATGAATATGCTACCGCTGGGAGCGATACCTGGACGACCATTGCGGCAGGAAATACGAAAATTGTCGATCAACCCTTAGGGGGAACCTGGGATACATCAGAACTGACTCCGGGTGATTACCAGTTGAGGCTAGTGGTCACTGACCATCAGAATAACCAGTTACCAGAATGCACGATCCAGATAACGATTACATCGTAGCTCTGAGGAGGACGAATGCCCGAAATTGAAATCAGGCCGGCAATCTCATCCGATCTTTCCATTTTATTAAAGTTGGACCACTCGGTCGAGACCACCCATGTCTGGCAGATGGATTCAACATCAGACCAGGCCGAAATCGAAACACGTTTTCGGGAAATTCGGTTACCACGCCCTGTCATTTTGGAATATCCGCAAAATATACAGGAATTGGCAGGAACCTGGACGAGGAAGAGCCTTTTTTTAGCAGCTACGATACAAAGCCAGCCAATTGCATATCTGACGATCGAAATTGGACAAAACAAGGTCGCGAGGATCACCGACCTGGTCGTTGGGGAAAGAAACCGAAAGCAGGGGATCGCGACGGCTTTATTGTTGGCAGCCAGCGATTGGGCAGGACAACGGAATATCAAAAGGGGCATCTTCGAGATGCAAGCCAAGAATCACGCTGCCATTCAATTGGCGCGGAAATTGGGATATGAATTCTGTGGCTATTGCGACGATTATTTTGCAAACCACGATATTGCAGTTTTTTTCATGGCGAATATAAAAGCCTAGCAGGAAAAGGATAGCGTTTTGTCGATTTGGATCGTGGGTATTACAAAGATTCTGGTCACCATCAACGAAATCCTGACGGCGGGGATTGCCATCACTGCATTTTCTCTACTCCTCTATGCCCTCACATTTAATTTAAGGAATCGGGTTGCCAGTTCTTTTGCCGTAATCTTATTATGTGTGGTCGTCATTTTTTCGGCTGAAGCGCTGGAGTCTACTGCAACGACCACCGATATGATCAATTTCTGGTTGCATGTACAATGGATCGGCATCATTTTCTTGCCATCGGCCTATTTACATTTTTCAGATGCTTTGCTTTCAACCACCGGCAAACCTTCCCGCTGGCGCCGAAAGTGGGCTGTCAGGGTTTCTTATACCCTCACACTAATATTACTGGCTTTGCTTCCCACCAAATGGTTGCTGGGACCGGTGGTCACGAGCCAAATCCCCGTTCCTTACAACCAACCGACCATCCTCACCGAAGTATTTATGGGGTATTACCTGGTGATCATGGTACTATCCTGGATCAATTTTATTCGGGCATTTCGCAGGACTATCACGCAAACCAGCCGCAGAAGGATGACCTATCTGGTCGTTAGTGCTCTGGCGCCTGCCATCGGATGTTTCCCATTATTGTTGTACAGTTCTACTTTGGTTGCCCAATATTCCCTGGCCTTCTGGCTGATGGCTATCCTGGTGAATCTGTTCACGGGGGTATTAATCGTGATCATGGCTTATGCGGTGGCTTTTTTTGGAGTCCCTTGGCCGGACCGGGTCGTGAAAAATCGTTTGATAAAATGGCTTTTACGCGGTCCGCTGACGGCCAGTTTGACCCTGGCTTTGGTCACCATCATCCGCCGGGCAGGAGATGTGTTCGGAAATCCTTATACGGCGCTCGTACCTATCTCCATGATCGTCACTGTGCTGCTATTGGAGTATTCCATCACGCTCTTTTATCCCAAATTCGAGCAAGCGTTCCTGTTTGGTAAGGACCAGCATGAGTTGATCCAATTGCGTTCCCTGGAAGAACGCTTGATCACCCGGAGCGACTTGAGCCAGTTTCTGGAAATGATCCTGGCGACGATTTGCGATCAACTGCAGGCTCCTGGAGCCTACCTGGCTACGAACACCGAGGGGAATTTCGAAATCATTGCTTCAACGGGGATTCAGAAACAAGCGCCAGATTTTGCTGATGAGTTGGAGAAATTTGTCCTTTCGCTCGACAATCCTGAAGAGATGGTTATTTGGAACGACGATGCGATCTTTCCATTGAAAGATGGCGGGGAAACTCCTGCTTTGGTAGGCTATCTGGGTGTGCGAAAGGCAAACCAACTGTTAATTGCCGAGGAGGAAGTTCTGTCTGCTGTACATTTACTCAATCATCGTGCGGCAATTGCACTACGTGACCGTGAAATTCAAGAACAGGTATTTACCACGTTGGAGAATATGGACCCGCAGGTAGCAATGATCCAGGCATTACGCGCGGTTGGCCGTTATAACCGCCAGGGCGTACTGACTGATGACCAGTCTTTGGAAAGTAAAGAAATGAATCAATGGATCAAGGATGCTTTGACCCATTACTGGGGCGGGCCAAAATTGACGGAAAATCCCTTGCTCACCCTGGAAGTGGTAAAGCAAACTCTAGATGACCATGAAGACAACCCCGCCAATGCATTACGAAGCGTCTTAAAACGTGCCATCGAGAAATTAAAACCGGAGGGCGAAAGGAAGTACACTAGTGAGTGGATCCTGTATAATATTCTTGACCTCAAATTTCTCGAAGGGAAAAAAGTACGCGAAATTGCCATGAGATTAGCCATGTCCGAAGCGGATCTTTACCGAAAACAACGGATTGCGATCGATGCAGTGGCAACAGAAATCGCAAAAATGGAATCCACAACAAAATACGAAAAGCCGGAATAATTCACAGGTGTATTATTCGTAGAGCAGGGGAGGCTAAATGTTCGAGAAGAATGAAATTGAAGAAGGCGGCTGTGATCTTCCAGAATTAGATGAGGGTTGGTGGAATTCAGTTCTTTCCGATGAAAACGCAATTTCCTCAGAACCAAAACAGATCAATTGCAAACCTTGTCAACAGGCAAATACTACCGGGGTGGACTGGAATTGCATTCAAGACCTGTTCGAAAAGGACGAAATCGTGTTGCTACAAGTACAGGGGTTCAACCGTGGAGGGCTGCTCGTCCAGGGAGAGGGGATCCAAGGGTTCGTACCCATATCTCATATCGTGGATGCTCCCACCAATCTGGCAGAAGAAGAACGTTATCGATTCCTGGAGCATTATGTTAACAAATCCATTTATTTGAAGGTGATCGAATGTGAGCCTTCCAGCGAGAGAGTCGTTCTGTCTGAACGGGCTGCCCAGGCAGGAAAGGGGAAAAGGAAAGAGCTCTTTGATTCGTTGAAACCGGGAGTCATCGCCTGTGGCATCATCACGAATGTCACCGATTTTGGCGCTTTTGTCGACCTAGGTGGGGTGGAAGGATTAATCCACGTTTCTGAAATGTCGTGGGGAAGGGTCGGAAAACCGACCGAAATATTAACCATCGGCCAAAGTGTAAAAGTAATTATTTTACAGGTTCAGGAAGAAAATTCACGTATTGCCCTGAGCATCAAAAGGTTGACCCCAAACCCGTGGGAAGAAATCCAAAAGAATTACAAACCGGGGGATATCGTCCCTGCAGAGGTTACTTCCATCATGAAATTTGGCGTATTTGCCCGCTTGAACGAAGGGATCGAAGGGTTGATTCACGTATCCTCCATGCCTGAAGAGATGGATGTGTCCAACCTGGCTGAACATTTTGAACCTGGCCAGGCGATCGACGTGAAAATCTTGCACATTGATTCTGAAAGACGAAGATTGGGGCTGGGACTGGTTATACCGGAATGATCCGCCAGACTGGTTCTCCATCAAATCGTGAGATGAATAAGGTTCCGCTCAAACCCACCTGGAAGGATAATTTGGCTGCTTTCTTTCGCCAAATCCGGCGCTTTGGATGGGATTTGCTGGGTACATTCCTGCTGCTGATCGTTGTCCTTACATTTCTGGGCTTGTTCGGAATCTCACAAGGGGCGTTGCTCAATCCCTGGGTTCAATTTGTGCAGCAATCGCTGGGATGGGGAAGTTACCTTTTCGTCATTACTCTGGGATATTTGGGAGTGGCCTGTTTTCTGTACCTGGCGGGTAAAAAAACCGGCATCACCTTTGGTCGTCTGGTGGCCTTGGAATGTGGTTTTTTTAGCCTGTTGGCATTGTTTTCCATTTTTAACGGGGTAGACCTGAGCCGCGCCGAACAAGGGCTGGACGGGGGAAGGTTAGGTTGGGGGTTAGCCAGTATTTTGTGGCCGACCTTACCGTTATTTCTGGATGGTTTCATTTTTGTTATTTTAACCGTAGCCTTTTTATTCCTCGGGCTTGGACTTGTACGACCGATTTACCGCTGGTTATTGGATTGGGCTGATTCAGCCACGAATCGTAAGCCTCAACAAGTCCCGGCGTTCAAGACGGTTCCGACAAAACCAGTCAGCGAAGTTGACACGTTACCTCAGGGAGTCTCCCCCAAGGTCCCTTGGAGGGATGACCAATTGCCTCCCTTGAATTTATTGATGGAAGATATCGGCTCCGTTCCGGACGAACAGCAAATCCGCGCTAATGCCAGGACGATTGAAAAAACCCTGGCAGAATTTGGGGTTCCTGCCCGGGTGATCGGATTTCGCGTCGGCCCGACTGTCACCCAGTATGCACTGGAACCTGGCTATATAGAACGCCAGGGAATTGATGGTGAGGTTGTGCGGCAAAAAGTACGCGTGTCGCAAATATCCGCATTGACTCGTGATCTTACGCTTTCATTATCTGCCTCACGATTGCGGATCGAGACGCCTGTCCCCGGACGATCCTACGTGGGTATCGAAGTTCCCAACTCCAATAGCGAGATCGTCCGGTTAAGATCCATCCTGGAATCCAACGAATTCAAACGACTTGATTCCCCGCTGGCTCTAGCCCTGGGCCGAAACGTTTCCGGGGAACCGGTCGTTGCCGACCTGGCAAAAATGCCGCATTTGTTGATTGCCGGGACAACGAATTCGGGAAAATCCGTGTGTATCACGGCAATTACAGCCTGCCTGGTGATGAACAATACTCCCGACAATTTGAAGTTGGTTATGCTCGACCCAAAGATGGTCGAACTGGTGCGTTACAATGGCATGCCGCATTTGCTCGGCAAAGTCGAGACTGAAATCGAACGCATGTTGGCGGTTCTCCGGTGGGCGCTGGTGGAGATGGATTCCCGCTACAGGATTCTGGAAACTGCCCATGCCAGGGATTTAACTGATTACAACCATAAAATGCTGCGCAAGAATCAGCCCACCTTACCGCAAATTGTCATCTTGATCGATGAATTAGCCGACCTCATGATGTCAGCACCGGACCAGACCGAACATTGTTTGATCCGGTTAGCCCAGATGGCACGCGCCACCGGTATTCATCTGGTCGTGGCCACGCAAAGGCCGAGTACGGATGTCGTCACCGGATTAATCAAAGCCAATTTTCCTGCCCGGATCTCTTTTCTCGTCGCCAGCGCCGTCGATTCCCGCGTGATCCTGGATTCCAATGGAGCCGAGTCACTGTTGGGTAAAGGAGATATGCTGTTGGTCGATCCCCAGAAGAGTGCCATGCAGAGGGCCCAGGGAGTAATGGTGAGTGATCAGGAAATCGAAAAAATCCTGAACTACTGGCAGGGGATCAACGCGAACGTTACAGAAGAAGCTCCGTGGGAAGTGATGATCAGCGAAACGAACACGGATGATGTTTCAGATGCATTGATCGAACAGGCGATTGCAGTGGTGAAAACGGCCGGGAAGGCCAGCGCTTCATTACTGCAGCGAAGATTACGCGTGGGTTATCCACGTGCCGCCCGATTGATCGATGAATTGGAGGAAAGAGGAATTGTCGGCCCTGCGGTTGGCAGTGGTAAAGATCGGGACGTCCTTGACGTAGATGATGACCAGGAAAATGATGAAGAGAATTAACTCCGTTCCTTGACAATGCATGTAGAGCACGATAGTATTTCAAAGTTATTTAACTTTTATAAAGTAGGTAAATCTGATGAGTGAAGTGGAAGAAATCAAAGAAAAAACGCCCTGGTCGTTGGAACAGTTCTTGCGACAGACATTTAAAGGTATCCTTGATCCGATTGCCGCTTTTTTCTTGAAAATTGGTCTGACTCCAAATTCTGTCACAATTCTGGGCGTAGTACTCAGTGTAGGTGTGGCCGTGTTGATCGGCATGGGGTATATCACCTGGGCGGGTGTTTTGATCTTGATTTCGGCTCCCATGGACGCTCTGGATGGGTCGATGGCTCGCCTAAAAGGAATCTCCACACCCTTTGGGGCGTTCCTTGATTCGGTGACTGATCGTTACGCGGAGATGATCATCCTGGGAGGGCTTTTGTTTTATTATCTGCAGCGAACCAGCTTACTGGCCTGTTTACTGGTATTCCTGGCAGCAATGGGTTCGATCATGACCTCCTATGTCAAAGCCAGAGCTGAATCACTGGGGTTTAGCGCAAAAGTGGGTATTCTTACCCGGATCGAACGCGTACTGGTTTTAGCTCCCTGCCTGCTTTTCAATATCCCTATGGTCGCTTTATGGATACTGGCCATACTGGGAAATTTCACCGCTTTGCAAAGGATCCTTTTTGTCAGGCAGCAAGCTTCTCGTTCATAATTTTGGAGATTTGAAAGGATAATTATTCGATGTCAACCGGGTTCTCGATCTTTGGTTTGCAAGTACATTATTATGGCATCCTTATCATGGTTGGAGCTATTCTGGCAGCATTTTTGGCTGTACGAGAAGCAAAATTCCGAAAAATGGATAGTGAGCTGATTTGGGATATGCTCCCATGGTTATTGGTGGCAGGTATCATCGGTGCCAGATTGTGGCACATTTTTACCCCGCCAGCTTCCATGTTGATCGACGGGAAAAATCCTTACTGGACTCATCCTTTGGATATGCTGAAGATCTGGAACGGCGGTCTGGGGATTCCGGGTGCAGTGATGGGAGGTGCGCTGGCGCTGTTTATCTATTGCCGGGTGAAAAAGATCAGCTTTTTATCCTGGATCGATGTCATTGCTCCGGGATTGGCATTAGCTCAAGCTGTGGGTCGCTGGGGTAACTTTGTCAACCAGGAAGTCTATGGATTGCCCAGCAAATTCACTTATTTCCCATTGGCCATCTACATCGATCCGGCTCACCGCCTATCCGGATTTTTGAATATGGCTTATTACTACCCCACTTTTTTCTATGAATCCATCTGGAATTTGCTCAACATGACTTTATTGTTGGTACTGGCGCATAAGTTCTCGCAAAAACTCAAGGCGGGAGACCTATTCTTGATCTACCTGACCTTTTATTCCTTCGGCAGATTTTTGCTCGAGTATGTACGGATCGACTATTCCCCAATAGCCGGTTTGAACATCAATCAGACCTTGATGGGAGTCGTGTTTGTAGCTTCAATCGTTGGATTGGCCTTGCGGCACCTTCTTAAACGGGCTCCAATAGCCGAATAGATGGTTTGCAATAAATATGAATGGTCACCTGGGTATAATAAAGGTGACCATTTTTTATTATTGGAGGAAGAATGAACCGATTAACGGTATTAGGGTCGGGGTTTGCCGTAGCAAACCAATATCAAGAGAATACACATCTTTTGATTCAAACCGAAGCGCACACTGTACTAATCGATTGCGGTAACAATCCTGTGGGTAAGCTTCAAAAAGTTGGCGTGGCCATTAATGAGATTACAGAGCTGATCCTGACACATGCGCATGCCGATCATATGGGAGCATTACCGTTATTGGTCATGGATATGTGGTTGCAAAAGAGGCAATCCCCGCTTCATATTTATGGGCTGACTTACACCCTTGAAAAAGCGAATGCATTACTGAATATTTATGGCTGGAAAACCTGGCAGGGGATGTTCCCGGTCGAATTTCATACAGTTAAAGAGGATTCGTTACAAACACTCATTCAAGGGCAGGACCTGGTCGTTTCGGCCCTAATGGTAAAACATCTTATTCCAACGATAGGACTGCGAATTGCGTTTTCGGCCAGTCGAAAAACGTTTGTTTATTCCTGTGACACTGAACCATGCGAAAACCTGGATCACCTGGCGGCAGGAGCGGATCTTTTATTGCAGGAAGCGGCGGGCCCTGGCAAGGGGCATACTTCATCTGAAGAAGCCGGGGTCACTGCCAGTAAAGCCGGTGTGCAACAACTGGTGTTGATCCATTATGATGCCGCCCGACCCGAGACTGAATTGATCGCCGAAGCAAGGAAACATTATTCGGGCGATATCAGTCTGGCCAAGGACCTGTTATTTTTCGAATGAACGGCCTACCAACCGCTGAGGAAGGTTTCCCATTCCTCGTTGCCGGTCAAATGGCGGGCAAAAACGTACATGGCCGAACTGGGCGGATCCAGGGGTTGGTGAAGCAGAGTCATGCCGGTTTCTGAAAGAGGGCGGCCTCCCTTGCGGTGATTGCAAGATGGGCAGGCGGCCACGACGTTGATCCACTCATGTTTACCCTCCATATGGCGCGGAATCACATGGTCAATGGTAAGCGAGGTGGTGGTTTTACCGCAATACTGGCAAGTATAATTATCCCGGCGAAAGATTTCGCGTTTCGAAAGGCGAACCTGTGGTCTGGGCGCATGAACCATGTTTTGCAGGCGGATGACCGAGGGAATTGGGTAGGTGGTCGTAGCTGTATGCAAGACGCCCCGGCCGTTCATGACCAGGGTCGCTTTTTCAGTCAACATCAAACCAACTGCGCGCTGTAAATTGCAGATGTTGATTGGTTCGAAGTTGGCGTTAAGGACGAGGACTGATTTTTCCATACAAAGGAAAATTATAGCACCGGATGATTAACAACCCAAATCAACAGATTTGGAAACAGAGGCGGAAATGCGTGTAGTCATAATAGGTGGAAAAGGCTTGATTGGCCAGGCGTTGGCAAAAGAATTGGGCAGTCACGGGCATCAGGTGACCATACTCACCCGCGGGGATACTCAGTCGCAACCGGCTGGAGAAACCTGGCTGAATTGGGATGGCAAGGATGCACAGAAATTGCTTGGCTTGATAGAAGGTCAGGAGGCAATCGTTAACCTGGCCGGAGAAAGCATCGGTAAAAGCCGTTGGACCAACCAACGCAAGGAGAAAATTCTAACCAGCCGTTTGGAACCATGCATAGCCCTGGCCGAGGCGATGACAAAAACCAGGAATGGCCCCCGAATGCTGGTCCAGGCCAGTGCGGTGGGATATTACGGCACGGGGACCAGTGAATTTAACGAAAACAGTGAGCAAGGCAGAGATTGGTTAGCCAGCATCTGCCAAAAATGGGAAAATTCGACCGCCAGCCTTGAGGATTCCGGAACTCGCCGGGTTGTCATCCGTAGCGGAGTCGTGCTGGCCAGGGAGGGAGGAGTTCTTTCACAATTATCATTACCGTTCCGTTTCTTTATCGGAGGGCCAGTTGGTAGCGGCCAGCAATGGGTCTCGTGGATTCATCTTTTGGATGAGGTAAAAGCAATTCGATTCCTGATCGAACATGAAGCTTGCCATGGAGTTTATAACCTGACCGCGCCGGAACCCGTCATGAATCGATCGATGGGAAAAACGCTAGCGCATGTGCTGCAGCGCCCATTCTGGTTTCCACTCCCGGCATTCGCTCTCAAGCTGGCTCTGGGTGAAATGAGTACGTTGGTATTGGATGGCCAAAATGTATTCCCGACTAAATTATTGCAAACCGGATTCCAATTTGAATTTCCAACCCTGGAATCTGCATTACAGGATTTATGCGGTTGATCCCCTTAAAAAGGGGACAGAGGTTCAAAGGGTTGGTATAATCGACTTTTAATATTATCTCACTCCAAAGGAGGCCAAAATGAACATTAACGAACAGGTCGAATATCTGATGCAGGGCACAGAATACGGCGACGAAAAGCTAAAACAAAACATGGCTGAAGAACTCCGCGCACGCCTGATCCTCTGCGAAAAAGAAGGTCGTCCTTTGCGGGTCTATTGTGGCTTTGATCCGAGAAAAGCCGATTTGCATTTGGGTCATACGGTACCCATGCGGAAATTGCGTCAATTTCAGGAATTGGGGAGCGAGGTCAGTTTCGTCATTGGCAATTATACTTCCCTGATCGGTGACCCATCGGATAAAGATGTACTGCGACCGCAGTTAACCACTGCTGAAGTGCAGGCGAATGCGCAAACTTATGCTGACCAGGCGTTTCGCATCCTGGACCCTGCGAAGACCAAAGTCCGGTACAACGCGGAATGGCTGGCAGGGCTGACTTTTGAGCAATTGATCAAACTGGCATCGAATTTTACCATCCAGCAATTCCTGACCCGCGAAAATTTCAAGCTACGCTGGGAAAAGGGTGATGCTGTTTATTTGCATGAAACATTTTATTCCATCATGCAGGGGTACGACGCATACTATTTGAAAGCGGATGTACAAATTGGCGGAACTGACCAACTGTTCAACATCATGACAGCCGGCCGGAAAATCATGACCTACCTGGGAGAATTGCCGAATATTGCCATCATCCTGGGTATCTTGCCGGGGACTGACGGCGTGGTCAAGATGAGCAAATCACTGGGGAATCACATCCCCATCAATACCGATGCCAATGACATGTTCGGTAAAGTGATGAGCATTCCGGATTTTGCCATGGGACAGTTCTTTCGGCTGGTGACGCCGTTAACGCCGCCTGAAATCGCCGTCATCGAAAATGGCGTCAAAGACGGGTCGGTCCATCCGCGCGATGCCAAGATGAAGCTGGCCAGTGCAATCGTAGGAGCCTTTTATGGCCAGGCTGAAGCGGAAACGGCTCAAAAGGTGTTCATCGAGACATTCCAAAAAGGCAGTGTCCCGGACGATGTTCCAAGCAGCAAACTCATCCCCGGACAAACCACCGTCGATCTATTGGTGGAGCAGGGGTTAGCAAAGAGCAAATCCGAGGCGCGCCGGCTGATCGAGCAAAATGGGGTAAAGTTCGAAGGCGCAACCATTACCGATGCTTTGCAGGTGATCGACCGCGAAGGTATCTTGCAGGTCGGTAAACGCCATTTTTTGAAGTTGATAAAATAATTGACTTATCGATTTAGCCAACAGTAATGCAGACTCCAGAATCCGGAGTCTGTTTTGTAATGAGAAATGAAATTATTCTGGCTAAATAAAATATTTCAGGTTCGGATCGATCCCAAATTCATTCGCAATTACCGAATAGGTCGATGAGATGCATAATCCATGAATGCAATAATCCAGTGGGTCCAGGTCGTCATCAAGCAATAGTGGGTTCGCTTCCCTTACGGTTGAAAGGAAGCTCTGTGCACCAGTCCAGAGAATATGAGAATAACTGGAAGTCTTCTCCGGGATCAGTTCTTGGCCGTTCTTGATGAAGACGACAAGATTAAGCATTTGAATGAATTCGATTTGTCCCTGATCGATAGGCAAGTTCGGGTGATAGGATTTGCCGACTTTTTTCACCCGCAAACAGGACGTGAAGGTGAATTCATTTTTCTCTAGTGCTTCAGCTAATCCGAGTTTTCTGGATAAGATCGATTCAACTGCATAAATGATGGGGTCGTGTCCGTTTGCAAGCGAACTGTCGGAAAAAGAATAATGATAATAGGTGAGGGAATCTTCTTCCTTTTCTTTGGTTGCTGTATCAACTATTGCTTCGAATAGATTTAAAGGAATACGCTGGGTGGGTACACTGATCACATTTGGATGAGTGAAGTTGGTTTCCTTGTCCCTGATGACGACCAGCAATTGTGAATCCGGAGTAATGACCCCTCCCTCTGCAGGTCGATCGCCAAAAATACTCAACGAAATGACCGGCGATGGGTTGCTTTCATTAATTCCAAAAGAGGTCTGCGGCATTGTTTTCCCTTTGATTGTAGGACCTTTGTTATTACTCGTGAATCTCCACGGATTTGTAAATCGGATTATCTAATTAAAAGCTGTTTTTTTGTTTTTAGGAAGGAAAATCCTCTGGATATCCGGTGACATCTTTACAGAAATCTGACAGATTAATTAACCTTGAATGAAGAGATCGTTCACCAGCTTTTGGCCGATGCTTTTGGCTTCGATGGCAGAACTGTCCTCCAAAGCGATCACGATCACAAAGGGGACTCCCTGCCAGTTCGGCGGTGTACCGGCAATATACCATGAAACTGTTTTTCCTTTATCGACTACCTGTGCAGAGGCCTGCCAAACGGGTGAGTTCTCCAGCGATAGAAGCTTGACCGCATCGTTGCCGTCAAAATCGGCCAGTTGGGCCTGAGGTTCATTTTGGGTGAGCAAGACCCAGTCCCCTTGAGGAGATTGGTAGGCAGAAACGAGGGAAGGAACGATTTTTTGACCCCCATTCGCAAGTTCGGCCGCTGCAACGGCCAATTGCAGGGGAGAAACTCGGATATTGTCACCGGTGACATATTCTGACATATCAGATAATGATGGGACAGGCGTGGCCGTGCCGGTTTCGATTTGAATTTGGGGTTGCGTGGAAAAACCGAGTTCTTGATATAAAGTAACCAGTTGTGGAGTGGTCGAGCTTTGCAGTAAACTGGTGATGGCTCCCGTGCATCCCGAAGCGACCAGGTCGGACCAGGTTGGGTCAGTTCCAGGTGATACCGCGCAAGAGGTTTCACTGCCTGTTTCCACAGACCAGTCCATTTCAGGGGTAATGCCTGGCAAAGTATGTTTCGAAAGGAAGTTTGCCAGTATTAATGAGCCGGCGGCAGTGCCCAGCGGATATTGACCCAACGTCACCCGGTTAAGTAGGGGTGCTGTAGAATCTTTCATCCAACTTTGCCATTGGGTGTCCAGTTGGTTGGCGTTAAACGTGGGAGAGTTGGCGAGAGCCAGGATCTCACCGGTTTTTGCGTTCATCATGATGAGACCGCCTGTTTGTGATTGCATGGCTGAATCGGCCAGTTTCTGCATTTTCAGGTCCAGGCTGAGGCGGATATTTAATCCAATTGGGTATTGACTGTAAAGTTCCCGATCCAGCCAGATCGTGGAGGTCGAATTACCTGTCACCCCACGCAAATAGCCATCCATGCTGGCCTCGACGCCGGTCTGCCCGTAATTGGGGTTGCTATAGCCTACGGTGGCGCTCAGGAGCGGGTAAGTCAAAGTGCGGACATAATTGCCGCTATCGCCAGTGGATTGTGCCAGAACGGCATTGTTACGATCCAGGATTTCTCCCCGCAAAACGAAGCGGTCCGAAATGGCCCGGCGTGGATTATCCGTCCTGGCCAGCAATCCGTCTGCACGGAACATTGACCACCACCCAACAAGAATTGCAACCAGGGTGAGGCCGATTAAAAAGATCGAACCGACGAAGATATAAGATCGTCCATTAACAATCGAAGCCGGCTGGTCTTCGGATTGATTACTGATCAGTATCAACAAGAAAGCTGAAAAGAAAGCAGTCACCAATGAAGATCCGCCATACGAAATAAACGGTAAGGTCACCCCGGTCAAGGGTAACAAACGTGTGGTTCCCCCCAGGATCAGTAATGCCTGTGCCATAAGGTACGACGTAACGCCAGCAGCCAGAAATCGTTGGAATTTATTGGGAGCGTGTAAAGCAATTCCCAGCCCGCGGATGGTAAAGACTGACAGGATGATTACCAGAGCAATTGCACCTGCCAGACCGAATTCTTCGGTGATGGCTGCAAAAATAAAATCGGATTGTGCCACAGGGACAACGCCTGGGCTTCCCAGGCCAATGCCACGGCCAAAGAGGCCGCCGTTGGCAATTGCCAATATCGATTGTACGATCTGATATGAACGGCCGCTGGGATCCAGCCAGGGATTGATCCAGGCATCGATGCGTAGGCGAATCACATCAAATAAGAAATAACCGGCCACCAAGGCAACGATCATACCGATGAAGCTAAAGAGAAGCACACGACGTTTACCAGAAGCGAGGTAAACGACCAGAGTATAAATCATAATGAACAGCGAAGCTGTGCCAAGGTCTCGTTGGGCAAACAAAATCAGCAATGTTGCGCCGGCTAAAATAATGGTAGGCGCCAATAATTGCATTAAGCGAAAATGGGCAGGTAAACTGTCTGCCAGGTAGGCTGCCAGATAAACGATGAGCAAGATTTTTAAGAACTCAGAGGGCTGTAAATAGACTCCGCCTATATCCAGCCACAGACGTGGACCAACCCCGCCAGGATAAGTACCGAAGAAAAAGGTCAACAATGCGAGAGCCAATCCGCTGACCAGCCAGACATATTTGAAACGACGCAGAATGTTGAAGAGATGTGGGATGCGAAGGCCAAGGATCATGGCCAGCAAACAGGCTCCCAACCAGGCGGTTTGCCTGAACCCCAGACCGGGATTCAGACGATAGATTTCAGCCAATCCCCAGCCCGAGAGTATGGCAATGACCGGCAGCAGATAGGGGTCACGATCCGGAAGATAGCGGTTGACCTGGTGGTAAACCAATGAGAACCCCATCAACCAGACACCAAAGCCAATCCATTGCTGCCACTGATAATTGGCCATCCATGAGTGCAGCCGGATAGCCGGAGAGAAAGTCAGGATCAGGCAGCAAAGAAAGATGAAGGCCGTTGCCAATTTCATCAAACGGCTTTGGATCAAATCCTTGGGAGCCAGAGTGGAAGGGAAGAACAAATTCACTTCAAGTATTTGTCTACCAAAAGGCCGAGTTTCTGCTTTTCCTTGGCGGAAATGGCATTTTTATTCGTGATAATTGCGGTTTTCAGTGTATTCTGGCAGGTGCAGGAATGGGTTTCAGGTAATTTCTCGACCAATGAGAGTATCGTTTTTTGGGCCACTTCGGTATTCTTATGCAGGGTGTTGACCACGATATCTACGCTAACGGTGGCTTCACTCATATGCCAAACATCGTAATCGGTTACATGTGCCATGACCGAATAGCAGATCTCAGCTTCGCGAGCCAAAAACGCCTCAGGTGACGTCGTCATACCGATGAGTGACATGCCCCAGGAGCGAAAGACATTTGATTCGGCTTTCGTGGAAAATCGCGGACCTTCGATGGTGATCAACGACCCTCCCAAATGAGCTGTGGCTCCGAAAGCCGTCACGGTTTGGTAGAGAGTCGTGGAAAGGTCTTCACAGAAGGGGTCTGCGGTATTGATATGCACAACCAGCCCCTCACCGAAAAATGAACGTTGACGCATTCTGGTGAAATCAAAGAGTTGGTCCGGGATCACGATCTCGCCGGGTACAAAATCTTCACGTAGCGAGCCAACAGCACTGACACTGACGATTCGGTCGACGCCTAACAACTTAAACGCCCAGATATTGGCACGATAGTTGACTTCTGAAGGGGGAATAGTATGCCCGATGCCGTGACGGGCAAGAAAAGCCACCTTGCGACCTGAAAGCCTCCCCAGGGCAATGGGAGCTGAAGGTGTGCCAAACGGAGTATCCGGTAAGACAGTTTCGATATTTTCAAGCGCTGGAAAATCGTACAATCCAGAGCCGCCAATTACACCCAGTATAGGTTTTTCAGTCATTGTCGATCCTTTCTCTGTTGCTCATTCTTGTGTTTCAATGTTGACCAGTATGGCCTGACGGCCGATACGCAGTTCATCCCCTTTGATAATCACCGTCGAGGTTTCAACCCGTTGGTCATTGAGAAAAGTTCCATTGGTCGATTGCAAATCTTCCACCCACCATTGCAGGTAACGGTAAGTGAGGCGGGCATGACGGGAAGAAACCGCTTCATCAGTAATTTGAAAATCACAATCGCTGTCCCGGCCGATGACCACTTCGGGTTTGGTGAAAACTCTTTGAGTTCCTTCCACATCGGCTTCGAAAGCCAGAGTGATCGGTGGAACCTTCTGGGTAGTCACCACCTGACTTTGAAACCGCAAATCCCGCCATAAAGTATAGATGACCCATCCCAGGAAAGCATAAAGGACAACGGTTAACGCATAACGAAGAATTAATACGAGAACAGCTATCATGAATGATCCCCTGAATTATGCAAAGTTTTGATCTCAGAGGTAATTTCATGAGGCCTTTCGATCAGGCTGGTTTGGTCTTCCGTGTAGATGAGCTTGATTCCTCCTAGCGAAATCACGTCCCCGGGCTTCAATTTTCGCTGATTAACTCTTTCTCCATTGATGTATGTCCCTCCGGAGGAACCAATATCAAAGATGATATATCCTTTAGAAACGAAACGAATCTGGGCATGAGTGCGCGAAACGCGCAGGTCATTGATTACCAGATGGTTATTGCTCTTCCGACCAATGTTGATGACTGGGTTTTCGAGGGGAAAAAGGCTCTCATCTTCCAGGATCAATGATGCTGTGCATGAATGAATTTCATCTTTGTGAGTTGAGGCTGGTGGAAGGGCACGGACGGCATTCGTTCTACCGCTTACCGCTGAAGCTGGATGTACTTTTACTTGAACTTCAGTTCTTCCCAGGGAATTTCGGGTGAAAATCTGGATTCCAGGTTTTTTCTCCAGTTGCAGGTTGAGCTCTTCTGCCAACTCTGAAATGATTTTGGCGACTGCTGTTTCCCATTCCTCCTGAGCTTCCAGGAATTGCCGATCAAGTGGATTCAGATAAATTGCAAAGTTCATTGGAAGCTCAATGAAATCGTCTTTATGATCAACGAGGCATTCGTGAATGGCTTCTATCAGCCTGTGCATGAGCAGGGATTGCTCATCCATCCAGGAAAAAACAGATAAATTACCTTCGAAAAGTGATTTAATTGTGATTTCAATTTGATCCAGGGGTGATCTCATATACATTTATTATAACCAAGGAAAATATTTATACCGTTGGAGAATATCGATTTTATATCGAGAATTATGCAGCTCTTAATCCTGATCGGCAGAAGCAGTCGTACTGATCTTTACGACCCTTGCATTCGTTAGTGTGATGAAAGCAGCGACCGATAGTTTAATATTCAATCCCCGTTGTCCTCCTGAAATATGAATCGCTTCGAGCTGGCGCGCAGATTCGTCTAGCAGGAAGGAAAAACCTTTATTAAGCAAAGCCAGGGGAGAAATACCTCCGGCCAGCAAGCCAGTCAATTCTTCAGCTTCTTTTTGAGTCGGTAAATGGACTTTTTTTTCGGAACAGACAGCGGCGACGGCTTTCAGATCCACTTCTGCCGTTCCGGGAATAACACACAGAAGCGGTTTCTTCTTTTCACGGGTGACAACAATGGTTTTAAATACAATCGCCGGCGAAATCCCCAGGAGTTGAGCTGTTTCAAGGGCGCTTAATTTTTTAGCAGTCAGTTCAAATGATTCGAAGTTGATTTTTTTCGATTCGAGAAGGCGGGTGACATTATTGGTGATTGCCATTTGGTTCATTACCTTTGACGACGTAAATGGGGTTGCTAAAAATCCATCCACGGCGTTTTGATAAATAATTGAGAAAGCATTCTACTCGGTACGCCCCAGGCTCAACCAAAGGGTAAGCAAGGTGATCCTTGTTCGTGCTTCGGAAGATTTCATTTCCATTTTTAATCAAACGAATTTCTGCGGGAATTGGCAGGCTGATTTGAGCAGTACTACTTTGCTTGATGATCAAAGTATCCCCCATGGTGGCGGTGGTCTCTTCATTCGAAATGGTGAAAGAAAAGTTGCGGGTCGAGGCCGGTAGATCATTGCCAATGAAAGAGGAGCCTTTGCCAAGTGCCTGATAGATCATGCGTTTGTCTTCAATCAAATCGCCGCTCAGGGGTTTGGGCAACAGCAAGTGGTTGTTTACCGCAGAAAAGTGGAAAATATACGGAAATATCGTCTTCCTTATCGGCCCAAATTTGTATTTGAGGGAATGTGCATCAGCACCTGCGATCACCGGTAGATGCCTGCCACCAGCCAACAGGCTATCCCAGCGCTCCAGTGTGGCTTTTTCAGGACCAGTAGCGATGTATTCGGGAAAAAAAACATTTCGCACCAGTTTCAGGGGGGTACGAGACACGCTCTTTAGTTCACTGAATTGATTCCAGAGCTCAAAACCGGTATACCCATTGACTTCCCAATTCACCCAGGTGATGTTATCTTCATGTACCAGTTTCAGGTCCATCTCGTCAGGATGAGCCAGAAACGAGAGGCCTCCACGCTGCCGTACAGCATCGATCAATTTCTGTGGGTCATCGGCGAAGGTGGCCACCTCAGCCTCTGCACCTAGCGCCAACAGGTGATTTTTCTGAGGAAAGCGGTCTTGATTGTGTACCTCTTCACCGGTCAATACCAGGACACGTTTGGCGGAGCGGTCGTAATATCCCTCGAAACCGCTTACGTGAATATTGTGGTCGGTAATGATGATCACGTCCTGGTTGGCAGCGGCCGCAGCATCGATAATTGAAGAATAGGTGCCAAAACCGTCGGAATAGGTGGAATGGATATGAATACTGCAGGTAATTTCTCTCATCAGGTTGACGATTTACTCAGTTGGACGGTATAATTTCGGCTGTTCGATAATTCAGGAGGCTTAGAGTGAGTTTATATATTGACATTGCATTGATTATAACTTCAATCGCTTTGATTGTTAGTGTCATACTTCAGAATAAGGGCACTGGTTTGGGTGGGTTGACCGGAATGGATAGTGGGGGGGTGTTTACAGCTCGCCGTGGAATCGAAAAAACTTTGTTCTGGATCACCATTATCTTGAGTGTGCTCTTTTTTACTCTGACCCTGACGGCTGTCATTGTGGCGTAGGTTTTTAGTTAATGATTTAATCGATTTTCCCATAGATTCGAGGACGGCTTACCTTGAAGAGGGAGAGCCGCCTTTTCGTTTATAATAATCCTATGAAAAAATATCGTTGGCAAATAATAATCCTGTGCCTGACCGGATTGGTCGTTGGTCTGCTCCTTCTCTTCGAGCGCCAGGGAGGACTTCTCAATAATTCATCCCCTCAAGCTACGCAGGGAGGTATTTACACCGAAGCACTTGTCGGTTCTATCCAACGTTTGAACCCATTATTCGATAGTGCAAATGATGTTGATCATGATGTAGACCGTTTGATCTTTTCAGGACTAATTCAGTTTGACTCAAGGGGAATCGCACAACCTGATCTTGCCGATTCCTGGACGATCTCGCAAGATGGATTAATCTATAACTTTGTTTTGAAAAAGAATTTAACCTGGCATGACGGGAAACCGCTGACGGCGGATGATATCATCTTTACTACCCAGTTATTGAGTAAAGGCGGAGCAGCAATTTCTGCTGACTTGAGCAAATTCTGGACTCAGATCAAAGTTGTCAAATTGGACGATACCCATTTGCAATTCGTGTTACCCGAAGCCTATTCGCCTTTCCTGGATTACCTGGCTTTCGGAGTTTTGCCAAAGCATATTTTGGGTGACATGACCTATGACCAGATCGTGGCTTCGAGTTTCAATTTGCAACCGGTAGGCAGCGGTCCATATCAGTTCGAATCCATTTCGGTGGATAACAGCGCTGTTTCGGGAATCACCCTGCAGATTTTTGATAATTATGCCGGAAACAAACCTTATTTGGAGAAGATTGTATTTCGTTATTATCCCGATTCCCAATCAGCTTACCAGGCTTATCAGAATGGTTACGTGCAAGGAATCAGCAATGTCACCAATGATGTTCTACCTAAAGTTTTAGTTGATTCAAATTTGAATCTGTTCTCGAGCCGGTTGCCCAAGATCAGCATGGTGCTTTTCAACCTGAACGATACTTCTGTTCAGTTTTTCCAAAATCAAGACGTCCGCACTGCCCTCTACCTCGCGATTAACCGCCAAATGATCATCAATTCCGTTTATGATGGTCAGGCCATTCTGGCGAATGGAGTGATTTTTCCGGGCTCCTGGGCTTATCTGGACAGCCTGGCGACTATTCAATTTGACCCTGAACAAGCACAAGATTTGTTGAAACAACAGGGGTACGTCGTCACCGGGGATACCAATCCGGTGCGGAAAAATGGCGATACTGCTCTGGAATTTGTCCTATCCTATCCGGACGATGATCTGCATCAACAAATTGCGCAGATGATCCAGCAGGATTGGAAAGCCATCAATGTCAACGTTACCCTTGAAGCAGTTCCGGCAGACAAATTCGTTAGCGACAAACTTGATTCCCGCGGCTACCAGGCGGCGCTGGTGGATCTCAATTTTACCAACAGCCCGGATCCAGACCCGTATCCATTTTGGGACCAGGGTCAAATCACCGGCGGCCAGAATTATTCACAGTGGTCAGATAGAACGGTAAGTGATACTTTGGAGCAGGCGCGGGTATCGACCGACTTTAATGAACGGATTCGGCTGTATCATAACTTCCAGTATCTGTTTGCTGAAGAAAACCCGGCATTGCCGTTATTCTACCCCGTTTATAATTTTGCTATTGATAAACAAGTGCAGGGTGTAACCGTCGGACCTCTCTACAGTACAAGTGATCGTTTCGCTGAAATTTCCTCCTGGTATATGGTTTCAAAACGATCGACGAACGCGACACCCGATTCAACAAAAAAATAAATTCTCATATTCAGAGGGCAAGCATCGTTTCTCTGCACCGTCTGAATGCGTATATCAAATCGATGTTTCATTGAGGCAACCTTCTTTAATCTATAATGAAGGTTGCCACTTCTTATTATCGAATAATTTGCAGGAGATAATCCGAAAGGGGTATTGATGACAAAGTTCTTTACCGGAAAAGGGGACGATGGAACCACAGGCCTGATTGGAGAAGGTCGCGTATCAAAGGCTGACCTCCGCTTCGAAACGATAGGTACCCTGGATGAATTGAGTGCCTTTATTGGCAATGCGAAATGCCTGATTGAAGATAAAAAGATCAGCATCATCCTCGAGGCTGTTCAGCGTGACTTGAACCTGATCATGTCAGAACTGGCGATTGTAAAATCCTCTGAAAACGCAGGAAAGGGGTTGGATGAGAATCGGGTTCTTTTTATCGAACAGGTGCTAGATGAAATTGGCAGCATCACAGATATGCCCAAAGAATTCATCCTCCCTGGCGAAACGCATGAAGCCGTTGCCTTCGGGATCTGTCGGGTGGTCGCCAGGCGCGCAGAACGCAGGATTGTAGGGTTCACTCAGCAAAGTGGAATTCATAATCCGCAGCTATTACGTTATCTTAACCGACTCTCTTCTTTATTCTTTTTGCTCGAAGTGAAGTATTCTACGAAAAATAGCTCTCAAAAATTCAGGTATGCGAAAGTACAGTCATGATTGGAACCTTACTCAACGTTGCTGCAATACTCGTCGGAGGTGGATTGGGGCTTCTCCTCGGGGCAAAACTCAGCGAACGGTTGAAAGATACCGTCATCGCCGGATTAGGGTTGTTCACCCTCGTTTATGGGGTGTCGCTGTTTATAAAAACAGAAAATTCTCTAGTTGTCCTGGGCAGTATTTTGATCGGTGTCCTTTTGGGAGAGTGGTGGCATATCGAAGATGGTCTGATGCAGCTCGGTATCTGGTTGGAACGCCGTTTCAATAATAAGGCTGGCAGCCAAGACAAGAACTTCATTAAAGGATTTGTTACCGCATCCCTGGTCTTTTGTATCGGTCCAATGGCTATCTTGGGTTCCATTCAGGACGGGTTGACAGGGAATTTCAACACCCTTGCAGTTAAATCGATCCTTGACGGGTTTGGAGCAATGGCTTTTGCCTCCAGTCTGGGGATAGGGGTTCTTTTTTCTTCGGTGATGATCCTGATCTATCAGGGGAGTATCACATTATTGGCGGGAACCGTCCAAAATGTCATTACGACAAGCATGATGAACGAGCTCAGCGCTACCGGAGGGGTCATTCTGGTGGGAATTGCCATCAGCAGCTTATTGGAGATTAAAAAAATCCGTATTGGCAGTTTCTTACCCGCGTTACTCCTTGCCCCATTAATCGTGTGGATCTTAACATTATTTAAATAAAAAAAAGTAGAGCAGTTTTGAACTGCTCTACTTTTTTATCTGAAGGCAAGTTTATTATTTACCGGCTAATGCGTCTTCTATTCCTTGTTGTACCGTTCCGGCATTGTAGGTTTTACCATTGACAATAAATGAAGGAGTAGTATTTATGCCCTGTTGTGAGGCGTAATTATTGTCGTCATCCACCTGCTTGGAATATTTGCCCGAAGTCAGACAGGTTGTAAAAGCATTGCTGTCCAGATTAAGTTTCTTCGCAAATTGGATCAGCTTTGTCTGGGAGAAGGCTCCGGAATTTTCACTGCCTTGATTTGTGAACAGGTAATCGCGATATTCCCAGAATTTGTTCTGGTCGTTGGCACAATAGGCAGCTTCGGCTGCATCGATCGATTCCTGGCCTAGAAAAGCCATTGGTGAATAAGTGTAATAAATCTTGTTTGTCGAAATATAACTACTGATAATGGTTGGCTCGACTTGCTGCCAGTACAACTGGCAATAAGGACATTGAAAATCAGCAAATTCAATTACCTTAACTGTAGCATTTGGATCACCAAGGTTCAAGCCATTTTCCATCGGTTTGGGGGTAGTTTCGATGGTAGCGACCTGTTTTGGTAATTTAGAGACAACGATCACGCCAATGATAGCCAGAGCCACGATAGAAATGATCAGGATTACCCAAAAATCCTGTTTTTTCTGTTTATTGCGGTTTCTTTTTACAACATCACGTTTTCCCATAAGTTCCTCCAAAGATTAACGAATTTTCTCATAAAGCAAATGCTTTGTCCAGTAAAGTATCGAATTGCTGAGAGAAAGATTGCTGAGGAAAAGAATTATTTATATAAAACCGGAAATTCTTCGGAGGTAGGCCTGAACCCCATTGCTTTGTATAAATGCAGAGATGAATCATTATCACTTTGAGTATTGACAGTCACCTGCAAAAAGCCGCGCTGGGTAAAGTGAACCAGCATTCCCGAGACGAGTGCACGACCAATGGCATGGTGGCGATATTCGGGCAATACAGCTAACCGGGCTAGATGACCATTGAATTGAGCGGCTGTGCTCAATTCATAACCGATGATGTGCCCATCGATTTCGGCCACCGTGGTGTGATCCGCTTGCAGGAAGGCTGCCTGCAGTGAAGGTTGTGAATTCACCCATACTGGTTCAAACGAATTGCGGTCCACTTCACTCACTTCCGGAATGTCGGAACTCTCCATTGGCCGGATCAGCAGGCCATCTACGGGGGAAAGTTGAAGGAGTCGATGGTGGCCATCCCATTCCAGGACGACAATCTTTTGTTTGACTGTAAACCCGTGCCTGATCAACAACTGGCTGAACCACTCTTGCAATCCGACAGCGACCATTCTGGCCTCCATCGTATCGAGAATGTTTTGGGCATAGGCTGAAAGTAGATTCCAGGCAGCATCCGGCGAAACGCTTTTACCGATGGCGAAGCACCGAATCCAGGCGGCGCCAGGAGGATCAGGAGCAGCCGAGAGAATCGCTCGAATTTGCCCCGCCTCAGAAAGGATCAAAAAGGGAGAAGATTCCAACCATTCGAATGTATTTCGCCAATCCAAATGGCGATGAATGAATGGGGAAGAATTAATGAATGATGCAACCCGTGAAAGATCTTTTTGCGTGGCTTGATGGATTTCACCAATGGCGTCCATAATTGACGAATTTAAACCCAAATGGGTTTTAATGCCCCAATATTTTTTGGATTAACTGCCAGAGCATAGAGCTAAAGAATCTATCCTTGAAGGTTACATGTGGTTTTTCAGTATAAGAGGCTTGGAGATTGGTCAGGGCATTGAATTTATTGCCCTTTTTGAGTTGCAGATCCGATAAAGAGCGCAGGGTAATTGAGAGATATTTCTTCTCTCCAATTTGCTTGAAACAGGCAATCGCTTGTTCGTACGTCTTTGCCGCCAGATCATATTGCTTGAGTGCTTCATAGGCACTCCCGGTGTTGGCTAAAGCCATGCCTTGCTTTTGAATATCGCCTGCATCGGAAAAAACCTGGTCTATACCCAGAACTGCATCCAAAGCCAGTTGTGGCTGTTTGTTTCTGAGTTGTACGACCGATAGATTATTGCGCACCTCGGCGATGTCGACCGGATTATTCTCCTGAGACAATAATTCCAGACAGGTCGAAAAATCAGCGACAGCTTCTGAAAATTTATTTCTCTGGAATTCCGCTTTGGCTTTGTTGGATAAATCTACAATTTCATTTTGCATGGTGATCAATAAGTGATTTCCAGCAGGCTGGCAGCAATGGAACGCAGTTTATCTGCATCCATCTGGCTTAAGCGCATGGCAAGTTCCAGGTAGGGAAGGTTTACCGGTTTGGAAATGAATTCTTGCAATTCAACGGGCAATTCATTCTCCCTCTCGGTCGCGTTGACCTGGCCTGAAGCATGTCCTAGCGGGCCGCGAATGGAGAAGAAGGTATCCATCGTTAAGTTCAGTTTCGCGACCAATTCTTCCAGGTCGATCAGGGGAATTGGCACAGACCCTTTCTCATAATTTTCCAAAGTATCCACTGGAATTGTGGTCAGTTCAGCTAACTCATCAAGAGATTGGCCATTGGCTTGACAATGCTGCTTGAGCAGGGTAGCAATGATGCGGTCGCGCAAGGCGAGCAAATTGAGATTGATTTCACGCGAAAACGATTCCCGGTTTTGATCCTCGCCCTTTGGACCTTCATGTAAAAAATCAAAAGATGTTTTGAGAAAGAAAGCCAACGATTCCAACTGTGGAAGGGATGGAGATTGCTCTCCTTCTTCCATCGCTAGATAATCTTCCTGGTTGATATTCAACCAAAGAGCGCAATCATCGATGGAACGGCCCATATTTTCTCTGGCTTTGTGCATGAACAAGCCCGTTTTTTTTGTTCTAAGAATGGCTAATTTGTCATCCATTGTCACTACCTCAAATATTTCAGAATAGGGAACGAGGTCGTGCATTTATTATAGCATTTCCGGGCCGATGAACTCAGTCACTTTGTTCATTTCGATAAAAATCGGCTAAATTCGTCCCAAATACCTCAGAACTGAGTTTTAAACCGTTCGCTTCCAGACGAGACGTGAAAAGCGGACGGATACCGGTCGGTTTTAGATAACCCGATACCCGGCCATGAGTATCGATCCCGGTCTGTTCGAAACGAAATATATCGGTGAGGATGACATTCTCGGATTCCATTCCGGAGATCTCTGTGATCGAAGTGATGCGGCGGCTGCCATCTTTGAAACTCGAGACCTGGATAATGAGATCTACTGCTGAAGCAATTTGTTCATGAATGACTCTCATTGGCAGGTTAACCCCCGTCATGAGACACATCGATTCGATTCGCGAGATCGCATCGTTGGGCGATCCTGCGTGCAAAGTTGCCATCGAACCGCTGCAACCGGTATTCATTGTTTGAAGTAACGCCAGGCACTCGCTGCCGCGAATCTCGCCGATGATCAACCGATCGGTATGAATCCGTAATGCCAAATGGATCAAGTCCGCTGGCGTGGAGAGATGTTTCCCCTCCTGCCGGGGAGATTTGGATTCGAGACGGAGAAGGTACTTTTGATGCAAATTCAGTTCAGGAATTTCTTCGATTGTGATAATTCGTTCATTGGCGGGGATGAATTCGGCAATTCCATTCAGTAAAGAGGTCTTTCCGGTTGCACCTAATCCGGTGATCAGAATATTCAACCGTGTAACCACACAGGCTTCGATGAAGGTCGCGATCCTTTCACTCAACATGCCCGATTCCAGCAAGTTCGAAATCGTAGATTTGCAGGGGGTGAATTTTTGGATCGATAAAATGGGAATGAGGATGGCAATTGGAGGCAGCACTACATTAATTCGTGTCCCGTCAGATAAGCGTTCATCCAGTACTGGGTTGTCGGGATCGATTTGAAATCCAAGCCGTTGAATGTTTCGGTGGATCAATTGGATGAGTTCTTCATTGCTTTTGAAATGTAAATTTAACTGGACTGACTGGCCATTTTTTTTGATAAATATATTATCTTTCCCATTTACCATGATTTCAGTGACAGCAGGGTCATCAAAATATGGTTGTAGAATACCAAAACCGAGCACCTCATCGATCACTTGATGAAATAGAGGTGCGCGTACCGCATCTGGCAGGGATACTCTCAAATTGCGGTATTTCTGCATGATCAAATCGACGAGTATCTGGTTGCGGTCCTCGCTGGCAATAGATGCAGAATCGAAATCCTGTAAAATTTCTTTGACCAGGGTTTCTTTTAACTTTTTTATTTCATCTTTATCCTTGCCAGTGTGAGTGAATGAATCCATTTTTATTCCATTCGGGCTTGCTCGGAATCCGGTAAGATCCAGATGATTTGGTTTTTGTTTACGGCCAGGAAATTTGTCTTCAGTTCGGATTGAGATCCATCCGCTGAAAATACTTCTACTTGTGTTAGCGCCAGGAAAGATTCCTCTTTATCCAGAGCCTCTTTGATCCGCTCATTCCCACGGATATAGATCGTCCCGTGGATGCGCGATTGAGATAGTTGTATGGTCACCCAGACGGCTTGCTTCTGGACGATATCAGTGTAGATTTTGCCTTTCTCATCAAAATGAGTTACCATAATTTCCCCAATGTAGCGTTGATTATAATGCCGGCATTTGATATCCCAGACCGGTGCGGGTGACGATATGCACCGGTGAATGAGGGTTGTCTTCCAATTTTTGACGCAAACGAGCGATGCTTACCCAGAGGATTTCTTTTTCATCTTTATAGGATGATCCCCAGGTGGCTTCGAGTAATTCTTCTGCAGTTAAAACTTGGCCAAGGTGGTGAGCGAAAAAGATGAGTAATTTATATTCGGTCGCTGAAAGGTAGACCTGCTTTTCATCTTTCCAGACTTCTGCTTTTGCAATATCGATACGCAAATTCCCGTGGATGAATTGCCGGGCTTCCACACTTTCAGGTTGGTTTTTTACCCGCCGTAATACTGCTCGCACTCTGGCGACAAGTTCGGTAGCCGAAAAAGGTTTTACGACGTAATCGTCTGCGCCGATATTGAATCCGTTTACCCGATCGTGTTCTTCACCGAGCGCAGTCAGGAGGATTATCGGGACATTTGAAAATTGGCGGATCCGTATACAGGTGGTCACGCCATCCAGTTTTGGCATCATCACATCGAGAATGATCAAATCAGGCATTACCTGAGAAAGCGATTCCAGAGCTTCTTCACCGTTAAAAGCAGTCAGTACTTCATACCCTTCCGCTTCCAGGTTTACCTTGAGTAAACGAATATACAATGGTTCATCATCGACAACTAGGATTTTGATGGTCATTTTATCTCCGCCTGAGTAACGCCTAAATCATTCGTACCAGCAGGTAAATGAATGGTGAAAATCAACCCCCAACCGGGTGGAGAACTGGCGATAATCTCTCCTGCATGATGTTCAATGATCTCTTTACAGATTGAAAGTCCCAACCCAGAGCCGTGGACTTTGATTGCCTGACCCGGATCTCTGAAAAACCGGTTGAATATCTGGTTTAGATACTTTTCATCTACTCCCGGACCAGTATCGCGAAAATCAATGATGACCTCTTCTTTGATCTGGCGGACAGTGATAAAGATCTCTGCACCGGGGGCATATTTGAGCGAATTACTGATGAGGTTATCGATCACCTGAGCCAACCTGTTCGAATCACCAAGAATAGGCTGCAAGGAAGGGTCGAGATCAATATGCACAGAAAGATTTGGATTATTGATCAATGCCCGGCTGACTTCATCCCGAATGAGGGCATCCAAACTGACCACCTGATTATCAAAGTTCATTTGACCGCTTTGTAATCTGGAGGAATCGAGCAGATTATCAATCAACTCTTGTAAGTGATTGGTTTCTCTTTCGATGATACGTAGGAAATCAGTGGTGGTATTTGCATCCCATTCAGTATCTTCGCGTAACAGGGTGGTGGTATAACCTTTTATGAAACCCAGGGGGTTGCGTAATTCATGAGAAATGGTGTTGATGAAATTCCCCTGCAACTCAGCCATGTTCGACTGTTCTTTCAGTTTCTCAAAAAACTCTTGCAACATTTTTTTCTGCAAGATAACGTTGACCTGATGGTTGAGGAAAGCAGCGTACTTGATTTCTTCGGGAGAAAAGTGCGGGCCGCCAAAGCGAATAAATACGATCGCTCCGGGAAAATCCGGAAATGGCATCAACGGTATGGCAAGAGTAAAGGGGAATTTTATGCGGTCATCATCGGTAATTTCCAGAGGTTCGTCGCATATAGGTTTCATATCCAAAGTGACTTGATTCGCGATCGACTCGCCCCAGGAAACATCCGCTTCTCCTGATTTCCCACGACCAAACGCTTTGGCATAGATCACTTCTAACCGTTTGGACTTGCTATCCGTGAGAAAAATGGCAAGATTATCGACAACAAATTCATTTCGTGAATAAGTTAAAAGGTCGTCAAGCAACAGTTTCCAGGATTTTTCTCCAGAAGCAATGTTGCTTAATGCATATAATGTTTCATACGAAAAATTTGACGACTTTTCTGAATTTTGCATATACTCACATTATACAATAACCACCGATTTAGGTTTTTGCAAGTGAAAATGAAAAAGAACTTCCTTTACCAAAGGTACTCTTTACAATTACCTGTGAATCGTGGGCAGTGAGTATATTCTTAACCAGGGCTAATCCGAGTCCTGTCCCACCTTGAGCCCGTGTGGATGACCCATCCAGCTGGTGAAAAAGCTCAAATATTTCTTCTACCTGGTCGGGTTTGATCCCAATACCTGTATCAGTTACTTCGAAAATAAATTCATCAGGATTTTCGCGTAAATGGATAGTGACCCTGCCACCGGAATTGGTGAATTTTATGGCATTATCGGTGAGCTGATTGAGTACCCAGGTGATCTTATTTTGATCGGCCATTAACCTAGTTTGTTGAATAGTGATATTCTTCGTGAGGGAAATTTCTTTCTTCTTGGCTGCATCCAGGTTGCGTTCGATAACCGTATCGACGAGAGCTGCGGGATTTACAGGTTCTTTGTGAATGATGAGTTTATTTGTCTCGCTCGTTGAGAACAAGATCAGATCGTCGATCAGACGTTCCAGGCGTAAAGACGCCCTTTTGATCACTTCGATGGATTTGTTCTGGTCTGGACTCAGTGTGTTTGGCTTTTCTGAGAGAAGTAAATCGACGTAACCGCTGATGTGAGTGAGCGGCGTCCGCAATTCGTGGGAGATATTTGAAATAAAATTGGCTTTGAGGCGGGAAAATTCCGAAAGTTTTTGGTAGGCGATTTCTAGTTCTGCCGTGCGCTCCTGTACTTTCTTTTCCAGGGTTTCATTAGCTTCGCGTAAATTCGTTTGTAAAATTAAAATTTGCTGGGTAATTGATTGGTTGAGCATCTCCTGGTTGATCATACCCAGTTCGACGATTATCTGACCCAGCAAGGGTGTTGTCCCTTGCAGGCGGCATTTTTTTTGATATTCCAGGGCCTGTTGCAATTGTTCGACAGTAATTTTTCCTTGCTCGACCAAAATATCGCCAAGGCGTGGAATTAATATCTCGGGGGTGATTGCCATCCTGTTCTCCCTTCCAGGTTTTATCCTTTTATCTACAAAGACCCGCTATTTATTAATCATGGCACATTATGCCTCGTTTGTAAATAATTCTTGACCATTAATCTGAGTTGGATTTATCTGAGGTTTTTGAGAGTTCATACCGTGGTGGAGTTGGAGATTCAGCTGGTCTGGTTATATGGTTTTCCCCGAAGGTTTTTCGTTTAATAGCTTCAAATAAATTACGACTAACGCAATCTGATTCAGTGGCAATCTTTGAAATATTTTAACCGAACTTTAAGTAATCTATTATCCCAGTAACGTTTCGACTAGCGCGTTCAATTCCTCATCAGAATAATAATGTATGGTTAGAGTACCGCCTTTGGCGCTGTGGTGTAGCGAAACACGAGTTCCTAATTTGGTTTGCAGTCGTTCCTCTAGTTCCCTCACCTCCGGTTCGACAGGTTTCTCGATGACTTGTTCCGGCTTGTGGCCGGTCATTTTACGCACCAGTTCTTCTGTCTGACGAACACTGAGACCATGGACCAGAATCGATTGTAGAGCAGCATTTTGTGCCTGAGCGTTGTTCAATCCCAACAGTGCACGCGCATGGCCTTCGCTGATTACATCGTCTGAGAGCGCTTTAAGCACCAAATCGGGTAATTTCAGCAGGCGCAAGGTATTGGTGATCGTTACCCGGTTTTTGCCCACCCGTGCACTGATTTCTTCATGTGAAAGGTTGAAGTCTTCGATCAGTTCGCGGTAAGCCTCGGCGGTCTCAAGAGGGGAAAGATCCGCCCTCTGTACGTTTTCGATCAAGGCCAGTTCAAGCCTTTGTTGGTCGCTGACTTCCCTGATGATCACCGGCACACGTTCCAGCCCGGCGATTTCAGAGGCGCGCCAACGGCGCTCACCTGCGATCAGGGTATACATCCCCGATAATGGATCGAAGGAGACCACCAATGGTTGCAGGATGCCAAATTCGCGGATGGAATTGGCTAGTTCTTCCAATTCTTCGCTGTTCATGTGATCACGGGGTTGATGTGGGTTGGGCACGATCAGATCCCGCTGCACGAATACTTCACCAGAAGCTGAAGATTGATCAGTCACCCCACCTGGAATCAATGCATCCAAACCTTTTCCAAGACCACCTTTACGAGCCATGAGCACCTACCTGAGCCAGATTTTCATCGAACGATACGCCATCTTGAGTGAGTATTTCGCGTGCCAGGGTGGCGTACATCTTGGCAGCATTTGATTCCGGCGCATAATTCGAAATGGGCAAACCATAAGACGGGGCTTCAGCAATACGAATGCTTCGCGGTATTACTGCATTCATTACTTCAGTCGGAAAATGCTTCTTGACCTCGCCAACGACATCCATGGCCAGGTTGGTGCGCCCATCGAACATGGTCAGAATCACGCCTCGTACCTTTAGTTCCGGGAAGAGTGAAGATCGGATGCGGTTCAGTGTTTGGGTCAACTGCCCGATCCCTTCCAGGGCCAGGTACTCACATTGTACGGGGATGAGGACACCATCGCGGGCAGCCATCAATCCATTCACAGTAAGAAGGCTGAGCGAAGGTGGACAATCCACTAAAATGTAATCATAGCGATCGATGACTGGTTTAATAGCTTCCCGTAAACAAAACTCACGTTTTGGCATTTCGATCAATTCCACTTCGGCACCGGCCAGGGAAGGGGATGCTGGCAGCAGGTTGATCTTTAGCTTTGGGTTGAAGAGAATCTGGGGAGCAATCGGTTCCTGGCCAAGCAGCACTTCGTAGGTTCCCTTTTTTACCCCATATTTATCGATTCCCAGAGACGAAGTGGCATTTGCCTGCGGATCGAGGTCGATGAGCAGCACCCGCTGGCCATAAAGCGCCAGATAGGCTCCCAGGTTGATGGCGGTTGTCGTTTTACCGACGCCGCCTTTTTGATTTACGAGTGTATGGATGCGTGTCATAGCCCTGCTATTGTAATATTTCCATTAATGTAGATTGTACTTCAACAGGCGTCGGAACGCCTGAAAGAGACTTACGGGTGACAGAGCGGGCTGCTATCTGCGTAGCTACCCGGGCCGATTCCCAGGGATCGTGTGTCGCTGCATAGCGGATAAAGAAAGAAGAGGCAAAAATATCTCCGGCACCGACAGGATCGACTTCTTTTTCCTGGGGGGGGCGAAAATATCGTACATCGCTGTTCCAATAGACCCGTGCTCCGCGAGCCCCTTCGGTCACGACCAGTACCGGAACCTCAGCGACATATTCCTGGATCACTTCCTCATTTCCTCGAACATCTTCGATGCTCAACACGACCACGTTGGCATGTTTCAAAACAGAAAGAGCATTCGGCCAATCAGTAAAAGAGACCAATCCTTCTTTTTCCCATCCACGCAACCAACCCTGCGGAGTGATGCCCAGTAACGAATGCGGGAAGGCTTGCGCCAGGTTCGGATCCAGCTCGGCAGCGACCGGTCCAAGATGGACGATTGGTGTATCGAGCCAGGCAGGCGGAATATCCGCCGGAGTAATCTTTTCGGCAACCGCGCGGATGTGTTGCACCCGCCCGTTGGGGGTATCGAAGTTCTCAAAAGTGGAATTATGGGGGGATAATTTACGGATCACCGGAATCCCTTCCAACTCAGGCAATTGAAGTTCGGGCGTACAAGCAGTGACGATGCCTACCTTCTTCCCGAAGGCGCGGGCGGTCAGACCGGCATAAGAGACAGTTCCTCCCAGAACAAAACCGGTTGGAGTTACATCCTGGGTCACGTGACCAATCAATAGATAATCAACCGGCTCGATTTGGGCAAGTGAATTCATCAATAAAGGCATCCGTTCAGGAGTTTTGCTCTTCCTCGTCACCGAGGGAGAAAGAGTTCAAGGTTTCATCCACGGAATTGTCGTCGATGTGCGCTCCGGGAACCGGGGTACCGCAATAAGGGCATAAATTCCAGGGCAGTTCGATGTTCTTACCACAATGAGTACATGTTTTTTTGAGACGGACGTGACAATTTGGGCAAGCCACCCAATCTTTTTGTACACGCCGGTTGCATCCCGGGCAAACCGCGGAGTCTTCGATGGTTTGTAAAAGAGTTTCTTCTTCCAAAGAGTGCTGATATTCTTCCTCCAATGTATGAGGGGGACGCAATACCAGGTAAACCAGGATTCCGGGGAGAAAGAGCAGGGCGACAATGACTACTGCCAGAATACGCATGAATGGGTCGCGACTGCGACTGCGGATATCCCGAAAAGTCCAGAATATCAAACTCAACCACAAGGCTGCCAGAAAAGCCGCTGCGAAACCGGTACCGATCGTGGATATTTGTTTTAGCAGAGTTGGATCAAGGTTCATAGAATTCTCCCACGCTGAAATTATAGCATGGAAGGTTCCGATGCAATGATTTTTCTTTCTATCTATAACTTTTTAGCGGCTTCATGAAAAGCGGCTTGCGCCCGTATAAGATTTGATATACAAAAATGAAAGCGTTTCACAAAGGAGAAAAACCAATGGTGAAAGAAACCCCGGGCACCTATCGCATCACTGATCTGGCTGTCTAAGAGAGACCACGTGAACGTTTGGCAGAGGCTGGTACCAGCGCATTGAGCAAAGCGGAACTGCTGGCCATTTTATTGCGGGTGAGCATGCGGGGAGAGGACTCGGTGCAACTTGCCCAGCGGATTTTGGATGAACTGGGCGGTTTGGCCGGAATCCAGCGGGTCAGCATTACAGAAATGTGCCGCATTCACGGGCTGGGATTCGCCAAAGCAGCGCAGATCAAAGCGGCGATAGAAATGGGTTCACGTCTGGCTCGTGAACAGGCAGAAGAATGTGGTGTGATCAGCTCCCCAGCGGATGCTGCCGAGCTACTGCAATTGGAAATGCAAGGGCTATCTCAAGGAACGCTCAAGGTGGTCATCCTGGACACGCGTAACAAATTGTTGGGGATCGAAACGGTTTATAAGTGCTCGTTGAACCTCTCATTGGTGCGGGTGGGAGAACTCTTTCGGGTGGCCATCCAGAAGAACGCCGCCTAGATCATCCTAGCACACAACCATCCCAGTAGCGATCCGACACCCAGCCCTGAGGATGTGGCACTCACCAGATCTGTGGTGCAAGCCGGCAAGCTGTTGGACATTGAGGTGCTTGACCATCTGGTCATCGGCAGCGCGCGCTTTGTCCCGACAAAAGAGAAGGGATTGGGTTTCGCGTGAGAAAGAGATAATCGTGAATATTCAAATATTCACTTGGTAGAATGTGAAATTATGGGTAAAGATTATTTAATGGTATAATTATACTAAATGGAATTAATTTAGAAAGTGGCAAAAATGGATACTAGAGTGCAAATTGATAATGGCGGCCGTGTGGTAGTACCGGTGAATTTACGCAAAGCGTTAAAAATAAAATCCGGCGATGAGCTTATCCTGCGACTTGAACATGATTCTATCCGCCTGATCCCGATTCAACAGGCGGTCAAAATGGCGCAAAAGGCCGTCAAAAATTACGCGCCTAAAGGTGTTTCAATGGTAGACGAGTTGATCGAGGCGAGGCGGGAAGAAGCTTGCGATGAATAAGTACGTGCTGGATGCCTCAGCTCTGCTGGGGCTGCTCAATGCCGAACAGGGTTCCGACCTCGTTCAGGATCGTCTTCCGCAGTCAATCATTTCGGCGGTGAATCTGGCTGAGGTCGTCACACGTTTGTCCATCCTTGGAATGCCTGAAAAAGCGATCCGGGAAACGATGGATTTGCTTGCGCTCGAAATTTTCGCTTTTGATGAAAAACAGGCTTTTGAAGCAGGGTTTTTGTCCATTTATACAAGACCTTTGGGTCTTTCGTTTGGAGACCGTGCCTGCCTGGCGTTAGCTCGCTCGATTCAGGCGGTAGCGGTCACGGCTGACCGGGCATGGAAAGAGCTGGAAATCGGCGTCGAAATTGAGCTAATTCGATAATATCCTCTTTGAATTTGGATCGAACCGGGATTTTGTTGACAAAAGGCGGGGGTTCAAGTAGAATTTCAAGTCGTTGGCGAGGTAGCTCAACGGTGGAGCAGTGGACTCATAAGCCATTGGATGTGGGTTCAAATCCCACCCTCGCCACACTTTTTATTATAACCCCCCTCAAAGAATCTCTACCAAAAAGAACAGTAAACTAAACGCGAGTGCCAATTGTCCCGTTAGCCCCAGTGCCTGATTCAAAGGTTTCCCTGTTTGGGTGAACACGATCCTAACCGTAAAGTAGGCCAACGGCAGGCTGAGCCAGGTGAGCATGGCGCTCCAGGGCAGGATGGAAAAGGTGCAATAAACTGGAATGGATAAATAAGCGATGATCAGGCAGGCCAGGTATTCACTACTGGCAAAACGGGTTCCGAAGCGAGCAGCCAGAGTGCGCTTGCCTGCGAGTTTGTCGCTCTCGAGATCACGCAGGTTGTTGACGACCAGAATACCGACGATGATCAATCCAATTGGCAGCGACATCAGCCAGGCAGCCGGCGGAATCTCGCGCGCCTGGACAAAATAGGTCCCGGCCACGGAAGCGACGCCGAAGAATAAAAAGACGAAGAGTTCACCTAACCCGTGATAACCCAACGGATAAGGTCCTCCGGTATAAACGATGGCAGCTAAAATCGCTGCGGCACCAATGGGAATGACCACCCAGCCGGCTACAAGGGCTAAATAAAGCCCCAGCAAGGCCGCCAGGGCAAATACAAGCGTCATACCTCTCTTTACCTGTCGCGGCTGTAATAAACCCGATTGGGCGACACGTAACGGTCCCAGACGGGGGCCGGAATCAGCGCCGCGCTCGAAGTCAAAGACGTCGTTGGCGAGATTACTCCCCGCTTGAAGCAATAAGGCTATCAGTAATGCTGCCAGCGCTGGCAAGGGGCGAAATTTGCCATCCTGAAGAGCCAGCGCCGTTCCGGTAACGACTCCGGCCACGGCAGCAGGTAATGTGCGCGGCCGGACGGCCAGTATCCACGAGTGGATTGTGCTCAACGGTTTGTGATTTGATGTCTGCATGCAATGTAGAATCTCTAAGGACCAATTATAATGCAGGCAGGATGAAGACAATGTTGCGTGGCCAAGAGCGAGCAGTATATGTGCACGGAATTTTTTCCCGCATTGCCGGGCGCTATGACCGTATGAATCACCTGATGACAGCCGGTCAGGACCGAAAGTGGCGCCGACAGGCGATTCGGTCATTGCGGCTCGAAACTGGCCAGCGGCTGCTCGACTTGGGCACTGGAACGGGTGACCTGGCTCGCGAAGCGTTACGGCAGAATGACACTGTCAAGGTGGCAGCGGTTGATTTTACCTGGCAAATGATGATCACTGGCAGACAACGTGGCGTGCTGCCTTTTCTGGCCGCGGATGGCCTGCAGCTCCCGTTTGTGGAGAATACCTTTAACGGTGTCGTTTCCGGTTTTCTTATGCGTAATGTTGGCAATCTGGATATGGCTTTGAGAGAACAATTGCGTGTGCTCAACCCCGGGGGCAAACTGGTCATCCTGGAAACTACCAAACCAAAACGCAACCTGTTATCTCCCTTTATCTGGCTGCACTTTCATCTTGTTATTCCCCTGCTGGGAGGGCTGGTTTCCGGATTCCGCGAAGCCTATCAATATTTGCCGAATTCTTCTGAACAATTTCTTACAACCGAAGAATTAGCGGAACGAATGAGAACTGCAGGATTCAGAAATGTTGGCTTCAGACGTTTGATGGCGGGAACGATTGCCATCCATTGGGGAAACAAGCCATAACCCATTCGCAATGCAATCATCTGGCATGAACCGCTGAGAAGCGGTTTTTTTAATTAACCAAAATTTAACCTCGTGTTTGAAAATTATTAAAAAACACAGGCTATGCTTTGATTAATGAGAAAAGAGATATTTGAGTTCAGGAGGAAAGAATGACGCCATTCATCCTTTTTTGGGTAGTACTTCTATTAACTATCGTTGTTTTCATCGTAGATTTAAACCAAAAACGTCAACAATTCTTAACAAAACGTTAACCCGTTGTTCCTAACCCATTAAGTCAGGGTTGATATATTTATCTTGATAAAAATAATTTAAGGAGAAAATATGCGTAAGAGTTTGTATGTAACCATGTTCGCCCTGTTAGTTGCCGCTCTCGTTTTGACTGCGTGCGCTCAGACTGCCACGCCGACAGCCACTGTGGCTCCAGCTACCGAAGTTCCTGTAGCAACCACGGTTCCGACTGTAGCCCCTACAGCCACTTTAGCTCCCGGATCTGTCCAGGTGAATGCTGGTGGTGCTACCTTCCCGCTGCCCCTTTACCAACAGTGGACTTATGCTTACCAATATGTTGATCCCTCTGTTGTGATCAACTACCAGGGTACTGGCTCAGGTGCCGGAAAATCTGGCATCCTCGATGGTACTCTTGATTTCGCTGGTTCAGATTCTATTCTTTCTGCTGATCAATATACTCAGGGAAAAGACCTGCAGATGTACCCGATGGTCGCCAGTGCTGTTGTTCCTGTGTACAATCTGGTTCCTGCTAAAGCCGTCCCCACTGGCACAACCCTCCCTGCTTTAGTGCTTGATGGACAGACGTTGGTTGACATCTACAATGCCAAAGTGAATACCTGGAACGATCCTGAGATCGCAAAACTGAACCCCGGCTGGGATGGTTATTTACCCACTTCCAAAATCACAGTTGTTCACCGGTCAGATGGTTCTGGCACAACTGAAATCTTCACCAATGCTTTGACCGCCTTCAGTGCGGATTGGACTGCTGGTCACGGCCAGTCAGTTACCTGGCCAGTCGATAAAGCCGGCAGTGGTATTGGTGGTGCAAAGAATCAGGGTGTTGCTGCTGCAGTCGTGAATACCCCGAATTCCATTGGTTATGTTGAACTTGCTTATGCTAACTCCAATGGTATGTCGAAGGTTTCCTTGGTGAATAAAGCTGGCAAGACAGTTGTTGCCAATGGAGCCAGCATTGCTTCAGCTATGACTGATTTCGCCACTGCTTTCGATGCTCATTTGAATGCAGTCATCGTTAATGGTGCTGGTGATGGCTCCTGGCCTATCACTGGGTACACCTATATCATCCTGCACACTACCTCAATGACTGATTGTGCCAAAGCTTCGAAGATCGTTGAATACTTGAACTGGGCTTTGACCGATCCCACTGCTGCAAAAGCTGCCGCTACCTTGGGCTACTCAGTATTGCCGACTTCAATTCGCGACACTGTTTTAGCTAAATTAGCTGAAGTGACCTGCAACGGACAACCTGTAAAGTAATTAGGTTTTCATCCCCCTCATCAATCTGGAGGTACACGAAAGATATGTACCTCCAGAATTTGTCAAATTTACGGAAGATTATGAAGATATCAACGACAAAGAAAAATGATGTGTTGAAGAAAATCAGGCAATTATTCAATCATGGAGATCGACCCTGGAATGGGTTGATCATTATTATGTCAGTCATTGTACTGGTTCTGATGCTGGCTATTGGTTACATGCTCTGGCAGCAATCTGCTTTATCAAGGGTCAAATTTGGGTGGGGTTTTCTTGTTCCCACCAACAATCCAACTTGGGATCCTTATAATGACATATTCCAGGCGTGGCCATTTATTTATGGAACCTTAATGACCTCATTTGTAGCTTTACTATTGGCTTTACCCATTAGCCTGGGCATAGCTATTTTCCTGGCAGAATTATGTCCAGCCTGGTTGCGGACCCCTCTGAACTGGTTGATTGAATTATTAGCAGCTATCCCCAGTGTTATTTATGGTTTATGGGGGATTTTTATTTTTCTGCCAAAAGTAGTGGCTCCAATTGGAGATGCTTTATTTACTGCTTTTGCAGCTGTGCCGGTTATTGGCCCCTTTTTCGCCGGGCCAATTCCTCAAAGCGGGGCTTCTCGCCTGGCGGCCAGTCTGATCCTGGCCATTATGATCATACCGACGATCGCTGCAGTCAGCCGCGACGTATTTCAAGCAATTCCAGACTCGCAGCGAGAAGCTGCTTTGGCTTTGGGCTCTACAGAATGGGAAACGATCTGGCAGGTACTTCTACCTTATGGCCTTTCAGGTATCCTCGGTGCGATCATTTTGGGCCTTGGGCGTGCTCTGGGTGAAACAATGGCGGTAACGATGGTCATCGGTAACAGCATCAATGGATCTATTTCAATTTTGAAACCTGGGTACACCATGGCAAGTATCATTGCCAATGAATTTGCCGAGGCAACCTCTGAATTACATACTTCTTCACTCGTCGAAATTGGGTTGATTCTTTTTATCATTACCTTACTTTTAAACATGCTTGCTCGTTTCCTGGTTTGGAGCGTGGCTAGAAAGACGCCATCGGAGGCCAGAGCATGACCGATTACAACGAGTTATTAAGGAACGGGGTTGTAAAAAGAAGATTACTACGAAAAAGCACCAACGTCTTTATGCTTGGTCTGACCGGGGCATTAACCCTACTGGCGCTCGTTCCTCTTTTCTGGATCATTGGGTATGTGGTATATCGTGGGGGAAGTAATATCAATATTGCCCTTTTTACCCAAATGCCCAGACCGATGGGTGTTGCGGGGGGAGGAGTATTACATGCCATAGAAGGATCGATTATTGTCACGATCCTGGCGACCACCTTTGCAGTTGTGCCGGGGGTACTGGCTGCTTTTTATGCTTCCAGAAATCCAAATACTCCGCTAGGCGTGGCATTAAGGTTTAGCACTGATGTCCTTTCTGGAGTTCCTTCAATAATCGTTGGTTTGTTTGGCTATGCATTGATCGTCAAACCGGAGAAACATTATTCGGCACTGGCTGGAGGTGTTGCCCTGGCGGTTATCATGCTGCCAACGATCATACGGACGACCGAAGAAATGTTAAAACTGGTACCCTCGAATTTACGAGAAGGATCGCTGGCTTTGGGGGCACCGGAATGGAAGACTTCAGTCAGTGTTCTTCTTCCTGCCGCATTGAATGGCGTGATCACAGGTGTATTGCTCTCTGTTGCCAGGGCAGCCGGTGAAACTGCACCTTTATTATTTACAACCCTTGGAAATGATCGTTTTGATGTTGGCGCGATTGTTTCGAGCGGAATCACAAATCATCAGAGTATTTTTGCAATAATTGGACGTATTTTTAATTCACCGATCGACTCTTTACCTTTAACCCTGTGGAAATATGCACAGCAGCCCTATCCTGAACGTGTGAACCAGGCGTGGGCAGTGGCTTTTGTATTGTTAGTTCTTGTATTAGCCACTAACATTATTGCCCGGGTTTGGATCGAACTTCGAAAACGCAAGCTAAGAGGTTAGTCATGGAAATGAATATTGCCATTAAAGAAAACGATAATTTGAAAATGGATGGAGATATACGCATAAAGGTAAAAGCTCACCACCTTTCTGTCTATTATGGTAAATTTCGGGCTTTGACTGATATAAATATGGAAATTCAAGAACGGAAAATTACAGCCATCATCGGCCCATCCGGGTGCGGAAAATCTACACTGTTGCGCTCATTTAACCGGATGAATGACCTGACTCCCAGTGCACGCATTGAGGGAGAGATTGAATTGGATGAGGAAGATATATATGGAAATAACGTCGATGTTGTCGATGTGCGACGTCGAATCGGCATGGTCTTTCAACGCCCGAATCCATTTCCGAAAAGTATCTATGATAATGTAGCTTACGGGCCGCGCTTATATGGAATTCATCAACGTGGCGTTTTGGATGGGATCGTCGAAAGCAGTATCAAACAGGCAGCCCTGTGGGATGAAGTAAAAGATAAATTGCATCAATCCGGCATGTCGCTATCCGGTGGGCAGCAGCAACGTCTTTGCATCGCCCGAGCACTCGCGGTACAACCTGAAGTGATCCTTATGGATGAACCGGCTTCGGCATTGGATCCGATCTCCACTCTGCGTATAGAAGAATTAATGCATGATTTGGCAAAGAACTATACAATCATCATTGTTACCCATAACATGCAGCAAGCTGCGCGGGTTTCTGATTTTACGGCCATGATGATGATTGATGAGACCCGATCTGGGCGTATGATTGAATATAATTCGACGAATATAATTTTCACGCGTCCTGAAGATAAACGCACTGAAGATTATGTCACAGGTCGCTTTGGATAATGCTGGGAGATAAAAATGGATATCGAACCTCAAGAAACCCACTCTTCGATAAGACGAACACTTGAAAGCGAAATTCAAGAATTAAAGGATGAGCTGCTTTATTTGGGTAGCATGGTCGAGAAACAAATTCTCGGATCAGTTGACGGGCTGAAGAAAAGAGATCTTGAGGCCGCTCAAAAGATTATTGATACCGATAAAGAAATTAACAGTAAACGCTATGATATTGAAGAAAAAGTGATGATTGCCATCGCCACTCAACAACCCATGGCCCATGACCTGCGATTATTGGCGTCGATATTGGAAATAGCCGGCGAATTGGAACGCATGGGCGATTACGCCAAAGGAATCGCGACCATCAACATCCGTATGAAAGATGAACCGTTGCTCAAACCATTGGTGGATATTCCCCGTATGGCTCAAAAGGGGACCGATATGTTGCATCGCTCATTGACTGCATTTCTCAACGAAGATGTCGAGGCTGCGCGCGCGATCCCTCAGGAAGATGATGATGTCGATCACCTTTACGACCAGGTTTACCGCGAGTTAATGGTGCTTATTATTCAGGACCCTAAAGGAATTCAGCGGGCAAACTGGTTATTATGGGCGGCCCATAATCTCGAACGTGTCGCCGACCGGGTGACCAATATTTGTGAACGCACAATTTTCAGTGCCACCGGTGAAATGCGTGAGATTAGTTCAGAAAAAAAAGACTGAAAATATTTCATCCAATCACAACCCCGTCAAACCTTCGACGGGGTTGTGTTGATATAGAAAAGACCTTATTCGTAAATCCGATTAATAAATGGCCGAATGACTCATTCGGATATGGCAGGGGTTTCCTCGCTAAAGGGATTATAAAAAATTTCTTTTTGTTGGCGAAATTGCTGGGTATAGAGTTGGAAGTATTTCTTTTTTATGCGTAACAACTCGGCATGGGTGCCCATTTCAGCGATTTGTCCAGCTTCAATGACGAGAATACGGTCGGTTTTTCGGATCGTTGAAAGACGGTGGGCAATGATGAAACTGGTACAACGTTCCAGCAAAGGCTCCATTCCTTTTTGGATCAAAGTTTCCGGAAAAAATACAGGGATGAGACTATTTTTCAGGCTGGCAGGTCGGGCAGATGAAACTGGAAGTACTGCCGGTCTTTATCTTGATGATGGGGGTTTGACATTTGGGGCAGGGATGTCCCTCACGATAGCCGATCAGAATGTCTTCCACCCCAAAACCGCCTTTTTCTCCGAAGAGATTCGTTTCATAAAATGCTCCCCCTTTTTGTAAAGACGGCAAAAGTCCCCCTTGGATGCCTTCGTATAGGTTATGAATTTCATCATCAGTGAGCGAGGCAACAGTACGAAACGGATGTAACCCGGCCAGGAAAAGGATGTCATGTATATAGGCATTGCCGATGCCGGCTATTTTCGTCTGATCCAGTAAAAAGGCTTTCAGTTTTCCTTTTTGCGATTTAAGCCTGTCCGAAAATTCTGTCTCGGTAAGGTCCAATACATTTGGGCCCAGTTTATGGGTCATTTCATGTTCTTCGAGCTTATCTCGCGCAACAAAATGGATATAGCCAAACCACCAAAAATTAATGCTCAGACAGGTCGCGTCGGTAAAACTGATGATCGCCCTGTGCTTGGCGGGGAGGTGATCACGGTCGACCAGGAGGAGCTCTCCTCCCATGCCCATGTTCAACAAAATCCATCCCTGAGTGGTCTGTGACTGGATCCATTTACCATGATAAGAGACCTGCAAGATTTCTGCACCGGTGATGGCAGATTGAAATTCTTCGACAGGGATATTCAGGCACTTCGGTTGGCTGATTTCAACCACTTCGATCTTTTTTCCCGGTAAAGCAGCATTCATTTCTGCAGCCCGGGAAACAATTTCTGGTATTTCTGGCATATTCCCTCCGGGATCATTTCGTACAAATATTCTAACATAAAGGTCAAGATTTTTCAGTGGCGATTGGGGACATCAGAAAGTTTCTTGATAAATATGTCCGTTTTTTGGCTGGCGCTTGTCCATTCTTGACTTGTATGGAAAAATCATTTTGGCATATAATGGAACCACTATACTCGTTCCGGAAGGAGGAAACAATGGCTGGTGTAACCTATGAACATGTTGTAAAGAAATTTGGCGACTTCATTGCAATCAATGACCTCAACATCAAGATCGAAGACAAGGAATTTCTGGTGCTTGTCGGACCGTCTGGATGCGGCAAGACGACTGCATTGCGTTGCCTGGCGGGATTGGAAGAGGTCACAAGTGGTAATGTGATCATTGGTGATCGTGTGGTGAATGATGTCGCCCCCAAAGATCGCGATATCGCTATGGTTTTCCAATCGTATGCTCTATATCCGCACATGACCGTGTTCGATAACATGGCATTCGGATTGAAATTACGCCATGTTCCAAAGGTGCAGATTCAGAAACGTGTTGAAGAAGCTGCCAAGATGCTCGGTATCGAAGCCCTACTCAAACGCAAACCACGTGAACTTTCTGGTGGTCAGCGACAACGCGTGGCTGTTGGTCGTGCTATCGTTCGCGAGCCAAAAGTTTTCCTCTTCGATGAACCCCTTTCCAACCTGGATGCCAAATTGCGCGTGCAGACACGTGCTGAGATCAGCAAGATTCACAATCGCCTGCAGACAACTTTCATCTACGTGACTCATGACCAGACCGAGGCCATGACTATGGCGACGCGTATCGCTGTCATGAATAAGGGTATTTTACAGCAATTGGATACTCCGCAGAACCTGTATGATCGACCTGCAAATATGTTTGTGGCCGGATTCATTGGTTCTCCCGCCATGAACTTCTTCCCCATGAAGATCGTTAAATCTGGAGAGAATTTATATGTAGAAAACGGATCAATGAACATCCGCCTTCCCAAGGAGAGCACGCCGACTTACTCCAAGTTGGTCGGCCACGATATCATCTTTGGAATTCGCCCGGATGATATTCACAACCCGGATTTTGCCCCGTCGAACATTCATGGCGAAAAAGTCGAAGCCTCTGTGGATGTTACCGAATTGATGGGGAACGAGATCTATGTTTACCTGGTGAATGGCGGAAATAACTTTGTTGCCCGTGTCGATCCGCGCAGCCGCTACAAGATCGGTGAAAAAGTCAATATGCTCTTCAATATGGATAATTGTCACATCTTTGATCCATCTGATAACGCCGAGAATCCTGTAGCCGTTCGTTAGCTCTTTTCTTTACAGAAGAATAAGATGTAGCGCAAGAAGACTTCTTGCGCTACTCTTGTAAAAAAATAAGGTGCGTAGGAGAAATTCCATGTATAAAATCGTATTGCTGCGACATGGCGAGAGTGAATGGAACAAGGAAAATCGATTCACAGGTTGGACAGATGTAGATTTGTCTGAAAAGGGCATCGAAGAAGCAAAAAAAGCCGGCCAATTGATGAAAGAGGCTGGATTCGATTTTGATATTGCTTACACTTCGGTGTTGCAGCGGGCGATCCACACCCTCTATCTGGCACAGGATGAAATGAATTTGTTGTGGATTCCCGTGATCAAATCCTGGCGCTTGAATGAACGGCATTATGGGGCGTTGCAGGGATTGAACAAGGCGGAAACTGCCCAGAAGTATGGTGATGCACAGGTTCACCTATGGCGCCGCAGTTATGATGTACAACCGCCTGCGCTAACCCCTGATGATGAACGTTTCCCGGGTCACGACCGGCGCTATCATGACTTGAAGAAGACAGAGCTACCTCTCACCGAATGTCTGAAAGATACCGTGGCCCGCTTTTTACCATTCTGGCATGACACGATTGCTCTCGCGATCAAATCCGGTCAGCGGGTGTTGATCGTGGCTCACGGCAACAGCTTGCGTTCGCTGGTCAAATACCTGGATAATGTCTCGGAAGCTGAGATTGTGGACCTGAATATTCCCACAGGTATTCCGCTGGTCTATGAACTCGATAAAGACCTGAAACCGATCAAACATTATTATCTGGGCGATCCCGAAGAAGCCAAGAAGATGGCTGAAGCGGTGGCCAATCAGGCTAAAGCGAAGTAAGAACGCCACTAATCAAAAACCGGTGCACTACACATCAGGAGGGCGGTTTATTAAAATCGTCAGATTTTACTTCGTCAGTGGTCGGAACTTATACCCGTTAATCCGATATTGACCACAATATGGTAGTAAGGATCACTATATAGGGAGAAGTAAGCGGTATGTGGAATTTCTCTCTATCGCTAGAGAAATTAACCATGCTATACATCTGCTATGATTGAGGAGGATTATTCAGAAGTGGTTCAGAAATCGATGCCTATATTTTCAGGCCCTGATCAGGGTAAACTATGGGTCAGGCAACTATATCACCTGACCCATGATTGATCTTTTCTCTCTCTTTGATTCTATGGGATTTTGATACAGTAACTTTTTCGATATATCTTTCATTCATGGAGATAAAATAGTTAAACCAAAATCTTCTTTTACTTGTTGTCTACTTAATGGGGTTAAGTTCAAAAATACTGGATTGTTTCCCCCAGTGTGGTTAATAGATTCGCTTTACTATTTACCCCTTTTTATCCGTTTTAGTTTACCAGTTATAGAATTAAGTTAATTCAAATTTGTAATAAGAACAACTAAATAGAGTAACACACCTACCGAAATCCAAGTTATAGCAATTATTTTGATGCTCCGTATCATTTGATTCTTTTTATGCTCTGGTGCTGAAAAGTATCTTGCTAAAGCTAAAAGCGGTAATCCAATGGCAATCAACATTGCCCCGATTACTATTCTAATAGCGCTGCTCGTATCCATTTTTATCACTCCCTATAAGTTTTAGTGTTAATTATGGCTTCACTGCAAAAAGGAATGGATAGATTTAGTCCAAATTCAACCCTCTGCAAACGGCCGAGAATTTAATATAATGAAGATATCCAATACTATTAATACCACGTCGTATGAATTTTGCCAACATTTTCATATCAGACAGATGAAGAATGTGTGGGAACTAACAAATTTAACATAATCTCCTTCATTTTGCATCATTTTTTATTATCCTTTTCACAAATTCAGACAGTAGAAATGATTTCTCCTGCCCAACTTGAATGGAAATAACAGATTGGGATATAAAAAAGGATATTTCTCCGAGAGTTTCATTGCCAGCCGTAATCCCCTGCAGGTCGACAAAGTCATGCCCGCTGCAGAATGCCCGGATCACCCTGAAGGTCGCTGCCTCCCGCGAACGCGAAGAGGTGATGACCCTGCGAGGCAAGCTCGGGCAGTGGATCAAACTGATCGCACCCGACCTGGTCGATAAGATTGCCGGCAAAGCGATAGAAGAGGGAAAATAGCTATTTTTAGAAGTAAAAATCGGGTCATCTTTGTTTATACATCCTCAGCGCAAACAAAAACATCCACACCATGAACGGGATAAGTGCCGTGCGTTGGATGATGCCGAACCAGGCGCCAAACATCGGCTGCAGACTGGGCGGTTTTGTCGTGATCGTGAAGAACGTGACTGCTGCAGTTAGAAAAATGGCAAAGGCCAGCGTCCAGCCGTGGAACGAGCGCCACTTCGGATCATTCTTGAAAGTTCGCAAAAAAGTGAAGATACAGATGGGCATAAGAAGAAAGACGATCCCGCCGAAGATACCGTGCAGCGTTCCATGGAAAGTTGTCGAGGCGGAGGTCCCGGTGGTTGGGTCCATCACGAACGGGCCGGATAGCAGGTACAGGCTGGCGATGATGGTGGACAGCACGATCCCACCCCGGGCGGTTTTGACACCTTTAAATTCCGAACGCAAGGCAAATGTGAATGCCAGCAGTAAAACGCCTAACAGGATGAAATTGGTTATCTGCATCCAGCCGTACGGGCCGAGCGATAGCGCGCTAATGAACATGCTCTGCGGGTCGTACCCTGCGCGCAGCCGTCCTTCCAGCGTGAAGGCGATCACGAAGAGCGCCGGTCCGATCATGCCGGCCAATGTCGCAAGCCGAATTTGGTTGTCCGCAACTTTTTTCATATTATCCTCATTGATAAACTAAATATTCTTCCAATTTATTATGCCACAATAACTGAAAGCACATTCATCAAGAAAACTGACCTATAATTCCTGCAGAACAATCTCACCCAGTTCAATCGGGGCCTGCACCAGCCTTATTCCACCAATGCCACGCAGATCCTTTCCATTTCAGAGAGATCTAGCGCCCGGCCAATGGGAGCCAAGTACAAGGCTTTATAATCGCTCTTGCCTGCATCTGCGGTCAGGCGCAATCCCAGTGGAGCTAGAAAAGCGGGTACCTCGGCGGGGTCTAGTCCGAAGGTCCACGGGTTAGTTTTGGCTACCTGATCCATCATCCGTTCCATTTCGGGGTCGCCGGTCTTGCGCTCGACGACTGCCTTCAGCACATAGGTGAAGACCACCTGGCTCCCCTGAGCGCAGGTGCCGATGAATGCTAGCGTCTGGGCCACGGCCTCGGCAGTGAGGTACTGATTGACCCCTTCCCAGATGAATAGCGTGACCAGGGAGCGATCGAAAGTCGTGCCTGCGAAGACCTCATCCAGACTCTCCCGGTCCAAATCTACGGGCAGGTAGGTGATGTTCTCAGAGAGTGTTTAATATGTCATGTAGCGGCCAATTTTAGCATTCTACGCACGCTGGCGATGTAGGTCATGGCTTCACTGGATAAAACGGTATGTTCATAATCGCGTGACAATCGCCGATATCGTCCAAGCCAACCAAAGGTCCGTTCAACTACCCATCGCCGCGGTAGAATTTTAAATCCTTTTATGCCATCCGGACGTCGTACAATCTCCAGCGTCCAGCCGAATTGTTTGTGTACCTTTTCAACAATTGAAACATAGGCGCAATCCGCCCAAATCAGTTTCAATCGACACCAGCGGTTATGCAGGTTGCGTTTGATGCGGGCAAACAAGGCTTGCAAGGTCTGGCATCCGCCAACTCCATCCTGGACTCCTGCGCTATGCACCACAACCAACAGCAAAAGCCCCAAAGTATCCACCACAATGTGCCTTTTGCGCCTAAGTGTTTGCTTATGTACGTCAATTCCACGCTCTTCGCCACCTTCCGAAGTCTTAACACTCTGGCTATCAATGATCGCAGCACTGACTTGTGGGTTACGTCCTTCCGACTGACGCACTTGTCTAACCAGAGTTGCATTGAACTGTTCCTACAACGCGGATCGGTTCCAACGCCAATAATATCCATACGCCGCCTGCCACGGCGGAAGATCCATGGGCAACATACGCCATTGGCAGCCGGTTCGGTTCACATACAAGATCGCATTGATGATTTGCCAACGTTCCCATTTGAGCGGGCGTCCCATTTTGTTGTGCGGAAAGTATTCCGAAATCAGCAACCATTCGGTATACTTCAAGTCGGTCGGGTAAGTTTGGGCGAATTTGGTCATTCCCCAATCTTACCCGACTTATCAAACTCTCTAAGCTAGAACTTTGTCCATTCAATTGTCCATTTTCAGCCCACCAAACCGGCTGTTTTCCCGGTATTTTGAAGCCTTGAGCTATTTTTGCAATGTCGTTGCCTCGTGGTGAGGTCCGAAAATGTGCACTTTATTCAGAGTAAAGCCAATTTATGCGGTAAATCTACAGGTCGAGCCTTGTGCAAATGGATAAAGTCCAGCTAAGGTTTCCATAGTGTTCCTTAGTGGCCTTTGTGTTGATGTTCTTTCTCTCCGGACTGGACTCGACAGGCCGGGATTTGAGGGGTATACTCTCGTTAATTAATAGACCGTTTGACGGTTTATTAATTATGGAGAAAAGAAGTGGCACGCATTCTCAAAGAAGCAGAATATAACGCCAAGCGCAACGAGATTCTGGATTACGCCTTGGAAATGGTGTATTCCAAGGGCTACGCCCACATAACCATCCAGGATATCCTGGATGGGCTGCAAATCTCCCGAGGAGCCTTATATCACTACTTCGATTCGAAGGAAGCCCTGCTGGAGGCGTTGGTCAACCGGATGGGGCGGACAGCAGTGGACGCGTTCCTGCCGAGCTTGCAGGATAAACACCTGACGGCCATCCAAAAATTCCGGCGCTATTTCGAGGCGTCCGCCCAGTGGAAAAGCGCCGGGAAAGCGGTCATTCTGGGCATGCTGCGGACCTGGTATAGCGATGACAACACCATCGTCCGGCAAAAAATGAGCGCACAGTCGATCAAGGGCACGGCCAGCATCCTCGAGCCGATCATCCGTCAGGGCATGCAGGAAGGGGTTTTCAGCACACGCTATCCGGAGCAGGTAGCCGAAACTATCGCCGGGATCACGTATGGCATGGCGGACAGCATGGTGGGGCTGATGATCGCGGACGAAACGGCGCCGGTCACGCTGCAGAAACTCGAAACACTGCTGGAAGCGTATTTCGACACGGTCGAGCGTATCCTGGGAGCGCCGGC
>Ga0182027_10000837_pt1 | contig 52050 bp, 36 predicted proteins | sample 712E1DmetaG_FD_121300 | JGI IMG/M metagenome (GOLD analysis project Ga0182027, IMG submission 121300) | Permafrost microbial communities from Stordalen Mire, Sweden - 712E1D metaG (Illumina Assembly) | ecosystem: Environmental > Terrestrial > Soil > Wetlands > Permafrost | place: Sweden...
ATATATGAGCGGATAATACCAAGTTCAACTGCAGAATCGATAAGGATTCTCAAGGGATGAGCAGCGCGATAGGTATCCCATATCCAGTCATCAGTATAGAATGGCTGTCCACCGTCGTCATGTACCTTCCCATCAAAAGCGCTAAAGTACTTTCCGTCTTCGCTTATTTTTACCGGACGTTCAAAACAGCGATACAGTGAAGTATAGAAGATAGTTTTGTTATTTTCATTGTTATCTGTTACAGAGATTTTTCCAAGAGCTTCATTCCAGATCTGCCTTCCTGCATCTGCTAAAGCATCAAGATCGTAGTTTTTAATTTCACGTTGAAGGTTATGTTTAGCCTGCTCTTCACTGATGAATGAAATGCCATACCTGACCTTTATCTGCACGGCTTTATTCCCGAAATAAAGTTTCACGCAGGAACCTTCTGAGGAAACTTTCGCAGGAATTTGTTCAGTCTCCAGCCAGATAAAAACACGGGTATTCTTACTCAGGATCTGATAACCGCTTACCACATTACCTTCACTTTTCAGAGCTCCGTCAGCCGTATTAAGTATCAGATAAGCAGGTTTGTTCTGAGTGAAGGTAATTTCATAAACAGCTGATTGATGTGAAGGGGCAAATCGAATACCTGTCTGTTGTTCATCGAGACAAACAAAGTAATAGTAAGGTTTTATCTTTTCATTATCATAAGAGTATGACAACACCGGCCTTATACCTGACTCATCGCCCTGATAAGGACTGAGACTGAATGCTGAACTTCCGCGATGACCAGTGACGATCAAAGGCAATCCGTGGATAAGATCGCTTGTAAAATCGCCACGTTCAGGGTAGACTCTTAACATGCTGTTGGGAAGGTGAATAGTGGGAAAAGTAGGGACCAGTAAAATACTGATATTCCCCATATAGGGATTGACATAGTCAACCGGAGTTTTCTCAATGACAGATGCTAAGGTCAGATTTGCAGATAAAAACAGACCTGCAAAAAGGCAGATAAACAGAGATATTTTTTTTTGGCAGTTCATAGTCCAGGTTATAGAAAAGGTTCATGTTTTATCATTACAGATGATGCAAGTTGTGACCTTCCGGATTAAATGAAGTTTCATCAAAGCTAATTATAGTATTAGCAGGCAGATAATTCATCTAAAAACAGGTTAACAAGTTATAAAAAAAAATCTTCCGTGGTCATCAATTTCTGCCACGGAAGAATGAACCAATAAAAATTAACCTATAACTAACCTAAAATAACTGTTAATGGAATTAATTTCTTTGATAATAAATGTCATAGGCAATCCAGTCGACAACATAAGCAGCAAAGTAGACTGAATGCAGTGAATCAAACAAAGTTTTTATGTTATCAATCGATTTGCCAATAAGAGAAGATACAGTTGCTGTTGTACCATCTTCAAATGTGATCTGGATATCACGATTTTTGCAAACTGATGCTTCAGGATCGGATGCCTGATCCACTATTTTCACAGTCGCATTTGGTTGCACAACACCATCAACTGAAACTGTAACTGATTTTGTTGCCGAATTCCTGGCAATCTGGACATTGCCGATCGTAAGGATGTACTTGTTTTCGCGGCCAAACCTGGCAGTATCGTTCCTGACAGTAAGCAGCTTCTCCTGGTAGAGAACATTAGTACCGCTAAGAATAGTAAAGCTCGAAACAGTTGTGTCACCTGAGTTATACGCATATTGAGCAGTATAACTGCCACTGAATGCATATTGGGAAGCGTATTGGATACCATTGGTCGGACTGACAACAGATTTAATATTTAAATCTCCGGTTACTACATTATCAATGCTGATTTCTGACGCCAGAAGATAATCATAGTCCCAATAGCTATTATAATTATTATGGTAATCAGATACAGAAATTGAAAAATTATTTGTCAATGTCGAGTCAGATGGAACATATTGCCTTAAAGACATAGGATTCTGTACTTTCTTTAATGGCATATTAACTATCATCTTACTGCTGTTTGCCGACTTTGTAAAATAGGTAATCAGAGACCATCCCCATCTGTCGGGTTTATTGACGGGTTTATAGTCATATACTCCTTTTATCGTATCAAGAGGTATATAAACCTTGTAGGAAGCATCTGTAATAGTTGCAGACTTCAGAATTCCGCCATTTATTGTAAAAATACTATAAGCCTTGGTGGAACTGATAGATGTCATTGCTGTATTCAGACTTTGAGCGCTCGTATTAACTGCCTGCTTTAGAGAAGTGCTATTCTCCAGATTTGTATTCTTTGTGCAACTCCATATCAGCGCACTTAAGAAAACAGTAACTAAAATAATTCTACCTTGTCTTTTCATAACTATTGATTTTTATATTCATGAAACAATCCTGATCTTAACAAGTTCAAAAGTACACTTGAGTTAAAGCAATAAAAAATATATTCAACGAACCACTGTAAGAACTCAGCGAATTGCCCTTTTTCAACTTTAAATATTATCAAAAAGTTTGCCATAGTTAAAAAACGGAGGTTATAAATGTTTTAGTGTAAGACATCCAGGAAATAATTAATACAAATCAGAAACCGGAAAATAAATCGCCTTCGGTCCGTGTAATATTATAACAGAGATTAATTCCTTATTCATTCATCAGCCCGATGAATAAAAAAAGAACTTAGCAGCTTCTTGTGCCGCTGCCAAGGATGCTATAATGTGAGGAACAAAAAGAGCTCAGATATTATTTTGCATCAGCTGCGTAGGTTAACCACCTGAATGCATAATATTCACATTTACCCTTTCCGGCATTGCTTATTCCATGCATGTCATCATTGGTAAGGAATATTACTGAACCTGGGCCAACTTTATAGGAAGCACCATTTATTGTCTGCTCAACAGTCCCAAAACGAACAAGGATAATCTCTTCATCCGGATGTGTATGTGGAGCGTGACTTGGAAGACCTTCGTTCAAAGTGGTAGCATGAATTTCCAGTTCTTTTAATGTTGAAGTGGGTTGTTTAAGAATATCACGTCTCCCACCATTTGCACTTGGTTTAAAAATAAATGAGCTCCAGTATTCAAGCACAGGTAGAATTTTGGTTACTGGTTGGGCTTGTCCGGGCTGACTTTTTGGTTTGAACCGGAATAAATAATAAGTTGTTTTTGAGTTATGAAGGTTTCTGATATTCACTTTATCGCCCTGCGAAGCAACAACAATACTGCCTGCTTCCAATATCTTGCTTTCATTGTTCACACCTATCTCTGCTGATCCTTCCTTAATAATCAGTAACTCATCAAATCCACTTTCAACCTTATAAGTTTTAATGGATTGTTCTTCATTTAAGGTAATAGCTTTTACATCAAACATATCCAAGGATCTTGTTGGTCCTGTCAGGATATCACGAACTTCGCCTGATGATGTCTTCTTCACAGGAAGCTTTGTCCAGTCGAAGACAGATGAATTAATTGCCTGATCAGCAGCAATTGACATAAAAGCCAATAGAATCATTGCAAACACTACTCTGAATTTTTTCATATAATCCGATAATTAAAAAAGTTCAACCTGTATAATCACTAAGAAATTACTTAACAATTTCAGACCAGGCCTCTGCCATGAGCTGCGCTCCAGCCAGTGATGGATGAACGCCATCACCAGTCCAATAAGCACCAGGCGCTTGTTTTTGTGCTTCATCAAAAATTTTCTGATAAGGAACAAAAGTTGCGTTGAACATAATAGCAATCTCCCTGGCAGCTTTCTGGTATTCATAAAAATCGGGATACCATTTTTGGTCAACAGCTTTTACACCAGGGACAGCAAATGGTTCACAAATGATAAGCCTGACATTTGGCAGAGCCTTGCGTGTTTTCTCAAGCAGTGCTTTATAGTCATTCCTGTAAATTTCAATTGTACCATTATAATTACCGTTCAGTTTGTGCCAGAAATCATTTACTCCGATTAAAATACTGAGAACATCAGGCTTGATCTCCAGACAATCCTTATCCCATCTTTCGGCCAGTTGATAGACCTTATTACCTGAGATCCCCTTGTTGTAAATTTTGAGATTAAGCGAAGCATGTTCTTCAAGAAGATCAGCTGCAGCAAGCATTGCATAGCCTGAACCCAGGGCTCTTGCATTGTTGAAACTCATATCTTCTTTGATCCTTCCGGCATCCGTAATTGAATCACCCTGAAAAAGGATAACGCTATCCTTCATCAACTGCACCTTTTTTGATCCTTTTTCAGCAGTTGAGGCAGACAGAATCTCGGGAATGCTTATTGCCATCATTCCACCAATTGCAGCTTTCCTGATAAAACTGCGGCGTGAATTATTCAGATTTTCCATATAATTATTTTTCAGTCTCAGAGTTTAATTTTATCCGTTGTCATAGAATGGATTTGAAAATCTAAATTAAATAATTATTTTACTATTTTGCTTTACGCTTTAAGGATTTTCTCCACAGGAATTCTTCATCGATAAGAATTCTGCCTTTCCCCATTTTTGTTTTACTCTCAATTTCGTTAATCAGAAGTTTAACTGATTCTATCCCCATCTTTCTTGGATCCTGGTTAATTACAGTATATTGAGGGTCAAAAAAATCCGTGATCTCATTGAATCCGAAACCAAAAACTCCTATATCTTCCGGGATTTTCAAACCAAGCTCTTTTGCAGCTTTATAGGCGCCTAGCGCAACCCTGTCATTTACAGTAAAGATAACTTCAGGCAGGTTCCCCAGACCGAATAGTTTCTTAAATGATTCGTACCCGTCTTTCAATTCAAATCCACCTTCGATATTCCATTCTTTCCGGGTAGGGATCCTATTTTTTAAAAGAGCTTCATTAAATCCATCGGTTCTCTCTTTCCCGATATTTGTTTTATAAAATCCGGCAAAATTGGCTATCTTGGTATAACCCTCATTTATGATCCGTTCAAGTGAATTTAAAGCTCCTTTCTTATCATTAAATACTACCCTAGAGAATTTCAGGTTTTCAAAAACTCTGTCAAAGAACACCAGTGGAATATTCATCTTTCCTACCGTATTAAAAATCTGCCGGTTTGTTGTTTCCTGGGATAAGCATACTAGCAGACCGTCGACTCTCACACCAATAAGGTTTTCAATGTTACGTCTTTCGATATTTTCCTTCTCACGTGAAACTGTAAGTATTACAGAATAATTATGCTCTGTAGCAAAGTCAATCATACTGTCCACTGCAAAAGAAAAGAAACTGTTTTCCAGATCAGGGATGACGATCCCGATTGTAAATGTTCTGCGGGAATTCAACTGCCGGGCAATCAGATTTGGAACATAACCCATTTTTTTGGCAGTTGTTTCTATTTTTTTCTTCATTCCCACAGAAATGTCGGGATGGTTCCGCAATGCTTTGGAAACAGTAACCCTTGAAATATTGAGTTCCTTAGCTATATCAGATTGCCTTATGTTAACCATTTAAAAATGGATAAATGATTATATCGAAAAATTCAAAAAAGTGGCAATAAAGTCTTTACCTGCAATAAACACTCATGGTTCAAGGCAGGTAAAGTGAATAGATTAAAATATATGTATTCAGAACTATCTTCCAGATAAAATATCTGAAATGAGACTATTTTTTAAATTCAATTTTGAAGCCAACAACCTCCCATACAGGCATTTTTGATGGTTTCATGATAATCAAACCATCATTATTCTGTTTCCAGTTTATTTTTTCTGTGCTTCCTACCATTGTCACCGAGGCTATAGCTTTGTCTGCCAGTTTTGATGATTTTGCTAGCGATTTAATAATTATATCGGTTGCCGGTTTTCCCAGGCAGAATGCATAAAGGGTGCTTCCCTTGGTAGTAAAGCGGATATCTTTCGAGTTGAATTTATAGTTTTCATTGAATCTACCAGGTTTAACCGCTTTTGCCTCTTCAGACTTCTCTCCGAAAATTTTCCATGGACGTGAGCCGTAAATACCTTCACCGTTGGCAGCTGTCCATGTTCCTATCTCATCAAGTATCTGAAGCATATCAGGTTCGAGATCGCCTTCAGGTGTTTGCACAACATTTATCAGGAGATTACCATTTTTACTGACAATATCCACCAGCATCTGAATTACCTCGGTCCCTGTTTTATATTTCTGGCCTGTGCGATAATACCAGTCGCCGATTGAGGTATCTGTCTGCCATGGATAAGGACTTATTGAATCCAGCACACCACGCTCAACATCCTGTACCCATGAACCATCTGACGGTTGCTTACAATTATAAACTGCTTCAAGTTTTCCATTATTTTTGGTTATGTCCTGGTTATAAAAGTGAGATATAAGGGTCCTACCTACATCGCCAAACGGCATTGGGCTGTCTGAATAGAGCAGATCTGGTTGATAATTATCCACAAGCTCTTTAATGCACCTGTACCATTCAAGCTGGAAAGCAGGGTTGTTTGTAAGCCAGCCCTTATCATCAGGCAAGGCCTGGGCATGATAAAGATCCTGATAATTAAGGTTTGCCCCATCGTAAGGGACACCTGCTTTAGGTCCCTCTTTATCTGATAAATGAGCTGATTGATACCATGTATAGCTTGCCCCTAGGTGCTCTGAAACTCCAAACCTCATTCCCTGTTTCTTTGCAGCTTGCTGCCATAGACCTACCACATCTTTTTTAGGACCCATGTTTACTGCATTCCACCTGTTAATCTTTGAGTTCCAGAGGAAAAAATTGTCGTGATGCGAACCCATGCTTACAAAATATTTTGCTCCTGTCTTTTTGTAAAGAGCCATAAGTTTGTCCGGGTCCCATTTTTCAGCTTTCCAGAGGGGAATAATATCTTTATATCCAAAATCTGAGGGATGGCCATAATGTTCCAGGTGATATTTATAATCCGGGCTGCCTTCCTGGTACATCTTTTTTGCGTACCAGTCGCCCTGGCGGGGAACCGCCTGAGGTCCCCAGTGGGCCCAGAAACCTAATTTTGCATCACGGAACCATTCAGGATACTGGTATTGTTTCAGAGATTCGTCAGTAGGCTTAAAAGGTCCTACTTTAGCTTGAGGGGTTTGCTGTGCGGAAATAGTGATGGACAATATTAATGTCATAAAACCGCAAAGTGTGATTAGTTTGGATAAAGAGCTTTTCATTTTTTTAAGTTATTAAATGAAGGATAATACTTGTAATAAAATAATCTGATAATTAATATCTCACTCTGATTTTAACTGCACCCGACACTTCATTTTCAGAAACAACAAAAATGTAGCCTCCCCCGCTGCCTGAAGTAAGGGCACCATTATAGTTCGGAAAATAATTTGTTTCAAGTTCTTTCATAATATCATCTGGAACTGTCAACGGTAATATTCTCTTCCACATTAACAAAGTATCTGTCATTGCTTTACCAAGCCCTATTGCATCTTTTTTCAGGATGCTTTCCCAGCAATTGAAACCTGATTCACCCAACTTCTTTACAAATTGTTTTTCAAGATTCATCACTTTCAGAGGATCATATCCTGCCGGTCTTGGTTTAAGTGGCACAAGGTGAATTACCTTAGAAAGCCAGTCACAAATATCTTTATCAACAGTCGAATCGATTTTCTCAGGCCAGTATCCTCCGATATAGTCAAGTCTGTTGACTCCGGGCATTAGTAATCCCAAATGATCCTGAGAACCTGATATATATTCTTTGCCCGGAGGGTTTTCTGCACCGAACAGGATCTTTGCATTTTCCAGGGGATCGCCTTCCGGATATCTGTCTCCCCATATCTTGATTCCTACCTCACGCGAACTTGTTGCAAGACCCGACCTGTTGTTGAAGTCTAAGGTTGGCCAAATTTGTGCGACTACAACCGATCCAGGACAAATTTTCGAAACCCAAGGCTGATCTATCCATCCTCCGGCAAGGCAGAGTCTGTATGGAAATCTCATCTCTTTTTTTGTTCCTGAACTTGAACGGGCTGGAAGACCTTCTTCAGGTATACGCTCAAGAACAAGATATTCTATCCCTATCTTTTTGCATAACTTTTCTTTATCAGAGGTATGTCCATCTTTGTTGACAATGAAAATATCTGGTTTAATTCTTTTAATATCAGGCTCAAAATCAAGCATACCAAATCCACCGGCCAGGAAGGCTTCATGAACATATTTTATTGATCTGACAATAAATAATCGTTCCTCTTCTGAGAAATAGGGCTTCTTACCTTTCAGATTGAACAGGTTATCATCCCTTCCGACACTCACATAAAGGTCACCGTAGGAAGCTGCAGTCTTGAAAAAAGCAATATGCCCTCCATGCAGAAGGTCAAAACAACCACTTACCAGAACCTTTTTGCTTTTCATTATGAAACAGCCTTATTTGTTAAACCTGCTTGTCCCTTTTTTGATTCTCGAATCATTTATGACCTGCTCTTTTATCCAGTCATATGTCTTCTTCATTCCAACTTTCAGAGGGATTGAAGGTTCCCAGTTAAGATACTTTCTTATCAATGTGTTTTCACTGTTTCTTCCGCGAACACCTTTTGGAGCCCCAAGGTCATATTTTCTTTCCAGTTTGTAACCGGCTATATCTTCAACAATATCAACAAGCTGGTTGATAGAGACCATCTCGCTGCTACCAAGATTTATTGGTTCTTTGATGTCACTATACATTATAGAGATAATCCCTTTTATGCAATCATCAATATACATGAAGCTCCGTGTCTGAAGTCCGTCGCCCCATATAACGATTTCTTTGTTGCCATTTACGGAAGCTTCAATCACTTTACGGGAAATTGCAGCCGGCGCTTTTTCCCTTCCACCGTCAAAAGTGCCAAATGGGCCATATACATTATGAAAACGGGCAACTCTCGTCGTGAGCCCGAAATCTTCCATAAAATGACGACACATACGCTCACTGAAAAGTTTTTCCCAGCCATATCCATCTTCAGCCAGAGCAGGATAAGCATCTGATTCTTTCAATCCAGGATTCTTTGGATCTGTTTGTTTCTCACCATTGTAGACACATGCAGAAGAGGCATAAAAGAATCTGTCAATTCCACAATCGCGAGATGCCAGAAGCAAATGTGAATTAATAAGTACACTTATCATACATGCTGCTTTATTATTTTCAATAAAGCCCATTCCTCCCATATCTGCTGCCAGGTTAAAGACTTCATTATAACCATTTACAGCCTGATAACAGTTTTCTCTCAGACGCAGATCCAAAACCAGATTCTGAGCTTCTTCAGAAACCTGGTACCATTCATTCAACGGTTTTAAATCCACAGCTTTTACCGAATGACCTTTTTTAATAAGTTCTTTTGTGAGATGTCCCCCAATAAAACCACCTGCTCCTGCGACAACAATTCTTTTCATTATTACAATTTTTTAATATTACTTACACGGTAACTTTCGCGATTACTTTATAATGTAAAAATAATGATATATTTTAAGATGAAATGTTTTTATTAACAAGAATTTCTTTTAGATCCACTTTTATTTAAATTCCTATCTGCGAGTATCTGGAGTTGAAACTGAACCAGTTTTATCAGCCATTTAGTCGGATATTGATTGGTAAACAAGATTTTTAAACTTACCTATCAGATTCTCTATCCAGTAGTTATCAACCTGTGAAAGGAATATTCCAACCAGATCTTCCTTTGGATCAATCCAGAAACGTGTATAGAAAGCTCCATCCCATCCGAAAGTTCCGATCGATTCCAGTTCATCGTATACTCCTCTTTCAGTGCGTATTCCAAATCCATAACCGAATTTATCACCCATTATCCCGTTATGCTTAAATGGATTAAAGATATAAAGGTCACCAATCGAGTTTGTTGTCATTAATTCAACGGTTTTCCGGCTAAGGATCCGTTTACCGTCAAGTTCACCCTTATTAAGCAACATCTGTGCAAATCTTGCATAATCGGCTGCAGTTGAGACCAGTCCGGCTCCTCCCGAAAAATATTTTTGTTCTTTTGGATATTCAAAATATCCGGTAGCTCTTGTCAGTTTCCCATCACTCCCCATTTTGTACAGTGTGGCAAGACGGGGATATTTATTCTGTGGAAGAGTAAAATATGTATCATTCATATTCAGAGGTTCGAAGATATGTTTTTTGAGATACTCGTCCAGTGGCATTTTACTGATAACCTCAATAAGATAACCTATAACATCCACTGACATGCCATAATGAAATTCTTCTCCGGGTTGTGAAATCAACGGCAGCTGTCCAAGTTTCTTAATCATTTCTCCAATAGTCCCTTCCGTCGGTGTCAATCCGACAGTCATACCAGCCTGCCGGTACAAAGGAGACTGTAATCCTTCACCATAAGTAATACCGGAAGTATGGTTAAGCAATTCACGAATAGTAATTTCACTTTTTACAGGAATAAGCATAATGCTGTCTGAATGAAGTGATTTCATTATCACCTTTTGGTTTTTAAACTCAGGTATAAATTTGGAAACAGGATCGGTGAGAAGGAAGTAGCCCTCTTCATATAAAGTCATTAGTGCAACTGAAGTAATAGCTTTTGACATTGAAGCTATACGGAAAATGGCATCTTTGTTCATTTTCTTATTCTCTTCAATGTTCAGATTACCAAATGCCTCATAATAAGCCACTTTACCATGATGCAAGATAAGAGTCACCATTCCAGGTATCTTCCCTTTTTCTATGTAATCATTCATAACTGAACCAATACGGTTTAACCTTTCTGATGAAAGCCCGGCTTTTTCAGGAGAAGTAACAGGAAGTCCCTGTCCGGCCATAGAACTATAAAATAAAGAATAGATTAATGCTAATATTCCCAGACAGATTTTCATGATTTTAGTTTTGAATGTATAATTTAATGTTGCATATGGAAAGCAGATTGTTATTCTTTATCCTGGTTCTCCGAACCGATAATCTTTGATCGTGCTTCAAGAGCAAGTTTTTCGCTTTCTGCAATCAGGTCATCTGTAAGGATTTGCTTTGCCCTTTTTTCCTGCGGAGGGTTTAGTTTTTCAGACTTTTCAAATTCCTGAACTGATTTATAAATATCTTCCGGAAGATCGATGTTGCACTTGGTTAGAATTTCAAGAAACTGATACGAAAAGAAATAATCTATCTGTATCTTTCTTTTAACTGTATGTGAGAACTTTCCTATAATCCGGCAAATGTTTTCCCTTTCGTCAGGAGTCAGCTGGCCGACAAACTCATAATCTTCTATCTTCCTGAGCGATAATATTATAGGTTCAAGAGCATCTATTGTAACAATATAAACATTGTAATCGCCCATTTTATATGAAAACTGGTTAATTACATCAACAGTATTAGATGGCACAACAAGGAAAATATCGGTCTTGACATTCTCCTGCTTTATATATTTATTTACACTTTCGGTTTGTACTTTAAGATATTTGGGGAAATTCTGAAGGTCATCACCGGAGGGGCTTTTGGCATCGAAGATTATATATTCCCCAGCTATGCTTATTGTGTTATCAGGTTTTCCTTTAAATGGTACGTCTTTCACATATTCAATGAGATGTGACTGACAAATATTTTTAATTGCAGTTTTAACAGCCTCCTCATGATTACGCCAGGTCTGTTTCATTCTTTCAAAGGTTTCATCTTTCTCCCTGATTCTTTCATCACTTATTTTTTGCCTTTCGCTTTCCAACCCTGTCCTGATTGCATTTACACCTGAAACATTTTTCTGAAATTCTTCACGACGCGATTCCTCTGTCTGTTCAAAACGGGTGATTTTATTTGCCATTTCAGCTTTTTCCGAACTGACCCTTCTGAGATCAGCTTCGATGGTGCCAATCCTGTTCTCGAGTTTTTGATTTGAAGATATCAGATCCGTAACTCTGGCAGAAAGTATCTGAAGATTTTTTTCATGCTCTCCTATCCTGGAATCCCTTCCAGCAACTTGTTTATTCAGGTCGGTAATATTATCTGAAACACTTTTAAACTCTTCATAAGCCTCATAGCTTAAGGCTTTTAAGGTACTCCAGTAAAAGACTCTTTGCCAGAATGTAAGGGTTTTTATACGCTCGAAAAATGACTTTAGGTTATCGTAATTACTATTCATTTGAGTTTATAATTTATTTGTTTCGCAGAGTTAACTTGTTCAAATATGTATGGAGAGTAACACTGAGATTTAATTCATTAACAGGCAATTTATACCATTTAATGGTATTTTTGTTAAATATTTTGTCAATAACCTCTTTCGGAAGGTGAAGTCCCTGAAATTTGCCCTTGAATTTGTCAGATGTCATTTCCTTTTTTGAAGTGAAATATTTCCAGTTATGGCTAAAATAGTTTTATTTTACCTAATTCCATATTAAGATCTACTGATATTGAAGCACTTACAGATTGAGCCAGAATAATTGTGTTTTTGACATTTATTATTATCATGAATATAAATAATATACATTTTTGCATTTCGGTATTGTTGTCAGGAAAGGATTATAAATTTAATGAAATAAGCTGAAGGTCTTCTCAAAAAGCTTGAATCAAATATTATAATATTCTTCAACATAAGTTCAACTCTTTATTATTCGAATCTTAATACTAAATTCAATTCTGATAATCAATACATTCAGAGTAAATAGAAAATAATCTTAAAATTTTACCAGATAGCCATGCAATGAAAAAAAAGTTGTAATTTGAAGTCAGAAATTTATCAATTAATAATTAAAATAATAAAATTATGACAAGCACCCGTGGTTCCAATTCAGGCAAGACCAGATTCAGTTTTCTGGCAGTTTCAGCATTTGCCCTCCTGTTCATTTTATATTCATCATCACTATTTGCACAAACCGGAAATGTGAATTTTTCCGGTACATGGACAATCAACGAATCAAAAAGCTCACCATCTGAGGGAGGATTCCGCATGGCAGCTACAATGATGACAATTACCCAGGATGGTAATAATCTGACTGTTGAAAGAACAGCAAAAAATCAGGATGGAGAAGACTTCAAATCTACCTACAAATTCACCCTCGATGGCAAAGAATGTGTAAATACAATCTTTGGCAACAATACCAGAAAATCTATTGTTACCTGGGCAGCCGATAAAAAATCACTTGATTTTGCACATATAATGAGTTTCGAAAGAGACGGACAGACTAATGAATTCAAGTCATCTGAAACATGGAGATTTAACGATACCGATAAGACACTTTCAATCAATACAGTCTTTAACGGACCAAATGGTGAGATAAAAGCCACCAACGTTTATGACAAAAAATAATGAATAATAATCATCTGATAATTCAATAATTAAATTGAATATTCTCTGAAAGATTAAAAAAGGCAGGTCGCTGTACCTGCCTTTTTTAATCAGTATTTTTAATTAATTATATCCAATGACACTGTAGCGCTCTTCAGCCCTACGGATGAAAGGGTAATCGTTGCTTTCCCCGATTTATCAAGCGATTGTACGAAAATAAGAACCTTCCCGTGATAGGTTTTATGTTTAATGCCTTTATAATCTTCTGTGTTTTGCGGGTTTGCATCTTCCATTCCTATCAGTTTTACCGGACCTGAAACAGTGCAGGTTATTTCATTTTCCGCGTTGTAAACCGTATTACCATCAATGTCGGTAATGTTCACATAGATTCTTGCAATATCCTGTTTATCAGCTCGTATTGCTGCAGCATCACATTTTGCACTGATTATTGAAGGAGTACCGGTCGTCTTCAGTTCACAAGTTGCAACATCTTTACCATTGTTTCTTGCTATTGCTTTCAGAATACCTTTCTCATAAGGGACATCCCAGGTAATGACACTGCTCTTGAAATTTGTAAGTTTCTGTATTCCAAGAGTTTTGTTGTTCAGAAACAATTCTACTTCTTCGCAATTTGTAAATGCATTAACGCTTATGATCTGCCCATTGTTCCAGTTCCATAACGGATCAACCCGCTTATGTGACCATAGATTCACGGGGCCTGAATTCACGGCTTTATCTGTTGTTCCAATCCATACCATTGGTTTATCGCTCCATAAACTTTGTCGGAAATAGAATTCAGGTTTTTTATTACCTGCCAGGTCAATAACTCCGGAAGTGCTATGACGGGCCGGCCACTGGCCTGCCTCTCCCAGATATTCAAATCCTGTCCAAAGGAACTGACCAATAACATAATCGTTATCCTTAACTGCATTCCATGCCTCTAGAGTCATGCTGTTTTCACTACCATAAATAGGTCTTTTCGTATATTTCTGATGATCAGAAGCATAGCGGAATTCCTGGTAGTTATAGCCGACCACGTCAAGTGCATCGGCATAGCCGGTTTCATTCGACATAAGTACTGATGCCAGTCCTGCCGTGACAGGTCGGGTCGTGTCAAGTTTTTTAATAGTTGCGACGAGTTCCTTAGCAACAACACCCAATCGGTTAGCATCAGGCAATTTCGGATTGTATTTGGCGAAGGTCTGGGGATTGGCCTGGGTGCTAAGTATTGGATGAGTATATGGATCATTCGGGTAATCAATCTCATTACCAATACTCCACATAAACACCGATGGGTGATTTCGGTCCCTCATGACAAAATCTGTCAGATCAGTTGTAGCCCATTCTTTAAAAACTGAAGAATAGCCATCTTTCCCCGGAGTTCCGTTATTCCATCCTTCAATCCATTTATTTTTGGGAAGTTCCCATTCATCGAAAGCTTCATCTATCAAAATAAACCCTTTTATATCACACAGATCCAGAAAGTCTGAAGAATAAGGGTTATGGCTTGTTCTTATTGAATTGCAACCCAGTTCTTTAAGAAGATCAAGCCGTCTTTCTATCTCCTTCCGGGGGACTGCTGAACCCAAAGCGCCGTCATCGTGATGAAGACAAATTCCTTTCAGCTTCAGATTCCTTCCATTCAGAAAAAATCCTTTGTCCGGATCAAATCTGAAATTCCTGAAACCTACTTTTGTTGTCAGATTGTCTTTTGTGTCCTTACCTTCCAAAACAGTGATAAGCGAATAGAGATCAGGACTATCAATATCCCAAAGCTTTGGTTTAATTACATCCATCGATTGAAGTATAACTTTTTCACCTGATGGTTCGAGAGTAATCTTTTGTGAGGTTTTTCCCACAGTATCTTTACCAGCGACCAGGTAGTTTTTGAGGTTGAATGTTGAAGCAGTTTTAAGCTCATTTAGCATTGTGACTTCGATATTCAATTTTGCCTTTTCAGCTGAAACTTCAGGAGTTGTGTAACGTACTCCCCACCTTTTTATATGTAAAGGTGAAGTTATTATAAGTTTAACATTACGATATATTCCTGAACCTGTGTACCAACGAGAGTCTCCGTATTTTGAATGGTCAACTTTTACGGCGACAGTGTTTTCCTGGCCATACTTTAGCCATGGTGAAAGGTCATATTGAAAGGAGATATATCCGTTTGGCCTTTTGCCAAGATAAACTCCATTTATCCATACTTCACTATTATTATAAACGCCATCAAAATATAAAAATGTCTTACGGTTTTTCTGGTCGGCAGGTACAGTGAATGTTTTCCTGTACCAGCCGATTCCTCCCGGAAGATAAGCTGTACTACTTGCCCATTCCTTACTGAAAGGGCCCTCAATACTCCAGTCATGTGGTAAATCAAGAATTCGCCAACCGGAGTCATTAAAGTCACTTTTTTCTGCACCGGGCTGATCGCCTTTAAAGAATTTCCAGTTAAAATTAAAATTCTGAACTTCCCTGCCACCGGGCTGCCCACAAATGGGATGAAAGATCAATAAGAATAAGACCAAAGTAAGAATGATTCGGTTCAGTTTGATTGATTTCATAGCTATAATATTGACTTATTGATATTTATTTAAACATAATAAAGAATTCATTTTATAAATGGTCCTTGTACTGACAATAAAAAAAATTATTATCGATGATTCAAAAGTACCTTAAATAAATTTCGACTTCTAAGTTACATATCTTGTTTAAAAACAGTAATCAGAACTTGTTTTTTATCGCAAAGTTTTATACACTTGTTATGAATTGATAACGTTTAATTCTTATCAGGAAAAGGTATATAGGTTCAGATCTTTATTAAATCGTCGATGAGTACGGGCTCATGGCATTAGGCTTCAGGCTTAAGGCAGGCTTCGGACTTCAGACTTCAAACTATAATTACAATCAGCAACCGTTTATAGTAAAAATAAACCTATAATAAATAACAACATGAACAGACCCGTTACACTTTTTACCGGCCAATGGGCTGACCTGACTTTAGAAACCGTATGTCTGAAGGCAAAAAGCTTTGGTTATGATGGACTTGAACTAGCCTGCTGGGGTGACCATTTTGAAGTTGACAAAGCAGATGATTCTTACTGCCAGGCAAAAAAAGAGATGGTCGCAAAATATGGATTAAAGGTATTTGCGATTTCAAACCACCTTGTCGGACAGGCTGTTACCGACAGAATTGATGAAAGGCATAAAAGTATTTTACCGGAGTACATCTGGGGAGACGGCGAACAGGAGGGTGTAAGGCAGCGTGCGGCTCAGGAGATGATAAGAACTGCAGAAGCAGCTAAAAAACTGGGAGTTAAAGTGGTTAATGGATTTACCGGAAGTCCGATCTGGCATCTGATCTACTCTTTTCCTGCTATACCTGCATCCATGATTGAAAATGGGTTTGCTGAATTTGCTAAAAGATGGAAGCCGATTCTTGACAGATATCAGGAACTTGGAATTAAATTTGCCCTTGAGGTACATCCAACGGAAATTGCTTTCGATATAGCTTCTGCACGAAGAGCATTAAAAGCAATCGATAATCATCCAGCATTTGGTTTTAATTACGATCCATCACACTTTGGTTATCAGGGTGTTGATTATGTGAAATTCATTTATGCATTCAGCGAAAAGATATTCCATGTTCATATGAAAGATGTATGGTGGTCAGAAAGCGCTGAAGAGGCGGGTGTGTTTGGAGGTCATACAGAATTCGGAACAAGAGGCCGTTACTGGGATTTCAGGAGTTTGGGGCGTGGAAATATAAATTTTGAAGAGATAATCAGGGCATTAAACAATATAGGTTATCAAGGACCGCTGTCAGTTGAATGGGAAGACAGCGGAATGGACAGGGAATATGGAGCAAAAGAGGCATGCGAATTTGTGCGTGCAATTGATTTTCCACCCTCAAATATAGCTTTTGATGCTGCTTTTGAAAAGTAACCAGATATAATGATCGAATAATTGTTTAGATACTAAACCATTTTAAAAATCTAATTATGGAGGCTGTTAATAAAACACGTTTATTTAATGCAAGTTGTGTTGCATTGGTAGTCACTGCACTGGCTTTTGCGACGAGAGGTTCTTTCGTAGAATCATGGGCTACAGAATTCCACCTGACCCATACTCAGGTCGGATGGATTGTAGGTACAGCCTTCTGGGGCTTTACTCTGGCAATGTTTTTTGGTGGACCGCTTGTGGATATTATTGGGATCGGACGCATTATTGCGATTGCATTCTTTTGCCATGTTATCGGTATCATTTTTACCATTATCGCAACAGGGTTCTGGACTTTATTCATTTCAACACTTTTCATAGGTATAGCCAACGGTAGTGTTGAAGCTGCATGTAACCCTTTAATTACCAGCATGTACACTGATGAAAAGACACGACGTCTGAATCGTTTTCATGCATGGTTCCCGACCGGAATAGTGATTGGCGGGCTGGTTGTCTTCCTGTTTAATAAGATTGGTCTTTCTAACTGGAGATGGGCGATGGCAATAATGTTATTACCAACACTTGCATACGGGTATATGTTCCTCAAGAAGCAATTTCCTCAGACAGAGCGTGTTGTTTCTGGATTCACCTATAAAGATATGTTAAAAGCCTGTGTAAGTCCGCTGTTCCTTTTCATGGCATTCTGCATGCTTCTTACTGCCTCAACTGAGCTTGGAACAAATCAGTGGATTGCTGCGTTATTGTCTAATGTTTCACACAATCCCATTCTTCTGTTAGTATGGATATCAGGTATTATGGCTGCCACAAGGCAGTTTGGAGGTATACTGATTCATAATCTCAAATCAACTGTTGTATTACTTGTTTCAGCAATTCTGGCATTTGCAGGACTCATTCTTCTTGGTAATACAAGTGGAGTTATGGTTTTTGCAGCAGCAGCAGTTTTTGCATTAGGAGTAGCATTTTTCTGGCCATCAATGCTTGGGTTTGTATCGGAGAATGTTCCAACAAGCGGTGCTTTGGGTCTTGCAATTATGGGGGGAATAGGATTCCTTGGAGGCGCTATAGCTCAGCCAGTTATGGGTGCAATATTTGATGCTCAAACAGCTATAGCAGTACCTGCCGGTCAGACTCTTGCTGTTTTAAAAGCAGCAGCAACAGGAACAAAAGAAGCAGCAACTTGGGCACAAGTACAACTTGCTGGTGGCGCTCATACTTTGTTGTATGTGGCAATTGTGCCGGGTGTTTTAATTATTGCCTTCACTTACCTTTATTTTCTGAAAAGGAAGAAAATTTAATACAAGACAAAAGATAAAAGTCTAAAGATAAAAGTGGTGTTATGAAAAAAATAAAAATGGGAATGATTGGTGGAGGCATCGGAGCTTTCATCGGAGATGCACACCGGCGTGCCTCAAGAATTTGTAACGATTATGAATTCATCGGAGGAGTGTTTGATGTTGATTATGAAAAAAGTAAGGAATTTGCACAACAACAGGGAATTAATCTGACCCGTTGTTACGAAAATGTAGAATCATTTATAAAAGGAGAGCTTGCTCTTCCGGAAGGTGAAAGGATCGAGGTGGTATCCATTGTGACACCCAATTATCTGCACTTTCCATTTGCCAAAATGCTGCTTGAAAACAACTTCCATGTCATATGCGAAAAGCCTATGACCATGACAGTTGCAGAGGCCGTTGAACTTGAAACCCTTGTTAAAAAGAACAAACTCTCCTTTGCATTGACCCATACTTATACGGGATACCCAATGGTGCGCCAGATGCGGGAGTTAATTTCTGCCGGGGCGCTTGGAACCATCCAGCGAATTGATGCTCAGTATTATCAGGGATGGGTAAATTCAATAATACATGGATCAGGGAGCCGGATTACAGGAGTCTGGAGATTTGACCCTAAACAATCCGGAGTCAGCAGTTGTATGGGTGATATCGGCGTTCATGCATTCAACCTTATAGAGTATACTACCGGACTGGAAATCAGGCAGGTACTTTCTGATCTTAACCCGGTAAAAGAAGGTTTTCAGCTCGATCTTGACGGTACTGTAATGCTTCGTTTTGATAAAGGGTTGAAAGGAGTGATTCGTTCCTGCCAGGTTGCCACCGGTGAAGAGAATAACCTTACTATTGCAGTTTATGGTTCGAAAGCAAGTCTGAAATGGGGTCAGGAAAATCCCAATTACCTGTATATGTTAAGTGATTCTGAACCTGTTAAGATATTCAAACCTGCTCATGGTTATAATACCGAATTTGCAGAAAAAAGCCATACCATGCCCTCAGGTCATCCTGAAGGGATATATGAAGCTGTTGCCAATATCTATAAAGGTATGGCAAAATCAATTAGATGCGAAGCATTCGATTCGGGTGAATTTCCAACTGTACATGATGGAGTCCGTGGGATGAAATTCATTCACGCCGTTGTTAATTCCAATAAAAACGGGAATACCTGGGTAAAAGTTGACTGAAATTAGTCTTTAGCCAACTTTATAAGTCAAAAAATATTAACTTTTCGTCTTCTTCTTCAGTAGGAAATAAACTGTAGCTCCGACGATAACTGCACCACCAGCTATCATTATTATTGTTGCTGTTGATCCACTGCTTTTTTTTACGGGCGCTTTTGCTTTATCATCTTCTACAGCATAGTAAAATTTCGGTTTGGCATCGGTATCCATATTGACAGTATCTTTTTTTGGCTTCGGCTTATCCTGTGATATTGCTTTTCCAAAATTAACCATCATAAGAACACAAGCCAATGACAAGATTAAAATTGTTTTTTTCATTTTATTTTCACTTTATTGTTTTATTGTATTTGCAAGATCATCATATTTTTTTGCAATTGTGGGATCTGAAACCCTGTATGTATCAGCAATTGCGGTTATTGCGGGTTTATAATGCGGACTCATTGTCAGACATGTCCTTAAAAGATCACGTGCCCTCATGACATCCTTTGCAACAACCAGCTTTGATAATTCCACATAAGCTTCAAGGTACCTCCGGTTTGCTTTTATTACTTTTTCATAATACCCTATTGCCTCATCTGTTTTGTCCTTCGCCGCCGCAATATTTCCAAGATACATCAGAGCCAGGTCGAAATCGGGGTTAATCACCAGACATCTGTGCAATGCCGAGTCTGCCTTTTCATACTGACCATCATCACATAATGCCGATGCAAAATTATAATAAATCATTTCATCTTTATCATTAATTTTCAAAGCCTGCTCAAAGAATTTCAATGCATCCTTTGTTTTACCTTTTTGCAACGCCTCATAACCATAAAAATCATCCTTCGATTTTCTTTCAAGAACCGCGCAGACAGGCACATGATCAGCATATATTATCTTAATTGCATTTTCAGGTGGCCAGGATTTATTAATTAACTGAAGAGGTGGAATATACCTGTTTGTAATTACGGCGTAATCCCAGTCGCTCTGACTTCTTTCTTCAAATCTGAGATAACCGTTTTGAATCTCAGGGTGATTCCTGAAGAACCATTTTACGGAAAAATTGGCCATAACTTTTACCGGTTCTTTAACCTTTGTTTCATTCAGGTGGTTAATCAGCCATTCAGAACCTTCTTGCAGGCTTACAAAATAATAATCTGTTTCATACCTTCCGTAAGCTCCTTTAAGTCCTCCAACCAGCTGATTGTAATAGATATAAGAATACTCAGGATTAAAGATCATGAATTTTAAAGGATGAATTGAAAGTAATGCAAGTAAAAAGATTAATGACCAGCTCAAATATCTCTTTTTTATAGCTTTAAATAATTGAAGAAATCCTATTGATGACAGCAGAACTATTGATGGATAGATGAAAAGAAATTGCCTCCAGGCACTATATAAATTTGATTTTTCAAGAATCACAAAAATAACAGGGAAGAGTACCGAAAAAACAATGCAAGAATAAATAAATGATGCTTTTGAACTAAATAATCTTTTTGAAAAAATAATTAAAATAGCCAAACCCGAAAAGACTATAACTGGAATAGTAATAGCCAAATATTCAGGCAAATAGTACCACGGCATAAAATCAGACCATTCAACTTTACCCTCAAAAAGCTGACGGAAAGTATCAGGATATTGTGCCATTACATGATATGATTTCAAGAGATTATGAATCGGATCCTGCAGGGCATAAGGCCATAAAATGATGCTGAGAAAATATGAAATTATAGAAATTGTGACAGACCAAAGTATTCTATTCCTAATCTCTATCATATCTATTCGTCTATCTTTAAGGTATTTAATAAGCCAATAAAGAAAGAAAAAAAGAAACAGATAGCAAATCAGGACAAGACCACCTGCCCTTATGCTTATACAAAATGCAATGCTTAAAGTAAGAAAAAGGCTATTTCTTCCTGCCTTTCCGGGATCTGAATAAAGGAATTTCAGAATGTAATATAAACCGGAAATATACCCCAGGGCAAATGGAATATCCTTCAGGTTATTCTGGGAATGACCGATAAATGTCGGAGAGACTGCAAAAAGAAAAATCACAATTATTCCAGCTCCATATCCTGATATCCAAATTGCAAATAATGCGGTAATAAGAATCGTCAGCCAGCCTGCTAAAGTGCTCATTATGTGACGAAACTGGTAAATATCATCAATCCCTAACCACTTAATAAGTATAGTCACCAGGTTATCGTATGACTGACCATAATACTGAAGATGTGTCACCGGAGTGTTAAGCGCAGACTGGTCTTTGCCCAACGAGGCATAATAGTTGTAGACGGAAACAGACTGATTATAATGAAGAACTTCATCGCAGGTAACACCTGCATTTCTGCTCATCAGAAGCATCAGACCGAGAAGCAGAACTGAACAAAAAAAGAAGATATTTTTTAACCTCTTTTCCCCCATTACTTTTCTGAACTACCGTCATAGAACTTCCTGACGAAATAGATTGGCCTGTTTTGCGATTCTTTATAATTGCGATAAATATATTCTCCCATAACTCCAAGGAAGACGAGCTGGATTGATCCGAGGAAATAGATGCTAAGTAATGTTGAAGACCAGCCTGTTACAGCAAACCCGCAGACTTTGGCAATAAGCACATAGATGCCTGCGAGCATGAAAACAATTGTTCCAGCTGTACCAAGAATCAGGCATAAACGCAATGGAAATTTTGAAAATGAAAAAATTGCATCAGCTGCCAATAAAAAAAGTTTTCTGAAGCTCATTTTCGGACTACCTTCAAAACGATCGTCGCGGACAAATTCAACATACCCCTGTTTAAATCCGATAAATGTTCTGAGGCCAGGTAAATAACGGACTTTCTCCTTCATTGATAATAAGGCTTTTAAGGTCTCCTGTGTCATCATTGAGAAATTTCCGGAATTCTCCATTTCTTCAATCTCACCAATATTTTTAAAGAGATGATGAAACAAAAAGGCATAAAAATTACGATTCCGTTTACCTTTTCTTCCTGTTTTTTTCCCACTTACAATATCAAATCCATCCTGGGTTATTTTATGATACATATCTACCAGAATTTCAGGAGGATCCTGAAGATCTCCATCCATCATTGCGACATAATTGCCTTTTGAAAATTCAAGTCCGGCAGTATATGCAGCCTGATGGCCAAAGTTCTTTGAAAGAGCGAGAATCTTGAGTTTATTGTTTCCCTGCTGCCATGAAAGCAAGCTGTTCAGGCTGTTATCTTTGCTCCCATCATCTACGAATATTATTTCATAATCCGGAGAAAAAGATTCAACAGCTGAAACTGTCCGTTTCAACAGCTCATCGATAAGATTCTCTTCGTTGAATATAGGTACTACCAGTGAAAGCATAACAGTGTTCTAAATAACATAACCAATTCAATAACACTTCTTTAACCTCTCCATAAATCCCTCCTCAAAAGTAAGGAACTTAAAAAATGCTTGATTTTACTCCTTCCCCACCTTGGGGGTAAGGCCGTGAAGGGGGCGATCATTTTGTAGGTTGAAGTCTTGCCAACGCAAATTCAGCTTCATCTTTTAAATCTGCATTTGTAACCTGCTCTTTAATAGAAGGTACACAATATCCAGAGCCCATCCAGCTTAATTCCCTGAGCATCAGTTTTTTTGCTTCAACAGTTGCTTTTGGATTATTAAGAATATCGACCATCATTTTTTCGTATGTCTGCAATTTAACAGTATCACCTGAAGCCTTTCGGATATTTGCCTGGAGATCTGTGTAGTATTTTGTACTTTTCACCAGATCATAATTTACAATATTTTCCATATCTTCCTCAAGTGTTAATGCTTTAAAATCAGGTCTTAGCACAACACAAGCAGCATTAGGAAAATCAAAAGGTACAGCTTGTGTTACATTTCCGGATGCAGCCCATTCAGCCCCACGCTGCAGGGTAACAATGAAACCGACACAATGCATAGAGGGTCCGCCCCCCTCATCTGCATGCCCAAGAGTAGTATGGAAGATTCTTCCTTTTCCATAAGTAATTGTCATCAGCATGGGTTCATCTCTTCCTGTACCTTTCCCGGTAGTATCAGCATAAGCTGTAGCAAGGATTTCCATGTTATTGGCTGGTCCCCGCAATCTGCTGTAAAGTTCATCATTACCATGCATCCATCTGACTGGCAACCCTTTGGTGATGGGATGGGTTATATTTCTTAATCTCACTTCAAATTCGTGTCTTTTTTGATGGAAGCCACCTATTCCTGCAGAAGTATCTCTAATTAATACATTTTGTTTATAGTAAACGTAAGGACCTGACTTTTCATTACGGTTCCCCCAGCCGCCAAGCCCGCAAATTTCATTATACTCCTTCCAATCAGGAAATGAATTATCAGCAGCATGGTAAATCACAACTCCGCCTCCATTACTTACATAGTTAAGAAAGTCTTTTTTAGTTTTCTCTGACCATGAATCACCATTGTAATCCAGCACTACGAGTTTGTACCTTGAAAAATCAGGATTAAATTTGCTCATGTCTCCTCCTTTCTCCGGAGTTGCAGCTATATCACAGGAGAATAGTCCGGTTTCATCAAGTATCGTTTTCAGAACCGGAGAACTTGATTTCCATAAATGATTATTCTGACCGGTGATAATTAGTGTTCTATAGGTTGCCTCATTTTTACATGCAGCAAAAAAGGATAATAATCCGGCAACAATCAGCAGTATTATATATTGTTTTTTCATTTTTATTTCTTTTTAAACTGTTGGTAAAGTCCATGGCTTACGATAAGGGCGACCCAATAAACGGCTAGCAACCGGGTTACCTATAATCTCCTGTTTTTCAGGATCCCAATGAATTTTTTGTCCGGTTGTCATTGCTATCTCACCCAGAAGCGCAACAGAAATTGCCCTGTAGGCAACTTCAATCGGAGCTATTGCAGGTTTCCTGGAGCGAACGCTATCTATAAAATTCTGCCAATGATTTTCACTTTTATACAGATGTTTCTCATTATCACCTATTTTTTCTTCAAGTATTTTGGGATCTGAAGCAGCAATTTTTCCTCCCCTGTCTACATGGAGCCATCCAAGATCGCCATACCATGTTGTTCCCATCCCCATTGGAAAACGCGATGCATTTGCCACTCTCATCTCAATTCCGTTTGCGTATTTGCAGAGAATATCATACTCAACCGGGACATTGAAAATTCCTTCATTTGGATAAAACCCTTTTCCTTCAATTTCAACTGGCCCTGTATGCTCAAGTCCGGCTCCCCAGTTGGCTATATCGATATGATGACCTGCCCAGTCAGTAAGCTGACCCCCTGAATAATCGAGTATCCATCGCCAGTCCCAATGATATACTCCTCTGAACGGAACTTTCAATGCCGGTCCTAGCCACATCTCCCAATTAAGTTCTTTCGGTACTTCCTGAATCGGAGGAGTTCCAATTCCTCTGCTGCCATCAGGTAATCCAACCTCAATCAGTTTTATCTTACCAACTCTTCCATTAGTAACGAGTTCTGCCCCTCGACGGAAATTTTCTTCAGAACGCTGCCAGCTCCCTGTTTGCCAGATGATATTATTCTTCCGGACCGCGTTTACAATTACTTTTCCGTCATTTATTGTCCGGCAGATTGGTTTCTCTCCATATACATCCACCTTTTTGTTTACTGTCTCTGTATAAATTATTCCATGCCAGTGGTCGGGCAATGCGATTGAGACTGCATCAAATTTTTCTTTCTCAAGAAACTCTCTGAAGTCTCCATATGTTCTGCATCCTTTTTTCTTATTGGTTTTATCAACCAGGTCTTTGGTAGCAGCCAGTCGTTTTGCATCAACATCGCAGAGTGCAACAAACTGAACCTGATCTTTCAGCTTAATGAAATCTCTCATATTACTCGTACCCTGCGATCCGGTTCCAATCTGACCCATAACAATCCTGTTGCTTGGAGCAGTCTTGCCTCCCATACCAAGTGCTGAGGAGGGAATGATGTTAGGAAGAACAAATGTGCCAACTATTGCTGCAGCTGACCTTTTAACAAAATCTCTTCTTGATGATTTATTTGCCATATCAGTATTTTTTTGGAAGATGAATGGATTACTATTTTTAAACTGTTACTGGTGTTCCTGGAACAGGTGTTTCAATTAACATATCAACCGGACCAAATTTAATCTCTTTTGGTCCGAGATTCATATCGGACTTCATTATTTCATCCCAGGTAATTAATTTACCTGTATAAGCTGCAGTCCTTCCCATTATTGCAGTAAGAGTGGATAAAGCTGTCTCTTCACCTTCGTTAACGTAATTACCTGTACGTATTGCATATACAAGATGCATGTGCTCCTGAACATATGAAGGAATTCTAAGCGTTTTAGTGGCATTTCCATTTTCATCCTTAGGATATTCAAAACTCCATTTTACCTTTCCGTCCAGATCCCAGATAGTATCCTGGCAGTTTGTATAGCCTTCTGTTCCCATTATAAGCTCACCGGTTCCATTGGCGCAACTATCGATCTGACGGCACATGCTGTGAGAGCTTATTCCATTTCCATAATCAAAGTCAATACTGAAAAAGTCATACTGGTCTCCTGTAACTCTTCTTGCCCGGCCCCCATAGCCAATTGCCTTTTCAGGATGTTTACCCATGAACCAATTAATGACATCTATATTATGTACGTGAGTATCAAGAATATGGTCACCACAGAGCCAGCAAAAATTATTCCAGTTACGAATCATATACTCCATGTCATTCCAACCCGGTTCGCGTGTTCTGAACCAGACATGATCCTGATTCCAGAAGGCTTTTGCCGAGGTAATTTTTCCGATTGCTCCATTAGCAATCTGTTTATAGCACTCGATATAATCTTCCTGATGTCTTCGTTGAGTTCCAGTTACAACACAAAGCCCTATAGCCTGTGCTTTGCGGGCTGTAGTTATTACTGAACGGATTCCTACCGGATCGACTGCCACCGGCTTTTCCATGAACACATGCTTATTATTTTTCACAGCTTCAAGGAAATGTTCAGGACGAAATTGACATGGAGTAGCAAGAATAACAACATCCAGATCAACTATTGCCATTAACTTCTTGTAGGCATCAAAACCGACAAAACAATTTTGTTCCGGTATTGGCAAATTAAATGAAGCGAATCTTTGACGGCAGGCATCAATTTTATCCTGGAAAACATCAGCCAGGGCCACTATTTCGCAATCGGGTCCTGCACTTATGAAATTGATTGCTGCTCCCGTACCCCTTGCTCCGGCACCGACCAAACCAGCTTTAAGTTTTTTGCCCTTGGGAGCACTCTTAAGAATAGGCGGCAACCCCAGGTCTTTAGTTTCAGTTGATCTCTTGCAACTGTTCAGAATCGCTCCCGCTCCTACCAGACCAATTCCTGCCAGTGTAGTTGTTCCAAGAAATTTTCTTCTGTCAATATTCTTCATTTTAACATTAATTTGAACAGTTTTATTTTTTAATGGTGCTATCTTGTTCACAAACAACCCTGAATCCTACATCAATACAATCGGAGTACCACCATATACTCTTAGGCATCTGTGGATCGGTAACCAGCCAGGATTTTGTTTTTGTAAAATCACGGGAAGCACTTCTTACATCTTTCGCATCACTTTTAAATGATCCGCCCCTGATGACTCTTTCCTGACCTTCCATAGGGCCTGTTGGATTTATCCGGACAGTATCAGTTTTATACTCGTCGGGAGAATAGTAGTCAGAGCAGAACTCAGCCACATTTCCCAGCATATTTTTTAATCCAAACGGATTGGTTTTTACAAATGAAGGTTCTTCTGTTTTAGATGAGCTATTGACTTTGTATACTATCAAGGAAGCAATATTGGTAGTGTCGGGTTTAAAAATCTTTTTGAAGAATCCCTGTGATGTATATTTTTTAGGATCACCGGCAAAGAAATATGGTGTATTTGTTCCACCACGACAAGCGTATTCCCACTCAGCTTCAGTCGGGAGTCTGTATTTTTTGCCGGTCACTTTTGAAAGCCATTGGCAATATACGGTAGCTGCATGCCATGACATGGTTATAGCAGGTCGTGAACCTTTGCCCCATCCCTGATCCGGTGCACCCCAGGGAGGTGTTGCTCCTGATATAGCATCAACATTCTTATTCTTAACTACCTGGCCTTCAGTTCTTCCCTGCGATGAAGTTGCTTTAAAGAAAGCAAGATATTCATCCCAGGTCACTTCAACTTTTCCCATCCAGAACTTTGTGACAGTCACTTTATGAACCGGACCCTCGTCGGGTTTACGCAGCGGTTCATCATCAGGACTACCCATATTATATGACCCGCCAGGTATAGCAACCATATCAAAAGAGACATTTGATCCAGGTATCTTTTCTGTAAAGTTTTCAAATTTTTCAACCTTTGCAGCTTCAGTAAAAAGTACAGCAGACGCAGACTCAGTAACTCCGAAATTTGTGTTTTTCTGATGCTTCATATATTTATCAAAGTGGCCAACATAAAGATGACAGTTAATACAATTCAGTGTTTCTTTGCTTGTGGTATAAAAAAGATGTGCATTGTTCCCATCGACAGAAAGGGTGACAGGAAATAAATTCTGGTGACAAACTAGACAAGATTTTTCATATACAAAACCCCTGGCTTTTTCAAGCAGCTTCTTCTCTTCCCAGTTTATGCTTGCACTGTCTTTAAAGAAATAACCATATGCATCCTTACCACCATGCTTGACTTTGCCAAACAGATAGCCATGTCCCTTTGGAGGAAGATGGCAATCAACACAATGTACTATGGTACCGGATTTATTATTATAATGAGTTGACAGCTTCCAGTTTTGTTCCGGAACCGGGTGTACATGGCACGACATACAGTATTTATCTGATGATGTATATGTTATTATCTTTTCTCCGGCAGTTAAAAAGATAATGCAAATTATAATGCCGAGAATAAAATACCAAAATTTAATCCGGCGATTTCTCGATGGCTGTCTGTTTAAAGTATTTGAGTACATGATCCACCACTCCAATTCAGTAAAACTTATTAAAGATAATTCTTTATGATAATTATTAGTTAAGCTGAAGTTCTTTTTTAAAATACTCTATTGTCCTAGTCAAACCTGTTTCCAGATTGACTACAGGAGACCAGCTCAACATTTTCAATGCCAGAGTAATATCTGGCTGTCTTTGTTTCGGATCATCTTGGGGAAGAGGAAGGTGGATTATCTTTGAAGGTGATCCTGTCATATCAATAACTTTCCTAGCAAGATCTATTATACTGAATTCATAAGGATTGCCAAGATTCACTGGTCCTGTAAAACTGTCCTGTGAATCCATCATCTTAGTCATTCCCGAAATCAGGTCATCAACATACTGAAAGCTTCTGGTTTGCAAACCGTCTCCGAAAATTGTTATATCCTTACCTTTAAGTGCCTGGACAATAAAGTTTGAAACAACTCTGCCATCGTCTGGATGCATTCTTGGTCCATATGTATTAAAAATCCGGATTATTTTGATCTTCACATTGTTTTGTCTGTGATAATCCATGAAAAGAGTTTCAGCGCATCTTTTACCCTCATCGTAACATGAGCGTATTCCGTTAGGGTTAACATGTCCCCAATAAGTCTCAGGTTGCGGATGAATCTCAGGATCACCGTAAACTTCGCTTGTTGAGGCCTGAAGAATCTTGGCACGAACACGTTTTGCCAATCCCAGCATATTAATAGAACCCATTATTGAGGTTTTTATCGTCTTTATGGGATTATACTGATAATGAACAGGAGATGCAGGACATGCAAGATTATAAATCTCATCCACTTCAGCATAAAAAGGCTGGATTACATCATGCCGAACAAGCTCAAAATATGGATTATCAATCAGATGTACAATATTTTGTCTTGAACCCGTAAAAAAATTATCAAGACAAATAACTTCATGCCCGTTCCTGAGAAGTGTTTCACATAAATGAGAGCCAATGAATCCTGCTCCACCAGTAACAAGGATGCGTTTCATTTAATAATATAAAATTAGTAAAGGTCGTATACAAATATAGATTTTTTAATGTGAAATAATAATGCCTTGAGTTGAAGAGTTGCAAAGTTGAAGGGTTGAAATTTCAATATTTAAGATTTTTTAACTTCATCCTGAAATAATAACTGAGATGTCTGCAATTTAAAATTGCAATGAAGATATTAATATTCTATTTTTGATTAATGAACAGGATAAAATATTGAATTAAAAATAAAAAACATGAAAACATCAAGAAGAGATTTTTTAAAATTTTCAGCTGTCCTTGGAACGGGAGTACTTTTCAATCCATTTAATTCTCTGGAAATCTCCAGAAAGGAGGGAAAATTTCTGGAAAGGATCGGGGTTTGTACATCAATTTCAAATAATAGTATAGTTGCGGCTGCTGGTTATTCTTATATCGAAGAAGCTGTCAGAAGTTTCCTTATCCCTTCAGAGGATGATTCAGCGTTCCAGGCTAAGCTTGCACTTCTCAAAGAATCAAAGCTCCCTGTGGAATCGTGTAATAATTTTATAGCAGGTAATTTAAAAAGCGTTGGTCCGGCCGCTGCTCATGATGATATTCTTAAGTTTGTGGAAATTGCCTTTCGCAGAGCTGAGATGGCTGGTATAAAAACTATTGTATTCGGCAGTGGGGGATCACGGTCAATTCCTGAAGGATTTTCAAAGAATGAGGCAAAAGAACAATTCATAAGTCTTTGTAAAAAGATGGCTCCGCTGGCAGGGAAATATAATGTTGTCGTTTCTCTTGAACCTCTGAATAGCGGTGAATGCAACTTTATAAATTCAGTAGCAGAGGGTGGTGAGATTGTCAAAATAGTTAATCATAAGAATTTCAGACTTTTGGCAGATCTGTACCATATGCTAAAAGATAACGAAAGTCCTGATAATATAGTTAAATACGGAGATCTTCTATATCATGTACATATAGCTGAAAAAACCGGTCGTACAGCTCCTGGTGTTAACAAGGAGGATTTCACACCATTTTTCAAAGCTCTGAAACAGGCCGGATATAAAGGCCGGATGTCCGTAGAATGTAACTGGAAGAATCTTGGAGAACAGGCAGCACCTGCATTGCAGGAGATCAGAAGACAACTGGCAACAATTAGTTAGCAATAATATAAGCAGAATTTTAGAAAAAAAAGGGGACTTGAAAAGACCCCTTTCTTCATTCAAAAAAATATGATCACTTGTTTTTAGGCATCACAACATAATCAGCAGCATTAAGAAAATCGATACTCTTCTGGCAGCTTGTATATTCATCATAGTTGTACCTTTCCACTTCTACCACCCCGTATTTCATTCCCGATTGAGCAGCTGCTGCCCATATGGCAGGAAAATCCATCTTCCCGCTTGCTCCTACCTCTTCTTTATCTTTAATGTGCCATAATTCGAATCTGCCCGGGTATTTTTTAAAATAATCAACAGGGTTTGCTCCGCCTTCAACAACCCAATAAAGATCCATCTCAAACATTACTTTTTTCGGATCTGTATTTGCCAGCATGAAGTCGTATATTGTTTGTCCATCCAACTTAGTGGAAAACTCCTTATCGTGATTATGATAACCGAAACGGATACCCTTTTCATTACATTTTGCACCAACTTCATTGAAATAATCACAATATTTTTTCAGTCCGGCAAGACTTGCATAGGCGGAACCGTCCATCGAAGGCTGTACAATAAACTTAGCGCCTGCGGCAAGATGAGCGGCAATGCATGTATCCCACCAGGCCATTGTTGCATTATAATTGATTGAGTCGGGTGCATCATGACTAGTATGTGAACTTAGCATAGTCATATTATATTTTTTCAGTAATGCCTTAAACGCAGCCGGTTCCATGCCATATAACTTTCCGTTCTTATAGTTTGCCGGTTCAACAAATTTATACCCCATTTTACTTACTTTGGCTATCGCTGCCGGTACATCTCTACCGATGGAATCGCGAATAGAGTATAATTGCAACCCTAAATTTTTTCCATGTGTCGTATCACACGAATATAAGGTCGAAAAGATCAGTCCTGTTACAGTAAATAACAGAAAAATTGAAATACCACTTCTTTTTTTCATTTTAATCAGGTTTAAATTAAGGTTTTTAATGTATTGATTATCTAAATCTTCAAATGCTTAAATTCAAATTGCTTCAAATCTGAGAACGATTGAAGTAAAAGTAGGAATTATTCAATATACTCCAAAGGATTGTCTTTTATACTTTTTAAACATGTCAAACTTCACTTAATAAATTTGGCCTTTTATTATTTCTTGTCAATTTTCGGAGCCCGGTATATCAATTAACTGACAAGTGTTACTATATTTAAAATCATAAGTTGAATTTTAATTATTGGCATACAAATAACAGTAGTATGAAAAAATATTTCTTTGTAACATTTCTGTTCTTATTTGCCATAACGTTGCAAGTTTATGCACAGGTTAAAACAGAAGTGAAACGTCCCAAAATATTAGGAGTGGCTCATATTGCCCTATATGTTAAAAGTATGGATCAGGCAAGAGCTTTCTATAAAGATTTTCTTGGTTTTGCCGAGCCCTACTCTCTGAAAAAGAATAATAGTGAAGAGCTTGCTCTTACATATTTCAAAATAAACGATCACCAGTTAATTGAGATTTTTCCTGAAAAGGATCCGGGTAGCGACAGGCTTTACCATTTTGCAATAGAAACGGATGATGCAGAAGGAATGAGACAATACCTTAAATCAAAGGGAATTAAAGTACCTGATAAAACACCAACAGGACGTACCGGTAATTTAAACTATTTTGTGACTGACCCTAATGGCATAATATGTGAGATTGTGCAATATACCCCCGATGGATGGACGATGAAGAATTTTGGGAAAGATATTCCTGCCACACGCATATCAAAGCACATGAGCCATGTTGGAATAATGACTGCAAATCTTGATTCTGCGATGAAATTTTATCGCGATGTACTGGGATTTAAGGAGACCTGGCGCGGTAGTTCAAATGGTAGCATTCTGAGCTGGGTAAATCTGAAAGTCCCTGATGGAGATGATTATATTGAATTAATGCTTTTTGATAAGGAGCCATCAGCAGATCATAAAGGTACAATGAATCATATCTGTCTTGTAGTAAATGATGTGGCAGCTTCCGGGAAAATATTACAGGATCGCAGACTACCGGAAGGATTCAAGGTTCCGACACAGATGAAAACAGGCATTAACCGGAAAAGGCAAATAAATTATTATGATGGCGATGGTACCCGTATAGAAATAATGGATTCAAAAACTATCGATGGATTACCAGTTCCCTCATCCGATGCGTCGCCTCCAAAGCTGGTGAAATAAAATTTTATATTTAATTCAAATGATACTATTAAACAATAAACCTGATAGATGAAAAAATCACTAATGATAATATCCTTTCTTACTCTATTATTATATGGAGTAAGTTTTGCTCAGACACAGGTTCCAATTAGTCAGCTCACATGGAAATATGTGGCAACCCAGATGCCGGATGAATGGTATGGTTCTGAGGAATCCATACGTGTTGCCGAAAATGTTCTTCTTTACCAGCGGGATATTGGTGGCTGGCCAAAAAATCTGCCGCTCCATAAGCCATTGACTGTTCCTGAAAAAGCCACAATAAATGATGAAAAAGGACTTAATGATGCTATTTTCGATAATGATGCCACCACAACTGAAATGAAGTTTCTCGCCAGGATGTATAACAAGACAAATAATCAGGAATACAAAGATTCATTCAACAGGGGAATGAAATTCATTCTTGATGCCCAGTACGATAACGGAGGATGGCCAATGTTCTGGCCTTTACGTAAAGGTTATTATACACATATCACTTTTAACGATAATGCAATAGTAAATATCCTAGGTGTACTTAGGGATATTAATAATAAAAATCCCTTGTTCAGTGCCATTGTTTCTCCTGAATATCTGGAAAGTTCAAAAAATGCATTTGAAAAAGGAATTGAGTGTATTTTAAAAACTCAGATAATAGTTGACGGGAAACCAACTGTCTGGTGTGCTCAACATGATGAGGTTACTCTTCTTCCTGCCAAGGCACGCTCTTACGAGCTGCCTTCATTCAGCGGAGGTGAATCTTCCGGAATAATTAAACTTCTATTGGGATTACAATCTCCATCCCCTTCTGTGATCAGATCAGTTGAAGGTGCAATGGAGTGGCTTGATGCTCACAGAATTAAGAACACTCGTTGGGAAAGTTTTACAAATAAGGATGGACTGAAGGACAGGCGAATCGTTTCTGATCCGAAAGCCGGTGATATGTGGGCAAGATTTTACGATCTGGATACTCAACAACCATTTGTATGCGACCGTGACGGGATCAAGAAGAAAACTATTGAAGAAATCGGGTACGAAAGAAGAAACGGATATAACTGGTATACAAACGCTCCTCAGGAGGTTTTTGACCTGTTTCCGGCATGGAAGGCAAAATGGGTAAAATGAAAATTTATGAAAACAAATCGTCGAAAGTTTATCACAACAACTCTTACCGGAAGCCTGGCTGCAACTCTTCCCGGAATATCATTCAGCATAGAAAACATAAAAGAAAAATATGCTAAGCTTGATGATATTCTCAGAAAGTCCGTGTTGAAAAAGGAGTTGTTCTCTTCTCCTGTAATTATTGAAAAACTCGAACTTCTCAGATATAACGATAGTTTTCTTTGCAAGGTAATCTCAAGAGAAGGTGCTATTGGAATATCTGTAGCAAATGACGACCAGATGAAATCGCTGTATCCTATTCTTGTGAACCGGGTGCGTCCATTTTTTATTGATAAAGATGCAAGGGATATTGAATCGCTCATTGAGGGCGTCTATATTTACAAGAGCAATTATAAAATGCAGAGCCTTGCTCTCTGGGTGCCATTGGCCACAATCGAGTTTGCAATATTAGACCTGCTGGGTCAGATAGCTAAAAAATCCATAGGTCAGCTTATTGGAGATATTTGCAACCCCAAAATAGCTGTATATCAGGCTAATAGTGAAAGGGGAATAACTGCTGAGGTGACAATAGAACATCTACAGAAAGAAGTAGGAGAATCAAAAGCCAAAGCCCTCAAGTTTAAATTAGGAGGAAGAATGAGTAACAATTTCGAAGAGCCTAAAGGCAGGTCGGAAAAGCTTATACCATTGGTACGAAAGACTTTTGGCGATAAAATGGTTATTTATGCTGACTCCAATGGCTCTTATACTGCTAAAGAAGCGATAAGGATAGGAAGGATAATGGAAGAGTACAAATATGATTTCTATGAAGAACCTGTTCCTTTCGACTGGTATGAAGAGACAAAAGAGGTTGCGGATACATTAAAGATACCTATTGCAGGTGGTGAGCAGGAAGCCAGTCTTCACAACTTCCGATGGCTGATAGCAAACGATGCTTTACAAATAGTTCAACCCGATATGTTCTATTTCGGAGGAATGATCCGCTCAATGAAGGTTGCCCGGATGGCTGAAGCCTGTGCGAAACGGTGCACTCCTCATATCTCTGAATCGGGATTGGGTTACCTTTATATGATGCATTTTGTTTCAGCCATTCCAAATGCCGGTCCCTATCATGAATTCAAGGGATTCAACAACGATATGCCGTTTGTTTGTAAAACATCATCTCTCTCCAGCAATGATGGAGTCGTAAATGTTCCAACAGGACCAGGTTTGGGGATTGAAATTGATCCTGGATATATAGCTAAACATCAGATTGTTAAATAAAGCCCCTTCGCATCGAGAGTTTTGGGAGAAATTATTTCTGAAGCGAACTTAGCAAGACCCAGACTGCATCAGGGCTCTTAACAGCATTACCAGGTAATTTGCCATCCTTCCCAAAGACAAGCATTGATTCAAATTTCTCAATCGTTACTTTCGACTCATCCACTTTTCCGGACTTATCTTTTACAGCCGTTAAATTAAGCCCGAGATGCTTCGCCATAAATTCGTACATAGGAGCACGTTTGGAAAAACCATAATCGTGCTGGTCATTTACCAGGTGGACATTCTCCACATTATCCTGCTTCCCATACAGAGTATAGACTTTCTGTAAATACGGGAATTCAATAACAGGAACATTCTGAGTCCAGTCTGAACCATCAGAAACAACAAGCATGGGCCGTGGTGAAGCCATGGCAGTTATCTCAGCATTATTGGTACCAAGATCGGTACATGAATGTACGGGCATTCCGCTTTCACATTCACACCCGCCAAAAAAAGATGAAGATACCATTACAACCGGAACACTTACTGTTACCCTGTCATCCAGGGCAGTAAGTAAAAATGATTGTGTCCCGCCTCCCGATGCAGCTGTTACTCCGATTCTGGTTTTATCAACATAAGGAAGAGATGTCAGAAAATCTATAACTCTTATGGAATTCAAGGTCTGCATCGTCATAGCCAGTCCGGTTTTATGTACTTCTTTATCAAACTGAAGCAGAGATTCACCCCATGCAAACATATCATAACTGAAAACAACCGCACCCATCCTTGCCAGCGTGGCACAACGATATTGCTGTTCAGGGCGATAACGTCCATAGAGATTCATATCAGTATCTGCAAAATGACCGTGTGGACAAAGCACAGAAGCAAAGGGACCTTTCCCTTTTGCAGGACAATAAAGTGAACCAGAAAGAAATACTCCTGGCAGAGTCTCTATTGCAACATTTTCGACCGTATATCCATCAAAAGTCCTTTTTGGTGTGAAGATCGGATTGAGAGGCGTCTTTTTAGGAAGTGGAGATAAACGTAATTGCTCCAGAAAACATTTTCGAAGTTCTGCCTTCCTTGCTTCCCAGGCCTGTAGATCAGGATAGCTTGCAAGCAACCGGTCAAGATGTTTCTTTCCCTCATCCACTGGTCTTTGGTAATAAACATATTTACTTATCTGATAAGTATTTTCACCTGTTTTCTGAAAAATCATATCCAGAGGCATCAGGATATTATTCAATGTAGGTTCTATATCTGCCCTGTATCGCCATGTTGGATACATAACAAACTGGTTGGTCACGATACTTTCACTATACAAAAGCTTTATTTTGTACCTTTTTTCAATGTCGGTTATTACTTCTTTAAGAGGCTTTTTGTATGTATCGGCTGGTTTCTGAGGAATAGCAGGTTGGAAGATCATCAGCAAGCTTAACAGAATTAAATGTTTGATTTTCATGACGATGAGATTAATAATTTTCAATAATATTTTGTTACCACCAAGTCACAAAGACACCAAGATGCAACAAGAACATTATATTTTATTGGAAAATAATATCAGCAAATTCATTTTTCTTAATCTGTGCCTGATTCAGGTCACCACATTTTTTGCCACCAATCTGAAGATTCTTAATTGTAATCTGAATTCTGTGATCTTTATCAAATCCAAATATCTCCGATGTCTGGGGAAATGGTTTGCTGAAAGAACAGTCCTGTACTATGACATCCCTGATCTGTCCTGGTTTGCTGCCCGGATTCCGTTTTGTAATGGTAAAGTTCATTCCGCTTCGTTTAGCGTCAGGATAGTTATCTTCAAAACGGTTATTGATATACCTTATATTCTGAAAAACGGCCCCGTCTGAACAATATAATGACATGCCCCTGTCAGATTCTATTACATCATTATTCTCGAAAAAAATATCCTTCATTATCTCGCCTCTGGATTCAGTCCCCACTTTGAGTGAAGATTTTTTTGTCAGAAATACATTTCCCCTGACAACAACATCTTCGACATTCTTCAAATTTCCCGGTGAACTTGTTGTCTTTACAGCTACATTATCATCGCTGCAATAAGCAAAGTTATTTTCAATTATGACATGTTTTGATGCATCGGGATCAAAGCCATCCGTATTTGAGAGATCAATATCATTGAGCATTTTAATATTACTAATGGTGATCTTTTCAGATTCAAGTATATGAGTGTTCCATGAACCCGGATCCCTCAGGATTATTCCATCGATACAAACATTCCTCGCATTCAGTAAAAACATTAGCCTCATTCTTCCTTTGTCACCGTATTTCTCCCTGAGCAACCTGCCGTTGCCGTCTATCACACCCCGTCCATGGATCTCAATATTCAGGGCATCTTTTATCCTGATGAAACTCCCTGGTTTTATAGTATCGCCAAATGTCAGTAATGAAATATCGTCAGCGGCCTTAAGGACTGCACCGGAGGCCAGATATATCCTGGTTCCTGATGGAAGAGACAGTGATCCTGAACGATAGGTACCAGAAGGAAATATCAATGTTTTATCGGTGCCCTTAATATCATCCAGAGCTTTCTGGATAGCTTTCGTTTCTATCTTTTTACCTGTATTGTCAATTCCCAGATCCAGGACATTTACTCCACCTGTGGAATAGTTCTGCTCGGGCTTATCAGCTAGAATGAATAATCTGTGTATCTTATTGATTAAGAGAGCATAAAAACCAGGTCCGGGAAGCCTGAAGGAAGCAATATTACCCGTTGTTTTTCCTGAAATATTGAATTTCAAGGGGCTGATCTTAATATCAGTAATTGTTTCAGTTGATTTTATTGTTACATCAAAAGCTGATGCAGCCTGGAAGTTTGCATAATGATATGTCTTATATTGCTCAGTGAAAATCTCTTTACCATCAGCTGAAACGGTGAATAAGGGGCTCTTAATGCTTCCTTCAGCAACCGGATATGTTCTGATGCCGGCATCCTCTTCTTTTTTATTTTCCCAGGTGGATTTGCTGCTTCCTTTTGACATAAGAGGCCTGGGTGCTTCGAAATCACTTTTCATATTATATGGTAGTTCAAAAACCTTTTCTCCAGTTTTATCAGAGAAATAAAGATGTGATTCAGACAACTTATCTGCATCACCGTCGGCCCATAATGCATAGAATTCATCGTTGGCATGCAGAGGTCTCCTTGCATATGAATTGTTTCGTAAGCTGTTTGTTGTAAGCATATGGATTTTTTTCCATGTCACACCCTCATCAGAACTGGTCCACATTGCCATCTCTCCACCTGTCCCGTATCTTTGTGGACCAGGATCCGATGGACCTATAATACGCCATAATCCATTCTCAATATAAAGCGATCCCATATCATAATTATGCGGAGATTCACATATCTTATGGAAATTCCACTTTCCGTTTTTCCAGTGAATGATCATCCATTCCCTCGGATCGCCCTGTGGCCCAGGCCTGAAATCGCGACTGATTATAGCAAATATTACAGGATTTCCATCTTTGTCAAAACCAAGATCATTAATGTAAACAAGCTTGTGATCGGCCTCGTAATCCCTTACAAGCGCTTCATTATGTTTATCTGTGAGGGGCGGATTAATTGATTTACCATCAATGGTTTTCCATGTCTTACCGAGATCTTCTGTCTGAACACAATAGATATTTGTCCGCTTATCTACGTCTCCTCCTGGATGGTAATTAAAAACAGATACAAGTCTTCTCCCAAGCATGTTTGTCACCTGATAATGGCCGCCCATTCCTGCAAGCTTCTGATCGGGCGCCCATGTCTTTCCATCTTTGCTTGTCGACCAGTAAAGCTCTCTGCCGTTGGTATATTTGGTAAAAAGGTAAAGAAATCCTTCTCCTTTTAGCCACCATGGTTGCGGGTAGGTCATTTCACCGACCAGGATCTTTTCGAAGTTTCCGATGTCGTACGGTTTGGTGCTTTTAAATATCAATCCGGGACGAATTGTCATTCTTCCGCTTACAAAGACCCAGATAAACCCATTTTCATCAATAGAGATCGCTGCATCATCATGCGGGTCATTAACACCTTCTTTGTCATAAACAATTACCGGTTTTGGGACCATATGTGTTGCATGATCATAATATGAAATCATTATAAGTAGGTGACGTATATCTGCCTTCGTTGTTCCTCCGTAAACAAAAAATGTTTTGTTTACGACAGGAGAATAAATTGCAATAGGAAGATGATCTGCAGTGTAAGTTCCCAACCCACCGGAGTATTTATCCCCATATTCCGAAAACTGACCGAGTGTGAACCAGATTCCCTTATAACCATCTGCTTTCTGGTTCTGCGCTGATATTTTGCCCATCCCGAATAATGAGATGAAAATCACGAACGAATAAATTTTAAATTTTGGATTCATTTTTCAACTTATTTTCCTCTGTGAAACTCTTTGTCTTCTCTCTGCAACTCTGTGAAACTTCTTTTTTTATTACACAGAGAGCCACAGAGTCCTGATAGCTATCGGGATCACAGAGAGACACAGAGAGTTATTGATTAAGAAATTTCATTAATGTTTTAAGTGCTTTTAAACTCATCTGATCTTGATACAATATTACTTATTTTCTGGTTTGCAGCAGCTATCCTGGTATCTGTTTTAGAACTCTTTTATCAGGAAATTTGGCTATCAGCAATCTTATTAAATATCTAGCAATTATTTCCCCCGCTGGGGAAAAAGTTCTTTATTTGGTTCGAATTGCTCCTATAGAAAAAGCACCGCCCTATTTGGAGCGGTGCTCTGTTTTATCCATTCCTGAAATAAATAATCAGGAAATTAAAAAGAATTTACTGAATGTAATGTGCCGGATTCTCATCCTGCCATTCATTTACACCATCGCGGAACCTGTTACGGAAATAAATTGTATCAGTGCAATGGTATGTATACCCTGTACCAGCATCCAAATACTTATACTTGAGATAAACCTTTCTGTTCTGAAGCAGCAATGGAGCGTTATAAGTGCTTGTTCCATCTGAAACATATGGTTTAGTCGAACCAGCTGCAGCACTCACAAAGACAGTTGCTCCCTTCAGGACGAGTTTCAACTCAGCTTTGGCAGTCTGCTGATTATAATATCCATTTGTGTAAAGAGTGCATGGGCCAGCTGTTGTAAGTGTCCATATTTTCGTGGAAGCGTCTGAAACAGACCACCTGTAAACAATCGTAGTGTCTGGTTTGGCCGGATTCACTCCGAAAGCTGGTCTGTTAATTAGAGCAGCACCACCATGCCAGTAGTTTCCGAAAAGCATGTTTTCAAACTTTAATCCGACAACATTGTGGTTTTTGCTTAAAAGAACAGTATCTGCATCCGCAGCTGTAATTTCAAACGGCAAAACATATGTACCGTACATGGTTTTAAGAGAGTCATTCAGGAAATTAGTTGTATCCGGTCTGATTGTCACTACACCAGCCCACGTTCCTTTCTTAATTACCATTGTATTGGGATTGGTAATTGTATAATAGGTTGAAGGTAATGGAAGCAATGCTGCTACCGGAAGAGTAGGAGCCTTGATCCAGGCATTGGAAGTGGTTTGTTCTGCAGCAAGTAATGCAGGTGTAATAAGTGTATTATCAAACGTAAAACTCACATTCCTGTCCCTGTTGTTACTATGAACTCCGCTCAAAGCAACGCCAACATCGACTTTCATTCCTTCACCTACCACAAAAGTGCGGACATCCATAATGTTGGGAAAGTAAATGGCATCATAGGTAAAGTCTGTGATATAATTATTGTAGCATGATACCATTGCTATCGAAAGGAGTATAAAAGCTAATAACTTTTTCATATCTGTTTTTTTTTAAGTTTTAGTTCCATGAAGTCCAGCCAGTATTCTGCACAAGTTTACTCATTCTCAGCATCTCAGCGTAAGGTATTGGATTGTAAGGTGATGGGAAATTACGTGTCTCAACCGGATAATTCAGATTGTATGTATATGTAACTGGAGTGCCTGGTACCTGGGTTATATAAGCACCATGAACCGTTGTATTTAATACAGAACTCCAGTTGGCATCAGTTGTCCAGCGGCGAAGATCATAAAACCTTGTCCCTTCGAAACAGAGTTCAATTCTTCGTTCATTTCTTACCAGTGCATCAAAGGTAGCTGTTCCTGCTGCAGCCTGTGCTGCAAGATAAGCATCAGGAGCTGCTGGCACAATAGGACCGAGCCCATTAGCGCCATCGTAGGTTTTCCTTGCACGCAGATACTGAATAGCAGTCTGTGCAGACATCCCATATTTTGTTGCATCGAGCGGTCCCACAACCTGGTTTGCAGCTTCAGCAAATGTCAGCATCATCTGAGCCCAGCGTACACAGAATTTTGAATGTTGCGAAGATGCAGGTGAGGCATCGGACGGGTTCCAGCCCATAAAGACAAACTTTTTAATATAATAGTTAGTACGGTTATTTGTCTGGGATGTATTTGCGGCATCTTTGCCTGGTACACCAGTTACAGAGTTTGTATTCCAGTTTTCAAAAGTGTACATAAGGTTAGCTGGGGCAACAGTATTATTCTTGTATGCTATAGCTGTGTTATAAAATATAGTGGAATAAAACCTTGGATCGCGTCCTACATAAGGGTTTGTGGGATCATAACCGCTTGTCGGGTTGGTAATTGGTTTACCGTTTGCCATCGGGAATGCATCTACAAGTTCCTCTGTTGCTCCAATTGAAGCCGTACCCTGGAAACCACCCGGATAAAACAATTTCTCTATTGCAAGATTACTTGTATTATAACGGGTAGAAAATACGATTTCAGGTGAGTTTGGATTTGTCCATGCGACGCTACCTGTAGGGGTAAAGCTGTTTCCACCCACAGCATCAATAGTCATTTTGAAATCAATAACTTTCTTGGCGTTGTATGCTGCGCTATCCCACCGGGAAATGTCGTTTGTCGGATTGAACCTCGGGCTTGCCCATGTAAGGTACACCATGGCTTTGATAGCTCTTGTTGTGATTCCGTCCAGACGATCCCAGTATTTACCACCAGCATAAACCCTGTCGGCAACCACTGGAACGAGGAAATCGCGGTATGCTATCGGAAGGTATTTCCATGCTGAATCGCAGTCCGCAATTATCTGGTGAACACAATCATCATAGGTGTTCCTTGCAACATTAACAACATCGGTAGCTCCATAAACTGCAGTAACAATCGGGAAACCAAGCATATTGCCGTCTGTTCCTTTTCCTCCGAATTTCTGGAGAAGATCCCATTCAAACCATGCCCGAAGTGCAAATGCTTCACCTTGCAACCTGTTTTTAACAAGATCATTAAAATGGCTGTTGATTTCAAATTTGGTATTATAACCACGCCTGTCTTTTAGAAATAAATTGCAATTTCTGATCGATCTGTAATCACGGTCCCAGTAGGTATTAAATGGGTCCTGACTTGTAGTCATTGAGTTTACAGCATAACGATCAAGAACATAGGTCGAACTGGTTATGACTGCATCATCGGTCGCCCCATCCAGGTAAGCTCCCTCATTGTCGGTATAATTCCTTGTGTTGGAATTCACGTTATCATAGCACCATCCTATAAGTCCCTGAACCAGGTTCTGGTATTGCCAGAGTGTCTGACTATCATAGTTTCCGTTTGGATATGGCTCAAGATATTTGGCGCATGAACCTAAAAGAACGACAATGAATCCAAGTAATATAATTTTCTTCGTCTTCATAATTACTTATATTAAAAGTTAAATTTTACACCACCCGAGATCGTCCTGTATAATGGATAGGTAGTTACTCCGGCACAATATGAGTTCCCTCCGCTGTTGTACATAGTTTCAGGATCAACATCTTTTAATTTAGAGAATGTCAGCAAATTGGATCCTCTGATATAAACCTTAATTCCACGGCTTCCCATAAACTGAAGATATTTCGCCGGAATTGTATAGGATAATTCAACATTCTGGATTTTAAAGTAATCCCCTTTTGCAAGCCAGTAAGCTGATGTCACGAAATTATTATTTACTTTATAATAAGTCAGTCTCGGATAAGCTCCACCAACGTTGTTAGCAACAAAATTTGAATAGGTATTATCGCCCCAGCCATTCTGGAAATAGATGTTATTTAAAATTACATCGTAGAATGCTCTTCCGTTACCCAGAACGAACAACTCGAAGTTTTTGTATTTCAAATCTACATTCACAGCGTAAAACAGACGAGGTGTTGAATGCCCGATCATTGTCTGATCGTTATCATCAATGAAGCCGTCACCGTTCATATCCTTGTATTTCAGATCTCCGGCTTTAAGGGTACCGGCTGCATCATACAAAGAAACAGGTGTTGCAGTTGCTTCGGCATCTGTCGCAAATTTCCCCTGATAGACCAGACCAAAGATTGCATCGGCAGCTTTTCCTGCGTGTTGCTGATAAGCCCATCTGTAAGTTGGTTCATCATATTTCAGAGCTTTGCTGAACATGGTTGTCGCATTTCCTCCGATTGTATATTCAACCTCCCCTATCTTATCAGTGTAATGCAGATCGGCAGTAATCCCGTTATACTGGGTTTTGGCGTAATTATAATATGGTCTAGCACCATTAATTCCTACCAGCAAGGGCACAATATTACTTACCTGGCTAATGATGCCATCTACAACATAGTTATAATAGCTAACATCAAGGAGTAATTTCTGATTTAAAAACCTGGAATCAAAACCGGCATTGAATTCTTCCCTTTTCTCAAAGGTAAGATTAGGATTACCTGTCCATTCCAGTGAGCTCCTATAAACAGTTGCATCTGTCGTGCTTCCAAACCATTGTAGAGTGGAATAAGGTCCGGTAGCACTTCCTGTGCTGTTTGCACTCCACCTGTCAACATAACGTAATACGGGGAAGTATTGTTCGTGTCCTTCTGTTCCATATTGTGCACGCAGCTTAAGGAAGTCTATAAATTTCAGGTTCGACATAAAGCTTTCATCAGAGATGATCCAGTTTGCACCTAAAGAAGGGAATAAACCCCATCTTTCATTAGGGCCGAAACTTGTTGTACCTGCATAATTCAGAAGTCCCTGCAAGGAATATTTATCCTTGAAAGAATACATCGCTGTCCAGGCAAGATTCTGATTACGCTGAGCCTCTTCAACCCCGTTCACGAAGGCCTTATTTTGATTATAAGTCAGCGTAGACTGAATTGTGTGATCACCAAAGGTTCTGTCAAAACTGATATTTTCAGAAAAATTAAACCTGTAAAAATAATAGTCCTCCAGCTTTGCCATATCAGACTGGGTAATTAAACCGTGTGAGGAAGACTTAATTATGGTGTCATTCCCTGTTTTTGAAGATATTGAAGCGGTATAAGCAAGATAATCATTTTCTTTACCCAGACGAGTCATATTATTAACATTAAAAGCAAAGTATGTGGTCGACTTCAAACCTTTAATAAGATTTCCCGCATCATAATTAAGGGAAAGATTTGAAGCGCCTGTTCTGCTCTGATCGGAGTAATAACCCTGACTTACAATTCCACCGATGGGGTTCTGGGTATAACTTGCGTTGACACCATACCATGGAGTACCAGTGGCAGGATCAATATGAGCATATACCGGGAAAGCTATAGGCGGTGTAGTATTTAAATCACCAAGAACTGATGATGGTGTAGGGCTAATTCCGAAAAACATCGGTAATTCAGTAAGTCCCAGTACCGGGTTCGAAGATTGGGTTTCAGATGTATAGTTAGCGCTATAACCATAGTTTGGAGAACGGCGGATAGTAACGTTGCCGTAAAAACCAAACTGTGCAGTGAACTGGTCGCTGATCTTTGCAGTTACATTCTGCCTGGTATTGATCCTGTTATAATCTGCTGTACTGCCAATTTTATAAATATCACCTTCTTCGTTGTAACCTATATAAGAAAAATACTGAACAATATCATTACCACCTGAAGATGACAGGTTAACTCTTGTAAAGGGCCTTGTATTCTTAAGAATCATATCCCTGAAATTTACACTGGGGTAACGAAGGCTGTTTGGATCATTTGCAGCATAAGCTGTTATCGCAGCTGCAGTGTATTTGTCAGCCAGCCCGCTGTTTTCTCTGGCTTGATTGTTTAATGTAGCATATGTAGCGCCATCAACCCAATCGGGCATTCTGTCAACCGTGCTGACACCATTTTCCACATCAACACTCAGGATACGTTCATTTTTTACACCGTGTTTTGTTTTGATCATTAGTATCCCACCTGTACCGGAAGGTCCATACATTGAAGTTCCCAGGATGCCTTTCAGTAATGTGGCTGACTCAATTTCACCCGGATCGATCGGAGCTTCCTGGAGTTCAGTAATAATACCGTCAACCATCACCATCGGAACTCCGGCGAATTTATCGGTAGCGCCCATAGCGTTTGCAATACCTATAAAATTCTGCTGTCCTTCCTGGGCACTTACACCCGGTGAGCCGTCCAGCTGTCTGATATCCCATAGCGAAGTAAGACCTATTAAGGCACTACGTAAATCGGTGGAAGGATACTTTTCAAAGGATTTACTATCCACAACAGTTTCAGGTCCGGTAATATAACGCCTTTTTAATGAAGTAAAAGGAAGTGGCACGATATCGGCTGAAGTCATTTCGGTCTTCGCTTTTAAAAGTGTTACAGTGTTCTTCACGAGAAGATCTGAAATGAGCGTCGCATTTTTCTCAAAGCCGGGAGCAGTTACTGTCACAACATCTGCAGCATAGCCTTTAAATGCCACCGAACCATTCTGATCGGTTTCGGTATGTGTAATCCCTTCGCCGATTACTACACCGGCTTTAGAGACAGGTGTTCCGTTCTCATCAACAACTTTGAGAGAAACATCAATCAACTGCCGAACCTTTTTCTCTTTCTGAGCCTGAGCATTTACAGGAAAAGAGAGAAGAATGCAGAAAGCAAGCAGGCAGGCAAATCTGATTTTTTGATATAATATATAATTAAATCTCATAAACTTTGGTTTTAATGGTTTATGTTACCAGTTAGGATTCGCGACAAAATTTTTCATCTTCAAAGCATCTGCTATATTGAATGGCAAATAATATTCCTGCGGTTTCCATGCAGGCTGACGGGTCGGATCAATCGGCAGGCGCGTGTGTTTGAACCCAATGGGATATGCTATTGGATCATACCCAGCTGCCAGTTTTTGAATATCCAAACCTATAAGGGTGCTTTGCTGCATTGTCTGAAGATCCATCCAACGATGAATATCGTTGTAATAATGTCCTTCATAGGATAATTCGACATTGCGTTCATTTTTAACCCTTGGTCTGAAAGCAGCAGTGCTTCCGGTATAAGCCGCAAGAACATTAGGCATTCCTGCTCTTGTCCTTACAGCATTGATCGCATCAACAGCCGACATTGTAGCCCCGGCTACTCCTATGGTAGTTGGTCCATAGGCTTCGTTGGAAGCTTCAGCATAGTTAAGGAATATTTCTGCCAGGCGGCACAACGGATCAGTCATAATACTTGAAACCTGGTTCTTCGTGCTGTTATTCCACCAGAATTTTCTCTGATAGTAACCGGTTTTGGTAATACCAAGGTAACTCTGGTTAAGAAGTTCGGCCCATGTTGTTACTCCGCCGGAAACCGAATAATAAATATTTGCTACCCCATTTGTCCATCCTTGAGCCGGAGACTGATTTGTAATTATATCAGTTGCCAGCCGGGGGTCCCTGTTAACATAAGGATTCTGCTCAACATAATGTCCCAATGCTGTTGCAGCATCCCTGTCTGTCTGTGTATTAAGCGGATCTCCCCATTTTGTCTCATATTTATCGACAAAGTTCTGGGTTGGGCTTATCCCTGAATTTGATCCTGTGCTTGCTCCGAAAACTCCATTCCAGAGACACTGACCGCCGCAGTTGGTGTTATAGTTGGGCCAACTACTACCGCTCCAGTTAACTGTTCCGAAAGTATATGACCAGAGTTCTTCATCGGTAACCATTTGACCATAATAATTTGTATTGCGGGTTGCAAGAGACAGTAAAACAGCGCCATTGGCCTGTGCAACTGTTAAAGCCTTCCAGGCAGCAGCAGCAGCAGCAGACCAGTCGGTTGCACTACCATCTGTATTAAGCGGACTTGCCCTGAAGAGTAAAGCTCTTGATTCGTAACCTAATGCTGCCATCCCGTTAGGACGATACATATAATAATTAACATAATCATTGTGTCCAGCTGAACCAACGGGAGGATCTCTGCGCGTTAAACCTGCAAGATTGAAGAAATAATAAGATGAATCAAAATCCTGGGCAATCCTTGTCAGACACTCATGTTTTGACAATCTTGGAAGGTCCCACTGGTCTGTCGGTCCCATAGGTTTAGTAAGATAAGGCATCGGACCCCAGAAGTTCATGAGAGACAGATGGCAGAATGCCCTGAAGAAGTAAGCCTGACCTCTTATGTCATTCTTATCATTATCAGTACCGTCTACTATATTGTTGACCTTTTCCAGAGCGATATTAGCTATCCTGATATCCATAAATGCTGATTGAAGCATGGCGCGTCTGGTTGCGTCATAAGTCATTTTATTAACAATGGTTTCTGACATATTACCACTCTTCCATGCCTGTCCTTCCATATAACGACCTGCATCTGCAGCATCAGTGACATCTTCCCATGAATATTTCTGGTCCCATACGGCGAAATAAAGAGGCAACATGTTTTTATAATTATAATCGTCCCAGGCAGGACCGCTGGCGACATAGGTTGTACCAGAATAAATTGCATCAAAGAAAGCTTTGAAGTTAGCAAGATTTGTGAAAACAGTGGCATCGGTAAGTCCTTGTTGAGGAGCCTTGTTAAGATAATCATTGAGGAAACTCTTAATACATGAAGTCGGTAAAACCAGACTTGCTCCTGCAATCATTAAAAGAATTATAATTTTTTTCATAATTTCTGTCTTTGAGATTAAAATGCAGCCTTAACACCCAACCTTACGGTGGCCATCTGAGGATAATAACCCTGGTAGAAGTTAGTAGCTTCAGGGTCACCTTCAATAAGAGGTGTAACAGTCCAGAGGTCGCTTCCGGCAACATATACATTCATGTTACTAATACCAACTATCTTATTCAGAGCTGGTGTTTTAAAGGAATATCCAATCTGAACATCCTTTAAACGCAGATAACTGGCATTTCTGAAGAAACGGCCTTCAATAATGGTCTGATAACCTCTGTCAGCTTCACCTCCACCCCATACCAGGTTGTTTTCACTGGAGCTGCCCGGATAATGAAGTGTCTGGTGCATTGCATTCTGATTAGTCGGTGTCCAGTAGTCCAACTGTGATGCATGGACACGCCAGTCTCCCTTGATAAACTCGATCTCCCATGCCTGGTTATACTGAACATACTTGCCCTGGTTACCAGCAAACATGAAGTTGAAATCAAATCCTTTCCAGGTAAATCCGCCTGAGAATGAATAGGAAATAGGAGGATATGTCAAACCTTTACCCGGGTATTTATCCAGGGCGTTAATTGTTCCGTCACTGTTATAATCAAGGTATTTGTAATCGCCTACAAATAAGCTTGATAGTGCAATTGGTGAAGGATTGTTGTGAATTTCGTCTATAGAATTAAAGTGTCCGTTACCGGTAAGCTGAACCTGGTTGATTTCCAGACCTTCAAGCCCGTATTCAACACTTAACATTTCGGTAAGTGGCTTGCCTGCAAGTTTCATATAATCGGGGAATGAAGCTGGGTCATCTTTAAACAGAACCCTGTTCTCATTCCAGGAGAAGATACCTTTGACAAAGATCTCAAGATCAGGAGTTATCCTCTTTCTGTATTCAGGTTCAATCTCGATCCCGTGTTTTTTCACTTTACCAAGGTTAAGCATCTTTAGGTTGTTACCAATAAGGAATGTTATACTCTTGGGTTGCAAAAGCATTTTATCACGATACTCATTGAAGAGGTCAACATTCAGGGTTAATACTCCTTTCAAAAATCCCAGTTCGAATCCCAGGTCTTGCTTATTTGCTCTTTCCCATTGTGCCATCGGGTTTGCCAGGAGATCTTCGCGGATAAACCCTCTGTTATCCTGATAATAGGAACTGGTATAAAGCCAGCGGGTAGCAGCATAGTCGCTTCCGACCATACCATTTGAATATCTCACTTTAAATTTATTCATCCATGGAACTGCATTCTTAAAGAAATCTTCATCAGATATCACCCATCCGATTGCAGCTGAAGGGAACAATCCGAATCTGTTACTTGGCGCAAACCTTTCGGAACCCGTATAACCCACGTTTAACTCGAGAAGGTACTTTTTATCATAATCGTAGGTTGCTCTTCCGACAAGACCCTCATTATAATAAGGGAATTGAGTATCGAGGTTTTTCTGCTGGCGGTTGAAAAGGAACAAACCGCTGACATTGTTCTTGCCGAATGAGTTTACATAATTCAATGATGCTTCGTAATAAAGGTTGGCGTAATAACCACCGTTCAGACCGCCAACATTGACGTCATAAGGAGGCATTGACCAGGTCTCATTTCCCTGAACAGGATTATTTCTATACCATGCGTTAATCGGAAGACCATTGGAGCCAATCTGAGGATAATAATTACCAGCGGCATCATGAGTTCCGATCTGACTGAAAGTAAGTAAATACTCAGGGAAGGTCTGCGTACCAGTCAATTGCCTCATACTGTAATAACTGCTTATGGAGACTTTTCCGTTAAGTGATAAACCTTTTGTTATAAAGCCAAGATCCTGTTTAAAAATAAGGTCACTGAACAGTGTTGATCCAAGGTCATCATTGAACTGCCCTGATTTTAATGTAGTGTATGGGTTACCGGTATATTCTCCGAACGGAGCGGCAAGCCTGTCACTGGAATCGTTAGGGTAATCTATATCAGGTACCAGATTAAGTACCCATGAAGGATAATATGCCGGGAACCTTGCCGGTCCTGTTGAATACAAGTTCCTCCATGATGAGCTGTTCGGAGCATTTACCCATTCGAGAGCGCCACCGACATTTAAGGATATTGTAGTCGATTTTGTAATATTGAAATCGAGGTTTATCCTGTAGTTGAACTTGTCGTCCTTATATTGCATATCGTAGTAATCCTGGTTAGTGCCTTTAAAGAAATCGCCCGTATGCTGATACCCGAATGCCAGAAAGTATTTTGCGAATTCAGTACCTCCTGATATATTTAAATTAGCCTGAGATGTAGGAGCTAAAGGATTTGTACAGGTTTTGAACCAGTTAACATTCGGATACTGAAGAGCATTAAGGGGGGTAGATGGGTTTTTGTATTGACCCAGTGCATATTGCGAAGTAAGGCTCGTGAACAACTGCTCATTCATATATGCCACGTTCAGCATATTCATTGTGGTGTATGAGTCGATAAACTCAGGAATCCTTGTAGCTTTCTCATAACCATAAGAAGCTGAAAAATCCATATGAGGTTTACCCAGGCTACCACGTTGTGTTGTTACAACGATAACACCATTAGCACCTTTGGCGCCGAAAACTGCTGTGGCAGAAGCATCCTTAAGCACTGATATTGTATTGATCTCATTGGGGTTAAGTGTTGTAAAATCACGTTCTACACCATCGACCAGTACCAGAGGAGCTGAACCGTTCCAGCTTGATACACCACGAATATAAATATTTGCTGCATCGGATCCGGGTTGACCTTGTGTCTGAATGGTCAATACACCGGAGAGTTTACCGGCAATTGCATTGGTTACTGTTGTTGCACCGGATGCCATAAGAGCTGCGTTGTTCACCTGTGTAATGGCGCCTACGATACTCTCCTTTTTCTGAGTTCCGTATCCTACAACAACAACTTCATCAATCTGTTTTGTTTCTGTCACCAAGCCGACATTGACAATTGATCCCTGTTGTACTTTTATTTCCTGAGGAGTAAAACCGATAAATGAGAAAGAAAGAACGGCTTCCTTATCAGGTATTTTAATTGAAAACTTACCGTTGGCATCAGTTATCTGACCGGTAGTTGTCCCTTTAACAAGTATTGTAACACCTGCGAGAGCTTCACCAGTGGCAGCATCTTTAACTGTACCTGTTACGGTATATTGCTGAAATTCATTCGAGCCGGTAAGTGTGAACTCCGTACTGGAGCTGCCTGACACCGGCACATAGACAGTACCTGCAGAGACTGTAGTCACCGTGCAGATTAACAATAAAACGCACAATTTAATCATAATCGTTAGTTTTAGGCAGCAATTGCCTGAAGAGAGCAATCGCTTGTCATTAAATTTTTTCATGCATTTGGAATGATTTAACATTAATACTTTTCTAGGTTAGGGTTTGATTTAATGAGGAAAACCGAAATTGGTTTTCCATTTTGTTTTTTTCAAGTTCCGTCTTTCATAATAAATCAGGTTAGTTAGTATTTATCTATATAATTATTTTATAATAAGACAATTACAAAACAGGTAATAAAGACCCGTAAGGTTGCGTTAACGTTAACGAAAATATTGGTAAAAATACAGGACCATTGTATGTATCTGCCGTGGAACCTGTCCTGACAATCGTAAAAATAAATGCACTAATTGGAATTAGTAGCTTCATTTGGTCGGTTAGGGTTAATCAAATCAGGGTTTTTTCAACCAAGAACACATGGTTAGCTGTATTCCGAGGTATGGTCTTTAAAAATCCTATAGCAATGTTAGAAATAAAAAAACAAATAACCAACCCACTTTTAACTTTTTTTTAACTTTTTTTTGAAAATATTTTTACTGGTATGGAAAACGTTTGAAATTATGCAATTGGTGATTTGCCGGCTATATATATATAAGGTATATTATCTTTATTTAGAATGAATAAATTATTACCTTGTAAAAAGACAAAAATGATAATCAGAAAGTAAAAGGGGGGAAATGGGGATAACTATTGGTAAGGTTTCATTTTATG
>Ga0182027_10000838_pt1 | contig 52014 bp, 39 predicted proteins | sample 712E1DmetaG_FD_121300 | JGI IMG/M metagenome (GOLD analysis project Ga0182027, IMG submission 121300) | Permafrost microbial communities from Stordalen Mire, Sweden - 712E1D metaG (Illumina Assembly) | ecosystem: Environmental > Terrestrial > Soil > Wetlands > Permafrost | place: Sweden...
GCGGCGAGGCCGGCCACGAGCGAGCCACCGCGGGGGACGTCGAGCTCGACGGAGAGCGGCTCGAGACGGATGCGGACTCGATCGGGGGTTATGGCCGGAGTTGTGCGGGCCGGGCTCGTACGGTGGCGGCTCATATGGCTTCCACGATGCCGTCGCCCAGCGTGGCGCGCACCTGAGCGCCGGGCGGAACGACGAGAAAATCGGCCGCGTTCCACGGGCCGTTGACGAGGCGCTCAAACAACGATAGCGAGCCCTTGACCTCGTCGAATGTCCAGCCTTCCTTCTCCGCTTCGGCGCGAGCCTGGCTGCGGCATGCGTCGTCAGAAGCAACGCCGGTGGAGATGTAGGTGAGGCCGGTGTAATGGCGGCGGAAGGAGGAGAACTGCTCGAAGAGATAGTTGCCGTTGTCCTCGCCGTACTTTGCGATGAAATCATCGAGAGTGCTCTGCTCGCCGAGGGTGTTTTTCTGAGAAGCGAAGGCGGGCTGGAGCTTGAGGTCGGGAGTTTGAAATTCGACCCAGCCCGGTGAGCGGTAGTAGACGCCAGGATGGCCCTCGAAGTAGGTGAGGTAGCGATGACGGTCGCCCATGAGAATGCCGATGCAGTCGTGGGCGCGAGGCATCACGAGCTGCGTTCGGTGCGCACGCAGGCCTTCGGTACCACGGCCGCAAAGGGCGTAGCCAAGAAGGATGGCATCGTAGCCGAGCGGGTCGGCGGCATCGATGCGCTCCTGCAGGTGGGGACGCATGTCGACGCCGAGCGAGTGCAGGCCCATGGGAATGACGTCAAGGTCGATCGAGTGCGGAGAGCGGGCAAGGATGTGATCGAACTCGCGGGTGAAGACCTGACACGTAATGGCTTTGAGGCGCATGGGAAGCAGCTATCAGCTCTCGGCTCTCAGCTTGTGGCTTGCAGGTGCGAGCGAGCAAGGGTCCAAACTTGAGCTACAAACCGTAGCTCGCTTTATCGTAGAGGCTGCCGTACTGCTCTTCAAGGGCGGCGATGAGCACGGATTCTTCGGCGGGCAGTTCGTAGAGCGCGGATTCGATGCGCTGGAGCCACTGCTGCTCCTTGCGCGAGAGGTGAAGCTTTTCCGCGGCGGCTCCTTCCTTGAGAAGATCGACTGCGACGCGGCCGGCGGCTACGGTCTGACGGTACGGTGTGTCTTCTGCAACGATGGCGCCGGCGATGCGGATGGTCGCGGCGGGCGAGAGCACCACGGCTTGCGGGCTGAGCCACTCGTCGGATGCGGTCAGCCAGTCGCGCATCTGGAGCGCGCCGCCCTGGCCGGCCGCGGCGTTCATCAGGCGGCAATCGTAGGCCAGCAGCTCGGTGAATACCTCGGGCGCGTTCCCGGAGAGCAACCGGACGTTCTGGACCGATTCGTTGCTCCAAAGGTCGCACATGGCGGCGGCGATATTGCCAATGGGGCTGAAATGGGCGCATGCGGCCGACTTGCCTTCCATGGAGATGGGCACGCCCGCGATGGCCTTCATCACCGGGCCTTCGTAGGCGCAGTCTTTCGACGGCCCGATTGCGCCCTGCTCGAAGGCGGCGAGGCTGCGAACAGCGCTCATGGCACGCACCACGGCGGCGAGCACCTCGGGCAGCATTTTTTGATGCGCAAGCTGCATGGCGGTGTTGGCGAAGCCGCAGGCGGAGTCACCGCCGGCGACGACGCCCGTATGCGCAGAGCAGACGGAGACGATCTGGCCCCAGAGCCACGTCATGTCGCGCGGGGCAAGCACGCCGAGCGCGAAGACGATGCCGGGAAAATCGCCGTACATGAGCGCGCGGTCGTGGACCTCCTTGCCGCCGACCGATTCGATAGAGAGAATGTCCGCGCCGGCTTCGGCGCAGAGTTCGAACGAGCGGCGGAGGCGCTGCCAGGGTTCGCCGGTGCGCATCAGAGGCGGTTTGACCTGGTCTCGGATGTCGGTGGGCGTAACGCGCAGCGCGGAAGCAAGATGGTGTTTTTCGTGCGCGGCGAGGAGGTGACGCTTCAGGATCGCGGTGATCTCGGCACCCCACTCCGGCCGCTCAGTCATGGCAGGCAGCAGCTCGAACTCGAGCACGATCCCAGGCACGGCCATGGCGACGGCGCGGCGCACGATTTGCGTGGCCATCTCCTCGTATTGGGCTATTATGTCGGCCCAGGTGTCATCACAGATCGTGATGGGCGGGAGGGTGAAGTTCACTTCAGGAAAGACCGTGCCTGCACCGATGGTGAGCGAAAGGCCGCATGAGAGCGGATGGGGACACACGCCGTAAAGAAGCCGATCCCGGTCCGAAATAGAAAGTGTCGAAAACCTGCGAGCCCTCTCAGCAATCGTCATCAGGCACCCGCGAGCAGGTTTTTCACCAAGCCGACTGCGCCGCTGGCGTTCTCGCTGTATCCGTCGGCGCCGATTTCTTTGGCGTATTGCCTGGTGACCGGAGCGCCACCGATAAGCACCTTGACCTGGGTGCGAAGGCCGGCGGTCTTGAGCGCATCAATGGTGAGCTTCATGGCCGGCATGGTGACGGTGAGCAGCGCCGACATGCACACCACCTGCGGCTTGCGCTCTTCTACCGCGGCGACGAAGCTCTGCGGCGCGACATCGGTGCCGAGGTCGATGACCTCGAAGCCGGCGCCTTCGAGCATGGAAGCGACGATGTTTTTGCCGATGTCGTGCAGGTCGCCCTTCACTGTGCCGATGACCACGCGGACCGCCATCTTTTGGCCGGCGGCGGAGAGCAGCGGCTTGAGCAATTCCATGGAGCTCTTCATGGCGCGGCCGGCGAGCAGAAGCTCGGGGACAAAGTATTCTTCGGCTTCGAAGAGGCGGCCCACTTCATCCATGGCCGGGACCATCGATTCCTGAATCAGGTCCATGGGCGCGACGCCCGCAGCGAGCGCTTCCGCGGTGGCCGCACGCGCTTTCTTATCGTCGCCGTTCACAATCGCATCGTGAAGGGCGCTTTCTTGCGCCATAGATTCACCTCTCAACGCCACGCCGCATGCTGGCAGATGCAGGATAGGACTGCCGGAATGGGCTCGATACCGCGGCTGGCCGCGCTCCCCGGAGAACCTCTGCTTCCGATGCCGCAGACCCGTTGCGCTGTTCAAAAGGATTCAGAGCCAACAGTCAACGATAAATCGCTTCTCTACCGGGCGCAACTCGAAGGCGAAGCGCGAATCCATGGTCCGGAACCGGGAGGCGGCTGTGGAGCAGAGGGAAGATTGGCTCCGGCCGATACGAAGGTTCGTAGCAAGTCATCGGGAGTCGGGCGACGACGGGTCTAAAATAGTGGTGAATTATTGGTAACACGAAGTCATCCCCTTCCCCCCGGCCAAATTCGATCAAAGGATTTGCCTATGTCGATTCCCTGGAGAACGGCGTGCGTTGTGTTGTTGTTGTCGGCAGGCGCCGCGGCGTTTGCGCAGCAGGGCGCGGGCGGGACGCAGCGCGGCATGCAGCCGGACACCACCGAGGAGCCGGCGGCGAAGAACGGCCACCAGTACGTGGTGGCGATCGGCATCGATCACTACGAGAACTGGCCCATCCTGAGCACGGCCGTGAGCGACGCAACGGAATTTGCGAAGCTGCTGAGGAAAATGGGTTTTGAATATGCTGTGGAGCCGCTGACGGAGAAGAACGCCACGCGCGAGGCGATCTTCTCGCTGCTCGACGACGACCTGCGCAGCCGGCTGAAGCCGGAAGATTCCCTGGTGATCTTCTTCGCCGGCCACGGAACCACGCGCAACGACAAGATCGGCGATCAGACGCGATCGGTGGGATTTATTGTGCCAGCGGACGCGCGCGCGCCGGGGACGAACGAGCACTGGAGCGACTACCTGAACGTTGAGGAGCTGCTGCACACCATCGACTCGCTGCCCGCCGCGCACATCCTGGTGATTCTGGACAGTTGCCACAGCGGCATGGCGCTGGGGAGCAAGTTCTCGACGAGCCGCGACGATACGCGGTTCCAGCGCGACATGCTGGTGAAGGTGAGCCGGAAGGTGATCGCCAGCGCGCAGGGAGACCAGCTTGCCGCCGACAGCGGCCCGCTGCCGAATCACTCGTTGTTTACCGGGCTGATGATTCAGGGACTGACGTCAGGGAAAGCGGACAGCTACGGGGAAGGATTTGTCACATCGAGCCAACTGGGCGCCTATGCGCAGCACGAGGTAGCGGTTGCGGCGGGATCGAAGCAGACTCCGCTGTTCGGAGCGTTCGACGATGACCAGGGGGGCGAGCTTGTAATCCACATGGGCGCGGGAGCCCAGCCTGCGACGGCGGAGGGCGCGAACTCAGCCACCACGATGACAAAGTACGAGGCCCTGGAGCTGGACAGGCTGAAGAAGGCCGGGAACCGCTACTGGCAGGAAGACGATCCGCTGAAGAATTTCCCGGCGGCACGGAGCGTGGCCCTGAAGCTGTGCGACAGCGGCAAGGACAGCGACGAGTATTGGGGATGCGAGCAGGCCGCGAGAAGTTTTCGCACAGGGTTGGGAGGGGAGACGGACTACACGCGCGCGGCGAGCCTGGCCCAGAAGGCGTGCGATGGCAAGGATACCGACGCATGCGTTTTGCTGGGAGCCATCTACCAGTCGGGCGAGACGATCCAGCCTGACTTGCAAAGCGCCGTGCGGCTGTACCAGGACGCATGCAATGCGGGAGACCTGCACGGCTGCTTCGGGCTGGGCAGGCTGTATGTAGAAGGTCGCGGCGTGGCCAGGGACTACGCGCAGGCAAAGACGCTGTTTACCAAAGCGTGCGACGGCGGCGAGATGACGGGCTGCAATGGCCTTGGCGTGCTTTACGGCCACGGCTCCGGCGTGACCAAGGACCAGGCTCAGGCTTTGAGCCTATGGCAGAAGGCGTGCGACGGCGGCATCGGGAGGGCCTGCGAAAACATCGGCCAGATCTACGCCGCTGGAAAGGGCGTTGCGAAGGATCCGGTCCAGGCCGTCAGCTTTTACAAGAAGGGTTGCAGCGACGGCGAGATGGAAAGCTGCGCCGAATTGGCATGGGCTTACCAAACCGGCCAGGGCGTGGAGAAAGACGAGCCCCAGGCGCTTACGCTCTTCCACAAAGCGTGCGACGGCGGCTCGGCTGTCGGTTGCAATGAGCTGGGCAACAATTACCTGCACGGAGTGGGCCTGGATAAGGATCCGGCGCAGGCGGCAGTGTTTTTCCGCAAGGCGTGCGACGCGAGCGGAGAGGGCACGTGGGGCTGCAACAACCTGGGGTTGATGTACGACAACGGCTTGGGCGTGGGAAAGGACCCGAAAGAGGCGCTGCGCCTGTACCGAAGAGCGTGCGACGCCGGCCAGATGGTGGGCTGCAACAATGCTGCCAACATGTACCTGTATGGGCGCGGCACGGCGAAGGACGAAGGAGAAGCGGTGCACATGTACCGCACCGCGTGCAACGGGGGCAATTTGGCCGGTTGTGTCCAGCTCGGATTGATGCTTGCGGCTGGACAGGGCACCTCGAAGAACGAACCGCAGGCGATCGGGTTTTTCCGCAAGGCATGCGACGGCGGCGAGATGAGGGGATGTCTGGGTCTCGGCGCCATGTTTGAATCCGGTCAGGGCGTGGCCAAGGACGAGTCGCAGGCAGCGAAGTTGTACGGCAACGCCTGCGATGCAGGGAACGTGGCGGCCTGCACCGATCTGGGCAACCTGAAGGTGAGTGGCCGCGGTGTGGCAAAGGACGAGGCGGCGGGTTTTGCGCTTTACAAGAAGGGCTGCGACGGCGGCGATATGAACGGCTGCGCGAACTACGCACTGGCCTACGAATCGGGGCAGGGCGTGGCCAAGGATGAAGCGGAGGCGGCGCGCCTGTTCCAGAAAAACTGTGATGCGGGCGACCTGAGGAGCTGCACGCAGCTTGGCTACTTGTATTACAACGGGATCGGCGTGACCAAGGACGCGACAAAGGTGTTTCAACTCACGCAGAAGTCCTGCGACGGCGGCGTGATGCTGGCCTGCTCCAATCTGGCCGCCACGTACTACTTAGCGGTGGGAATCGGGAAGGATGAACCCAAGGCAAAGGCGCTGGATCGTCAAGCCTGCGATGGCGGCGAACCGAGAGGCTGCGCGGGCGCCGCTGTGATCGACTTCATGGATCACGAGGGATTCGACTCGGGAAAGAATTTGAGTGACCAGTTGACCAACTATCGCAAGGCGTGCGACGGCGGTGACATGAAGGGCTGCGCAGCTCTGGCTTTCATGATTCGTAATGGCCTGGGCGCGACGAGGGACCTTGGCGCTGCCAATGACCTCGCGCAAAAAGCCTGTGACGGCGGCGTGATGATCTCCTGCGTGGGGTACGGCGCAATCCTGTACACCGGCGATGGTGTGAAGCAGGACCTTGCGCAGGCGCTCAGCTACGAGCGGAAAGCGTGCGACGGCGGCTCCATGGCGGGCTGCGTCTACGTTGGATTCTTCTACCAAAATGGCATTGGCGCGCCGATCGATGCAGTGCAAGCCGCTGACTCTTACCGCAAGGCCTGCGAGGGCGGCGAGCCGACGGGCTGCCGTGTTGTTGGCTGGCTTTACCGGAACGGCCTGGGTGTGGCGCTCAATGAAATGACGGCACTGAGCTTCTATCACAAAGCCTGCGATGGCGGCGATGCGACCTCGTGCGCGGAATTGAAGGTAAATCAGTAGGTCTCGCGGTCTTCGTGAGCCTGACGCGAGTCGGCCAGCCTCCGAGTCTTCCCTTTGCAACGGATCGAAAACGGCGGGCACTCGCATGGAGTCCCGGCGAGGAGTATTCTTTCCCAATCTGTGAAGGTGGCCATCATTGGCGGCGGCATCGTGGGGCTGGCGACGGCGCACCAGCTTCTGGAGCGGTACCCGTCGTTCACGGTGCTTCTGCTGGAAAAGGAGAACGGCCCCGGCCGGCACCAGACCGGGCACAACAGCGGAGTGCTGCACTGCGGCCTGTATTACAAGCCGGGCTCGACGAAGGCTCGGCTGGCCGTCGAGGGAATTCGCAGGATGGTGGCGTTTTGCGAACAGCACGGCGTGCCCTACGAACTGTGCGGGAAGACGGTTGTGGCCACGGAGCCGGAGGAGATTCCACGTCTGCACGCGCTATTTGAGCGTGGCACGGCCAACGGCGTGCAAGGACTGCAACTGCTGAGCCCGGAGCAGATTCGCGAATTCGAACCACACGCCGCGGGGTTGGCCGGGATCCGCGTTCCCCAGGAAGGAATTGTTGACTACGGTGCGGTTTGCGCGGAGATGGTGAGGAAGATTGTCGAACGAGGCGGCGAGATCCGTTTCTCTTCAGAGGTGAGGCGTCTCGAGAGACGGAGCAATTGGACGATTCACACCAGGAGCGGGGATTACGAGGCAGACTTCCTGATCAATTGCGCCGGATTACACTGCGACCGTGTGGGCCGAAGAGCCGGCAGCCGCGATCCGGCGAAGATTGTGCCCTTCCGCGGCGAATACTACAAGCTCCGGCCCGAGCGGCAGCGTCTGGTGCAAAACCTCATCTACCCCGTGCCGGACCCGAAGTTTCCTTTCCTGGGGGTGCATTTCACGCGGCTCATTCACGGCGGTGTGGAGTGCGGACCGAATGCCGTGCTGGCCTTGGCGCGCGAGGGGTACCGGCACACGGATTTTTCGTTGCGCGACACGCTGGAGACGCTCACCTACCCCGGATTCTGGAGGTTTTTTGCGCGCTATCCGCGGATGTGCTGGGAGGAGTTCAAACGGTCGTACAGCAAGAAGCTCTTTTGCCGGTCGCTGCAGCGGCTTGTGCCGGAGCTTGCGATGGAAGATCTGATGCCGGGAGGGTCGGGAGTGCGGGCGCAGGCGCTTTCGCCATCCGGCGAGTTGATGCAGGACTTCTATTTCGCGCGCCAGGAGGGGGCTCTGCACGTGCTGAACGCACCAAGCCCGGCGGCGACGGCTGCGCTTTCGATTGCGGACGAGATTCTGGATTTCGCCCGGGATGCAATTGCGCCGTGACTCAGGGTGAGCAGGATTGGCCCTCAGGGGCTGAAGGCCCATCCAGTTGGGGTCGCTCAACATGGCGGCTGAAGCCCGCACCCATCAAAGGCAATCCAAATTGAGTCACCAAGTGCGACTGCGACGTGATGCATCGGGGATGCGCACAGGTGTAAACTAGCCGAGGACCCCAGAGCCGGTTCGTTTCGACGGACCGGTTTGCCTTGTGTCGGGACGTGGCTCAGCCTGGTAGAGCACTCGCTTGGGGTGCGAGGGGTCGGCAGTTCAAATCTGCCCGTCCCGACCACTGACTCCGAGATCCCTCGCTCCGTGCGCTCGGGATTTCGCTTGCGGGCTCACCGTTTCGCTGTGCTCAACGTCACGCCCGCAAAACGGCTCAAGTTCAAATCTGCCCGTCCCGACCATTAAAATCAATAACTTATAGAATCCGTCTCCGTAACGAGAATCCGTACGCGAGGGGTCAAATCCTGCAAGGATTTTCAGGCAAGCGCGGCTGAGCGGAATTTGCTGCCGAGTGAACCACACCTATTGGCACCTACTCCGTGTTGTCGATCTGCGCACGCTGCAGCTTGTCGGAGTAATCGATGTACACGGCCTTCCAGGTGGTGAAGAAGTCGAGCGCGCCGAGGCCTTCGCGGTGGCCGTTGCCGGTGTGCTTGACGCCGCCGAAGGGAAGGTGCACCTCGGCGCCGATGGTGGGCGCGTTGATGTAAGTGATGCCGGCCTCCAGGTCGCGGATGGCGGCGAAGGCGCGGTTCACGTCGCGGGTGTAAAGAGCGGTGGAGAGACCGTAGTCGATGGAGTTGGCAATCTCGACGGCCTCCTCGAAGGTGGCGAACTCGATGAGCACGACCACCGGGCCAAACACTTCTTCGCGCGCGATGCGCATGGCGGGCGTGACTCCCGCAAACACAGTGGGCTCGAAGAAGGTCCCGTGCGCGTAAGAACCGCCGGTAAGCGCGTGGCCGCCGCAGAGGAGCTCCGCTCTTTCACGTTTCCCAATTTCTACGTACATCTGAGAAGTTTCAATTTGCGCGGCGTTCACTTGCGGGCCAACTTCAACGGACTCGTCGAGGCCGTTGCCAACTTTCAGCTTCTTCGCGCGTGCGACGAACTTCTCTCGGAATTCGGCAGCGATTCCCTTTTGCAGCAGGATGCGGCTGGTGGCCGTGCAGCGCTGTCCGGTGGTGCCGAAGGCGCCCCAGAGCGCGCCGTCGAGCGCGAGGTCGAGGTTGGCATCGTCGAGGACGATCTGCGCGTTTTTGCCGCCCATCTCGAGCGAGACCTGTTTGAAGGTGGCAGCGGCACGCTGAGCGACGTGCGAGCCGACGGCGCTGGAGCCGGTGAAGCTGATGGCGCGGACATCGGGATGCTCGACCAGAGCCGCTCCCGCAGTCGAACCGGTTCCGCAGACGATGTTGACGACGCCCGGCGGGAGGCCGGCATCGACCAGCGTCTGCACCAGGTTGTAGGTGGAGAGCGGAGTGTCGGTGGCCGGCTTGATGACGCACGTGTTGCCCGCGACCAGGGCGGAGAAGAGCTTCCAGCTGGGAATCGCCATGGGGAAGTTCCACGGCGTGATGAGACCGACGACACCCAAGGGCATGCGGACGGACATGGCGAACTTGTTCTGAAGCTCGGAGGGGGTGGTGATGCCGAAGAGCCGTCGCCCCTCGCCGGCCACGTAGAACGCCTCGTCAATGGCCTCCTGCACGTCGCCGCGCGTCTCGGCAAGCACTTTGCCCATCTCGCGGGTCATCTCCCGGGCGTATTTTTCCTTGTTTTGGACGAGAATTGTGCCGGCACGAAGTAGTATCTCAGCACGCTTGGGCGCCGGAACCAGCCGCCAGGTGGCAAAGGCTTCTTTCGCCGCCGCTACGGCCAAGGCCACATCCTCAGCGTGCGAGGACGGAAACGCGCCGACGACGTCGGCGTGATCGGCCGGGTTCAGGTTGAGGATGGTTTTACCGCTTGCGGCCGGGAGCCACTGGTCGCCAATCAGGTTGTCGTAGGTGGGATAGGACATGAAGACCTCGTGGAGCGTGAGTCGTGGTTCGTGAATCGTGGGTCGTGATGGGTCCTAACGGCGCCGGACCTTATCTCGACCGTAACTGAATCCGCCAAACAGCGTACCCCCAGAGGGGCTGTTCCGGCCAGCCGGGGAAGCTCCGGCGGGCCGTTGCGGACTCCCGCTTACTCAGCCGGCAGGCCTCAGGGCGCGCCATTCCCCGCTGTTTTAGGCCTTTCGCTACAGCAAAAGGCAACTGGCCGTACAATAGGCTTTGAGGTAGATTCAATTCTTCCATGTCATTGAACGGTTACCGTTCTCGTTCGTCCCGATCCCATGGGCTTCGTTCGCTCTTCAGCATGTTTTCGAGCGATCTGGCCATCGATCTGGGCACCGCAAATACCCTGGTCTACGCGGCCGGCAAGGGCATCGTTGTCAATGAGCCGTCGATTGTAGCCATCAACAAAAACACCGGTGAAGTGGAGGCAGTGGGCAACAAGGCCAAGGAGATGCTGGGGCGGACGCCCGGCAACATCGTAGCCATCAAGCCCATGAAGGACGGCGTAATCGCCGACTTCAAAGTCACCGAGAAGATGCTCAATTATTTCATCCAGAAGGCGCACAACCGCAAGATGCTGGTGCATCCTCGGATCGTGATCGGCGTGCCTTCTGAGATCACGCAGGTGGAGAAGCGCGCGGTCGAGGACTCCGCCTATCGCGCCAAGGCAAGCGAGGTGTATCTGGTGGAGCAGGCCATGGTGGCGGCCATCGGCGCAGGGCTGCCCATTACCGAACCCTCGGGCAACATGGTGGTGGACATTGGCGGCGGAACGACCGACATCGCGGTGATTTCGCTCAGCGGGATTGTTTACTCGCGATCGGTGCGCATGGCCGGCAACCAGATGGATGAGGCCATCACCAATTACCTGAAGCGGAAATACAACCTGCTGATTGGCGAGCGCACTGCCGAGCAGATCAAGATTGACATTGGTTCGGCATTCCCGCTGGACAAGCCGCTGACCATGGAGATCAAGGGGCGCAACCTGATCGAGGGAGTGCCCAAGACCATTACCATCGACGACAGCGAGATTCGCGAGGCGTTGGGCGAGTGCATCGCCGTGATCATGAACGCCATTCGCGTTGCATTGGAGCGCACGCCGCCCGAGCTTTCAGCCGATATCAGCGATCGCGGAATTGTGCTGACCGGCGGCGGCGCACTCATCAAGAATCTCGACAAGCGCATCCGCGAGGAGACCGGGCTGCCTGTTTCCGTAGCCGACGATCCGCTGGCAAGCGTGGTTCTCGGCACAGGCAAAATGCTTTCGGACTTCCGGCTCCTGCGCAAGATCAAGATCGACTGACGACAGTGTTCAGTGGACAGTTGTCAGCGATCAGTGAGAACCGTCCAAGCCTGCATCTGACCACTGTCCACTGAACACTGATCACTGGCTGTTATGGAATCGTTCATCGCTCGCTACCGGAACCTCGTGGTGCTGCTGGCCCTGCTAATGGCGCAGCTCGCCGGTTTGGCGGTTCAGGTGCGCCGAACCAGCAGCGGCATGGGCACTCTCGATCCCACAGATCCGAGCGGCGTGCGCCTAATCCGCCTGTGGGCCAACGGGGTGATTTCGCCGCCGGAGCGCCTGATTCACTCCAGCAAAATCGGCATTGTGGGCCTGTGGGCCAATTACATCGACGTGGTCCACGTCCGCCAGCAGAACAAGGATCTGGAGAAGACCGTGGGCCGGTTAAGGCTGGAGGAGGCCGCGCTGCTGGAGGATGCACGCCAGGGCCAGCGGCTGCAGGCGTTGCTCGGCTTCCAGCAAAAGTACATCTATGCCACGCTGGCCGCCCAGGTCTACGGCTCCAGTGGCAGTGACCGTTCGCATGTCTTCTATATCGATAAGGGCGCGCACGACGGCCTGAAGCCGGATATGGCGGTGATTACATCGGACGGCGTCGTGGGCAAGGTGCGAGATGTCTTTCCTCACACCGCGCAGGTTCTGGCCGTCAACGATCCCACCAGCGGGGCGGGCGTGATTCTGGAGAAGACACGCATTCGAGGCATTCTTCGCGGCGACGCTTCGGGCCGTCTGGAAGTGGTGGGGATCCTGGCCGATCAGCGCATTCAGCCGGGTGAGCACGTCCTTACCGCGGGGGGCGATCTGATCTTTCCGCGCGGCCTGCCAGCGGGAGTGGTCGACAAAGTGGTGCGCGATCCGGACCGCGATGCTTTCATCGACATCATCCTGAAGCCAGCCGCGCATCTCGACCGCCTGGACGAGGTGCTGGTGATCACTTCTACCGAGCCGCGCTTCTCGCCCCAGGACCAGCAGGACATTGCTGCCAGCGCAACAGAAGAGAGCGCTGTGCCCACTGCCATTTCGGATCAGATGAAAGCTTCGGAGATCATGGCGGAGAAGCTCCCCGGACTGATCGACCCCAACCTTCCTCCCGATCAGCAGCCACTGCACGACAGCACGCCGCCGAACCCCGCTGCGCGGCCTCCGCAACCGCTGCACCCTGACGAGTTCTCGCCAAGTGCTGCCGATTCGACCGGCACTGAACCCGGCGGGGATTCCACGTCGAAGTCCAAGCCACAGAATTCCTCAGTCCCGCCCGCCGCCTCAAATCGCGGCACGGTTCCGCAAGCATCGCATTCCAAGCCGCAAACAACGCCGCGGAGGAATCCATAGCCATGTCCGTGCTCGGCGCCGACTACCGGCGCGATATGGAGATCCGCCGCTATCCACTGCTGGTCTACACGCTGGTTCCGCTCACTTCGCTTGTGCTGCAGGCATGGCTGCCGCGCGTGGTTGGCCACTACGACTGGTTCGATCTACCTTTAGTGGTCACCGTGTACTTTGCACTCGGCCGCCGCAACCCCATGCAGGGCACCATGATGGGAGCAGCCATGGGCCTGTTCGAAGACGCGCTCTCCCATCACGCCATCGGGATCAACGGGATCGCCAAGACAGCCGTCGGGTATCTGGCGGGGTCTGTGGGCATTCGCATCGACGTCGACAATCACACCATTCGCGTGCTGCTGAACTTCGCACTCTCGCTGCTCTCCAGCGCCATTTATCTTTTCGTGACCCGATTCCTGTTGGATCTCGCGATCGATTGGAGCTGGCTGACTGAGCTTCTTCGCGCCGTGGGTAATTCGCTGATTGCTCTGGTGCTGTTTCCGTTGCTCGACCGTCTGCAAATCACGGATTGAGGGACGTAGGGGTACGAGATCGAGGCGCTGAGGGCTTATCAGCGAAGTTGCGGAGGGCAGGCGATTGGCACGAACACATGACACGAGGATCCGGTAAGAAAAGAAAAGAGGCTGTATCCTAAAAGCAAGCGCAGGTCGATGATTTCAAGCAGCATGAATCGCAGCGAAAAGCTCTCCACCGTCAAACTGGCGGTGGTGCAATACGGCATCCTTCTCATGATGCTGGCCCTGGCTGCGGGATTGTGGCGCCTGCAAGTGCTAAACGTGGAGAACTACCGCGCGCTGGCCGAGCAGAACCGTATTCGCAAAGAGCCGATCCTGGCGCCTCGCGGCAAGCTCTTCGACCGGGAAAACCGCCTTGTGGTCGACAACTACCCGTCGGTTTCCTGTTTTTTGGTGCGCGAGCAGAGCCGCAATGTGGACGCGGATCTGCCGTTGATCGCGCGCGGCCTGGATCTTGATCTGGATCAGCTGCGCGCCATATTGCACCGTTACCGCACCCAGCCCGGCTATCAGCCGATTCCGATCAAGCAGGACGTCACTGCTGACGAGCAAGCCTTCATCTCGGCGCATCGCAACGAGTTGCCGGAGCTCGAAACCATCGACGAGGAGCGCAGGCTGTACCCGCGCGACGGTTTTGCCGCACATCTGATTGGCTATGTGGGTGAGCTGAGCGAGGAAGACCTGAACAACCCTCGCTTCGCCTACTACGAGCCGGGTGACATGGTAGGCAAAGCAGGCGTGGAGGAGACCTACGATGCGCTGCTCCGCGGCCAGGACGGCTCGCGCGAGGTGGTTGTTGACAGCCATGGACGCGAAGTGGGCTACTTCGGCATCGAACACGCGAAGCCGGGGCAGGATCTGCGTCTGACAATCGACAACGATCTGCAACACGCCGCCGAACTCGCCATGGGCGACCGCAACGGCGCCATCGTCGCCATGGACCCGCGGAATGGCGATATTCTCGCGATGGTCTCGCGGCCCAGCTTCGACCCCAACGAGTTCGCCGTCAAGATCGACCGCGCCGACTGGAACAAGCTCGTGACCGACCCTGACCACCCGCTGATGAACAAGGCGCTTCAGGCGCAGCTTGCTCCCGGCTCGACCTTCAAAGTCCTCATGTCGGTGGCGGGCCTCGAGGAAGGTATAGCGCAGAACATGCACATTGTGTGCACGGGCGGATGGGGACCGTATGGATACTTCCACCAGTGCGACCGCAGACACGGACCGGTCGACATCCACACCGCGATTCCGTACTCGTGCGACACGTTCTTTTACATGCTCGGGGACAAGCTGGGCATCGATCGCATCGTGAAGTACGCGACAGAATTCGGCTACGGCCAGAAGACGGGAATCGACCTGCCCGGAGAGCAGGCGGGGCTGATGCCGTCGCCCGATTGGTTGATCAAGAACTTCCATCACCGCTGGTATCCCGACGAGACGCTCGACGTGGCCATTGGACAGGGCGCGGTCGAGGCGACGCCAATTCAGCTGGCGCGGATTATCGGCGGCATTGCCTCGGGAGGCCACCTGGTGCGGCCACACGTCGTGTTCCCGGATCAGCTTTCCGCCGATTTCCGCAATTCGCTGTCGGATAGTTTTCCGGGCTCGGGCGACGCCTTTGTTCCAATTGATCCGGCAAACTGGCAGATCATTACCGACGGCATGGCCGAGGTCACGGAGCCGGGCGAATTTCACACGGCAGGCTCGGCGCACCTTGAAGGGATCGACCTCGCGGGTAAGACAGGGACTGCCGAGCTGATGAGCCACGAAGCGCTGGAAAAGACCAACAAGGGCCGGGCCACCTATCCCAATGTGTGGTTTGTCGGCCTGGTGCCGCGGCGCAATCCCGAGCTGGTGGTGGCGGTGCTGTGGCAGAATGGCGAGTTCAGCTACTATCCCGCGCGCATTGGGGCCGAGGTGGTGGCGGCCTACGTGAACAAGAAGCGGCGCCTGGCACATAATCTGCCGCCCGAGAAGGCTGCGGCGCCGGTTGAGGTCGGCGCTGTGTGGTCTGTGCCGGACTCCCACACCGGCGCCTACAAATCCACGGGCGCGCCCGCCGCGGCGCGAATTCGGAGCGGGCATTTCTTTGTCGACGGCAACGGGATTGTGGCTGCGAACGCACCGGGCGCGAAGCCGACGCCGAAACGAGACACCAGCCGCGATGATTCGCAGGCGGCTCCAGCACAAACTCCTTCGCAGGTGGCCGCAACGTCGCCCATGCGGCGGAAGGAACCATAGCTGCCATGCCCTTGCGCCGCTTCCTCAGTTTTCGCGATTTCGATTGGGCCCTGATGGGCCTGGTGCTCTTGCTTTGCGCTTTGTCGGTTCTTGAGGTCCATTCCACGACGGTGCACACCCGATTCGCGAGCTTCGGTAGCAAACAAATGCTCTTTATCGGCACTGGTGTCATCGGCATGTTCATCTTCGCCAAAATCGACTACCACCGCCTGCTCGACTGGGCTCCGTGGGCCTATGGAGTCTTCCTGGTCGCACTGGCGGCGGTCAAGCTCGTGGGACACAAGGTCCTGGGTGCACGGCGCTGGATCGGCGTCGGCCCAGTGCAGTTCCAACCGTCTGAATGGGTAAAGCTGGTGCTGGTGCTTGTCATGGCGCGCTACTTCGCCAATTTGGGCGGCCGCAACTTGACCTGGAGGGAAATATTCAAGGCTTTCGCTCTGGTCGGCGTTCCTATGATCCTGGTGCTCATCCAGCCCGACATGGGCACGACCCTCACCTACGCACCCATCCTGATCGCCGGCTTGTTTCTGGGCGGGATCAATCTCCGCCAGAGCTTGATCCTGCTCGCCGTGGGCGCGGTTCTTGTCGGCGGAGTCTGGTCGAGCGGCAAACTCCTGAAGCCGTACCAAAAGGCTCGGCTCACCGCGTTCGTCAATCCCCAAAACGACCCCCGGGGCTCGGGCTATCAGGTGCTGCAGTCAGAGATCGCAGTCGGATCAGGCGGCATTTGGGGCAAAGGCATGGAAAAGGGAACCCAAACCCAGGGCTACTTCCTGCCTATCCCGTATACGGACTTCATCTTCGCCGCGTTCAGCGAGGAACACGGCTTTGTGGGCGCATTTTTTATCCTGCTGCTATACTTTCTTATATTGATGCGTTTGATTCAGAACGCTCAAACAGCCGCCGACCTGCCCGGTTCCCTCATTATTATGGGAATAGTGGCTGTGTTGACCTTTCAGATCGCGGTCAACGTTGGCATGGTCATCGGGCTGATGCCCGTCACCGGAATCCCTTTACCTTTAATGAGTTACGGTGGATCTTCGGTGCTGTTTACGTTCCTGGCGCTGGGCGTGGCGATGAATGTCCGCATGCGCCGGTTCGTTAATTGACGCATCTCGATCTATCCGGTTGAGGTGTCGTTCAAAGGGTTTGGCTCTTGCGTGGCTCTGGAGTGATCGGAGGATCGCGAGGAACCGCAAGAGAAGTATTTTCAAACATTTCGCCGGCATGGTCCCGATGGATCGCGCCCGGCAGGATTGGGTTCATGAGTACGCAGAGACGGGAAAACCATTTGCGGCTCGCACATTGCAAGGAGCGCGTGGGCAGTTCGGGAAACAGATTCCCCGGTTCCCCGGCGCGAAACCTCCCTGCAATTGCCGCAGGTCGAACGGCCCCACCGGCCATTTCCATTTTGCCGGTATTGGCGGCCACAAACTCTCTGCCATCGGATCACCGCAAACAGCAGCCCGTTCGGCTCGTTTTCAACGACGTCCGCATTGGTTCGCCGCCCTCGGGAAAGGCCTCCACACAGAGGTCGAAACTCGAGCGCCCTCCAGGTTATCCGCCCATCCATTCCTTTGCCGACGGTGCGCGCTCCCATCCGACCTTGCCGAGTGTACCGGTAGTCTTAAGCTGCCGGACGGAAAGGTACGATGGCAAAAGAAATTTGCATTTCCAGCACGCCGCATGAGACGCGGCTTGCAATTCTAGAAGACGATCAACTCGCGGAAATCTACTACGAACGCGAAAACGAGTACACTCTCGCGGGTTCCATTTACAACGGCCGAGTCACGCGCGTATTACCAGGCATGCAGTCGGCCTTTGTCGACCTCGGTTTGGAGCGCGATGCATTCCTTTACGTAACCGACTTCATCGAGCTCGAAGATCAGGAAGAGACCGACGAGCTGGAAAAGGCGGCGGCTAGTGGAGCCGGCCAGGCTCCTCGCGAGGTCCGGCATCCCCATGGAGTCGATCGCAACGGAGCCGCGGCCCCCGACGATGCCCCGACCCTGAAGGGTACCCCGGCGCCCACTTCGTCGACGGGGTGGAAACGAGACCGCCAGGAAGTACGCGGCCCGCGTTCCGGCCAAAAAGCAGAACCCAGACACGATGTACGTCAGGAATTCCGGTCAGTGGAAGAAGTGTCCGACGAAACCGCCGCCTCATCCGCTCCAGAATCCGCGGCTGTTCCAGGGCAGGCTGAAGGAGCTCAGGGAACTGAGGAGGCTGGTGAACGCCGCTGGCGCGGCCGGCGCCGCCGCCGCGGCAGTCGAGGCCCGAACGTTCCAGGTGAAACTCCACCAGAATCCGGTGCGGTTGCGGAAACCAAGGCGGAACTGCCCGCCAAATCCGAGTTTGCCCCGGCGATTCAGGCGTCCGAGGCTCCCGTTGCGCCGCATGCGCCGCGCGGGCACAAGGCTCCGGCGGCCTTTGTCCTGCCGGGCGAGTCGCTTTCGAAGTACGGTGGTGCGCCCGCCGCTGACAGCCCGAACACCGCGCCGGCGCCGGCTGGGCCATCGCGTCCGGCGAGCACATTCAGGCCTTCCACGCTCATCGAGGCCCCCCTCGCGTGGGACGGCAGTGGCCTGTTGCCCGGGGAATCGCTCTCACTGCGTCGCCGTCAGCTTGAGCTGCCAGCCGAAGCCAGCCCGGAACCTCGTCGCGAAGCCGCACAGAAGCCGCCAAGCGATTTTTCCGCTGCGCCCACCACTGACCTCACGCACGAAGATGCCGTCGAGGAGACCGAGGAATCTGTTCCGCCTTCGCTCCACGGGATTGAGATGGCGGAGCCGCAGGAGCCCGACTTCGAATTCGAAGAGGAAGACCTGACCGCGGGCTCGATCGGAACATCTTCGGAGGAAGATCCGCCTGCGCGGGAAAGCGACGAAGGCGCCATCGAGACCGATACGGATTCCGAGGAGTCCACTCTCTCCGCGCCGGATGGTTCCGAAAATGCCGGTCCGGCGTCCGCAACCTCCGGGGAGATGACTTCGACGCCGGAGGAGGAAGCGGAACCGTCCGCATCCCATCGCATCGATCCGTCCGCACCTACGGGCTTCCGGCTCTTTGGCTTCGGCGGCAAGAAGAAGAAGGATGGCGAGGCGGCCGCCAGCACCACAAAAGCCGCTCCCGCTGCCCCAATTTCGACCTACGCTCCCGGCGATGGCCTCGTCGAGGAAGAGTTGATCGAAGGCGAAGAGTTTGAGGCCACGCCTCACCAGCGCCGCCACAAGCCGGATGTGCACGACCAGGACGACTACGAAGAGGAGACACTTCCCAGCCACGTCCGCTCAGGCGAACTGGGCGAGATGTTTCAAGAGGCCCATCTCGATCACCGCATCCAGATGAACCTGGACGAAAAGAATGGCGAAGAGGAAGAGTTCGAGACCGCGGAGGAGGAAGAGGAGCCCTCGACGGGTGCGCAGCCCGCGCCTGGACGCGAGCGCCGTGATCGCAGTGGCCGCGGACAGCGTGGCCGCGGCGTGCAGGGCCAACGTCGTGGACAGTCGCGCCGATCGGCTCAGACATCAGACCTGCCGATCATCTCCGATCTCTTGAAGTCAGGCCAGGAGATTCTGGTGCAGATCGCCAAGGAGCCCATCGCCAAGAAGGGGGCGCGCATCACCAGCCACATCGCTCTGCCTGGCCGGTTCCTGGTCTTCATGCCCACAGTGACCCACGTCGGCGTGAGCCGCAAAATCGCCTCCGACGAAGAGCGCCATCGTCTCAAGCGGATTCTGACGCACGAGCGCGGCGACGCTCCCGGTGGATTCATCGTGAGGACCGCGGCCGAAGGCGCGTCGGAAGAGGAGCTTCGCGCCGATCTGCGCTTCCTGATAAATCTTTGGAATGAGATCAAGCAGCGCTCGGAGTCCTCCAAGTCGCCGGCTCTCATCTACCACGACCTGTCGCTGATCGAGCGCATTCTTCGCGACCAGGTGAGCGCGAACTTCTCCAACATCTGGGTGGATACGGAGGCCGATTACGAACGGATCGTCCGTTTCCTCAACCGCTTCTCGCCTTCTCTTGTGCGCCGCGTCAAGCTTTACACCAAGGAGATTCCGCTTTTCGAGCACTTCGGCATCCAGGACGAGATCTCGAAGGCACTGCGATCCAAGGTCTGGCTCAAGAGTGGCGGGTCGATCGTAATCAACCAGACGGAGGCACTGGTCGCGATCGACATCAACACCGGAAAATATGTCGGCAAGTCGGCGCGGCTTGAGGACACCATCCTCAAGACCAACCTCGACGCCGTGCCGGAGATTGTGCGCCAGATTCGGTTGCGCGACCTGGGCGGCATCATCGTGATCGACTTCATCGACATGGACGAGCGCAAGAACCGCTTCAAGGTGATGGCGGCGCTCGAAGAGGCGCTGAAGAATGACCGCGCTCCAACCAAAGTGCTGCAGTTTAACGACTTTGGATTGGTGGCGATCACGCGCAAACGCGTGAAGCAGTCGCTGGAGCGGACCCTCAGCGTGCCCTGCCCCATTTGCCAGGCTACCGGCATGGTGAAGAGCCCGGCCACGGTGTGCAACGAGATCTACATCGAGATGCGCAAGATGCGGAAACACTTCGAAAACGCCGACGTGATGCTGCGCGTGAATCCCGAGACGGTCAAGGTTCTGAAGGCGAACGGCAATCGCTGGCTGACCGACTTCGAGGAGCTTGTCGGCAAGAATGTGCTGGTCAAGAGCGATCCTACTTTGCACCCGGAGCAATTCGATATTCAGGGATGAGCGCACAGCCCGCCGCAAGCATTGAAGGCCGGAGCCACGCTCCGGCCTTGCTTTTGCTGCTCGCAGAAGACCCGCAGAGGTGGTTAGGCCGTAAGGATGGAAGTGCTTCCTTCCAGCGCCGGCTAGCCTCCCGTTCGTAACCCGGCCATCTCACCCAAGGGAGGTGATCCGCTCATCCAAGCAACCTCTGGCAGCATTTCGTGTCTAACTCATTGACGGGCGTTTTTTCCCCGGAAGTCGAACAAAATTCATAGTTTGAGGTGGTTGCAATGGCCTTTCCCAGTTTGATATCGCCAGTTCAGCGCGCCATTTTCGTCGCGGTTGCGCTTCTTTTTGCCGCCAGTTTTGCCAACGCCCAGTCCGCTCCGTCCCAGGACCAATCCGGCGCCACCGGCTACTCTTCCAGCCAGGCGGGGCTGAGCGCGTCGGGATTGCAGCTTACCGATTTTTCGCTGCCCGATAACCCGGACCCCGGTACACCCGCAGCGAGCGGTGGCGGCGCGGGCCAGTACGGAAACGGCGGCCAATACGGAGGCGGTGGAAAACACGGGCTCTTGCACAACCTGGCCTTCGAAGTTGGAGGCGGATTCAATGCTCCGCAAAGCAATTCGATCACCTATGGTGCGCAGTTTACGGTGGGCGGCGGCTTGAACTTCTCGAAACGTTTCGCCGCGCTCATTGAGTACCAGTTCCTCGACGCGAAACTTCCCGGTTATCTGATCGCCGAGACCGGCGCAAGCGGCGGTCATGCGCACATCTGGTCGTTCACCGTCGATCCGGTGATCTCGCTGTTCCCTAAGTCGAGCAACGATGTGTACATCACCGGGGGCGGGGGCTTCTATCGCAAGGTCACCAGTTTCACTGATCCTGTGGCGTCTTTGTACTGCGATTACTTTTACGGCTGCGGCTACGTGACACAGAACCAAGTGGTGGGCCACTTCTCCTCGAACCAGGGCGGCTTTAATGTCGGAGGCGGCTACCAGCACCGCTTGGGCGGAATGTATGGCGACAGCAAGACGAGGCTCTTTGTCGAGGCGCGCTACATCGACGTGAATTCGCCAGCGGTTACTACTCAGCCCAACGGTCTGGGAACCACGACTGTAGCTGCCGGGACGAAGATCATTCCCGTGGACGTTGGCGTGCGTTGGTAGCGCAAGGCGCAGTGCAATTTGACTCTCTCACTCTTTTGCGGGCCCAGCGCGGCGCATGCAGTGACAAAAGTTAGAATGCGCGGAGAATCACCAGGGCTTTCTTTGCTCTTCCGTCGGCGTTCCGACTTCACCGCGCTCAATCCGCTCTAAAAACGCGCGCGCCAGCTTGCGCTCTCCGGGATGGCTCTCGCCGTGAATCGTGCACAGGTCAAGGAATTCGTCGCAGAGGGCGTTCCGCTCGTCGTACTGGGCGACCACGCCTTGCAGCGCAACCGCCAATTCGCGCAGGCGCGCTGCTTCAGGCCAGCCGCCTTCCTCGCCGTCGTCGCTGACGTACTCAGAGAACAGTCCCCGGCGCCCGCGCGCGCACTCGTCAAGGCAAGCCAACAATTGTTCGCTGAAGGCGCGGCTCAGCGCATCCAGCTGACTCGGATCTGTGGCGTCGCGCGGGTCCATACTGCCTCTTACTTCACCTGCATCGCCGCTTCAATCTCATCCGGGGTGTGGGGCAGCCCGGCATCGAGATCGATCAGCTTTCCATCGGAGCCCACCAGAAAGTCGCACTCGATGCGCACGCCCAGCTTCTCCTCGGGGATGTAAACGCCCGGCTCGATGGTAAAGACCATTCCCGGCTTGAGCACCAGCGGGTAAGTGGCGGGATCGTGCACGTCGATGCCCATCAGGTGACCCAGCCCGTGCAGCCAATACTGGCCCAGTGGCTGGCCGTGCAGATCCTTGCCGTGCGTGTTGATGTAGTTGTAGGCCACCGTGTCGAGCGAATTCGGGTCCTGGCGGTCGCGGTCGTTGATCGTCGATTTGCCGGCAACGAAGGCGTCGATGGCCGCCTTCTGCGCGCCAAGGACGATCAAGTAAATCTCACGCTGCCGGGGAGTGAAACGGCCATTTACCGGCAAGGTGCGCGTGATGTCCGCAGCGTACATGGAGTACTCGCAGGCCGCATCGACGAGCAGAATATCGCCGTCCTCCGTGGTGCGATCGTTGGCCGAGTAGTGCAGGATGGTGGAGTTGATGCCCGAGCCCACGATGGGCGCGTAGCTTGGCCGCTCGCAGCCGTTCTCCATCCACACCGCGGTCATTGCTCCGGCGACGGCGCGCTCCGTTATTCCCGGCTTCACCCACCACTGCATCATCACGCGCTGAGCCAGGACCGACGCCGACGCCGCCTTCTTGATGAGCGCAATCTCGCCATCGTCCTTGATTTGGCGCAGCGGCATGATCAGGCTGGTCACATCGTGCGGCTGCGGGACGGCCGCCGTTCCCAGCGTGACCGCAGTAAAGCTCAGCAGCGCAGTGGCCGCGGCTGAATCCGGCTGCGTCCACAGATTCTTTTCGAGCGCGCGGTCGGCGGCCAGCAGCCGGCTCAATTCCGCCGGCAGTTCGGTCATCGGTTCCACATTGTCCACGCCCGCAGCCTCTTCCACTCCCGGGGTGGCCGCATCCATCTTCACGCCGGTGTACTTTTCCATGCGCAGGTTGCGCGCGGGCAGAAACAGGATCTCCTTGTAGGAGCGCGGCGCGGCGGCCTTCGGTGCGTCGCCCACGATCAAAAGCGCCGCGCCTGGCTCGTTCCAGCCGGTCAAGTAGAAGAAATTCGAGTCCTGCCGGTAGGGCATGAAGTCCAGTTGCGACTCTTCCGCGGCGAAGAGCACGGCCGCGCCGCCAGGCATTTTGGCCGCCAATGCCACGCGCCGTGCGTGGTATACGCCGGCGGACTGCTTTTCGAGTGCGTGGAGTGCGGGTAGTGCGGAGGAGAGAACAAGCAAGGCAAGGGCAGAAACGCGAAGCCACTTCATTCCGCTATTGTCGCGCCTGGCTCGGCGCGGTGCAAAGCAAATCCAGCGAGTTGGCTGCAACTTTGGCCGCGAACAGGCGAACGCTCGTAACGTGGTTCAGGCAAACGGGAGTAATGGTTGGCGGGTCTGGTTAACTGTGTGCAGCCTCAATCATGGCTTTCAGGCTCAACTCCACGTCTTCTTCCGTCGTCACCCAGCTCGACACGCTGATGCGCATGGCGGCTTTTCCCTGCCAGACTGTCGGACCGGCCCAGCAGGTTCCGTCGGCCTGCAGACGCGCGATGACACTCGCCGTTTTCTCGGCATCGCCAAACGAAACCAGCACCTGGTTCAGGACGACTTCATTCAGCACTTCGAAGCCCGCGGCCTTCAATCCCGCCGCAAAGCGCTGCGCATGAGCGCAGGTTCGCTCCACGATCGCAGCCATTCCCGCTTTGCCCAGTTGCCGCAATCCAGCCCAAAGTTCGATGCCGCGGGCCCGACGCGAGAGTTCGGGGGTGAAGTCAGAGGGTTCGCGCCGGTCGCCGCGCCCCAGATAGGCTGCGCGCATGCCCATAGCCGCACGCAGGGCCTGGTCGTTCCGCACCAGGGCCAATCCGCAATCGTAGCCGAGATTTGGCCATTTGTGCGCGTCGGTTGCCCAGGAATCAGCCAACTCGAAGCCTTTCACAAGATGCCGGTATTGGGGCGACGCAGCGGCCCAGATGCCGAACGCGCCGTCCACATGGATCCACGCCCCCGCAGCGCGCGCCTCGGGGCAAATGGCGCTTGCGGGATCGAATGAGCCCGTGTTCACGTTCCCGGCCTGCAGGCAAAGAATTGTTTTGTCGTCGAGATGCGGCAGCGCGTCGGCGCGCATGCGGCCTTGCTTGTCGACGGGAACCTGCACCACGCGCTTCTTTCCCAGACCAAGCATTGAGAGCGACTTGAGGAGCGAGGGATGCGCCTCTTCCCCAACCACGACGCGCAACTCAGGCGCCCCGAAGAGTCCGTCAGCCTCGACATCCCAGCCGGCGCACTGCAGCAGAAAATGGCGCGCCGCGGCCAGCGCCGTAAAGTTGGCCACGGTTGCGCCGGTCACCACGCCGCCCGCGGTCCCCTCAGGCAAACCGAGCAGCTCGCGCACCCATTCGACTGCCGTCTCTTCCAATTCGGCTGCCACCGGCGTTGCGATCCAGAGCCCGGCGTTCTGATCCCAGATGTCGACCAGCCAACTCGCTGCCATTGACGCGGACAGGGAACCGCCAATGACGAATCCAAAGAAACGCCCACCGGAAATTGCCATCGTGGCGGGCCCCCCGAGTTCGCTGAGTAAACGAATGACCTCGGCCGGATCAGTATCCGATTCCGGAAGCGGCGTACGAAGCGCGCGCATGGCCGACACAGCCTCGGCACTCGGCGCAACTGGCCGGCAATCGAGGCCTTCGAGGTACGCAATGGCGGACTGAGCGGCTTGTTGGAGGACGGCGGTGCGCTGGGCGAGTTCAGGACGTGGCGAAGAAGCGGGTGTTGGAGTTGGGTTCGACATGGTGGCTGTCCTAAGTACAGCCGAGTCTACCACCGGAGCGGGAGCCCCTCCGCCGCTGTCGAATTTCGTTGCTGAAGGGATTGGATTGGCGAGCGATCCACCGGCAGGTGGTTGAATTTCGCGGGGAATTCCGGTATTCTGGCCATGCAGACGAATTTGTCCGCCAGATTCATCCCGTGTGTGCGCACCGGCTGGCGGAGAGATGAGTGGGCTTACGGCCCACTTTTTATTTGGGACAAATTGCCCGTGTGCGCACAAGGGGCTTTTTGTGCGCAACCCGTTCATAATCAGCCGCCTGCAGGTGGTTCTGGGCCAGGGTTCCCAGCAGGCGATTCTGGCTTGACGGGCTGAAGGATTCGGGTCGCCAGCAAGCGATTCTCGCCGGTTGGGGCGAAGGAACGATGTCGGTCAGTTTGGACGAAATCCGGGCGGCGGCGGAGCGGGTGGCTGCTTCGCACGGGCTCGACGTGGTCGACATTGAGCTCGCCGGTTCGACGAAAGACCGCATCCTGCGCGTGACCTTGGAAAAGAACGCCGAGGGCCGGGCGCAACTGAAAGCGGCGGCCGAGGCCGGCGCAGAGGGTTTGCCGGAGAGGCTCTTGGAAGGCTCGCTGACAGTGGAGCAGCTTTCCGGCGTGACGCACGAGGATTGCGCGGAGTTCAGCCGCGATTTTGGAGTGCTGCTCGACGTAGAGGATCTGGTTCCGGGTGCGGCGTACACGCTGGAGTCCAGCTCGCCCGGTCTGGATCGCAAGCTGAGCCGTGCGGAGGACTTCGAGAGGTTTGTGGGCTGCCTGGTGAAGGTGCGGACCTTTGAGCCGATCCGCAACAACCGGTACTGGCAAGGAAGGCTCATGGCGGGGCCGCAGGCTCCGTCGGAAACGGGAATGATCAAGCTTGACCTGGCGGCCGTGAAGCAGAACAGCAAGAGCCGCAAGGCAGGCGTGAACACGGTAGAGATCGCCCTGGGCAACATTGAGGTGGCGAATCTGGTGCCGGAGATTTGAAAGACAGCTTCTAGCTCCTAGCTTCCAGCTCTTAAGCGGTTGAGGCAAGGATCGCGGCGACCGCAAGAACAGGCTAGGAGCTAGAGGCTAGTAGCTAGGAGCTAAGAGAGTATGGCCACTAACGCTTTGTATCAGAGTATCGAGCTCCTGAGCCAGGAGAAGGGCATCGACCCCAGCATCGTTGTCGGTGCGGTCGAGGAAGCCATCGCCCTAGCCACGCGCAAATACTACAAGACGCAGGAAAACATGCGCGGGGAACTGAACAAGGAGACCGGCGAAATCACGGCCTACATTTATAAAACGGTGGTCGCAGGCGAGGACGAGATCGAGGATCCGGTCAACCAGATCACGCTTCTGGAGGCCAACGAGATGGCTCCAGGCGTGGAAGTCGGCAGCGAGATCCGAATCTATCGCGACACCAGCCCGCTGGGGCGCATCGCGGCGCAATTGGCCAAACAGATCATCTTCCAGAAGGTGCGCGAGGCCGAGCGCGACACGGTCTTCCAGGAGTACGCGCACCGCGAAAAGGAAGTCCTGAACGCGACCGTGAAGCGCCTTGAGGGACAGGACATCATCTTCGATCTGGGCAAGGCCGAGGCGCGCTGCCCCAAGCGAGAACAGTCGCGGCTGGAGCAGTTCAGCGTGGGTGAGCGAATACGCGTGGTGCTGCTGAAGGTGGATCGCGCGGCCAAGGGGCCGCAAGTGATCGTGAGCCGCGCCGCGCCGGAACTGGTGTCGAACCTGTTCCAGTCAGAGGTTCCCGAGATCTACGACAACACCGTGGTCATCCGCGCCATTGCGCGCGAGGCCGGCGAGCGCACCAAAATCGCCGTGCAGAGCCGCGACAAGGATGTGGACCCCGTGGGCGCCTGCGTGGGAATGAAGGGCATGCGCGTGCAGTCGATCATCCGTGAGCTGCGCGGCGAAAAGATCGACATCATCGAGTTCAGCGACGAGATCACCACATTCGCCGAAAAAGCCCTGCAGCCGGCCAAGGTCAGCCGCGTTTCCATCACCGACCTGACCGAAAAGCAGCTCGAAGTCATCGTCGACGATACGCAGCTTTCGCTGGCCATCGGCAAGAAGGGCCAGAACGTGCGCCTGGCGGCGAAGCTGCTGGGCTGGAAGATCGACATCAAGAGCGAGGAAGAGAAGCGCCAGGAGGTCGAGCAGCAGATGCAGGCCCTGGCTGGCGCTCCCACCACGCCCATCGAGCAGGTAAGCGAGCTGGGCGAAGGCATCATTCAGAAGCTGATTACGGCGGGAATCACAACCGTTGAGGGCCTTGCCGACATGACTCCCGAGCAGCTCGAGGAGATCCCGGGTATCGGCGAAAAGACGCTGGAGAAGATCAGCGTTGCCGTCCGCAACTATTTCAGCCGCTTTGAAGAGGCTGAAGCAGCGCAGGCGGCGGAGGCAGATCAGGCGGCTGAGGCTGGCGAAGGGGAAGCCGTAGTAGGGGCGGAGCCGGAGGCGGACGAAACGGCTCTGGCTGGCGCGGTGCTAGCGGAAGGATCTTTGGATGACGCTGAACCCCCGGTGGCCGGTAATCCTACCCAAGAAGATTCTGCGGAAGAAGCTGAGGCGGAAAACTCCGCCGAAGTGATTGAAGAGGCTGTAGGCGTTGGGGACGCGGAAGCCGAAGAAGAGGCCGAGCAAGCCGACCAAGATGAGGTTGAAACCATCGGCGCCGAGGAGGTCCCAGAGCTCGACGCCAATGAAAGCGAAAGCGGGATCGAAGAAGAGAAGCCGGCCAAAGAGGACGGCGCGTAAGATGCGCCGCGTCGTCCGAGGCCTAACGCACGATAACGCAAGTTTGGAGAGCGGCCAGTGCCATGAGGTAGCTATGAGCGACTAAGGGCTTTTTGGCGGCAAGAATTGAAAAGAGGCGGATGAGCAAGGTTCGTATCAACGATCTCGCGAAAGAGCTGGAAGTCAAGTCTCGCGCGATTCTCGACATTCTTCCGGGACTCGGCGTCGCTGGCGGCAAGACGCACTCCAGCTCGCTGGAGGAGGAGGAAGCGGAGAAGGTTCGTGCGCGCTTTGCGCAGGAAACGCGGCCTGCGACGCATCCGAGCGCAGCATCCATGCGCCACGCCCCGGAAACTATCGTCCCCAAAATCGACCTCTCACACATCTCCAAGCCCGGCGACGTGCTGAAGGCCGTTCTGGCCAAGAAGAAGGAAGAGGAAGAAGAGGCGCGCCACGCCCGTTTGCCGGTGAAGCCGGCGGCGCCTCCGCCGGCCAAGCCAGCAGCGCCCGCCGCGCCGCGGGCCGTTCCAACTCCAGTTGCCGCGAAGCCCGCGGCCGCCGCTCCGGTCCGCCCAGAACCGCGCAAGATCGTTCCCCAGCCGCGCTCTGCGCCGCCGATCATTGCCCCTCCGCCAGCCCCTCCGGCCATTGCGAGCCGGCCTCCCGCTGGCGCTATCGTCGCCAAAGCTCCCGCGGGCGCTGTAGCCGCCATACGGCCTGTTGTCGTCGTGGCGCCGCCTCCGGCTGGAGTGGTGGTGAAGCCGCCTGCGGCCCCGGCCGCGCGCGAAGAAAAAGCCGCCGCAAAGGCGCCTGCCGCTGTGACGCCTGCCGCTGTGACGCCTGCCGCTGTAGCGCCCCCGGCTGCTGAAACGCCGGCCGCATCCGCCGCCGTTCTCGAGCCTGCCGCAGCCGCGCCGCACGCTCTAGAAGTTACCGCTCCCATTGGTGAAGCGCCAGGCGCGGTCCCCGCCATCGCCGCCGAGTCGACAACCGCTCCCGTTCAGCGCGGCCACGTCCGCGCACCTGCCGCGCCTGTTCCGCGCCGCATGGTGATGCCGCAAACCGGGCCCCGCCCGGTGTACAAATCAACCTTTATTCCTCCCACCGCTCTACCGGCCGGAAGCGGATTGCAGCGCGGCAAGCCGATCTTCGATCGCAGGCCCGCGGCCGGTCAGACAGGTGTGGGGCAGCGCATGCCCGGCGGCACTGCAGTCCCCGGTCAATTCCCCGGCGGACCACGACCCAAGCATCCCACGCGCGCAGGCGCGGGCGGATTCGCGGGGCCCGGCGGCCCTACGGCACCCGGCGCGCGGCCCGGATTTGGCGCGCGTCCAGGTTTCGGAGCAGCCCGTCCCGGCTTTGGGGCGCGGCCCGGCTCCGGCGCACCGCCGACCGGTGAAGCCCCGCGCCCACAGCGCGCCTCCTCCCGCGGCCGCGGCCGAGGCCAGCAACAGTACCCCAAGACCAAAGAAGGCCCGATGAAGGGCTTTGTGCCGCCGCCTCGATATGGCGGCGTGCAATACAGCAACGAGCCCGTGCCCATCACCCGCGAAATCACCGTCACGGAGGGCATCAGCGTAAAGGACCTGGCCGAAAAGCTCGACGTACGTGCCAAGGACCTGATCGCAACGCTCCTGATGGGTGGCGTCTTCGTCACGGTGAATCAGTCTCTCGACGCTGAGATGGTGAAGGATGTAGCGGCAAAATTCGGCGCCGCCGCCACCGTCATCAGCTACGAAGAGGAGCTTTCCAACCAGGCTATCGAGGAAGTGCTGGAGGCGGAAAACAGCGACGAGCTCGAAGTGCCGCGCCCACCCGTGGTCACTGTGATGGGTCACGTCGATCACGGCAAGACCTCGCTTCTCGACGCCATCCGCGAGACCCATGTTGCTGCGGGCGAAGCGGGCGGAATCACGCAGCATATCGGCGCTTACAAAGTGAAGTTCGCCAAGGAGGGTTCGCCGGCTCATGGCCGCGAGATCGTCTTCCTCGACACTCCGGGCCACGAAGCCTTCACCCGTATGCGCGCTCGCGGCGCCAAGGTGACGGATATCGTCGTGATCGTTGTCGCCGCCGACGATGGTGTGATGCCGCAAACCCTCGAGGCCATCGATCATGCCAAAGCCGCCGAGGTTCCCATGATCGTCGCCGTGAACAAGATCGATAAGCCTGAGGCCAACCCCGACCGCGTGAAGAAGCAGTTGGCCGATCGCGGCCTGATTCCAGAGGAATGGGCCGGCGCGGGCCAGGAGGGGACTGTTTTCGTTGAAGTCTCTGCCAAGAAACGCATCAACCTCGACCTGCTTCTCGAGATGATCTGCCTGGTGAGCGACATCAGGGCGCCCAAGGCCACGCCGGGCCGCAAGGCCGTGGGCAGTGTTCTCGAAGCCAAGCTCGATCGAGGCCGCGGCGCCGTGGCCACCGTACTCGTCCAGGACGGAACCCTCCATTTGAACGAGAGTTTCATTGTCGGCAACACCTTCGGCAAGGTTCGCGCCATGTTCGACGACCGCGGCCGGCCTCTCGACGAAGCCGGTCCGTCGACTCCGGTCGAAGTCCTCGGCCTCGAATCCATGCCCGACGCCGGTGACACCTTCCTTGTGGTCACCGACCGCGACAAGGCCAAGTCCATCGCCACATATCGCAGGATGAAGGAGCGCGACGCGCAACTGGCGAAGAGCTCCCGCGTGTCTCTGGAAGGATTGGCGGAACAGGTGCGCCAATCCGGCGTCAAGGATCTGCCGCTGATCATCAAGGGCGACGTGACAGGGTCGGTGGAGGTGCTCGCCGATTCTCTCTCGCGCATGTCAACAGAGAAGGTGCGCGTCAAGGTCCTGCACTCCGGCGTCGGCTCCATCACCGAGAGCGACGTGCTGCTGGCCACGGCTTCCAACGCCATCATCATCGGCTTCAACGTGCGCCCCGAGCGCAAGGCCGCCGAGCTGGCGCAACAGGAGAACGTGGAGATTCGCCTGCACACGATCATCTACGAGCTGCAGGACGAGATTCGTCTGGCCATGCTGGGCCTGCTCGAACCTGCTTTCAAGGAGAACTACCTGGGCCGCGCGGAAGTCCTGAACATCTTCAGGATTCCCAAGGTGGGCACCATCGCCGGCTGCCGCGTGCAGGACGGCGTCATCCGCCGCGATTCCGAGGTGAGGGTGGTGCGCGATGGCGTGCAGGTCTTCAAGAGCAAGATCGGCTCGCTCAAGCGCTTCAAGGACGACGCCCGCGAAGTGACGAATGGCATGGAGTGCGGCATCAGCATCGCCAACTTCGGCGACGTGAAGCAGGGCGACATCATCGAAGCGTTCTCGACCGAAAAACTGGCCGCCGATTTGGGTGCGCTGACGAGCGCCAAGGCGTAGCGTTCGCCAGGAGCCTCGCAGAACGGCTGGCTGCTCAGCGCGAGTTGCGTGTCGCCCTTCCCTGAGAAACCTTGCGGCAGGCGGCGACTTCTGGGCTCGAAACTTAGCGCCGGCAGCAGAATTTGCTCGAAATCCCTCGGGCCTGTGCTCAAATACCAACAAGTGGACATTATCGATTTTTTCAACGGCGACCTTCTGGAACTTCCAAGGAATCGGACCGAGGAGGACTACGAAAAATTCCTAAAGGACTGGTTCGATGAGTTTCTCAGCTTGATTGATCACCTGACGAGCGGAGATTGGGTGAGCGAAGAGCTCAAGGCGAACAAGGTAGTCGTGAGCTCCCTATGCGAGGGCATTCTGGCAGCCCTGAAGTCCTATTTCAATGGCCTCCCGAGCGGAGCATACGAACACTTTCGAGACGCAATGGAGGCTGTGCAGCCTTGGCTTTCTCCCTTGGCGTCCATTGAGGATGTGTCCAGCCACCTTCAGTTCCTCTACAGGGTCAGGGTTGGCAGTTTGACGGATTTCACGAGGAAGGATCTCTTCCACATACCATTTGAGAAGCGAACCCTTGTAAGGCCGCAACGCTATAGCATTTCCGGCCTACCCTCGCTTTATCTCGGCGGCTCGATCTGGGTTTGTTGGGAAGAGCTAGGCAGGCCCAGCTTTGACAAAATGCAGATTTCCCGATTCAGGGCCATCGAACGCTCGGGCATCCAACTCTTGGACCTCGGGTTTCGCCCTGCAATGATTGCCGCATTCATTGCGACTCACCCTTCCATTCTCGGTGTCAAGGCAGCCAGTTCCAAATTCGTCCTTGCGCATGCTATTTGCTGGCCGGTGTTTGCGGCGTGTTCTGTTCTCGTGAAGCACCCTGGCAACCCTTTTATTCCCGAATACGTGATTCCCCAGTTGTTGCTGCAATGGATTCGGCGCGAGCCCAGTTTCGACGGCATCCGATACTTCTCAACCCACATTGCTCAGTATGTCGATGATCCGGAGCCGGCGGCAAACTATGTCTTTCCCGTGAAGGCGAGTAAGCCTTCTGGCTTCTGCGGCGAACTGTCAAAAAAGTTTCTCCTTAGCAGGCCAATGTCATGGCAAATACTCCAAAGTTTTTCGTTTACATTCCAAAGCCCTATCGGAAATGTGCCTATATGGCCTCTGAAGATAAACCCAGATGTGAAGGTTCCATATTGGCAAACGGAGTTCTGGAGCTGCGAGGCGAAGATTAGATCTCTCCCCTGCGATTACGTTCAAACGGTCTAGAATGCCGGATGTCCATCCTTGTGGAGTCTCATGCGGAAGGGTCGGCGCCCTCAATCTTTAGCCCAAGTCCCGCGGCCCTCCGCCCTTGCCCTCCGGCACAATCGCCGCTTACACTGGTCTTCTCCCTCGTGTAGGCTATGATGCTCACTTTTCTTCGTCGCCGCCTCGACGAGCTCGTGACCGTTCTGTTTCTGGTCCTGGTCGTCGTTGTTGCGATCCTGCACCCGCCGGTTTTCTCCACGCGCGGCGGCCAGTTGTTGGCCCGCTGGGCGCTCTCCTCGGCGCCGGTGCTGGTCGCTGCACTCTGGGTTGCGTCGCGGTTCAGCACTTTCGCCCGCGCCGCGCTTCATTTCGTGCTGCAGTGGGGAATTATCGTCGTGGCGGTCGTGGGTTACGTCAGTCTCAGGCTTCTGCATGCTGAGACCATCACAGCGTGGCTCGGTATTCCATCCTTTGACCGCTGGATGATGGCCGCCGACGTCGCCCTGTTCGGCAAGACTCCGTATCTCTGGTTCGCCAGTTGGAGACTGGATAACGTTCAGTTTCTCCGCATCATGTCTGGCTTTTATGCCCTGTACCCTCTTACCCCGCCCATCCTCCTCGCGTGGTTCTGGTTCAGGCGCGAAGTGACGCAGTTCCACCTCGTCCGGCGCGCCCTTGTCATCTCGTTCTATTGTGGCTACATTCTCTACCTTCTGATTCCCGTCGCGGGGCCACTGAGTCTCGCGCACTCGTCAACGCCGAGCTTCCTCGAGTCCACACTTATCTACTCATTTCTTGCGGATAATTATCGCTATGCATACGACTGCTTTCCCAGTCTCCATACGGCCAATCTGTGGCTGATGGTGTGGCTGAGCCGGGGCAAGCTGCCGGGCTGGTTGATGGCCGCAGCCATCACCGCCGCCTCAGGCATCACTCTCTCCACCATCGCGCTGGACGTGCACTACGGCATCGACGATCTTGCAGGGCTGGCATGGATTTTCCTGATTGTGCCGCTGGCCCGGGCCTCGCTCCCGCGCAAACAGCCGTCGTGAAAGCCGCCCGCAAAGCTGGACCACAGCAAAACGAGGTAACTTAGGCCGTCGCCTTCCGTTGCCACACGGCCGCATCGAAGGTGTGCGCACATTGGTAGCCTTCGTCCTTATAAAGATCGATGGCCTCGGCGTTGGCCTCGGGAGGGGCAGCGCAGAACAGCCGCTCTTGGGAGGAATGCGAATTCATCCCCGATTCACTGGATTTGTCTCCGCGATAAACACTGGAGCGCTTAGCTCCGCGCTACAATCTCCTCAACCGGCGCCCCAGGCTGGCCGAACTCTCGGAGGGATCCATGCACGCCAGCAAATCCCCGCATCCCGCAAATTCGTCGCGTCCGGCGCATGCGCCGCAGAAGTCGCCTAAATCGGCAACGACTTATACGTTGATCACCGAGCCCGATCAGGGGCTGTCGGCGATCTACAACCTGATCTCCTCGGCGAAGAATTCCATCGACATGACCATGTACGAGTTGACCGACATCACCGTTACCTCGTCTCTCGCCAAAGCCGCGGCTGCGGGCGTCGCGGTGCGCGTGATTCTTGACCAGAACGACGAGAAAACGGCCAACACCCCCGCCTACAATCACCTCACAGAGAACAATGTCTCAGTCCATTGGGCCAATCCGGCCTATGCCGTGACTCACCAAAAGACGATCACTGTGGATCAGACAACCTCGGCGATCATGACCCTGAACCTGACGCCGGAGTACTACGCGACGTCGCGCGATTTTGGCGTAATCACCAACAACGCGGCCGACGTCGCTGCCATCGAGGCGACCTTCGAGGCGGACTTCAAGAACGCCAAGATTACGCCGCCCACGGGCGAGAACCTGGTTTGGAGCCCGACGAACTCGCGCAGTGCGCTGGAGGGGCTGTTGGGCGGCGCCACCAAATCACTTCTTCTGGCGCAGCTCGAACTCGAGGATCCGGGGATGGTGAGCGCGCTCGAAGCGGCCCTTAAGCGCGGCGTTGCGCTTACGCTGGTGCAGGAAGACGAGAACAACGATTACGGGACAACTCTCACCGCGCTCAAGAAGGCAGGTGCCAAGATCGCCCTTTACACTTCGACCAGCGCCACCGCCTATTTCATCCACGCCAAAGCCATACTGGCCGATTACGGCACGGCACAGGCCAGGCTTTTCCTGGGTTCAGTGAACTTCAGCACCGACTCACTGGGCAAGAACCGGGAGCTGGGGTTGATTTTTTCTGATGCTGCCTGCATGGCAGGCGTGAACGCCGCAATCACCAAGGACTTCGAGGGCGGGACGGCGTTCTGACTAACGATATGCGTCACGCGATTGCTTCCCGCAGCCACACGGCGGCATCGAACGTGTGCACGCATTGGTAGCCTTCGTCCTTATAAAGATCGATGGCCTCGGAGTTGGCCTCGGTCACGGTGAGAGAGATTTCGGCAGCGCCCAGGCGCATGAAGCTGAATGCAGCCTGCGCGAGCAGGAGGCGAGCCAGCCCTCGACGCCGGAAGGCGGGGTGAACGCAGACCTGGGTCAGGTGTCCACTCTGCCCGCTCACGCGCGAACCAAGCACCAGGGCCGCCAGTTCACGGCTTGCGCGCTCCACCACTACGTACGACGCCTGCGGCGAAAAACTGCCGCAGCCGGCATAATGCACGATGTTGTTGAGAAAACGCATCGAGCCGTGAACGGAACGGTATTGGTCGTTGATCAGGCTGTCGGGATGGTCGCGGTAGGCATCGCAGATGAGCCGCGCGGCCGGCGCCAGGTCCGCCTCGCGCCACAGACGCAATTCCAGGTTGCCAGGCAGATCCGCCTGGGGCGGGCTCCATCGCCCCTGCAATGCCTGCACCAGGAAAAGCCTGCGGAAGATTCGGAATCCAGCGTCGCGGAAGATCCCGGCATAAGTGCCGGATGGATGCAGAAGAAGTTGCGACTCGATGCGCTCGACGTGCGGCGAATTGAGTAGCAGCTCGAAGAGATGCCGGAGCAGCGTTTCTCCGGTGGAGTGAGCCGCACCGGACCCGTCGCCTGCGCCCTCCGGTGCGACGGGCAGGGCGAACACATCGCCGATGACTGCCTTGGTCTCCTCGTAAACGCAGAACACGTAGCCGGTCACGTGGCCGGATGTAAGCGCAGCGTAGCCGGGCAGCATATGGTTGTCGAGATACTGCATGAGCAGGCGGGCTGAGGAGTGGTAGTCCCAATGAAGGCGCTGCTCCCACAACTCGCCCTCCGCTTCCAGCAAGGGGCGGAGCACCGGGGCTGCGAAGTGCCGAAGGTCGAGAATCTCGACGGAAACGCCCGTTGTTTGCATTCTTCCTCTGTTTGGACCCCGGTTGCGGTGAATGGTGATCAGTACTTCAGTGAGCCGCTGCATCGCGGCCCCCGGCTCTCCAGCTTTGGGCCGAAACAGGCGAGGTGTCCTGGTCCTCTATCTTCGGCTCCAATCAAGTAGAGGTCGTGCTAGAGTGCTCTCCGCGGGCTCCCACACCGGAAAGACCCTTCCGGCCACTTTGCCACGAGTGCACGTCCCACCGCAAGTTGAGGCTTGGCTAGCGGCTGCCCACGAGGTAAACTTCCAGCCCCTGCTCAGGCCAACCGAAGAGTTGCTCATAGTGGCGGCCCTCCAGAAGCTCATCCAACGCGAGTTGCGTGTCGAGATCCACGCCATGGCTGCCCTGGATGCGCGCAACGAGGACGTGCTGCTCATCGGGCACGCCGCCCTCATCGTAATTCACCACTTCGCGGTTGCGATAGAATCCGAGCCCATACTCAACGTCGCGGCGAACGCGGAACACGGCGACTGTCTCGTCCGCGGGAATCAGGCCCGCCAGCCGCTCGGCCAGTGGCCGCGCGGAGTAGGAGCGGTCGAGCAAGTGAATGACGCGCTTGGTGGACCCAACTTCGGGGATGCCGAAGAACGGACCTACGCCGAAGAGGAACAGCACGAGCACTACCAGGATCCAGCACGTGGCCGCCCGCAGCCGGGCCAATCCAAAACCTTTGGTCACAACCAGAATCAGCAGTCCTGCCCCCGTTGCGGCCAGCGTGGCAGCGATAAGCGCATGAGCGGGCGGCATCGCCGCGCCGTGGGAAACAAACCAGGGCAGAAGCAGAACGACCATTGTCGTGGTGCCGCACACCACAGCATGACCGAGAAGAAGCCACCGGTTCAGACCCGGCTGTCTGCGGCGGAACAAGTAGTCTCCGGTGAGGATGGTGATCGGCGGGAGGGCGGGAAGAATGTATCCGGGCAGCTTGGACCGCGAGAACGAGAAGAACACGACGGGAATGAGCGCCCATAGCACCAGAAACTCGGGGAATGCGTCGCCGGGGCGCGTGGGCAACGGCTTTCCCGCGCGGGAGTGGCGCAGCCGCCACTCGGCCACCGACGTGAGGATGCCGTCGATCAACGCGCGAATTGCGATCACGGTCCATGGCATGAGGGCCAGCACCACGACCATCAGGTAGTACCAGAAAGGCCGATTGTGCGAGTAGCGGTCGGTGGCAAAGCGCTCCAGGTTGTGTTCGAGGAAGAATTCGCGGAAGAAAGTGGGATTCTGATGCTGCACGGCAATAAACCACGGCAGCACCATGGCAAAATAGAGGACCACCCCCGGCCACCACAGCGAACGGCGCAGGATGGACCACTCACGGCGCAGAAAAGCGAAGGCGGCGATGATAAGGACGGCGAGAAGGGGCGCCACCGGGCCTTTGGCCAGTGTCGCCAGTCCCGTAAAAAAGTAGATGTCGTAGAGCCAGAATTTGGAGTTGGTTTCGTACCACGCATACCAACCGAGCAACCCGATGGCCAGCGGCGCGGCCATCTGCATGTCGGTGGAGGCGCCGCGCGCGAAGGCCATGATACCGGCGCAAGCTACGGTGATGAGCGCCGCGTCAAGATGTCCCCCGGGACGGAATCGCCGCATGTGGAGGTAGATGAGCGCCACCATAATGAAGGCGAAGGTGGCCGAAGGCAGTCGCGCGGCCCAATCGTGCACACCGAAGTCCTGGAAGATGAACATCGCGCGCCAGTAATAGAGCGCGGGCTTCTCCAACCATGGGCGTCCGTAGAGGTACGGTGTCACGCAGGCGGTCAGACGCCCCTTCAACGTGTCGGCTGCGTCAAACCGCACCAACATCTCATGCGAGATCTGGGCATAGCGCGGCTCGTCGGCTCCTACCAGTCCAAGGCCGTCGCCGCCGAGGAGCGGCGTGACCCCGTAAACAAGAAAAAAGATGGTGAATGCAAGAAAGACCGATGCCTCGCAGAGGGTGGACCAGCGAGGCATACTCCAGCGCCGGAGCGCGGGCCTGTCCGGACCCGATGATTCGACGGGATTCTCCATCTCCGGGAGTTCTCCAAGAAATGCGCAGCCTGCTTCGCGCAGGACGATCATCTCGATTCCATGCAGGGCGGATGGGGGACCAAGCCGGGCATGCTCGCTTTCCGCGCTCAAGAAGCGGCGCGGAGATCCTTCAGCGTTGCGACAGGGTCAAGGCTAACAGATTCGCGCGGAATCTCAAGAGCCCTCAGGCGCCGTACCCAGCAGCAGAAGGTTTGAGGCGGGCTCCGAAAAATGCCTCTCCTGGGCGATGGCGATGGGTCGGCTTCCGCAGAGGCGGGGATGCGGGCAGACGCGTCCTCCGGCGCATGCGCCGCTTCGCCGACCCTAAACATTCGCGAGTTGCGAATCATGCGGTTAATTCGGCGGCGCTTCTGGTTCCGGCGACGGTTTCGCGTCCGCGGAGCCCTGTTGCGGTTCCATGGAACGAGTCGCGGCGGACCTGCCCGCTCCGGCGGATTTGCGCGACCGCTTCATCAACTCGTCGATGCGCGCCTGAAAGCGGCCCGACCGGTCAGCGAGGAAACTCAGCTCGGGCACGTGGCGCACGCCCATCCTCTCCTTCAGCTCGCAGCGAATGTAGCCTTTCGCTGCTTCAAGGCCGGCGATGGTCTGCGCTTCTGATTTGGCAATGTCTTTCGCCGCGCTGTCCACGGCCACATAGACGCGCGCTGACTTGGCGCCAGGGTTCAGCACCACCTCGGTCACATAGCAAAGGTCGATGCGCGGATCGGAGAGCTCGCCCTCGATCATGACGCCTATCTCATCGCGCAACGTCTGCGCCACCCGGTCCTGATGATGTTTTCTTCCTCTGTGTTCCGGCATGGCCCCTCCTCGCGACGTAAAACCATTCAGGATAACAGAGAGACAGATTGCATGAGCGGTGCGTGCCCCGATTCCGGGTCGTCTTGAAAGATACCGCAGGCGCAGATGGCCTGATCGACGGTTATGCTGAGAAATCCACCGCAACCACTTCATGCAAACCGATCGGCGGCGTCTCAAGGAGGATCGTGTCGCGTTCGGTGCGATACGGAACGACTCTCGCGGCGACGAGCAGATGGACTCGGCTGACGCGCCTTCCCGCGGGAATCCGCAACGAGATCTTCTGCCCCGGAATGGAAATGATCTCCCGTACCGGGCCCTTCATCATCATGGGATTCGTGAGATTGACAAGGTGAAGGGTCATCGAGTCATTCTGCTCCCAGAGGGCCACATCGAGAACGCCTTTCCCCTCGACCGTCACTGGCGGAGCTTCGTTCGTTGCCCATTCGACCGCATTTCGCAAGAGCTTGCCGTGATCCACGTTTAGCACCTGCCAGAACGAGCGATCGATATCGCCGGGGAAATAGACCGCGCGGCCGTTGCCGATACGCTGCAGATAGACGCCGGGGCCATGCGTTCCGCCGGGCCGCGCGAACACCGACTCCATCGGCAAATCCGGGTACGACGGCACGATGCGCAGCGGCGTGAATTGACTTCCATCCGCCGGCGTTACATCCACCTGGTTCACCGCATTGATGATGCGCCCGGCGTCTTCGAATCCGCGAAGTAGAGGATGATACGCGTTGGTCGAAGGATCCTTTTCGAGGCTCAGGTAGGAGTTGAGGATGTTCTCTTCGACCCTGCCCGCATATGACGCGCCGAAAAGCGAGGCCAGGCCGAAGTCTTTGCGCTGCACGCCCCACTCGTCGAAGAGCGATGTCTTGTAGGTGGCCACCAGGCCGCCGCCGCGCTCAACGAAACCGCGCAGGCTGGCACACTGCTCGTCAGACAGCGCAGCAATATTGGGCAGGATCAGCGTACGGAACGGCGAAAGATGCTCTGTGTCGAGGCAGCGATCGTGAACCATCTCGAAGGGGATTCGCGCCTCGACCAGCGCCTGGTAGAAGCCCAGCGCCGGCTCTTCGAGCTTGGTGCGGGCCTCCTCCGCGCCATAGAACCAGGCGCTCTGCTGCGAGTAGACGAGGCCCACCTGCGCCAGCGGCCTGACGTTCCTTAAGTACCTTTCGTTGGCATAGTGCCACTGATAAATCTCCTTCACGACCGGAAGCCAGCGCTGGTCGATGGGTTTTGCGTTGAACTTGACGAACCACGGCCGAAACCCCTGTGCCACGCCATCGGCAACCCACATGCGAATCTCGTCACCATTCTGAACTGAGTCCTTCCAGCGATGTTCGTCGTCGATGCCCACGCTGAATATGCCCGCGATGCCCTTCCCGCCCATGGTCGCGCGATACTCCTTGGCGTTTTTGCCATTGGCCCAGGGAGCCATGAGCCCGTGCCGGCTCTGGCGGTCGGCAAACAGCGTGGGCGCAAGCTCGCCGATGGTCTTCATATCCAGCTCGCTGAGCGCGCCGCCGCCGGCGTTGGCTATGTAGCTAGCGCCGGGGTTGATGGTTCTGATCTTTTCGTTCCACAAGCGCCACAGATCGAAGAGCCTCTGCTGCCGCCAGACGATGTATTGCTTTCTTGCCCGATCTTGTGGGTCGTTGGAGCGCGGCAGGTCCAAGCCGGAGGCCGCGCGAAAATTCTGACGGCAGTGCTCGCAGTAGCACATGCCGCTGCCCGCCCAACGATTGGTGAAGATGCCGTCCGGCATGTACCTGCGCATGATCTCTTCATGCACAGCGGTCATGAACTCGAAGTTGTAGGGACCGAGGGCGCATGTTTCCCAGTAGCGGGGATCGGAAGGATGCCGGACCGGGTTGCCGTTCGCGTCCACCCTGATCCAGTCAGGGTGCGCGTCATAAACCCTCTGCCAGCACGCGTGCGCATCGGTCCGGGCGACGACGTTCATGCCCATTGCGCGGCAGCCGGCAAGCAGGTCGCCAAAGGCGTCGCGGTCGCCGAGCCACGCGCTGCGCTGCTGCAGCGGAATCTCCGTCGGGTAAAACGCCACCACACCGCCCGCGCTCAGGCAGGCCGCGTCGGCGTGAATGCTGTGGAAGTAGTCGAGCCAGAACTTCGGATCGTAGTTGCCGGGATCGTCCTCGACAAACGCTAGCTGAGCCCAGCGCATAGGTCGTTCGTACCAGTCATGGGATCCACCTGAAAGCTGCGCTGCGGCGGTAGCCTGGCTCGCCGCGCGCAATTTTTTTGCGACACTCGCGGGCAAAAGACATCCGGTTGCGGCAAATGCCGATCCCTTTACAAATTCTCGCCGGCTACTCATCCTGCGGCCTCCCGTGATGCTGCCATTTCATCACGGAGGACTCGATCTGGGAAGCGCGCTGAAAGCGATCGCGATGTGAGGCGGTGAGCCGCAAGCGCGTGCCGATCATTTGTAGATTGCAAAATGCAAGTGAGCTGCGTACGATGCTCCTGTGGCAAGGAACACCAAGGCGAAACACCGCTCAGGATGCCCGGTGAGCACCTCTCTCGACCTGCTGGGCGATCGATGGTCGTTGCTGCTCGTTCGCGACATGATGGTGCGTGGCTACCGCACCTTTCGCGAGTTCCAGCGCTCCGGCGAGGGGATTGCCACCAACATCCTGGCCGACCGGCTGCAAAAGCTCGAGGCCGGCGGCGTGATGATCCGCGAGGCCGCGGCGGAGGACGGCCGAAGCACCCATTACCGGCTTACAGCCAAGGGCATCGCGCTGGCGCCCGTTCTTCTCGAAATCTTAATTTGGGGCGCGCATCATGAGGAGACGGACGCTCCCTGCGCTGCGATCGAACAGATGGAGCGGAACCGCGCTGCAGTCATTGCGGAGGCATATCGCCGCTGGGAGCAGCGCGATCCTGCGCCGCTCATTCCACCCTTTACGAGCGAGCCAAAGTTCAAGTCCAAATCCAATTCCCCGAAAGGAAAATCGAAACGATGAAGGTCAACACGTATCTGAACTTCCCCGGCAACTGTCAGGAAGCCATGAACTTCTACGAGAAGCATCTTGGCGCAAAAATCCTGATGAAATCGACATTCGCTGAGATGAGTTCGCAAGGCGCGCCACAGAATCTACCGCCGGGCCTCAACCCGGACGGCATTATCCACGCGCGCTTCTCGCTGGGCGATACGACTGTAATGGCCAGCGACGGCCCGCATGTTGAGCCAATGCGCAGCGCCTATTTGACGCTCGCCGTAGACAGCAATGAGGAGGCCGAGCGCATCTATGATGCGCTCTCCGAAGGCGGCGAGGTCTTCATGAAGATGGGCGAACAGTTTTTCGCGCATCGCTTCGGGCAGTTGCGCGACAAATTCGGCGTGAACTGGATGATCATTCACGAAAAGCCGATGCCGCGGAACGGCTGAGTGACGGACGGCAGCCGATTGAAAAGAGGGCTATGGGCTGTTACCCTCATCTGTCCTGGTGAACCGGGAAGAAAGCAGGCACGACCATGGCCTTCAAGTTTCAGGGCTTCGACTTTCTTCATCTTGATGCAAGCTTGACGGAAGAGGAATTGCTTGTGCGCCGCACGGCCCGCGATTTTGTCGACTCGAGCATCATTCCGATTATTGAAGGCTGCTTTCGCGAAGGGCGATTCCCCCGCGAGCTCGTGCCGGTGATGGGCGAGCTGGGCTTTTACGGCGCCAATCTCGAGGGTTACGGTTGCGCCGGCATGTCGAATGTGGAGTACGGGCTGGTGCTGCAGGAGCTGGAGCGTGGCGACTCCGGCCTGCGCAGCTTTGTCAGTGTGCAATCGGCGCTGGTGATGTATCCGATTTACACATTCGGGTCGGACGAGCAGAAGAATACGTGGTTGCCGGCGCTCGCCACAGGAGAAAAGCTTGGGTGCTTCGGGCTTACGGAGCCTGGCTTCGGATCAAATCCGGCGGGCATGACTACTCGCGCGCGGAAATCGGGCGATGAGTACATCCTGAACGGCGAAAAGATGTGGATCACGTCGGGGACGATCGCCGACGTGGCCGTCGTCTGGGCCAAGCTGGAGGGCGCGGATGGTGAAAACGAGGACGGCGCAGGAAGCGTGCGCGGATTTCTCGTCGAAGCCGATCGGTCGGGCTTCTCTGCGAGCGACATTCACGGCAAATGGTCGCTGCGCGCGTCAGTGACGAGCAGCCTGACGCTGGAGGACGTTCGCGTGCCCGCGGCCAATCTGCTGCCCGGCGCGACAGGCCTCAAGAGCGCGCTGATGTGCCTCAACCAGGCCCGGTACGGCATCAGTTGGGGCGCGATTGGCGCAGCCATGGACTGCTACTCGACCGCACTCAATTACGCGAAGACGAGAAAGCAATTTCGCAATCAGCCGATTGCCGGCCATCAGCTCGTCCAGGAAAAACTCGTTTGGATGGCCAGTGAAATCTCGAAGGCACAGTTGCTCTCGCTGCAGGTGGGACGGCTGAAGGACGCGGGGACCGCAGGGCATCAACACATCTCGATGGCGAAGAGAAACAACGTGTGGATGGCGCTTGAGTGTGCGCGCCTTGCCCGCGACATCCTGGGAGCCAACGGCGTCACGGACGACTACCCGATCATGCGCCACATGATGAATCTGGAGTCAGTAAAGACCTACGAGGGCACGCACGATATTCACACGCTGGTTCTGGGGCAGAACCTTACAGGGATCGGGGCGTACTGAGGCGCGGGTGCACGAGCCGGGCCTGCTGAACTTCTTCATCGACAAGCCGGGGCTGACAGCGGCATAGTCGTATCCATGCGGAGATTTCTTGCGCAGTTTCGCTTATCCCTCACTTCGGCACTGACCGTCCTTGCCGCAGCCCTCGCCGCCGCGCAACCGCCGGCAACCACCTCCATCGTCCTCCACGCATCGAAGCTGCTTCAGGTCGATACCGGAACCATCCTCCACCCTGGCGAGATTCTCATTGAAGGCGAGCGCATCAAAGCAGTGGGCGTATCGGTCGATCATCCGCAAGGCGCGAAGGTGATTGAACTCGGCGATACAACATTGCTGCCGGGCCTCATCGACGCCCACGTGCATCTGTTTCTTCATCCCGGCTCGGAAGACTTGCAGACGGTCGAGGAGTCCGTGCCGTGGCGCACCATTCTGGCTGAGCAAGCCGCGAAAGCCGACCTGATGGCCGGATTCACCGCTGAACGAGATATGGGCACCGAGGGCGCGGGCTCGGCCGACACCGCCGTGCGCAACGCCATCAACCAGGGGCTCATTCCCGGTCCGCGGCTGCGCATCAGCGGAAACGCTATCGACATCCTGGGCGGACACGAGGACGCCAACCACTTCAATCCCGCACAGCAGGTGCTCTCGAACGCCGATTATGCCAACACGGTCGACCAGATTATTGCCGTGATGCGCGAGCAGCACAAAGAAGGCTCGGACTTCGCCAAGATTTACGAAACCGGGCCGGACCGCATGATTGGCGGCGTGCTGCACACGCCCTACCAGTACACCGAGGCGGAACTGGCCGCGGCGGTCGAAGAGGCACGGCGGCTGGGCGCGACGGTGGGCGTGCACGCCATGGGCGAGCCGGGTACGCTTTACGCTGCGCGGGCCGGGGTGGCGTCCATCGATCACGCTACGCAGCTCAGCGACGAGACCGTGCGGCTGATGAAGGAAAAGGGGATTTTCGCCGTGCCTACCTTCACCATCTTCGACTACTTCGCGCACCATCGCGAATCGCAGGACCAGGCAGCGACTGAGTCGGCCATGCTCGATTACAAGATCGCGGAGTTCAAGAAGCAGATCGCCGCGGGCGTTCCTTTCGCGGTCGGCTCCGACGTGGGCCCGTTTCCGCACGGCACACAGGCCCGCGAGTTGACGCTGATGGTCCGGTACGGCATGAAGCCGCTGGCCGTTCTGCAAGCCGATATGATCAACGGCGCAAAGCTGTTGCGCTGGGAAGGCCAGATCGGCGAGTTGAAGCCGGGATACTACGCCGACATCATCGCCGTTCCCGGCAACCCGCTCGACGACATCTCGGTTGTGGAGCATGTGAGCTTTGTGATGAAAAACGGCGTGGTGGTGCGGCAGTAGGAGTACACTCCCTTGTAAGCGGAAGGAAGAACGAACGTCCGCTGACCCCGTTAGATCCGCCAAAACTCAAATTTTCAGGAGCAAACGGAATGCGTTTCGCAACTCTGCTTCTTCTCGCCTCAGCGTGCGCGGCCGCCTTTGCCGCTTCACCGGCAACGGCGCCTGATCCTCGCCTCCAGGGCAGCTACAAGTTCAACGAGGGTGGATGGACGTATGTGCATTTGCAAGGCACGCCGGATCAGATTGGCTTTCAGCATGGATATCTGCTGGCTCACGAGATTGAAGACAATGTTCAGGTCTACGAGGTGGAGGCGCCGCATCGCGCAAAGCGCGATTGGAGCTTCTACCGTGAAGCGGCAGAAAAAGTGTTATGGCCGCACCTCGATGCGGAGTACCAGCAGGAGTTGAAGGGGATCGTCGAAGGCCTGCATGCGCAAGGAGCGGCGCTGGACCTGTGGGACATTGTTGCGCTGAATGGCTTTATCGAATTGAGCGATTACTATATTCCGTTGCTGAATGCCAAAGAGGGCAAACTGAATCCGCCAGAGGCTGTTGCTCCAGGTAAATGCAGTGCGTTTATTGCCACGGGTTCCGCGACGAAGGACGGAAAAATTGTAATCGCGCATAGCAACTGGTCGGCCTACGTCGAGGGAGAGCGCTGGACCGTGATCTTCGATATTGTTCCAGTCAGCGGACAGCATTTCCTCATGGATGGTTTGCCGGGCGTGATCACCAGCCAAGACGACTTTGGCGTCAATTCGAGCGGCCTGATGATTACCGAAACCACGCTGCCCATGGCGAAGGGATTCGATGTGGATGGAATTGCCGAGTTCGACCGCTCGCGCAAAGCAATGCAGTATGCCACGTCAATCGATGAATACGCTGCGATCATGCGCAAGGGCAACAACGGCGGCTATGCGAATTCGTGGCTGATCGGCGATCGCAAGACGGGCGAGATCGCGTACCTGGAGCTGGGATTGCGCCACACGCCCCTTACGAAGAGGAAGGATGGCTATTTCGTTTCGTCGAATTTTGCCGCTGACCCGGATCTGGTGCGCGACGATACGCCGGGGTTCAATCCAAAGGATCCCGAGAGCTCAATGAATGCAAGGCATATTCGCGCTGAGGAGTTTGTGAAGGAGCATTACGGCAAGCTGGATACAGCGCTGGCCGAGGCGTATCTCTCAGACCACTACGACAGCTACGAGCACAAGACCGATGCCGGCAAGCGCAGCCTGTGCGGCCACGAGGAGACGTCGCCCGTCGGCGAGAAGGTCTGGGACGATCCGCCCTTCAATCCGGGCGGCGCGGTCACGGGCAAGGTGATGGATTCGGAGATGGCGGCGAAGCTGAGTTTCATCGGCCGGGCGGGACATCCATGCGGAGAAGACTTCCTGGCCGCGCCGTTTCTGGCTGCGCACCCGGAATTCGTATGGCAGAAGCCAATTCTGCATGACATGATGGCTGGGCCGTGGACGGTGTTCCGCGCGAACGAAAACCCGCCTGCTACGATGGCGCAGAACTAGACGGAGCTCGACGAATTCTGCGAAGTTGGGCGCGTTTCGTCGAGCCGCGCCGCCATCGCCCACGGACCGCCCCACAGCCCGATGGCGATGAAGAGACTCGACCACTCGTCGGGATCGGTGATGGCGCCGGGAATGTTGTAGAAGCCGAGCGTGCGCGGCACGTGCAGTGTGATCACCCAGATCGCGAACATCAGGCCGATTGCGGCCCAGCTCCAGCGTTCGAGGATTCCCAGTCCGATTCCCACGCCGCACACGATGAACACGACCCCGAAAAATGCGACCCAGAAGACGTGCCATAGGATCCAGCCGGGCAGCAGCGTCGCAATGAAGCCGATCCCCAGAAAGTGGTCGACGCCGAACACGATCATAGCGATGCAGATGACGGCGCGGCAGCTGATCGAGAGCCATTTCGGCGTGGCTGGCGGGCCGGGCAGCAGCAACGCGATGCAGGCCAGCGATAGCGGCTCAAAGACGATCGTGCGCAGGCCCATGTCGCCGGGCTTCGCGAAGTATTGCGGTAAAACGTGGACCAATGTCCAAAAGATGTAGGTGACGCCGAGCGTGTACACGGACGGGCGCAGCCAGCGTTGCGTGAGCAAGCCCGCTCCGCACGCGACCCAGAGGCCGCCGAAGAAAATGGCCAGCCACGGAATCGGCGGTAAAAAGGGCAACGCGGGAATGGAGTGCGCGTCGTGGGCGCACACGATGTTTTCTGCGCCGAGGGCGATGATGGCGAAAGCGAAGATCCAACGGCCGGAGCGAAGCAAAGAGTTCATCCTGTGTCCAACGATGCTCCCGGTTTACCAGAGGCGTGCGACGGCGCGCAACTCCAGTCGATTCGCTGGCGATCTATTGAGTGAATGGAGGCAAGAGCCATGCTACACCGCAACCGTAAAGCTGTCCTCGCTCCGCGTTACGGCGTGATAGAGCGTGTCGCGCTCGACGGGGATGCGGCCGGCCTCGGTGATCAGCCGGCACAGCTCCTTGCGCGTCAGGCCCTGCGGCGTGGTGGCCCCTGCATCGTGATAGATCTTCTCCTCGATCACGGTTCCGTCGAGATCGTCGGCGCCGAAGCGCAACGCGATCTGCGCAATCTTCGGCGTCATCATCTGCCAGTAGGCTTTGATGTGCGGGAAGTTGTCGAGGAGCAGGCGGCTGACGGCGATCTGGCGAATGTCGGTGAGCCCCGTGGTTACCGGGAGGTGGTCGAGCGGCGTGTTCTCAGGGTGAAATGCGAGTGGAATAAAGGTCTGGAAGCCGCCGGTTTCGTCCTGCAACGCACGCAGCTTGAGCAGATGATCCACACGGTCGGCGTCGTTCTCGATGTGGCCGTACAACATCGTGGCATTGGATTTGAAGCCGAGCTTGTGCGCCGTCCGCGCCGTCTCCAGCCACTCCTCGCCGTCGATCTTGTGGTCGCAAATGATGGAACGCACGCGGGCGGCAAAGATCTCCGCGCCGCCGCCGGGCATCGAATCCACACCCGCCTCGCGCAGTTTCAGCAGTGTTTCTTCCACGCTGAGCTTGGCGCGACGGGCCAGAAATGCGATCTCCACCATGGTGAAGGCCTTGATGTGCACCTTTGGGAAGCGTTTCTTTAACCCTTGGACCAGATCCAGGAAGAACTCAAGCGGAAGATCGGGGTGCAGACCGCCGACAATGTGAAACTCCGTCACCGCTTCCGAGTAGCCTGAGGCCGCCGTCTCCCACGCCTCTTCGAGGGCCATGGTGTAGCCGGCGGGGTCGCCCTTCTTGCGGCCAAAAGCGCAAAGCTTGCAAGCAGCCACACAGACGTTGGTGGGGTTGATGTGGCGGTTGACGTTGAAGTAGGTCACGTCGCCGTGCATCCGCTCGCGGACGTGGTTGGCCAGCCAACCCACCGCCAGAACATCCGCAGAGGCGTAGAGCGCGAGCCCGTCCTCGGCGCTAAGCCGCTCCTGGGCCATGACCTTGGCGGCGATGGGCTCGAGGCGCGGATCGTACGTCCGAAAGGAATGCGCCGGAAAGGCTGATTGATCCCGAGACTTGGGTGCTTCAGCGGGCATGGATTGATGATACCGAAGTCAGGGTGAATTGGTTTAACCTGATTCGGGCGACGCTGTCCCGTGGGCTAGATCGCACTTCGTGGCTAGCTTGGCGGCGTACACTGCCCCTTCATCGTTGAAAAAGAGTCTGAATCATGCCCGCTGAAGAGCAGACTTCGACCCAGAGCTATGCGCGGGGGCCGGCAAGGCCGCTGCTGGAATTGACCATTGGCGACCTGCTGCACCGCACGGCGGATCGCTTTCCGGAGCGGCTCGCGGTCGCATCCCGTCACCAGGAGCGGCGGCTCACCTGGGCTGAGCTGAGCGCTCAAGCCGACCGCGTGGCGCGCGGGCTTTGGGCTTTAGGCATTCGCCGCGGCGATCGCGTCGGACTGTGGTCCACCAACTGCATCGAGTGGATCATGATGCACATGGGCTGCGCACGAGCCGGGGCTGCGCTGGTGAATGTGAACCCCGCCTACCGCTCGCACGAGCTGCAATTCACGCTGACCCGGTCGCGCATGAAGGCGCTCTTCTTGTGGCACGAGGACAAGCACGCCGACTACGAGGAGATCCTGGTCCGCGCGCGCCACGGGCTCGACCTCGCGCTGGAACACATCATCTATTTCGACTCGCCGGAGTGGCCGGCGCTGCTGGACGCCGAGGGACGGCTCCCTGACCACGTCGCGGTCGACGATGTGGCCAACATTCAGTACACAAGCGGCACCACCGGCCTGCCCAAGGGCGTGATGCTCACCCACCACAACGTGGTCAACAACGGCCAATTCCTGGCGCAGGGCTTCCACTATACCGAGCAGGACAGAATCGTCGTTCCGGTGCCGCTCTTCCACTGCTATGGATGTGTGATCGGAACCATGAGCGCGGTGAATTCGGGCGCGGCGATCATTCTGCCCAATTGGACCTTCGACGCGCGCGCCACACTGAAAGCGGTGCACGAAGAGCGCGCCACCAGCGTCTATGGCGTTCCGGCGATGTACGTGGCAGAGTTCGGGCTGGCCGACTTCGCCAGCTACGACACCACCAGCCTGCGCACAGGCATGATGAGCGGCGCGCCCTGCCCGGTGGAGCTGATGAAGCGCGTGCTCGAAGAGATGCACTGCCGCGAGCTGGTGATCGCCTACGGCCAGACCGAGACCTCACCCGTGGTGACGATGAGCGACGCCGCCGATTCGCTGGAAGTTCGCGTGCACACGGTAGGCCGAGTCATGCCGCAGACCGAGATCAAGATTGCCTCGCCCTGGGCGGAGCCCAATGCGCATATTGACACCCGCGAACCCCTGCCCTGCGGCCAGCAGGGCGAAGTGTGCGTGCGCGGCTACGCGCTCATGAAGGGCTACGACAGCGACCCCGAAGGCACGGCGCTGGTCATCCAGCCCGACGGCTGGCTGCGCACCGGCGACCTTGGAGTGATGCGCGAGGACGGATGCATCCACATCACCGGCCGCTCCCGCGACGTGATCATTCGCGGCGGCGAAAACATCTATCCGCGCGAGGTCGAAGAGTTCCTCTACACCAGCCCCAAAGTCGGCGAAGTGCAGATCATCGGCATTCCCAACGAGCGGCTGGGCGAAATCGTGGTGGCGTGGATCCGCCTGCGGCCCGGAGTGGACGCGACCGAAGAAGAGATCAGAGCGTTCTGCCAGGGCCAGATCGCTTATTACAAGATTCCCGAGCACGTCCGCTTCGTCACCGAGTTCCCCATCACGCTGTCAGGAAAGATCCAGAAGTACAAGATGCGCGAGTTCGAGATTGAAGCACGGGGGCTCGAGGACGTTGCGAAGACGGCAACGGCGTAAGGCTGCAAATGAGGTCCAACGCGAGGGAGCACGTAGGAGTTATTTTCCCGTGCGATGCGCGGCAAGCATCTCCCGGCGCAAAATCGCATTGATGCGCGACTGATAGCCCCTGCCGTGCGACTTCAACCACTCCAGCACATCGGCATCCACACGCGCCGTGATCTGGCGCTTGACGGGGCGATAGAAACGTCCGCGCTCGGCATTCTTCCACTGCTCATCGGTCAACTCAGGAATATCGCTGAAATCAATCTCACTGTCGGGCCGCGCAGCGAGCTTCTTCAGATTGGCGATCTGCGCTGTCGTCAGGGGCGGCAGCGTCTCGGGTGTGTAACTAACGATTTTCGTCTTCATAACGTTGCCTCTCCTTTCGCGATGCGTGTCGGGCCGAGATAATGCGCATCACCTCGATCGTTTCACCATGCCCGTCCGCCTCTCTTACGGTGTGCGCTACCATCAGGAGCAGACAGCCCTCGACTTCTCCAAACGTCTGCCAGCGCTGCTCGCCATCCACGACGCGATCCTTCACGGAAACGAAGAGCGGATCAAGAAATACCTGGCTGGCTTCCTTGAAACTGACGCCGTGCTTGCGCTGGTTGGAGAGGTTCTTCGCCTCATCCCACTCGAACCGGATTCCGGGCACAACAATATTGTAACTACAATTGTGCAATTATGCAAGCAGGGCATCGGGCGAAGCAAGCCCCTTCCCGTTGCACTTGACAGACGCGCGACGATCCCGCTTAATATTGCCAATCCCAGCGTTGTGTCAACCAAATCATCCTGGAGGATGAATATGGAACGCCGTGCTTTTCTCCGCACCGCATTGGCAGGTGCGGGTTTTGTTGCAACCTCGCGGACACTGTTTGGAGCGAAGCAGTGCGGCGCGCCGGTGGCTACGATGACGCCCATGGGCGTTCATCCCGTCGAGGTCTGCACCGCCGGCATATCCTCCATCACATTCAAACAGGCGTATCAACAGGAGAATGAATGGTGCTGGGCGGCATGCATCAGCATGGTTTTCGAATACTACAAGCACGCCGTCGATCAGCAACGCATCGTGAAGGAGACCTGGGGAACGGTTACAGATATGCCGGGCGAACCAGCCGCTATTCTTAGTGACCTCAACAAGAAATGGCGGGACGATGCCGGACACTACTTCCAATGCGAAGGCGACATGCGCTCAGTGAACGTGAACACGGCCCTGCAGGACCTGATCGACGATCACCCGTTGATTATTGGAGCGCTCGGCCACGCCACCGTTCTGACAGCAATCACTTCCGAGGTCGACACGGTCACCACGCAATTTGTGATCCAGCAGGTGGTGGTCCGCGACCCGTGGCCGGGAAACGGAGGGAGGCGGCTCCTCTCCCCCGTGGAGTGGGCCAGCATGAACTTCGCTGCGCGCATCCGGGTAACCGACGCGTAACGGCGCTCGACGCACCAATTGAATCAGTGCGCCGAATCGCGCGTTGACCAGCGGCAGCTCAATTACTGCGGGGTTGCGGTTGTGCCTGTTGGCGGCGGAGGCGGAGTTGAAGGCGGCGCAGGCTGCGTGGACGGAGCCGGCGCGGCTGCGGGAGCCCTCTTGGCGACGAATTCTTGCGGAGGCCGGTCGCCGGCGGCTCCGAACGTACGGGTGAACTTGATGGTGTCTCCGTCGGCTGTGCCTTTGTAGCTGATGGTGACCGAGTTTCCGTTGAAGTTCATCACCTGGTCGAAGGAGATGTTGTCGCCATCGATTTTGCCGTTGGAGATGTCGGTATCGCCGCGCGGCGTGGTGACTTTGCCGGTCAGGGTAGCGCCATCGACGTGAAAGTCGAAGGTGAGGGTCTGCGTGTTGCCGTTGCGCCCTTGCACATCGCCGGTCCATTTGCCGTTGAAGTCGGCGGCCAGCGCGCTGACGGAACCGAGCGCGAAGAACAGAAGGGTGATTCCGAGTTTCTTCATCATGTGAGCGTCTCCCAACGGTCAAGTTGTTCCAAGCGCTGAATTCAGGATCGGGCGCTTGTTCATAGGAGACGTTGGGAAGCCGAGGCGAGTCTCACTGGTCAGAGTTACGAGACGAAAAGCGAGTCAGCGGGCCGGGCGGACGGCGATTTCCGAGTTGTTGTCGATAGCAAGTAGAAATGTCCGCATTTGAGAACAAATGAAATGTCCGGATTCATAAGTCAGTAGCCGCAGAGGCGGTGGAAACGTCTTTTCCACGGCCTTGATTTGTTTTTTGGTCAGTGGTGTCAACAGTTTTCCTTCCGCGCTGTAGTGTCCGACGCGGTGTCCTGCGATCATGAGGGTCAGAGTAGCGTCCAGGTGTTGA